>Ga0316576_10002294_pt1 | contig 10847 bp, 11 predicted proteins | sample S0NA_FD_203075 | JGI IMG/M metagenome (GOLD analysis project Ga0316576, IMG submission 203075) | Rhizosphere microbial communities from salt marsh grasses in Alabama, United States - S0-2_050615r3r5 | ecosystem: Host-associated > Plants > Roots > Rhizosphere | place: USA: Alabama | collected... | reverse complement strand
GAGGCGTTCGACGAGGAAGACATCGCGATCGCCGTCGACACGCTGGCCGACCGCGGGCAGCCCTCGCCACTCACGGGGTCTCCCCGCTCGCTCGGCTCCGCTTCGCTCCGCAAGCCAAACTCGCTCGCCGGGGAGACCCCGATCGTCCGCGGGCTGCCCGGAGCGGATCGTGCCACCGACCGTGAGGGCGGGGCGAGGACGACCGGTGGGTCCTTGCGCCGCGACTATCCGGCTTTCGGAGCAAGCAAGGACCCACCGGGAGTAGAGAGCCCCGCCATGCACGCGACGGCCGACGTGCTCCTGGGCGTGAACAGCCGCGACCTGCAGACGCTGGCGGTCGTGCCGGAGCGCCTCGAGCAGCTCGCACCGCGCCTGCCGCGCGAGTACCCGCGGGTGGCCGAGAGCGGCCTCAAGACGCCTGACGATGCCGCGCGCATGGTTCGCGCCGGCTACGACATGGCGCTCGTCGGCGGCGCGCTGATGTCGGCGCAGGATCCGGGCGCGCTGGTGAGGGCCCTGCTGGCCGCCGGCCGGGCGGCCGCGGCATGAGCCTGCTGGTGAAGATCTGCGGCATCACGACACCGCGGGCGCTGGAGGCGGCGCTGGCCGCCGGGGCGGATGCGGTCGGGTTCGTGTTCTTCGCTCCCTCGCCACGGAACCTGTCGCCGCGGCAGGCGGCCGCGCTGGCATCGCAGGTGCCGCGGGGCGTGAAGACGGTGGCGGTCACGCTGCATCCCGCGCAGCCGCTGGTGGACGAGGTGCTGGCAGCGTTCCTGCCCGACCTGTGGCAGACGGATGCGCAGGACTTCGCGCGCATCGAGCTGCCCGCGGGCGTGGAGCGCTGGCCGGTGTTCCGGGATGGCGCGGCGTTGCCGGCTGCGCTGCCGTCCCGCCTGCTGTTCGAGGGCGCGCGCAGCGGCGCGGGCAAGGTGGCAGACTGGTCGCAGGCGGCGGCGCTGGCCAGCCGCGTCGAGCTGGTCCTGGGCGGCGGGCTGACGCCCGGCAACGTGGCGGAGGCGATCGCGGCCGTGCGCCCCTTCGGCATTGATGTGTCGAGCGGCGTGGAGTCGTCGCCCGGACGGAAGGACCCGGCCCGCATCCTGGATTTCATATCGGCGGCGCGCGAGGCCGCCGCGGGAGTCGTGTGATGAGTTTTTCGATCGAGCCGGCGCAGGCGCAGGCGCTGCTGGACATGGAACTGCGCGGTGCCTTCCCGGACCCTCGCGGCAGGTTCGGGCCCTTCGGTGGGCGCTACGTGCCCGAGACGCTGGTGCCGGCGCTGGAGCGGCTGGAGGACGGCGTGCACCGCTACCTGCACGAGGCCGGCTTCCAGCAGGAATTCGCCAGCGAACTGCGCACCTGGGTGGGCCGGCCGACACCGCTGACCCACGCGGAGGCGCTGTCGCAGCGCTGGGGTGCCGATGTCTGGCTCAAGCGCGAGGACCTCGCCCACACCGGCGCACACAAGATCAACAACGCCATCGGCCAGGCGCTGCTGGCGAAGCGGCTCGGCGCGAAACGGATCGTGGCCGAGACCGGCGCGGGGCAGCACGGCGTGGCGAGCGCCGCCGCCTGTGCCCGCCTCGGCATGCCCTGCGTCGTCTACATGGGCGCGGTGGATTGCGAAAGGCAGGCCCCCAACGTCGGCCGCATGAAGCTGCTCGGCGCCGAGGTCGTGCCGGTGACCAGCGGCGATGCCACGCTGCGCGCGGCGATCGACGAGGCCCTGCGCGACTGGGTGTCGGACCCGATGGGCACCTACTACCTGCTGGGCTCCGCCGTCGGGCCCCATCCCTATCCCTACCTCGTGCGCGAGCTGCAGTCGGTGATCGGGAAGGAGAGTCGCCGGCAGATGATCGAGCTGGCCGGCGGGCTGCCGGATGCCGCGATCGCCTGCGTCGGCGGAGGATCGAACGCCATCGGGCTGTTCCATCCGTTCATCCACGACGAGGGCGTGGCGCTGCTCGGCGTCGAGGCGGGCGGCCGCGGCCCGGGCCTGGGTGACAACTCCGCGACGCTGTCCTACGGCCGGCCGGGGGTGCTGCAGGGCTGCTACACCATGATCCTGCAGGACGCCGACGGCCAGGTGCAGGAGACGCACTCGGTCTCCGCGGGCCTCGACTACTCTGGCGTGGGCCCCGAGCACGCCTTGCTGATGGCGACGGGCCGCGTGCGCTACGAGCAGGCCACCGACGACGAGGCGCTGGACGCCCTGGCGGAGTGCTGCCACGCGGAGGGCATCCTGCCGGCCATCGAGACGGCGCACGCCTTCGCGGGCGCGCGTCGCTGGGCGCGCGGGAATCCGGGCAAGCGCATCCTGATCGGCCTGTCGGGACGTGGCGACAAGGACATGCCGACGCTGCAGAAGACGCTGCTGAAGGGGACGCCGTGATGCTGCCGCACGAGACCATCGCACAGGCCATCCGTTCGGCCTCCGAACAGGGCCGTCCCGCGCTGGTGGCCTTCCTCACTGCCGGCTTCCCCCGCAAGGAGGAGTTCGCCGCCCAGCTGGCCGCCATTGGCGCCGCGGCCGACGTGGTGGAGATCGGCGTGCCGTTCTCGGATCCGATGGCCGACGGCATGACCATCCAGCGCTCCAGCCACGAGGCGCTGAAGCAGGGCGTGTCGCTCCACTGGATCCTGAAGACGCTGGCAGCGTTGCCGGAAAGGCCGTCGGCGCCGCTGCTGCTGATGAGTTACCTGAACCCGCTGCTGGCCTATGGCCTCGACCGCCTGCCCGGTGCCGCGGCCGCAGCCGGGGTATCCGGCTTCATCGTGCCGGACCTGCCGTTCGAGGAGAGCGCGGCGATCCGTGCCGCCCTCGACGCGGAGGGACTCGCGCTGGTGCAGATGGTTACGCCGGTGACGCCGCCGCAGCGCCTCGCGGTGCTGTGCGAGGCGGCCCGCGGCTTCGTCTACGCGGTGACCATGACCGGCACCACCGGCAAGAGCGTCGCGGTGCCGGACGACGTGCTGGCGTACATGGACCGGGTGCGCGCCGTCTCGCCGGTGCCGGTCTGCGCCGGCTTCGGCATCCGCAGTGCGGAGCAGGTGAGCCGCATGGCCGGGCACGTGGACGGCGTGGTGGTCGGCTCGGCGCTGGTCGAGGTGCTGGAACGGGGCGCCGACCCGGCGGCGTTCCTCGGGGAGCTGCGGGGCGATTGATCGGCGACCTCCCTCCCGGCGTCACCACTGCCGCGCTGCCCGCCGGCGAGACCGGCCTGGGCCGGGAGCTGGCGCCCTACCTGGAGGAGCGCCCCGGGCAGTCGGGCTTCGCGTTGCTGCAGCACGGCCCCGCCGCGCTGCTGGCCCGCGCCGTCCTGGCGGACCTCGCGACCGCGACGGTGGACGTCCAGTACTACATCTACGAAGGGGACTTCACCGGCACGTTGCTGACGCAGCAGCTGCTCGACGCGGCGGATCGCGGCGTCCACGTGCGCATGCTGCTCGACGACAACAACCTGCGCGGCTCGGACGAGGCCCTGAAGCTGCTCTCCTCGCACCCGAAGGTCGAGATCCGCGTGTTCAACCCTTACCGCGTCCGGGCGCGCTGGATGCGGCCGCTGGAGCTTGCCGTGCGCTTCCGCCAGTTGCAGCGGCGCATGCACAACAAGCTGTTCCTGGTCGACGGGATCACCGGCGTCTTCGGCGGCCGCAACATCGGCAACAACTACTTCGACGCCGACGACCGCGCCAACTTCGCCGACTTCGACGTGTTCGTGGCCGGCCGGCTGGTGGAGGAGGCGCGTGCGAGCTTCGAGTCCTACTGGAACCACGGGCTCGCCGTCCCGGTGGAGTCCCTGTCGTCCGCGACGGTGACGCCCGCGCAGCGCCGGGCGGGGCGCGCCGCGCTCGCGCGTCGCCTCGAGGAAGCCGGCGACCTGGAGGAGCGCTACGAGCGGGCGCGCGCCCGGCTCGTGGGCATCGTCGAAGACCCCGACGCGGCCCTCACCTGGGCGCGGGCGGAGTTCGTCGCCGACGTGCCGGGAAAGCTCTACCCGGGGCACGAGGGAGGTTCGCCGGTCCTCGACCGGCTCGTGGACCTGTGGGACGACGCCCGGCAGGAAATGCTGATCGAGTCCGCGTACTTCGTGCCCAGCCGCCGTGGCGCGGCGTTCATCGTGCAGCAGGCGGGCGAAGGCGTGCACACCCGGCTGCTGACCAACTCGCTGGCGGCCAACGACGTCACCGTGGTCCACGTGGGCTATGCCAAGTACCGGCGCAAGCTGCTGAAGGCCGGCGTGGAGCTGTACGAGTTCCAGCCCCGCGCCGCGCCCGGCGAATACGACCTGAAGATCACCGCCCGCCGGCGCAGCAATGCCTCCCTGCACGCCAAGGTCGCGGTGGCCGACCGCAGGCTGACCTGGATCGGCAGCTTCAACCTGGACCCGCGCTCGGCCGCCCTGAACAGCGAGCTGGCGATCGTGATCCACAGCGAGCAGCTGGCCGCGGAGGCGGCGGCGCTGATCGAGCGCGACCTCGAGCCGGACCGGGCATGGAAGGTCACGCTCGAGCCGCGGCGTGCCGGCGGCCTCGAGATGGTCTGGCGCGGCCGGCGCGACGGGGGGACCGTGCGGGAGTCGAGCGAGCCGGACGCGACGCTCTGGCAGCGCCTCGTGGTCAACACCGTGAAGTGGATCCCCGGGATCGAGTGGCTGCTCTGAGCGGCCGACGGACGCCCGGGGGCCGGGTCCGGGCGTCGCCTGTGCGCCTTCCTTCGGCTAGCATCCCGTCATGAAGCGCGTCTATACCGCCGAGTCCGTGATCCAGGTGGCCCACATCCGCAACATGCTGGAGGCGGAGGGCATCCGCTCGGAGATGCGCAACGAGCGCCTCGGCGGGGTCATCGGGGAGATCCCCTTCCTCGAGACCTGGCCGGAGTTGTGGGTCGCCGAACTCGACTTCGACCGGGCGCAGGAGCTGATCGAGCAGGAGCTGCACGGGCCGGGGCTGGAAGAGCCGCCCTGGCGTTGCGCCTCCTGCGGCGAGGAGATCGAGGGACAGTTCATGGAGTGCTGGAACTGCGGCGCCGTCCGCCCGGCGACGCCCTGATGGCGACGATCACGATCGGGAACCGCTTCTGCGGCCCGCCGGATTCCGGCAACGGCGGCTACGTCTGCGGCGTGGTGGCGACGGCGGCCGCGCAGCCGGTGGCCGTCCGCCTGAGGAAACCGCCGCCGCTGGACACGGCGCTGGAACTGGCCGAGCGCGATGGCCTGTTGCAGCTCCTGCAGGGCGACGAGGTGGTGGCGGAAGCCCGGCCCGACCCGGTGGACCTCGGCGTGCCGGTCCTGCCGGACCATGCAGAGGCCGTGATCGCCTCGCTGCGCTACACGGGATTCGCCGAGCACGCCTTCCCGGGCTGCTTCGTCTGCGGGCCGCGCCGCATGGCGGGCGATGGCCTGCGCATCTTCGCCGGCCCCTTGTCCGACGGCCGCGGCGTGGCGGCCCCCTGGGTGCCCGACGGTTCGCTCGTCGACGGGTCCGGCCTCGTGAGGCCCGAGTTCCTGTGGTCGGCCCTCGACTGCCCTGGCTACTTCGCGACGCCCATGGCCGGCAAGCTGGCCCTGCTCGGGGAGCTGGCCGCGCGCATCGACCGGCGGCCGGCCGCGGGGGAGCCCTGCGTGGTCTTCGGTTGGGAGCGCAGTTCCGAGGGCCGCAAGCACTACGCCGGCACGGCGGTGCTCGGCCCCGACGGCGAGGTGCTGGCGCGCGCCCGTGCGACCTGGATCGCGCTCAAGGAGGATTGACCGCCGGCCCGTAGGTCAGTCGCGATCGGCGAACAGGCGGGCGAGCATCCAGGATGCACCCCCGGCGGCCATCGCCCATCCGATCCAGTCGGGAGAGGTCAGCAGCGACAGCCAGAGGATGCCGCCGAGGAAGAACGCGCCGCCGGCGAGCAGCGAGTTGCGGTTGCGCTGGCCCTCCGCCAGTTCACGGCGCAGGTCGTCCACCGAGGACGACTCGGTGCGCACGCGGAAGTCGTCCTCGTAGGCCCGACGCACGGCGCGCTGCACCACCACCGGCAGCATCTGCAGCGACTCGGCCAGGTCCGGCCAGTGCCTGCGCAGCCCCTGTGCAAAGGCCTCCGGCCCGACGCGCTCGTTCATCCACTGGCGCAGGATGGGCCGGGCGGTCTTGAACAGGTCCAGCTCGGGATACAGCTCGCGCCCGAGCCCTTCGATGTTCAGCAGGGTCTTCTGCAGCAGGATCAGCTGCGGCTGCACCCGCATCTCGAAGCGCCGTGCCACCTCGAACAGTCTCAGCAGCACCATGCCGAAGGAGATCTCGCCCAGCGGCTTGTTGAAGATCGGCTCGCAGACCGTGCGCACTGCGGCGGTCAGTTCCGACAGGCGGGCGTGCGGCGGGATCCAGCCGCTCTCCAGGTGCAGCTCGGCGATGCGCTGCCAGTCGCGGTCGAAGAAGGCGAGGAAGTTGGCGGCCAGGTAGTACTGGTCGCGCGTCTCCAGCGCGCCGCAGATGCCGAAGTCGACCGCGGCGTACTTCGGGTTGGCCGGGTCGGTGACGTCGATGAAGATGTTGCCGGGGTGCATGTCGGCATGGAAGAAGTTGTGCCGGAACACCTGCGTGAAGAAGATCGTCACGCCGTTCTCGGCCAGCTTCTGGATGTCGGTGCCCAGCTCGCGCAGCCGGTCCATCTCGGCGATCGGCACGCCGCGGATGCGCTCCATCACCATCACGTCGCGACGGCACAGGTCCCAGTGCACTTCGGCGACGTGCAGCAGCGGGCTGCCGGCAAAGTTGCGCTTCAGCTGCGAGGCATTGCCGGCCTCGCGCAGCAGGTCGAGCTCGTCGAGGATGGTCTTCTCGTACTCCTCGACGACTTCCACCGGCCGCAGCCGCTTCGACTCCGGCCAGTAGCGCCGGGCCAGCTCCGCCATCGCGTACATGACCTCGAGGTCGCGCCCGATCACCTCGCGCATGCCGGGACGCAGCACCTTGACCACGACCTCGCGGCCGTCGGGCAGGGTGGCGGCGTGCACCTGCGCGATGGACGCGGCGGCCAGCGGCTGCTCGTCGAAGGAGCCGAACAGCTCCCCGACCGGCTTGCCCAGGGACTTCTCCACCTGCGCCCGCGCCGCGGCGCCGTCGAAGGGCGGCACGCGGTCCTGCAGCTTCGCCAGCTCGTCGGCGATGTCGCGCGGCAGCAGGTCGCGGCGGGTGGACAGGGCCTGGCCGAACTTGATGAAGATCGGGCCGAGTTCCTCCAGCGCCAGGCGCAGCCGCTCGCCGCGGGTCGTACCCTGGCTGCGTGCGAACCACGTCCACGGCGAGAGGTAGAACAGGAAGCGCAGTGGCCGGTAGAGATGGGTGGCGCGGACGTAGTCGTCCAGCCCGTGCCGGACCAGAACGCGCTGGATGCCGACCAGGCGGCGGGCGACGGGCAGCGAGATCAAGCGCCGGCCCTGCGTCGTCGCTCGAACAGGGCGAGGCGGGCCTCGAGGCGGTCGACGTCCTCGCGCAGCCGGTCCACCTGCTCGACCCAGGCCTCGACCTCCGGCTGGGCAGGCAGGTCGCGGCTTTCCTCGGTCAGGTACTCGCCCATGTTGCGGGCGAAGGTCTCCGCGGCGCGGCGGCCGAAGCTGAACACGCTGCGCGCTGCGTTGGCAACGTGATGCGCTACCGGGTCGCCGACCAGGCGCGACAGTTCCTCCTCGAAGTCCGGTCGTGTCGCCTTGAAAAGCTTCTGGAACAGCTGCGCGGTCTCCGCATCGCCGCTGATGCGCACCTCGCCGCGCCGCAGCCGGTCCTCCGGTTCGGGGCCGGCGAGCGTCGCCAGCGAAATCGGCGTGCCCTCGATGACGGCCTCGGGTTCGCCCTCGCCGCCGCCCGAGACCGAGACCCTGCCGTCGGCCACCCGGAAGCGGATGGCGAGCGGCGTCGGCGTGGCGCGGACCTCGAGCGAGCGGCCCTCGAGGCGCGCCACCAGCTCCCGCGCGCTCGCCGAGCCGGCGACGTTGCGGTTCAGCAGGGACTCGATCGGCTGGAAGAGCGGGTCGGTGGCCATGGTCAGTAGGCGTAGCCGCGGTGCACCGCGACGATGCCGCCGGTCAGGTTGTGCCAGCGGCAGTCCTCGAAGCCGGCCTCGCGCATCAGGCCGGCCAGCGTCGGCTGGTCGGGGAACATGCGGATGGACTCGGCGAGGTAGCGGTAGCTGTCCGAGTCGCGGGCGATCAGCTTGCCCATGGCCGGCAGCACCTTGAAGGAGTACAGGTCGTAGAAAGGCTTGAGTCCCGCGTTCGGGCGCGAGAATTCCAGCACCAGCAACTGCCCGCCGGGCCGCAGGATGCGGCGCATCGAGGCCAGTGCCGCCGGCTTGTCGGTGACGTTCCGGAGGCCGAAGCCGATGGTGATGCAGTCGAAGCTGGCGTCGGCGAACGGCAGTTTCTCGGCATTGGCCTGCACGAAGCCGACGTTGCCCGTGATGCCCTCGTCCAGCAGCCGGTCCCGGCCACGCGAGAGCATCGCCCAGTTGATGTCCGACAGCACCACGAGGCCGGACGGGCCCACCTGGCGCGCGAGGCCGGCCGCGAGGTCGCCCGTGCCGCCCGCCACGTCCAGCGCCCGCTGTCCGGGCTTCAGGCCCGTCTGGCTGAGGGTGAAGCGCTTCCAGAGCCGATGCATGCCGGCCGACATGACGTCGTTCATCAGGTCGTAGTTGTCGGCGACCGAGTCGAACACCTGGCGCACGCGCCCGGCCTTCTCGTCGGCGGCCACCTGCTCGTAACCGAAGTCGACCTTCGACGTGGACTTGTCTGTGGGGGTGGTCATGCTGGCATCACTTGGCCGGAATCCCGGATTCTACGGGTCCGGGGCCGGAAACTCACGGCGGCGAACCGCTATGAGGTGCTGGGCCGGTTCTCGTTCGCGGCCTGTCCCGGCGCGTCGCGCGAGGGGAGCCGCCAGATCCGGGCGGCGTGCGGGCGGCCCGGGAACATCAGCGCGGGCGGGTCAGGCCTGCGGCGGCTTGCGCTCGTAGCCGAGCTTCTCGCAGCGCTCCAGGTAGCGCGCCCACCTCTCGTCGTACCGGCGGCCGAGGTCGTACAGGTACGACCAGCTGAACAGGCCGCTGTCGTGGCCGTCGTCGAACTTCAGGCAGACCGCGTAGTTGCCGACCGGGGCGACCTCGCGGATCTGCACGTTCTCCTTGGCCAGCTCCAGCTTGCCCTCGCCCGGGCCATGGCCCTGGACCTCGGCCGACGGCGAGTACACCCGCAGGTACTCGAACGGCAGGATGAAGGTCTCGCCGTCGCGGAAGTGCACCTCCAGGACGCGGGACTTGCGCTTCAGCTTGAGCTCGGCCGGCGGGCCGGGGTCGGCCATGGTCATGTCGCGGGTTCCTCGTGCTTGCTCGATCCGGGCTACAGGATATACCTGCTGAGGTCCTCGTCCTTCACCAGCTCGCCGAGGTGGCGGTCGACGAAGGCCGCGTCCACCCCGATGGCACTGCCGCCCTTGTCGGCGGCCTCGAAGGAGACGTGCTCCAGCAGGCGCTCCATGACCGTATGCAGGCGGCGCGCACCGATGTTCTCCGTGCGCTCGTTGACCGACCAGGCGATCTCGGCGATGCGGCGGATGCCGTCCTCCGTGAACCGGAGCTGCACGCCCTCGGTGGCCAGCAGCGCCACGTACTGCGTGCACAGGGACGCGTCGGGCTCGGTGAGGATGCGCACGAAGTCGTCCACGCCGAGCGAGGACAGCTCCACCCGGATCGGGAAGCGGCCCTGCAGCTCCGGGATGAGGTCGGAAGGCTTGGCCATGTGAAAGGCGCCGGAGGCGATGAACAGGACGTGGTCGGTCTTGACCATCCCGTACTTGGTGCTGACCGTGCAGCCTTCCACCAGCGGCAACAGGTCGCGCTGCACGCCCTCGCGCGAGACGTCGGCACCGACCACCTCGCCGCGCTTGCAGATCTTGTCCAGCTCGTCGAGGAACACGATGCCGTTCTGCTCGGCGTTGGCGAGCGCGCGCGTGCGCAGCTCCTCCTCGTTGATCATGCGGGCCGCTTCCTCGTCGGTCAGCGCCTTCATCGCCTCGCGGACCTTCATCTTGCGGCTACGGGTCCGCTGGCCGCCGAGGTTCTGGAACATCTGCTGCAGCTGCTGGGTCATGTCCTCCATGCCGGGCGGGCCCATGATCTCGAGACCCGCCGGCACGGCACGCACCTCGGCCTCGACGTCGCGCTCGTCCAGCTGGCCCTCGCGCAGCATCTTGCGGAACTTCTGCCGGGTCTCGGCGTCGCGCGGCGTGGCGTCGGGCTGCAGGCCGCCCGTGGACTGCGCGCGCGGCAGCAGCAGGTCGAGGATGCGCTCCTCCGCCGCGTCAGCCGCGCGGTGGCGCACGCGGGCCATCTCCTCCTCGCGCGTCAGCTTCACCGCCACGTCCACCAGGTCCTTGACGATCGAGTCGACCTCGCGGCCGACGTAGCCGACCTCGGTGAACTTGGTGGCCTCGACCTTCACGAACGGCGCGCGGGCCAGCTTTGCCAGCCGCCGGGCGATCTCCGTCTTGCCCACGCCGGTCGGGCCGATCATGAGGATGTTCTTGGGCGTGATTTCCTGCCGCAGCGGCTCCTCGACCTGCATCCGGCGCCAGCGGTTGCGCAGCGCGACGGCCACGGCGCGCTTGGCATCCCGCTGGCCGACGATGTGCTTGTCGAGTTCCTCGACGATCTCGCGGGGTGTCATGGTTTCCATGGTCAGGCCGTGGGCAGCTCGTCGATGACGAGGTTGCGGTTGGTGTAGATGCAGGTGTCGGCGGCGATGGCCATGGCGCGCTCGACGATCTCGCGTGCGCCGAGGTCGGTGTTCTCGTACAGCGCCCGC
>Ga0316576_10002293_pt1 | contig 10847 bp, 14 predicted proteins | sample S0NA_FD_203075 | JGI IMG/M metagenome (GOLD analysis project Ga0316576, IMG submission 203075) | Rhizosphere microbial communities from salt marsh grasses in Alabama, United States - S0-2_050615r3r5 | ecosystem: Host-associated > Plants > Roots > Rhizosphere | place: USA: Alabama | collected... | reverse complement strand
TGGGTTGGCCTCGTTGCTTGTGTTGGCGCGGTCGCTTCGGGGTTATGCGAAGACGCGGATGGGGTCAGGCCAAGACGTGCGTGGAGTCACGCCAAGACGCCGATGGGGTCACGCGAAGGCGCGAAGGGGGAAGATGCGAAAGGGTTTGAGCGGGGCATTGTTACTGTTCGCCATCGTGTTTGTGCAATTGAGGAACTTGGTGCGGCTTCGCGATTGATGCGCAACTTTGACGCCGCAAGGTCGCGATGGTTGTTGACGACTCGACGGATGCCCTCTGTGAAGGTTGCTGCGCCGAAATTGATGACCAAACCGAGGCGCAGGTCCATGAGCCGGAGGTAGGTCAGCAGTTGCTTCATATGCAACGGCGCAATAGTCTCCAGGGACTTCAACTCGATCACTAGGCAGTCGGCAACCAGCAGGTCGATGCGCAGTCCCTCATCGAAATGGATTCCGTCGAAATCGAACTGGACCTTCTTCTGCCGTTCAGCCTTCAATCCCTTCTTCTGAAGCATCTTCGCAAGCACAGCCTCATACACCGACTCAAGTAGCCCTGGCCCCAGATCCTTGTGCAGCCTGTAGGCAGCATCCACGACGATGCGCGAGACGTCCTCTACGTCTAATGCAACCTCCAGCGGCGGCCTGCCTGAGTCACTTCACGCCCTGGCTTGCCAACCCGTAATCCTCCACCTCAGACCCCGTCGCGTCTTCGCGTGAAACCCAAAACCATTCAATGCCGATCTGCCTTCGCGTCTTCGCGTGACACCAGAAAACTTTCCGTCCGCGGCTTACCTTGGCGTCTTCGCGTGACATTCATCGCCCTAGCGCCGGTATTCCAACTCGCCGATGTTCAACTTGATATCCAGGGCTTCCATGGGCCTCTGATGCTGCTCCAGCAGTGCCGTATGCTCGCCGCGGGTCTCGGGGCCGATCAGGCTGTAGTGCTCCGCCTCGGCGATGATGTCCGTGGGCGTCTGCCAGGTCTCGCCGAACAGCCGCTGCTGGTGGCCCAGGTAGTAGTCGTAGCGGCGGTAGTAGTCTTCCCAGGCGTTGGCCTCGCCGTTCTTGATGTTCTCGATCAGATCGCGAAGCCCGGCGATGACCGCCTCCGGCCGCGGCATGCAGCCGGCGATGTACATATCCACCGGCATGTAGTCGTTGAGCTTCTTCGCCGTCGCGTAGCTCTGCCAGTACATGCCGCCGTTCACCGTGCAGGAGCAGATGCCGATGACGTACTTGGGCGAGTTCATCTGTTCGTAGGTCAGGATGACGCGCTTGAGCGTCTTCACCGACACATAGCCCGTGACCAACAGGATGTCCGCCTGCCGGGGCGTCACCATGGGCTGGATACCCAAACGCTCCATGTCGAATCTGGAGGTCATCGCCGGCGGTAGCTCCACGGCGCCGCAGCCGGTGCAGTAGTGCAGCATGAACAGCGATCGGGATTGCGCAAAGGCGATGAGTTCGTCGAAGACCCGGGCCAACGGATTGGTGCGCTTGCCGGCCTTGACCGGCAGGGGGTCGCCGGGCCGGGCGAGTGGCATGGTGTCGGTCATGGGATCAATCCCTCTCAGCTGCGTCGAATAGGGCGATTACAGGTGGCTGGACGCGGCGTCGGACTACACCATCAGGAAGGCGAGGCCCAGCAGCCCGATCATTGTCGGCCACTTCCAGAGCAGACGAACCATGTCCTCCGTGCGGTAGCGCGGGAACAGAAAGGCGATGGACATCGGGATCGCGACCACTGCGAACACCTTGACCAGGAACGTAACCCAGTTCTCGCCGCCGCCCAGGAACAGGGTCGTGTAGAGCACGCCGGCGGTGTAGAGCTGGAAGCACTGCATCACGAACAGACCGCCCAAGAACTTGCCGCCCATCTCCACCATGGGGCCGGTGGCGATCTCCGCCGGCGCGACGTAGATCTCGAACGGCTGCTTGCCCAGCATGCCTTGCAGCGCAATGATGCCGGCGAGCGCCAGCAGGGGGTTCTGCACAATACCCCAGGTCGCGATGCCGCCCGCCTGCTGGATCTCGACAATGTGCACCAGGTTGGTCGTGCCGAAGATGTAGGCGATCCCGAAGGCGACGATGACGAAGGGGATGTCGTAGGCCAGCATGGCCGTCAGCGCGCGGGAAATGCCGATGGAGCCGTTCGGGTTGGCGCACTGACCGACGCCGAGCGCGAGCCCGAGCGACGGGATCATGGTGATGTACAACAGCGCGATCAGGCCGCCCTTCTCGGCGATGCCGTTCATGCCCGGCACCGGCAGCAGCGTCTCCGCGGCCACATAGCCGCCGATGGCCATGACGATGCCGATCTCGTGGATCAGTCCGTGGGAGATCTGCGTCTGCTTGCTGTGCAGCTTGACGATGTCGTACAGCGGCTGAAAGAAGGGCGGGCCGACGCGCCGCTGAAGCCGCGCGCCGATCTTGCGCAGCATCAGCACCATGCCCATGCCGACGATGAAGGCGATCAGCGGCATCAGGGTGAGCTCGATCAGGACGTGTTGCCAGCGCATCTGTTGGATCTCAATAAAGAAGTCGGGAGTACCGACCGAGGATTCGGCTCGATGTTACGCGGGATGCTGCGCGGATGATTTGACGGGTCGCGGTGCTGGCACCCCATTCAGCATCCCGGTGACACTGATGCCCTCGTTGAGGTCGGGCCAATGCACGCCTTGGCCGTCCCCCAAGATCTCAAAGCACTGGCGTTGTTCGGTAGTCGCCTCCGACAAGCGTCAAGACCAGGTGATGGGGACACTGATCCTCCGACCGTCTTTCAGACCGGCAATTATCTCGTGCTCTGTGACCCTCAAGTCTTGAATCAGGGGTTCGACGTAGTCAGCCACGGTGCTCATGCCAGGCCTCTTTGATGACGGGTAGGTTGTTTTTGATGGTTCGCCGCAGCCCGTTCAGCTCTTGTGCCGAAACCCCTGCGTTGCGTGCCAGTGACACGCGTTCGAGCCAAAACTTGCAGAGTTTTCGTTCCCGTTGAATGTGAACTTGCATCGGCTCGCAACAATCGAAACTGTAGAAAAAATAACGGTGTGGCCCCGGTCCGATTCTTACCGTCGGCATCGTTGACTGCCTTCGTTCGGCCGAGGGCCGAAACCGATTAAATCACCACCCAAGCCAACATCAGCGCCGCCGCGGTCACCACTAGCAAGGTCGGCTGCACGTAGCGATAGATGCCGGTGGTGCCAAACGATAGGATGTCTACGCTGGACTTCACGGTCCCTTCCAGCCAGCGGAAGCCGCCGCGATACCAGCCGCCGATCAGGTTCATCAGCCCCGCATAGAAGTTGTCGCTGTAGTGGTAGCGATTGGCGGCCGTCAAAAAGTGGCCGCCGGCATAGTTGTCGAGCTGATGTACCCGCTTCGACTTGCCGCCGAAGCCGTAGAACACCAGCGCCCCGACGCCGAAGCCCGCGAACAGCACGCCAACCAGCCAGACCATATCGATGGTCCCCTGCGGGCTCTCGACACCGCCCAGGGTGTAGTTGACCCTCTCCAGACCAAGCGCCGCCTGTACCTCCGCGACCCACGCGAGGGCATGGCCGGGGAAGACGCCCGCCAGAAAGACCACCGTCGACAGGCCGAGCATCGGCGCCAGCATGCTCACGGGCGCCTCGCGCACATGCTCGTGCTCAATGCGCAGCTGACCCAGGAACATGTTGTGAATCAGCTTGTAGACCGACAAAATGGTGCCCAGCGTGCCGATGACGGAGGCGACGAACAGAAAGGGCATACCCTCGGCGATGAGCGAGCGGTACACCAACCACTTGGACACGAAACCCGCCATCGGCGGCAGGCCGGCCAGGCTGATGATGCCGATCAGCAGCACCAGGAAGGACAGCGGCATGCGCGTGAACAGACCGCCCATCTTGTTCAAGTCCGCCGTTCCGGTGCGGTACATGACCGCGAACACGGTCATCAGCAGCGCCGCCTGGGTGATGGCGTAGTTGAACACGTGCAGGAGCCCGCCGGCGGAGCCGATGGCGGACCCCACCAGCACGCCCAGCAGCATGTAGCCGCCCTGGCCGATGCCGTGCCAGGCCAGCAGATAGCGGGCGTCGTGCTGCTGCAGCGCGGTGTAGGTGGGGAAGATGATGGTCAGCGCCGCGATCCAGCACAGCAGCTCCCGGGCACTGATCAAGGTGTACGGAACCTCCATTTGCACCAGCCGCCCGATGCCGACCAGGGCGACGAACACGACGATGATCGCGTACAGGCCCATACGCGCGGAGATGGCGCCCAGAAAGACCGAGCCCGGCCCCGGTGTCTCCGCGTAGGCCGGCGCCTGCCACAGATGCAGCGGAATCAGGCCGAGCTTGACGCCGAATCCGGCCACCAAGAGCCCGACCAGCACCCACAGCTGGCCGTTGCTCATGCTCGGCACCGCGGCGGCGAAGTCCGCGTAACTGAACGAGCCGGTGATGCTGTACACCAGCGCGAGCGCGCCGAGCACGGCCATGGCGCCGGAGAAGGCGTAGGAGACGTAGCGCAGCGCCGCCTTGGCCGCGACCCCGCCGGCGACGGCCATGAGCAGGAAGCTGGCCCAGCTCACCAGCTCCCAGCCGATGAACAAGGACAGGAATTCGCCGCTGCCCAACAGCAGCAGCATGCTGAACACATTGGCCGCGAGCGCCACATGGAAGGCCCAAAGGCTCTGTCCTTGCGATTGGTGCAGACGCTGCCAACTGCCCCCCGCGTACCAGGCGGAGACGAAGCCGGCGCCGATGGTAATCATGGCGAAGAACCACGACAGGGCGTCGTAGCGCCAGCCCAGGCCGTGGCCGAGGATGTCGAAGCCGAGCGCGGCGGCCATCGGCTCGCCGCGCAGGGTACCGGTCTCCAGCAGCAGCCAGAACTGCAGCGCATAGCCGAGGGTCAGCAGCGGACCGGCGATGCGCCAGCGCCCGAGCAGAATGGCCAGCAGCAGCGTCGCCGCCGCGGCCCCGAACATCAGGTCCAGCGGGGTCAGCGTACCGGGCAGGGGCAGCGTCGGCAGGGCCGGTAAGGGCAGGGCGGGAAGCTGCATCGGTGCGATTCTCCGGAACTGTCAGCGGGCTAGCCGATCACCTAGGTCATCACTTCGTAACGAATTAGAGACAACGCAAACGCCGGACGGCGGATAAGCGAAGCGCACCCGCCATCGTGACCTGTGGGAGCGGCGTCCCGCCGCGACTGGCCGCCCGTCGCGCCGAGGACGGCGCTCCCCGGGGAGTGCATGGGGAAGTGCACGGGGAAGCGCACGGAATAACGATCATGGCCTGCTTGGGCGGCTGCATCAGCTTGCCTCGTGGACGGGCGAACCCGCGGCGACCGCCGCACTCTTGGGTGGAAACACGGTTCTGATGTAGACCTCGCGATCGGCTGCCTGCGACGCGATACCGCCGAGCCAGCCGGACACCCGGCCCACGCCGACCGTCGCCACCAGCAACAGCACGCCCGCCGCCGAAGCGATGCCGAGGTCCAAGAGCTTCGGCCGTGGAGGCGCCGGCGCATCCGCCTCGCCCCGGGCATAGAGCTTGATGACCAGCCGGAACAGGTAATTCGCCTCCACCGCCGTACCGATCAGGATCAGCGCCAGTGCGCTTAGGGAAAGCGTCGTCGATTGTTCCGCCAGACCCATCACCACCAACAGCTTCGCCCAGAAGCCCGGCAGCGGCGGTACGCCGATGAGCGATAGCGCAAATAGCACCATCAAGCCAGATGCAATCGGGGCCGAGCGCGCGGCGCCCACGAGCCGCTCCAGCGAGCCGCCCCAGCGCGTCGCAAGGCCGAATAACGCGGCCTTGATGACAAGGTGGTGTAGCGCCAGCGCCAGCCCGGCGAGCAGGCCGGCGGTACCCGACAAAGAGAAGCCGATGAACACCAGCCCGAGCTGGCCGATGCTGGAGTAGGCCAGCATCCGTCGCAGGTCCCTTGCCCGCCAGGCGGCCAGCTCAGCGGTGACGAAGGCGAGCGCGCCGAGCAGCAGCATCAGCTGCGCCGCCCCCGTGCCATCGAAGGCGAGCACCAGCAGCCGAACCACCACCAGCACCGCGAGCTTGGACACCAGCGACGCCAGCAAGGCGCTGATGCGCGTCGGCGCGGTGGCGTAGACCTCCGGCACCCAGGTGTTCACCGGGAACAGCTCCGCCTTGACGCCGAAGCCGATCAGCAGCAGCGCGAAGGCCGCGAGCCCGTTCGGGCCGGCCAGCGCGGTGGGTGCCAGCTGCGCGATCTGCGCCAGGTTCAGCGTGCCGGTCTCCAGATAGATGATCGCGATGCCCACCAGCGCCAGCACGGAGCCGAAGGCGGACAGCAGCAGGTAGCGCACCGTCGCGATGTACGCGGCACCGGTGGCGCGCAGGGTCACCAGTCCGAAGCTCGCCACCGCGGTCAGCTCGTAGAAGACGTAGATGTTGAACAGGTCGCCGGACAGCGCGAGACCCGTACCCGCCGCTGCCAGCAGCAACATGACCGCGTCGCGTCGTATCGGGTCCGGATCATCCTCGCCGCGGGACCAAAACAGCAGGACCAGGATCGGCACCGCCGTTGCGAACAGCAGCGCCAGCTGGTCAACATAGAAAACAATTCCGAGCGGGGGCGCATAGCCGCCGATGGCCAGCATGTAAGGCGTGTCGCCGAAGCTGATCCAGAGCTGGATCAGCAGGTAGGCCGAGACGGCGAGCGTCGCCGGACCCAGCAGCAGCGCCAGCGGCTTCGCGACCCGGCCCAGCGGCTGCAACAGGAATGCCGCCAGCAGCGGCAGGACCACTGGCAGGACCGTCTGGCCCTGGGTGACGGACAACAGGTCGATCATGATGCGGCTCCAGACCGATCAGCGGTGGAAGCCTGGACCGGAATCGGCGGCGGCAGCGGGCGCTCGATGGTCGGCGCTTCCCAGCTGCCGTCCGGCGCGATCCCGGCATCGCGGCAGATGTCCTGTTCCAGGTGCCGGCGCAGCTCGCGCACGTCGAGCGTGCAGTAGATGCGATAGACCTTGAGCAGCGTCGCCACCGCCAGGGCCTGCACGCCGACGCCGATGACGATGGCGGTGAGCACCAGCACCTGCGGAATCGGGTCCACCATGGGCGTGCCGGCCTCGTGCACCCCAAGGATCGGTGCTACCGCCTCGTTGCGCCAGCCGGCCAGCACCAGCAGCAGGTTCACGCCCGCCTCGGCGATCACCAGCGCCAGCACCATCCGGAACAGGTTGTTCGACATGACCATGCCGAGCGCGCCGATGCCGAGCAGGCCGTAGGCGCCGACGTACATGACGACCTCGAAACTCAGGTGGTCGATGCCAAAGCCGTTCATGACGGGCGATCCCCCGGGTGTGCGGGGTCATGCCGCGGCGCGGCCGGCTGCTCGGCGAGCTGGGTCATCAGCCCGGCCAGCTCGGCGCCGACCTTGAGTCCCACGGCGATGGACAACAGCGGCAGCGTGCCTGCCGACAGCAGCTTGCCGAACACGCCCTGGCTCAGCATGGGTTGCAGGAAGTTGCCGTTGTCCACCAGTGCCCAGAGCCCGAGCCCGATGAAGCCGACGCCGGCGAGCCCCTCGATGAACGCGATGGCGGTGTGGTTCATGCCGCCGGAGCCGTCGGCGCCGGGTCGGGCCAGCACCAGTACGAAGAAGGCCGCGGCGAGGATCACCCCACCTTGGAACCCGCCGCCGGGTGTCAGATGGCCGTGCAGAATGATGTAGAAGCCCACCACCAGAAGCAGCGGGAAGAGCAGGTCGGCCCCCGTGCGCAGGATGAAGCCGCCCACCGGGTCGTTAGCCCCTGCATGGCAATCCTTGTTCCCGCGCACCAGCACCAGGCCGGCGGCGGTGGCCGCGGCGAACAGGATCGACAGCTCGCCCAGCGTGTCGATGCCGCGGTAGCCGAGCAGGACAGCGGTGACGATGTTGGAGGCGCCGACCTCATCCGGGGCTTTGGCCAGGATGTCGCCGCCAATCAGCATGGCGGGCTCGCCGAAGCCGAGCTCGCTCGCGATGATCAGGAGCAGGAAGGCCAGCCCGCCCGCGAACAGGAGTGCGGCGATACTACGCATCGGTCTTCTCCCGTTCGGTCGGACGGTCCGATGTCACGCCGTCCAGCTGCCAGAGCCCGAGACGCCGCAGCCCCAGCGCCAGTACCACGCCGGACAGGCCGGCGCCCACCACGGCCTCGGTCATGGCCACATCCGGCGCATGCAGCAGCACGAAGAGCACCGCGACGCCGAGCGAGACGGTGCCGGAGACGGCCACCGCGCCGATCATGTTCTCCAGCACCAGCACGAGCACCGCGGACACCAGCACCAATACGACAATGACCAGCGCGAACAGGGTTTGCAGATCGATCTCCATTGGCTCAACTCCCCGCTTGTTCCGGCGCCGTGCCAATTGCATCGGCGGGTGCATCGGCGGTGATCTGGCGCTCCGCGCCCTGTTTCCCTGCGCCCGCCTCGGACGGTGCCGTCCAAGGCCGTACACCCACCAGAAACAGAGCGCGTGCGATGGTGGAACTGCCCACGGGGCTGGTGAACAGGATGAACCCGGCGATGCAGACCACCTTCGCCCACCAAGCCGGGTGCAGCAGCCCGACGCCGATCAGGAAGCACACCGCGCCGAGCGTGGTCGACTTGGTGCCGGCCTGGATGCGGTTGTAGACGTCCGGCATGCGCAGCACGCCGAGCGCGCCCAGCGCCAGGAAGGCCGCGCCGAGCAGCAGGAACAGGTCCGCGATGAGTCTCATGCGGAGTCGCCCTCCTCGTCGCCACGGTTGGCCTCGATGGTGCGTGCGATGGCGACGACGAACACGAAGGCGAGCACGCCGAACACCAGCGCGATGTCGAGATAGAGGGGCGTCGCGAAGAACACCGCGAACCCCGCGATCCCGGCGGTAGCGGTGACCGACAGCACGTCTGCCGCGACAATGCGGTCCGCGGCCCCTGGACCGAGCAGCATACGCAGCAGGCCCAGCAGCAGCGCAATGCCTATCAGTGCGAACGCCAGCAGCTCCAGCGAATTCAACGTCATTTCAGGAACCCCTTGATGGTGCGCTCGAAGCCGGTCGCGATCACGCGCGTGGCCTGCTCCAGATCGGTGCCCGGCGGGCAGTCGATCCAGTGCACCAGCAGCCGGTCGCCGAGCACGCGTATGGTCAGGGTGCCCGGGGTCAGCGTGATGCTGTTGGCGAGCAGCATCTTGCCCAGCGAGGACTTGAGCTCGGTGCGGACCTCGACGACGGCGGGGCGAATGGGCAGCGCCGGCGACAGGACGCGGCGCGCCACATCGAAGTTCGCGGCCACCAGCGCGACGATGAAGCGGATCAGATACCGCACGAGATAGACAGGCGCCGTCGGCGTCAGCCGCATACCGGTGAAGATGCCGAGGCGGGGCCAGGCGATGACGGTCACCAGCAACGCGGCCACCGCGCCGGCGATGAGCTCCTGCGGGTCCAGCGTCCCGGCGAGTAGAACCCACAGCAGGAGTGACACGGCGAAGGTGAACAGAAAACGAGCGATGCCCGGGCGGGTGTCCGAGTCGACCGGCTGAGTTCGCTGCGACACGTTGGAGAACCTCAGCTGACGGTGGTTGGGGCTGGCCATGGTGCGAGCAAACGCGGTGCTCGCCGAAGAGACGAGCGGAGCAGCCGCTCGGCGCCGATGGTGCGTTGACCGTTGTCATAGCAAGCAGCGACGGGGCAGAGGCTAGCACGAAGTCGGGATCGGAAAAATAACGAGTCGATGAAAGAATCACCTGGTCGTCCGCCGGAGTACCTATGTCGCAGGGCGCTCCGATGCGCTGTGGGAGCGTGCCTGCGGCCGCGACCTTCCGAAGCGCCCACGGCTCGCGTCGCGGTCGGAGACCGCTACCACGGACGCCGGTGCCTCAGTTCCGGCGGTCGCCGTCGCGGCGTGTGCGCATCATTCATCAAGCCGCCGTGCTCCGGCAGCTGGCCGGTGAAGAGCATGTTCGATTGCACCCGCCGCGGGGTAAGCTTGTCCATCAACGACAAAAACGGACGGGAGTTGCAGAGTGCGTCGAGCGAACAAGATCAACCAACCAAAGCGCCTTTGGACAATGGCTCGCGGGCGTGCCGCACTCGTCGGCCTAGTGCTGGCGCTCGGCTCCCTGTCGGCTCCGGCATGGGCGCAATCCATGTTCGACGGACTGAAAGACAAGGCCGGGGCCGCCCTGCAACAGGCGGGCGAGGCCGCGCACAAGGCCGGGGAGGCCGCCGGCAGCGCGGCGCGCACCGCGGGCGAGTTGGGCGGCAAGGCGGTGGACAAGGTCAAGACCACGGCCGACGAGGCCGTCGAGGATCTAAGCGACTCCGACACGCCGGCCGAGACCCGCGCCAAGCTCGACCGCATGGCCGCATCGACGCTGGACCGGCTACTCGCGGAGCGCTCGGACATCAAGCCGCTGCTCGACGCCAGTGCCGGCTATGCCGTGTTCGATACCCGCCAGGTGCAGTGGGGCGTCGCCGGCGCCTACGGACGCGGTGTAGCGGTGCAGCTTCCCGGTGGCGAGCGCACCTACATGCGCATGGGCTCCGCGGGTGTCGGCATCGGCTTCGGTCTTGGCGGTTTCGATACTCAGATCGTGATCCTGTTCGAGTCGCCCTTCGTCTACCAAAAGTTCATTGTCGAAGGTCTCGACGCCACCGCGGAGGCGGGCAGCATGGTCGGTGACGACAAGGAGCGCCTAGACATGATGTTTTGACCTGCCCGTCCTCAACGCACGTGGGTTATGTTGAGGACGGACATCCATCGACACAGAGCCACCTTGAGGAGGGCAGGTCATGCAGAAGTTTAACGCAGCAACCCATCGTATCGAGACAGCATCGGCCCAGGTCGCCTTGTCGG
>Ga0316576_10002292_pt1 | contig 10848 bp, 7 predicted proteins | sample S0NA_FD_203075 | JGI IMG/M metagenome (GOLD analysis project Ga0316576, IMG submission 203075) | Rhizosphere microbial communities from salt marsh grasses in Alabama, United States - S0-2_050615r3r5 | ecosystem: Host-associated > Plants > Roots > Rhizosphere | place: USA: Alabama | collected... | reverse complement strand
CGTCAGGTCAGGAACGATCCCAGACGCCGCCCACCCCTGCAGCTGCGAGATCCACTCCACGGACAACCCGCGTCCGAAGCCCTGATAGGCCATGGTCGAGTCTCCGAACCGATCGCACAGAACGGTTTGGCCCTTGCGCAGCGCCGGAGCGATGATCTCTCTGACATGCTGGGCCCGATCAGCGAAGAACAGAAGCAGCTCGCTCTCCGACGCGAGAGACCCCAAGCCCGGGTCCAACAGCAACCCCCGGATCGCGCGGCCCAGGGCTGTCCCCCCTGGTTCCGCCGTCACGACGGGCTCCCGCCGAAGCCGCGCTGCCAGGCGACGCATCTGCGTCGTCTTGCCACAGCCCTCGATACCTTCGAAAGTGATCAGCGGCACGGGCGCACATTGTAGCCTGGATCATTCGCGCCCTGAGGCGCGGCGGCACGCCTCACTGGTGAGCTCAATGCCTCGTGCCTGCTCCCAGACACCGGCCGAGCCATCGTCCCCCTCTCGATGCCGTGCTCGGTCACGGCTCCGTCGCATTCCCATCCGGGTTGGGCTACCGTCTGCGAGAGACTGGAAAGTGTCCCGGCGGCCCGCAGCATGATCGTCGAAAGCCTTCACCGGTGCGCCACGGGATCAGGGAGGAAACCATGCGAGGCAAGCGCGCAGCGCTGAACGTGGGCGTCCTGGGAGCCGGCATGATCGGCGACGTGCATGTGGATCGCATTCGCAAGGATGGTCGCGCCGAGGTGACGTGGATTGCCGCTCGCACCGAGAAGACGCTGCGGCGCAAGCGACGCTCTCTCTCCATTCCCAATGCCACTTTGGACTATCACGAGGTTCTGGCTGACCCCACGGTCGGAGCGGTGGTCATCGCCGGACCGCCGCACACCCATCTCGAGATGACCCTGGCCGCCCTCGATGCGCGCAAGCACATTCTCATCGAGAAGCCGATGGTCGTGAGTCGCGCCCAGATGGCACAGGTCCTGCGCGCGGTCCACCGACACCCGGACCAGGTGGTGCTCGAGTGCTCGTGCCGCCACGCTCGCCTCCAACCCAAGTTCCGGATGGTCAAGGACGTCATCGAGAGTGGCGTGATCGGTGAGGTCTACCATGTCGCCCACGCTCACCTGACGCGTTCGACCTTTCTCGAGTACAACCCCCGTGGCACCTGGTCCTTGCAGAGATCCGAGGCTGGTGGTGGTCCTTTCTTCGACTGGGGTGTCTATGACCTGTCCTTCCATCTCGGCGTTCTCGCAGATCGGCCCCAGCTCCAACGCGTGGAGGCGTTCATGCGCAGCGGCCTGAAGGTCCCCAGCAGCCGATCCAGCCCCTCCGAGATCGAGGAGCACGGCGTGGCCCATCTCCATTTCGACGGCGGACTGAGCTACGACTACGAGCGCGGCGCGGGCGTCCACATGGAGCGGCCCAACGAGACGCGCATCTATGGCACACGGGGAGGCCTGCGCTTCGGCTTCTGCAGCTGGGACGCCCCCATCATCGAGGTCTTCTCGGTCGCACAGGGGCGCGCGAGGCATGCGATCCGTAGGGTCTCGATGCGGGGGCATGGTGACGACAACCTCCAGCTCACCCGCCACTTCCTCGACTGCGTCCTGAACGGGGCCCGCCCCCTCATGTCGGTGGACCGCGCCGCCAAACATCTGGACATCTTGCTGAAGATCTACGAAGCCGCGGGAGTCGGCACTGCGGCCTAGGCAGACCCGCTGTCGCTGGATCGGCTCGAGGTCCCACCCTCGCCCACGTCCCAGGGCAGCCGCAGCTCGACCCGGAACGCCGACTCCCCTGCTACGACGTGCATGCTGGCGTCGTCTCCATAGAGCGCCGCCAGGCGCTGACGGACGTTCTGCATCCCGAAGCCCGTCCCGCGACGAGCGGCCGTCCCAGGCTCACGCGGGTTCTCGATGCTGATCACGACACGCTCCCCGCCACCTCGGGCGCGAACGGCCACGCTACCCCCCTCCAGCATGTTGGCCACGCCGTGCGTGATGGCGTTCTCGACCAGCGGTTGCAGGATCAAGGGCGGTACCAGGCAGCCCCCCAGTCCCTCTTCCACCGCCACCTCGACCGAGAGACGGGGACCGAAGCGAACCTTCTCGATGGCGAGCAGGCGCTGGGCCATCTCGAGCTCCTGCTCCAGGCGGATACGAACCCGGCCTCCGAGGCTCAGGCTCCCCCGCAGAAAGTCGGCCAGCAAGACGCACAGCCGACGCGCGGCCTCCGGGTCACGCGCAATCAGAGCGTTGATGGAGTTGAGGCTGTTGAACAGAAAGTGCGGGTGGATCTGAGCGCGCAGCGCCTTGAGCTCGGCGTCGCGGGTCAGCAGGTCCAGCTCCAAGGCTCTCTTCTCGGCACGCCGTGACGTCTCGACCGCCCCAAGGCCGTAGTGGACTGCCGAGGAGAGCAGGAACAGAAGCACCGCCACGGCAAACAGCGCCGGCATCGCCCGTGCGAGGTGCTCACGGAACGCTGCCACCGCCTCCGGCCTCACGGCCAGCCCCACCAGGGCCCACGCTGCCGCGAGCCAGGCCAGGGCCGAAATCACCGCGGTCCCGGCGTGGGTGCCTGCGATACGTACCCAGGTGGCCAGGCGCAGCGGCGCGGCCTGGCACAAGTAGAAGGCCGTCAGACAGACGAAACCCCACCCCACGCCCAGCGGCAGGCTGAACCACAGCCGACCCCACCACGAGACACCCGGAACCTTGAGGACCAGAGCCAGCGTGGCTGCCAGCAGGACCCACAGGCCGAGGTACAGCGCGAGCCTGAGACGACTGGCGAGGAGGGGGTGCATGAGTCAGTTCTTGATCTCGACCCCACCCATGATCGCCATGCCGGTCACGACCAGCCGCTTGCCGCCCTGGAGCGGACCCTGGGTCTTGTCGCCGAAGCCGCCCAGCAGCGCCACGCCCCGCGACTCCACGTACCAGTCGTCGGGAACCCGGATCTCGAGACCTCCCCAGAACGCTGTCACGTCGACGACGGCCTCCTCCCCGGCGATCGTCGCATTCCGCAGATCGATGGCGCACCCGCCCATCACCGCCACCACCGTCCCCCCTCGAAACTCCTGGGATCGGATCGTCCGCTGCACGCCGCCAAAGAACGCCACCACGTCCATCCTTCCGTCCTGGTCCCCGCCAGTCTGCGAGTCCTCCTCCCGGCTCGGGAGCGGCACCCCGAGCTCACGCTCGTCCGGGGTCGGGCACCCCCGCTCGGGCAGAAAGGCCCTATACACGATATACCCGCCGACCAGCACGAACAGGAATGGCCAGAGCCGCCAGGCGTTGATGAGATCGAGGCTGTGCAGCAAGACGGCAAGACCAAAGGCGCTCCAGACGAGCCCAGCAAACGGCTGCCTATGGCCGAACTTGACGATGCCAAAGGCGATGATGAGCACCGGCAGCCAGCGCAGGACGTGGCCCGCGTCCACAACGCCGAGATTGCTCAACCCGAGCAGCAGGCCGAACGCCATGATGCCCAGACCCAGGACGATGCGCGGGGTCAGTGCCGATCGTGTAGCTCTCGTCATGGCGCTTCCTTTCTCGCCCTCCGTCACCGACAAAGTACGCAGATTTCAGGAGGTCCGCACGCCCCAATCGGTGAACGCCGCCTCTCGACCGGTGAGCGACGGGCCGCCCCCCCTCCCGCTGGCAGCAACACCGGGGCAGACCACCTCGTGCATGGGCGCTACAATTTGAGTCCCATGATCGGCACGCGAATCTCCCACTACAAGGTGCTGTCTGAGGTCGGACGCGGTGGCATGGGGATCGTGTACCGCGCGCGCGATCTCCGCCTCGACCGCGACGTCGCTCTCAAGGTTCTGGCGCCAGATCTGATGCGAGACCCCGAGGTCCGCGGCCGGTTCGTCCGCGAGGCGCGCACGGCGGCCGCCCTCTCGCACCCGGCGATCACGGTCGTTCACGAGATCGACGAGACCGATGGCGTTGCCTTCATCGCCATGGAGATGGTGCCCGGCCAGTCCCTCGCCGTCCTCTTGGCCCGCGAAACGCCGTCTCTCCAGCGAGTCATCGATCTCGCAGCCCAGGTAGCGGATGGGCTATCCGAGGGGCACACCCACGGCGTGGTCCATCGCGACCTAAAGCCCTCCAACGTCATGGTCACCGATGCCGGCATGGTCAAGATCATCGATTTCGGCCTCGCCAAGCCCGCGCGTCCCGCGCGACGCATCGATCCCGAGGCAGATACTCCTCCCCGTGGCTACGACACGCCCTCGCCCTCCCTCGGCCTCCCCACGCCGTCCCCAACGGACGCCGGACGCATTCTGGGCACGGCCGAGTACATGTCACCCGAGCAGGTGCGCGGCCAACCCGTCGATGCCCGCAGCGATGTCTTCTCCTTCGGCACGCTTCTTCTGGAGGCTCTTTCCAGACGGCGCGCCTTCCGACGCGCGACGGCGATCGAGACGATGCACGCCATCCTCAAGGAGTCGCCGCCGCCCCTGCCCCCCCTCGCCGGCCCGGCAGTTCAGGCCGAGCTGCAGCGTGTGATCGACAAGTGCCTGCAGAAGGACGCGGGTATGCGCTATCCCAGTGCCCTCGACCTGGCTGTCGACCTCAGGGCTCTCCTACGCCACCTCGAGGCGGACTCGGACGCCCCCACCACTCTCGCCTACCGTGGGGACCCGGCCACGCGCGAGGGCCGGCCCCTGCGGTGTCTCATCGTCGATGATGAGGAGCTGGCGCGCGACGTGCTGCGCGAGTTCGTCACGCAAGCCAAGGACGTGGAGATCGTCGCCGAGTGCCGGAACGGCTTCGAAGCCGTCAAGGCTGTCACCGAGCTGCGCCCCGACCTCCTGTTCCTGGACATCCAGATGCCCAAGCTCGACGGGTTCGAGGTTCTCGAGCTGATCGGCGGCGAGATCGCGGTCGTTTTCGTGACGGCCTTCGACGAGCACGCCATCCGCGCCTTCGAGGTGCACGCCGTCGACTACCTCCTCAAGCCCGTCAGCTCGGAGAGAGTCGCCACGGCTCTCGCCAGGGCCCGTCAGCGCATCGTCGCCGGGACACCCACACCCGTCGAGGCGCTCGTCGAGGCGGCGCGGCCCGACTCTCGGCTCCTGGAGCGCGTGCTCGTGCGGGATGGCGCCAAGGTCCATGTCTTTCCGGTGGAGGACATCGACTTCGTGCAGGCCCAGGACGACTACATCGCCCTCAACGTGCGTGGGAAGGAGTATCTCAAGCAGCAGCCCTTGGGCGAGCTGGAGCGCTCGGTCGATCCCTCCCGGTTCGTACGCATCCACCGATCCTACCTCCTCAACGTCGACCGTTTGGCCAAGATCGAGAGCGACTCCAAGGACTCTCGCATCGCGGTGCTCCGCGACGGGATGCGGCTTCCTGTCAGTCGATCCGGCTACGCTCGCCTGAGAGCCCTTCTCTGACCGGCAGGGGCTGTCATCCCCTCATTCAGGGATTCGGGACATAGGCCAACGGCGGTACCGCCTCGCAGGTAGGGGTGAGCAGCGGGCTTCCGGCCTCGCCCCGGCAGCCAAACCGCGCTGCGCCGAGGCTTCGTACCCGACCTGGAGGTGTTTCATGCGTCTTGCTGTTCTGTATATGGGTCTGCTGGCGGCCGTCGCCGGCGCATCGGTTGACGCCTCTGCCGGAGGCCTCGCGATTGGCGACTCGCTCCCATCCTTCAGCCTCGTCGACGTCAGGACGAATAGGGACGTTGCGAGCGCCGACCTCAAGCCGCCCGTAGTGGTCATCTTCATTGCGACGCAGTGTCCCGTGTCCAACGCATACAATGAGCGCATGGCGGCTCTGGGCCGCGAGTACTCCAAGGCTGGCGTGTCATTCGTGGCGATCAACGCCAACAAGCAAGAGAGCGCGGCTGAGGTCGCCGAGCACGCTCGGACCCATGGATTCGACTTCCCCGTCCTCAAGGATCCCGGCAACGTCGAGGCGGACCAATTCGGTGCCCAGGTGACACCGGAGGCCTTTGTCTTCGATGGATCGCGCCATCTTGTCTACCATGGCCGTGTCGACGACAGCCGTGATCCCGGGCAGGTTCACTCTCCCGATCTCCAACGGGCCATCGACGCGGTGATCGAGCACCAGCCCGTACCGGCGGCGGTGACCAAGGCCTTCGGCTGCAGCATCAAGCGCGTGGGCTGATCGGTCGCCCCACACGGCGACCTGTGTGAGTCCACGCCGCTCGCAACGAATCCTGCCGGACGACAGGCCGTCGAGGTGCCCGGCACGCCGCGCAGTCAGCGGCGACGAGGAGCTGCGTCCTCCCTCGCTCCGGCCATCGGCCTTGTGGGACAATCGGGCAAGGAATTGCTCGGAGGGATGCTATGGCACCGCACCGCAAGCCGCTGGCGTATGTCGTCCGGCCGCCCACTGCCGTCCTCACGCGTGGCTTCGATCCAAGCCTGTCGGTGGGCTCCGCGCGTCCCGCGGTATTTCGATCGTCGACCTATGTGTTCTCCAGCCCCGAGGCAGCCGAAAGGGCCTTCGCGGTGGCCCTGGGGCGCTCCAAGCCCGCAGCGGACGAGAGCGTCGACCTAATCTACTCTCGCCTGTCCCATCCGAACGCCGAGATCCTCGAGGATCAGGTCACGCCTCTGGAGCAGCAGGCTCAGGGGGCCGCCGTCTTCAACTCCGGAATGGCAGCGATCACCACGGTCTTCATGACCTTCTGTCACCCTGGATCCAGCTTCATCCACACCACGCCCGTCTATGGCGGCACCCAGCATCTCGTGCACGTGTTCCTGGAGCCCCTGGGCATGCACGGCATTCCGGTGGCGGCCGGCGACCACTCCGCCCTGGAAGCCGCCATTGCCTCGGCCAAGGATCTGAGTCTGATCTATGTCGAGACTCCGGCCAATCCGACGCTGCGCATGACCGACATCGCCCTGGCGGCACGAGCAGGGCAGAGCCGCAAGCCGCGCCCGCTCGTCGTCGTGGACAACACCTTCCTGGGGCCAACGTTCCAGCATCCCCTCACACTCGGAGCGGACCTCGTGGTCTACTCCGCAACCAAGTACCTCTCGGGCTTCAGCGACATGCTCGCTGGCATGGTGCTCGCCAAGGACACCGACTTTCTCGAGCAGCTGCGCGGCACACGCGCCGTGATCGGCAACATCCTCCAGCCCGACGAGTGCTGGATGCTCGACGGGCGTCTCCCGACCGTCGAGCTGCGCATGACGCGCCAGAGCAAGAACGCGCAGCGCATCGCCGAGAGCCTCGCCGACCATCCGGCCATCGCCAGCCTCCACTATCCTTCGCTCTTTGACGATCCCGACCAGTGCCGGGTCCGCGACAGTCAGTGCCGGTACCCAGGCGCCATCCTGTCCTTCGAGCTGAAGGGTGGAAAGGCCGCGGCCTACGACTTCCTGCGCCGCGTCAAGATCGCTCACAATGCCGTGAGCCTGGGAGGCGTGGAGACGCTCACCTGCCACCCGGCAACCACGACGCACTCCGAGCTCTCGTGTGAGGAGAAGGCTGCCGCTGGCATCACGGACGCGTTGGTGAGGATATCCGTGGGGGTCGAGGACTGGCGAGACCTCCTGCGGGACTTCCGCGACGCGCTGGACGGCCTATAGCGACGCGCCGCCCCCGCCAAGCCGGGAACGCGCGGGCAGACATCACGCCTGCACGTCCTCGGCTCGATCGGCGGCCATGACCGACGCGCGCCGGCCAGCGAGGTTCTCGCGTGTCTATCGTCTGCTGCTGCCGTCGGCGTGCTTGGCCTGGACGAATGGAGACATGTACGCCTTGAGATAGCCGGCATACCTGTCGGCAGTCACCAGTCCCACGCCGACGATGATCATGGCGGCGGCCCATCGCTCCCTCTGGCCCATCTCGATGAGCCTTTCCAGGAAGGCGCCCGCCAGGATCGCAACAAGAGGCCCCACGAAGATCGTCTCCTTCAGGTCGCGGAACAGGCCGCCACCAAACAGTCGCAACCCGAACAGCAAAAGGAACGCCCCTAGATACGCTGCCAGAACGGCCCTCGCCGCTCCATCCACTCGGCGCCAGATGACGACGCCACCACCCACCGCCAGGATCGGCAGCCCCCAGCCGAAGAACAGGGGGATGCGGGCGAGGTTGGAGACCAGGCTCGCGGGCTTCCCGCTCGACGTTCCCATCCGCGCCCCGTGCAGCAGGGCCGGTAGGATCTCGCCGAAGAACTCCTTCACGAACGGAGCGTAGAGCCAGCCGACGGTGATGGTGACCGTCAGGGCCAATACGCCCAGAAGCGGAAGCGCGCGCCTCCGAGCCACGATGGCGAGCACGACCAGAAAAGCGCTCACCGTAAAGAGGCTCGATACGTAGAGCAGAAGGCTCACCTGCGCTGCGATGCCGACCCATACCAGCCGTCGCCAGCCAGGCTTGCGCAGGTAGAACACTGCCGCCATGATCAAGACGACGTCCCACAGGTGGCCAAACAGCGTGGCCCCCATGGCCAGCAGGAGGCGGCTGTAGGTGGCTGCCAGCAGGGCGCTGACGAGCGCCGCTGCCACGGCCAGCCGCGCCTCGGCCCTGCTCCCCCGGGCCAGAGCGCGGGTCAGAAAGAACACCAGCAACACGGTGAGCGTGGCGGCCAGCAGCCCCGCTTGCTTGTAGGCGTCCTCCGTGAGATCTGGGTCCCGGAACACCGCAAAGGGCAGGTAGGCCAGCGGGGAGTAGGGAAACGCATAGGCCTTGCCGGCAATGATGCGCGGGTAGGCCACGGCAATTGATCGCTGTGCCGCGCGTCCTCGCTCCACGAGCGACCCCGCACGAGACACGAGCTGGTGCGCGTACCGCTCAGCGTGCCGGAAGTCCTGATAGTAGCTGGTCGGGTGGAGCAGACCAGCGCCACCGACCAGGTGCGCCCCCATGACGACGGGCAGAAGCCAGCGCCCATAGGCGACTCGCCGCAGCCCCCAGGTCAGTCCCAGGAGGAGCAGGAACGCCACCAGGCTCAGCCGCCCGGCCACGTGCGCGAGCCCCATCGGATCCACTTGAGCCCAGCCTGTCAGGGCGGCGACCAGGGGCAGCACGATGGCAAAGGCCACGCTCCGCCCGTGTCCCAGGGCGCGCAAGCTCGCGAAGAACAGCAACGCCAGCAGTGGCCCGGCCACCAGCGGCCAGCCGCGGAGCCCGAGACGACACCCTGCGCCCGGCTGGATCTGAACCCAGTCAACCTTGAGGCCCAGATCCTGATGGTCCAGGGCGTGGATGTGAAGATCCAGCACCACGGGGGTGTCTCGCCCCACGCCAACCTCCACCCAGCGAACGCGGAACCAGTCGCCGCGGTACCGAAACCTGTCGATCTCTCGGCCATCCAGGAGCACGTCAACGTCTGCCGCCACGGGCAGCACGCGCGCCGAACGCTGGCCGATGCGCACCAGCCCCCCGCGCAGGCGGAGCGGCAGGTCGATGCGCGCCGCGTATCCCGTCCAGCGCGAGGCCAGCAAGCCCTCGAGCTCGTAATGCGGCTTGAACCCCTGGAGATAGAAGCCGGTGTTGGGGCCCATCTTCACGAGAGCCGTGGCCGGCGGCCCGGCGCCGACCCATCCCGACAGGAAGGGCGCGCCAAACGCTACGGCGCATAGGGCTAGATCGCACAGGAGCCCACCAACAGCGCTCCTAGGCCGTCTCACCATGGCCCACAGTCGCGTGCGCATCGAAGTCGGCCGATCTTGCCCCAGGTGAGCCGCTCACGCAAACGCGGCGTCATTCCCACGGCCGACGGGGTCGCGGCGGCCGTTTGGATGTCATGCGCCGCACCTCATGCCGCGTTCACCCCGCAAGCGGGCCTCGGCCACGCCCGTCGATGAAGGTCCGAAACCACAGCTCCAGCCCCACCTTCGTGAAGAGAGTGCGATCGAACGCCCCCCGATCCGCGGCGGGGCGGATCTCGATGCCGCGCTTCGCGAGTGACGTTGCCAGATCCTCCGCCCAGGGGCGTAGCTCACCGGAAAGCCATCGTCCAACGGGAACGCCCAGGCCCATCTTGTCGGTTCGATCCACGATCGAGTCGGGGACCAATCCCCGCGCAACCTCTCGCAGGATCCGCTTCGTGACAAATCCGTCGATCTTCGCCTGGGCGGGCAGCCGAAACGCGAACTCGACAACGCGGTGATCCAGGAAGGGGGTCCGGTTCTCCACCCCATACGCGGCCGCCGCGCGGTCGTTCATCGTGATGAGCGATGGGAAGGTCAAGACGAAATCGGTAGCCCCCATGCGATCGATCAAGGATCCCCGCCGTTCGAATAGACCCCGCGCCCGCTCCCGCACCGCGGCGCTGCCGACGCCGCGCTCGATCAGACTGAAGTAGCGGTCCGCCTCCGGCCCAAAGGTCCCACTGCCCCAGAGAACGCGGGCCAGCGGCTGGTACTCCCGTAGCAGGGGCGCCGTCCCCAGACGGTGCTCCTCGTTCATGAGAACGTACCGCACGTAGCCACCGAAGGCCTCATCGGCGCCCTGCCCGCCGATCGCCACTTTGACGTGCTGTCTGGCCAGCCGGGCCAGCGCGAACTCGGCCACGCTCGAGGCGGTGGCAATCGGCTGCTCCAGGTGCCACAGAATGCGCGGGAACTCCATCCGAAAGCTCTCGGGCGTGACCGTGGCGAAATGCTGCTGCGCGCCTACGGCCCGCGCCACAGCGCTAGCGTGATGGTCTTCCGCGTAGGCAGGCCCATATGGCAGGCGGCAAGTGAAGACCTTGTCGGGGCGTGCCAGAGTCGCGAGCAAGGACGAGTCCAAGCCTCCGGAGAGAAACAGCCCCAGCGGCACGTCGCTGCGCAGTCGCAGCCGCACTGCGTCTTCCAGCAGACCGCGCAGCTCGTCACGCAGCTCGGTAATCGGTCGGGGATCCACCGGCCCCTCCGGA
>Ga0316576_10002291_pt1 | contig 10848 bp, 11 predicted proteins | sample S0NA_FD_203075 | JGI IMG/M metagenome (GOLD analysis project Ga0316576, IMG submission 203075) | Rhizosphere microbial communities from salt marsh grasses in Alabama, United States - S0-2_050615r3r5 | ecosystem: Host-associated > Plants > Roots > Rhizosphere | place: USA: Alabama | collected... | reverse complement strand
AGTCGCCGAGAGCCCGGCTGGAGTCCTCGACCGTCCGCACCCAGGACGTGCGGGCGCCGGCGTCGGCGCTGTCGCTGACGTGCTTGACGAGCCGGACGGGGATCCCGGCGGCCTGGCATGCCGCGGCGACCGCGTAGCCCTCCATGTCGACGAGGTCGGCGGACTGCGCCAGCCTGTCCCGCACCGCCGGGTCGGTGACGAACACGTCGCCGGTGGCCAGCGTCGGCCCGTCGGAGAGGTGGATCGGCGGCCCGTAGCGGGAGCCGGTGAGCTGCTCGAGCAGGGCGCTGTCGAGGTCGTGCTGCACCACGACGCCGACCTCGTGGGTCCCGGTCATGCCCCCGTGCAGGGCGCCGGCGGTGCCCAGGTTCACGACGAGGTCGGGGCGGGTCCCCGGCCGGGCCAGGGCGGCCGCCACCGTCATGGCGGCGTTGACCTTGCCGATGCCGGTCAGCAGCACCGGCAGGCGGTCGGGCAGGTGGACGGCCTCGTGGGCCACGGCGACGGTGAGCAGGACGGTCATCGGCCTGCCCCGTCCCCGCTCATGGCCCCAGCCTAGGGAGCGGGCGGTCGGCACAGATGCCACCATGGTCGCCATGGACCTCACCGTGGTGGACAACGAGCAGAGGCGCCGCTTCGAGGCGATCGACGAGGCCGCGGTGGCCGGGTTCATGGTGTACCGCCGCCGGTCCGACGCCGTCGTCATCACCCACACCGAGGTCGACGGGGCCTACGAGGGCCAGGGCGTGGGGTCGCGGCTGGTCCGGGGAGGGCTGGACCAGATCCGGGCCGAGGGGCTCCTCGTCGTGCCCGAGTGCCCCTTCGTGCGCCGCTTCCTGTCCCGGCACTGGGACGACTACGCCGACATCGTGGTCGGCATGGCGCCTCCGTCGGCCTAGCCGACCGTCAGGTCGCGGGCGGCACGCACGGCGTCCTCGCGCAGCCGCTGCTGGTGCTCCCCGCCCTGGCCGAGGGCCAGCAGCCGGGAGCGGTAGGCGGCCTCCTTGATGGCCCGCCGCAGGGCGCGGAGCCGGTCGTGGGCGGCGCGGCCGGCTGGGTCGGCGGGCACGTCGAGGCTGTCGCTGGGCCAGGTGCGCTGGGCGTGCTCGGCGAGCGACCGCACGGCGGGCAGCAGCTCGGCGAGGTCGGGGTCGCCTGCCGCTGCGCCGGCGCAGTCGTCGTAGGCCCGCCGCCAGAGCCCGCGTCCGAGGGCGTCGTCGGCGTCAGCCGTCCGCCCCCTCCCCACACCCCCCCAGGGGATGATCTTGGAGAAGATGAGGCCTCGACCGCGTCGGAGGCTCATCTTCGCCATGATCAACGAGGGAGGGGTGGCTGTCCCGCCGCGCTAGAGGTACATGCCGCTGCTCAGGTGCGGGCGCCCCTCCTCGCCCGGCTTGCCGGAACGCTCCTGCGGCGAGGTGTGGGACTGCCCCTCCGGGCCTCCGGGCAGGGCGCGGCGCATCTGCTCGAGCTGGGCCCGGGCGGCCATCTGCTGAGCGAACAGGGCGGTCTGGATGCCGTGGAACAGCCCCTCCAGCCAGCCGACGAGCTGGGCCTGAGCGATCCGCAGCTCGGCCTCGGTGGGCGTCTCGTTCTCCGCGAACGGCAGCGACAGCCGGTCGAGCTCCTCGACCAGCTCGGGCGCCAGCCCCTTCTCCAGCTCGGCCACCGAGGCGTGGTGGATCTCCATGAGGCGGCGCCGGCTCGCCTCGTCCAGGGGGGCGGCCCTCACCTCGTCCAGCAGCTGCTTGATCATCGTGCCGATGCGCATGACCTTCGCGGGCTGCTCGACGAGGTCGGTGATCGAGCGGGAGTCGTCGTCCTCGTCGGGCGACGACGTCCCCACCGCCATGCCGCTCGGGCCGACGACGACCACGTGCGACTCCCCGGACTCGCTGTCCTGCACCATGCCGCCATCCTCTCCGACACCGGACGGGGGGACAAACGGTGGGTCCGCGCTCAGCCCTACGCAGACAGGCCAGGGCGCTACGGCACCACCAGGGCGATCTTCCCGACGTGCTCCCCGGCCTCCAGGGCGCGATGGGCCTGCGACACCTCGGGCAGCGGGAGCACCCGGTCGACCACGGGACGCACCAGCCCGCGCTCCAGCATCGGCCACACGTGCGTGACGACCTCGGCCACGATCCGGGCCTTCTGCTCGACCGGACGCGCCCGCAGGGTGGTGCCGACGACCCGGGCGCGCTTGGCCAGCAGCCGCCCCAGGTCCAGCTCCGCGCGGGTGCCGCCCTGCAGACCGATCACGACCAGCGTGCCGTCCGGGGCCAGGACGTCGAGGTTGCGGCCCAGGTAGGGACCGCCGACCACGTCGAGCACCACGTCGGCACCGCCCGTCCTCTCGCGCACCACGGTGACGAAGTCGTCCTCCCGGTAGCTCACGAGTACCTCGGCCCCCAGCTCGGCGCAGCGGCGCAGCTTGCGCTGGCTCCCCGCGGTGACCGCGACGCGTGCCCCCAGGGCACGACCCACCTGGATCGCCATCGTGCCGATCCCGCTGGCGCCACCGTGCACGAGCAGCACCTGCCCCGCCGTCAGGCCCGCCTCCATCACGAGGTTGGACCACACCGTGCAGGCAGCCTCGGGCAGCGTGGCAGCCGTGACGAGGTCGACCCCGGCCGGGACCGGCAGCAGCTGGGAGGCCGGGACGGCCACCTTCTGCGCGTAGCCACCCCCGGCGAGCAGGGCACACGCCTGCTGCCCCACCTCCCAGCCCACGACCCCCTCACCCAGCGCGGCGACGGTGCCCGCGCACTCCAGCCCCGGGTAGGGCGGCGCCCCCGGCGGGGGCGGGTAGCGGCCCTGGCGCTGAAGCACGTCGGCCCGGTTGACGGCGGTGGCGGCCACGTCGAGCAGCACCTCGCCCGCCGCAGCCCGAGGGTCGGCAACCTCGGCCCACACCAGGGCCTCAGGCCCACCGGGCTCGGTCACGGTGACGGCATGCACCCCACCACCGTAGGCCCGGCCTACTCGTCCTCGGGGTCCACCTTCTTCGCCCAGGGGACCTCCTCGGCCGGACGCACGACGACGACCCGGTCGTTGCGCACGAGGTGGCCGACGGCCGGCGAGTAGTAGGGGACGATCTCCTCGTCCCGGACGACGGCGAGCACGGGCTCCTGCAGCTGCCAGGGCGTCTGCCCCTCCTCGCGCGGCAGCACGCGACGCTCGGCCACCTCGAGGCCCTGCCCGGAGGAGATGAGGTCCTCCAGCACGTCGGAGAGGGTCGGGCTGACCGTGGCCAGCCCCAGCAGGCGTCCGACCGACTCCGACGAGGTGATGACGGAGTCGGCGCCGCTGTGCCTGACGATGCTGGCGTTCTCCTCCTCCCGCACCGAGACGATGATCTTGGCCTGCGGGTTCAGGCTGCGCGAGCTCAGCGTCACGAGAACCGCCGTGTCGTCCCGCTCGGGGGCCACGACCACCTTGGAGGCCACGTCGACGCGGGCCCGCATCAGCACGTCGGAGCGGGTGGCGTCACCGACGACGCCGACCAGGCCCTGCTCGTTGGCCTCGGCGATGTTGGTCTGCAGCGGGTCCACGACGACGATCTGGGAGCGGGGGACCTCGTTGGCGAGCAGGGTCTTCACGGCGCTGCGGCCCTTGACGCCGAACCCGACGATGACGACATGGTCCTGCATGCTGTTCCTCCAGCGGGTCACGCGCCAGGCCTCGCGGCTTCGGTAGGTCAGGGCCTCCAGGGTGGTGCCGACCAGCACGATGAGGAAGAGGATCCGCAGCGGCGTGATGAGGAGCACGTTCACCAGTCGGGCGGACTCGCTGACCGGGGCGATGTCACCGTAGCCGGTGGTGGATAGGGTCACCGTGGAGTAGTAGAGGGCGTCGAGAAGCGTCACCTCGCCGTCGACGTTGTCGTTGTACCCGGCCCGGTCCAGGTAGACGATCGCGACGACGGCGGCCAGCACGGCCAGGGCGATCCCCACCCGGATCCCGATGGCGCGGACCGGGCCGACCTCGGGCCGGACGAGCCGGATGGTTCCGCTGCGGGGCTGGTCCTGACCGAGCGGGAGCTGCGTGCTCATCGGCACCGGCCCCCGGGCGGGGTGCCGCGACGGCTTCCGGGGACGACCACGAGAGGACAGGGTATGGACAGCGACAGCGGACGGGTAGCCATGGTGACCGGCGCGGCGCGCGGAATCGGCCAGGCCACCGCGGTGCGGCTGGCCGCGCAGGGCGCTTCCGTCGCGGTGTGCGACCTGCGGGCCGAGGACGGCGCGGCGACCGTCGAGGCGGTCGAGCAGAGCGGCGGGACCGCCATCGCCGTCGGGGTCGACGTCTCCCAGCGCGACCAGGTCGAGGCGGCGGTCGCCGAGGTGGTCGGCAGCCTGGGACGCCTCGACGTGCTGGTCAACAACGCCGGGCTGATCCGGGACAACCTGCTGTTCAGGATGACCGACGACGACTGGGACACGGTGATGGCCGTGCATCTCAAGGGCGCCTTCCTGTGCAGCCAGGCGGCCCAGAAGCACATGGTCGAGCAGCGCTACGGCCGCATCGTCAACCTGTCCTCGATCGCCGGGGACGGCAATCGTGGCCAGGCCAACTACTCCGCGGCGAAGGCCGGGATCCGCGGCTTCACCAAGACCTTGGCGCTCGAGCTCGGCCCGTTCGGCATCACGGTCAACGCCGTCGCCCCGGGATTCATCGCCTCGGCGATGACGGCGCAGACCGCCGAGCGCATCGGCGTGTCGTTCGAGGAGTTCCAGGAGTCGGTGGCCGCCGGGACGCCGGTGCGTCGAGTCGGGCGCCCCGAGGACGTCGCGTCCGCGATCGCGTTCCTGGCCTCCGAGGAGGCCGGGTTCATCACCGGCCAGGTGCTCTACGTCGACGGCGGCGCGGGACGGGCCTGAGTGCGTCTCCTGCTCGTCCAGCACACCGCCGACCCGGACCCCCAGGTCAGCCGCGAGTCGGTGACCGCGGCCCTCGACAGCGCGCTGGCGGCCCAGCCGGCACCGCCGGACCTCGTCGTGCTCCCCGAGGCGACCCAGGCGGAGCTCGGGACCGGGGAGCGGGACCTCTCCGCGGTGGCCGAGCCGCTCGACGGCCCCTTCGCGGCACTCCTGGCCGACCGGGCCAGGCGCTGGGGGTCCACGGTGGTCGCCGGCATGTTCGAGAGCCGCGGCGACGAGCGGCCCTGGAACACCCTGGTGGCATTCGGCCCGGACGGCTCTCTCGTCGCGACCTACCGCAAGGTGCACCTCTACGACGCCTTCGGGTACGCCGAGTCGGAGCGGCTCAGCGCCGGGAAGCCCAGCGCGGTGACGCTGCCGGTCACCCCCCGCGTCGGCGGCGCTCCATTCACCGTCGGCCTCCTGACGTGCTACGACCTGCGCTTCCCCGAGCAGGCCCGGGCGCTCGTGGACGCGGGTGCCGAGCTGCTCGTGGTCCCGGCCGCCTGGCTGAGGGGCCCGGGCAAGGAGGAGCACTGGCAGGTGCTCCTGACCGCCCGCGCCATCGAGAACACGGTCTACGTCGCGGGGGTCGCGCAGTCGGGTCCGCGCTACTGCGGGCGAAGCATCGTGCTGGACCCGATGGGCGCGGTGGTGGCCGGCCTCGGCGAGCAGGAAGGCTGGGCGTCCGCCGACGTCCTGCCGGCGCGCGTGCAGCAGGTGCGCCGCACCAACCCGTCGCTGCTCAACCGCCGCTGGACGGTGGTTCCCCGCTGACCGGTCCCGGCTCCGGGTCGGCGAGCGTGGCGACTCTGCGGGCGTCCGGGTTGTCCCACAGCCGGACGCCGCCCAGGACGCCGGCGGTGTTGGCGACGAGACCGACGCGGGCGGACAGCGGTCGCACCAGGTACTTGGTGCCGCCGCCGCCGAGATAGGCGCGGTCCCAGTAGAGCACCCGGTCCAGGGTCGCCACCGCCTGCTCGACGCGCTCGGTCCAGCGGTCCGGCCCGACGGCGCGGCGGGCGTGGTGGCCCAGCTGCTCGTCGAAGCTCTGCCCGTCCCGGAAGGGAGCGGCGGACACCTCGATCTTGGGCAGCAGCACACCGTCGTCGTAGTGGGCGAAACCGAGCCCGGTCCCGATCGTCAGCATCACCTCGTACCCCTGCCCGGTGATCGTGGACAGTCCCGCCATCTCCGCGTCGTTGACCACGAGGGTCGGACGGCGGTAGGCCTCGGCGAGAAGAGCGCGCAGGTCGAGCCCGACCCAGCTGTCCACCAGCTCGGGGACGACGTCGGTGAACGGGCCGGCGGCGGTCACGTAGTGCGGCGTCCAGCGCACCACCCCGCGCCGGACGAGCCCGGGCATCCCGACCGACACCCGGTCGAACCGGTGCGCCGTGGCCCGGCTGAGCTCGACGAGCTCGTCGACGAGGCGCTCCGGCGGGCACGGGTAGGGGGTGCGCACCCGCACCCGGCGGGTGACCGGTCGGCCGTCGGCGTCGACCACGAGGCACTTCAGCCCAGTGCCTCCGCAGTCGACGCTGAGCGTGTAGGGACCCGCAGGCACACCGCCGACCGTAGCGGTCAGCCCATGCCGCCGAGCTCGGCCTGGAACGACTCGTAGAACAGGTCGCTGCCCTTCTGCCGGTGCCGCAGCAGGTGGTCGATCACCTCCACCCCGCGCTCGCGGATCAGCTGTGGGTCGGGCTCAGCGGCCGAGCAGCAGTCCTCGAGCCCCACCATCAGGGTCTCCAGGTCGATGTGCTCGGCCTCGAGCATCCGCACCGGGCCTGCCAGCCGCGGGGATGCCTCCACCATCCGCGCGGCGATCCCCCCGGGGCCCTCGGCAGCGGAGACGTGGGCGTTGTAGGCGCCCCGCAGCTCGATCATCGCGCTGCGCACCCCGTCCTGCCAGCCCGGGGCGTGCGCCGGGGCGGCGAGAGCACGCTCGAGGTGGTCGATGGCGGCCCTCAGGGTCTCGCGGCGGGCGAGCACGGGTTCGAGCAACCGGGGCGGGACTCCGTGCGGGGGCGATGCGGCCATGCGGGCAGTACTACCGGTTCGCCGTCGGGTGTCAAGGGTCCCCCGCCCGCTGCGGCTCCCCTCGAGATGCGATCACGTGCCCGCTGGGCCAGGCTCGGGACATGGACGAGCGAACCGAGGCGCGTCGCTGGGGCACGGGGACGCGCGCGGCCGGCCTGCTGCGGGCCGCCTGGTGGACGACCCTGCTGCCGACCTCCTTCCTGGCCTACGCCGCCGCCGTCGGGACGTCCGGGGCGGCGGCGCCGGTCGGTGGGGCGGTGTTCCTCGCCGGACTCGCCATGGTGGCCACCGTGGCCCGCAACGGGTCGGCCGAGGCGGTGGTGGCCGGCTCGGTCCGGCCCGGCTCCCTCCCGCGAGCCGCGGCGTTCGGCGTGCTCCTGCACGGCGGCCTGCTCGCCGCCGCCTTCGTCGGCGGCGGCATGTCGACGCTGCTCGCGGGCTGGGTGCTGCTCGGCGGTGCGTTCGTCGTGCTGAGCCGGCCGGCGACGCAGGCGGCCCTTGGCGTGGCCGTGTCCGGCGACCCGCGTCCCCACCGCATGACCACCCCGGAGATCGTGGCGGCCCTGCGGCTCAGCGCCCACGAGGTGCGGACCACCGCCGACCCGGACCGCCGGGCGGTGCTCGCTGAGCAGCGCGGGGAGCTGCTCGAGGAGGTCGCCCGCCGGGACCCTCAGCTGCTGCACACGCTGCTGGCCGAGGGACTGCCTTCGGTGCCGGCCGAGACACCCGACGACCGTCCCCCGGCCTGACCTGCGCCTACGGCACAATGGGCGTTCGGAGGGCTGCCGGAGTGGCCGAACGGGGAAGTCTTGAAAACTTCTAGGGCGGGGCCCCCTCCGTCCTCGTGGGTTCGAATCCCACGCCCTCCGCGTCCGTCGTGACCCCCGGCGGCGCCTCGCTCGGCGCCGTGACGGCCGCTGCGTGCCGGGCGACGTCGGCCAGCTCGCCGCGCCGGTGGAACGCGGTGCGCTGCTCCCGTGCGCCCGAGCCGCGCCCGAGCAGGTCCTGCAGCAGCTCGGACACGACGTCGAGGTCCCCGTTGCTCTCCAGCGCGTCCCGGACGTGGTCGAGCAGGACGGACAGGGCGGCGGCAGCCGGCACCGGCACGTCAGTGCGCGGGTGCTGCAGCATCCCCGTCACTCCCTCCCGAGCCGCCCTCCAGTGGGCAGTGCGCAGCAGGGCCAGCCGGGTGGGGACGAACGGGACGCCGCCTCTGAACTGCTCGGCCGCCGTGTCGACCAGGGCCCGGGCCAGGCCCGCCAGCAGGACGGTGTGCTCGGCCCGCAGGCAGACGTCGGCGGCACGGATCTCCACCGTGGGGTAGCGCTGGGAGACGCGGGCGTCGAAGTACAGGTTGCCGTGGTCGACCACGGCACCGGTCGCCAGCAGCGCGGCGACCGCGCGGTCGTACTCCGCGGGTGTCCCGAACGGCTCGGTCGGACCGGCCGACGGCCACCGTCCCCAGACGGCGCTGCGGTAGCTGGCGTAGCCGCTGTCCCGGCCCCGCCAGAACGGGGAGTTGCCGGAAGCCGCCCGAAGCAGCGGGAGCCACGGCTGGAGCCGGTCGACCACGGCGACCGCCTCCTCCCGGGACTCGACGTCGACGTGGACGTGGCATCCGTTGATGAGCTGGTCGCCGGCCACGAGGCGGAAGGTCGACAGCAGCGACAGGTACCGCGGGTCGGCGGTGACGGTGGGCGAGACCGGCACGGGACTGGTGCCGACGGCTGCGACCGCGAGGCCATCCTCGGCGGCGGCCGCCGCCGCCCGGCGCCGCAGGGCCGTGACCTCGGCGTGCAGCGTCACCAGGTCGGTGTAGGGATGCGTGCCCACCTCGACCTGCTCACGCATGAACTCGGTGTGGACACCGCTCCCGTCGTCGGGACGCCGGACCTGCTGGGACGCGACCCGCTCGACCAGGCGCCGCCCGGCACGGGCCGGCCGACCGGTGCGCGGGTCGACGACGAGCAGCTCCTCCTCCACGCCGACGGCGCGCACGACGGGCGCCGTCAGTCCAGCGGGATGCTGATGGCACCCCCCGGGTCGACCTCGAGGTCGGTGTCCCGGACGCGAAGGTGCAACTGCCCGCCGACGTGGCGGCGTCCGACGATGCGCAGCTCGTCCTGGGTGAGGAACACCTCCAGGCCGTAGTGCTCCCGGTAGCGCATCCGGAAGTGCAGCTGGCCGATCTCCTCCGGCAGGTACGGGTCGAACCGCAGGATGTCGCCGCGGGTCTCCAGGCCGGTGAAGCCCCGCTGGAGCAGGTCCACCGTCCCGACCATGGCGCCGAGGTGGATGCCCTCCTGGGTGGTGCCGCCCTGCACGTCGCTGACGTCGCTCTCCAGCGCCTCGAGGAACAGCCGCCAGGCCACGTCCCGGTCGATGCGGGCCACCACCCAGGCGTGCACCAGCTTGGACAGCGTGGAGCCATGAGCGGTGCGGTGCAGGTAGAAGTCGACGCAGCGCGAGGGCAGCAGCGGGTCCCACCGGTAGCCGAGGTGCTCGATGATCTCCGCGATCTCGGTCTCGGAGAGCAGGTAGAACAGCATGAGGACGTCGGCCTGCTTGCTCAGCCGGTAGCCGTTCGTCGAGTCACCCTCGGCCTCGAGGATGCGGTCGAGCCGGCCGATGTCGCCGTAGCGGATGCGGTAGTCCTCCCAGTTGAGCTCCTTGAGCCGCTCGTAGCCCTCGAACTGGCTGAGGACGCCGTCGTGCCAGGCGAGCCTCATCTTGCGGCTCATGTGCTCCCAGCGCTCGAGGTCGCTGCGTCGGATGTCCAGCAGGTCGAGCAGCTGCCGCCGGCGGCGGTCCGGCAGGATCTCCACGCACCGCAGCGCACGCTGGAGCAGCCACACGACCATGACGTTGGTGTAGGCGTTGTTGTCCAACCCCGCCTCGTCCCGCCACGGGTAGGCGTCGTGGTACTCGTCCGGGCCCATGACGTTGCGGATGTCGTACCGGTCGTCGGCCCGGTCGTAGGTGGCGATCGAGGCCCAGAACCGGGCGATCTCGAAGAGGACCTCGGCGCCGTAGGTGGCCAGGAAGTCCAGGTCGCCGGTCGCCTCGTAGTACTGCCAGGTGTTGTAGGCGACCGCCACGTTGATGTGGCGCTGCAGGTGGGAGTTGTCCGGCAGCCAGTGCCCGGACGCCGGGTTGAGGTGCAGCGTCTGGGTCTCCTCGCGGCCGTTGGCGCTGCTCTGCCAGGGGAACATGGCCCCGGCGTAGCCGGCCTCGTGGGCGAGCCTGCGGGCCTGCGGCAGCCGGCGCCATCGGTACAGCAGCAGCGCCTTGGAGACCTCGGGCATCCGCAGGTTGAGGTAGGGGTAGACGAAGGTCTCGTCCCAGAAGATGTGGCCCCGGTAGGCCTCGCCGTGCAGGCCACGTGCGGGGATGCCGACGTCGAGGTCGAGGCTGTTGTTCGACACGGTCTGGAGCAGGTGGAACAGGTGCAGCCGCAGCACCATCTGGGTGCGCTCGGAGGCGTCGATCTCCATGTCGCACCGGGCCCACAGGTGGTCCCACGCCAGCACGTGGCGGCGCAGCAGCTCGTCGAGCTCGGGCATGCACAGCGCCTTCTCCCGGGCCTCCCCGAACGGCTCGGAGAGCGCCCGGTCCCGTGAGGTGTAGAGCGCCATCGTCTTCTCGACGGTGTGCTCCTGCCCCTGCTGGACGGTCAGGGTGAGGTCCTGGCCCGCGTAGTCCTCGCGCAGCACCGACTCGGCGGGCACGTCCACCGGGCTTCCGTCGCGCAGGACACGGTGCCGCGCGCCGACCCCGACCTCGACCCGCGACTGCGTCGTGCGCACCCCGACCACGACGCCGGTCTTGTCGAGGGTCTCGGCCAGCACGCACGTCAGGTGCTGGTCCCCGAGGCCGGCGTAGC
>Ga0316576_10002290_pt1 | contig 10849 bp, 10 predicted proteins | sample S0NA_FD_203075 | JGI IMG/M metagenome (GOLD analysis project Ga0316576, IMG submission 203075) | Rhizosphere microbial communities from salt marsh grasses in Alabama, United States - S0-2_050615r3r5 | ecosystem: Host-associated > Plants > Roots > Rhizosphere | place: USA: Alabama | collected... | reverse complement strand
CGTGGGTCATCGTGGCGGGATGCGCCACCAGGCTTTCCACCCCGCCCAGCGACTCGGCCAGCGTGAACAATTCGAGCCGCTCGAGCATGGCCGGCACGCAGCCCTCGCCGGCATCGAGTTCGAAGCTGATCATCGCGCCGAAGCTTATTTGCTGGCGCGCGGCAATCCCGTGCCCGGGGTGCTGCGGCAGTCCCGGGTAATAAACCGTGCCGACCCGCGGATGAGCCGCCAGGAACGTGGCGATGGCAGCGGCGTTGGCGGCCTGCCGCTCGTAGCGCACCCCGAGGGTACGCAGGCCGCGCAGCGCCTGGAAACTGTCGAACGGCGAACCGGTCAGGCCCAGGCAATTGGCCCACCAGGCGAGTTCCTCGACCCGCCCCGCGTCGCGCGCGACGACCACGCCCCCGACCACGTCGGAATGGCCGTTGATGTACTTCGTGGTGGAGTGCAGCACGATATCCGCCCCGAGGGCCAGCGGGTTCTGCCCGGCCGGCGACAGGAAGGTGTTGTCGGCGACGACCAGGGCGTCCACTTCGTGCGCGGCCGCGGCGATGGCCTCGATGTCGGTGATCCGCAACAGCGGATTGCTCGGTGTCTCGATCCAGACCATGCGCGGTTTCAGTTCGCGGATCCGCCCGACCGCCACGTCGGTTTCCCCCAACGGCGTCCAGCACAGATCATAGTGCCCGCGCGCTGCGACCGATCGGAACAGGCGGTGACAGCCGCCGTAACAATCGTTCGCTGCGACCAGGGTTTCGCCCGGCTGCAGAAGCTGCGTCACCAGGTGCACGGCCGCCATGCCCGATGCCGTCACGACGCCGCCGGCACCGCCCTCGAGCTCGGCCACCGCGCCGGCGAACTGGTCACGCGTGGGATTGCCCGAGCGCGTGTAGTCGTACTTGCGCGGCGCGCCGAAACCGGCGAACGAGAAGTTCGAACTCAGGTACAGCGGCGGGATCACCGCACCGTGAACGGGGTCCGTGTCCAGCGCGTGACGCGCGGCGATCGTGTCGGGGTGACGCTTCTTGGAATCGTTGGGCATGAGGCGACGGATGATATGGGAAAAATTGATGGGCGCGCAAGCGGTGGCTGGACGCAGGGCGCCTGAACCCGGGCGCAACGGTGAGTACCCCATTTCGGGACACGCTCTGGCCGTCCCTGGGCGCTCGGTCAGCGCAAACCCGGTTGCGCGCGAGCGAACGGCCTAAGCGTAATCCTGGTACGACTTCTCTTCGACGATCTGTGAACCGAGGTGCAGGTTGAGTTTCTTCTTGACCTCGGAACGACGGTCGTTGGTGAAGTAGACCGAGCGCGCGAGTTCGATGAAGCGTTCGTCGAACTCCTTCGCCCGTTCCTTGTCGCGGATGTCGTCCTCGATTTCCCACAGCGCCTCGTTGATTTCCTTCAGTTGCGCGTGCAGGTCACGGATCGTGTCGTCCTCGGTGATGGCTGCGGCCCAGGTTTTCTGCAGCAGGTCGAGTTCGATGCGTACGTTGGCGAGTTTCTGCGGATCGGTCATCCGCTCGGACTTGATTTCGAGAATGGTGATCTTGTCGAGAACTTCGCCCGGCGACACGGGCACGTGGATGTTTTCCATGCGGTTACTCCTTGGAATCCGGCGGGTGCACTGTTCGGGCTACACCTTGAAACGGTAATCGCGACTGGCGTCGCGTTCGATGTCCGGCGGGTAGTTCCTGTGCTTGTCGGCGTAATAACGGGCGCGGGAATCGCCTTCCGACAGCTTGTTGTAAGTGATGTACAGCACCCGGCGGGCCTGGTCGGTGCGGTTGGGGCCGGAGCGATGGGGGGCGAAGGAGTCGAAGAACACCGCGTCCCCCGGCTTGCAGTGCACCGGCACGTATGCCGTGTGCCGGGTGTCCTGGTCGGTCAGCGGCGCCCACATCGCACCCAGGATGCCCTCGCGGTGCATGCCGGGGATCATTTCCAGGCTGCCGTTCGCCTCGTTGGTTTCGTCGATGGCGATCATCGCGGTGATGTGCAGGTCGGCGTAGTCGTCCCAGCCGGCCTGCACGTCCTGGTGTGCGCGAAAGCCGTCGCCGCCGGGCAGTTTGAAGTTGATCTTGTCCTTGAACAGCACCGCTTCCTCGCCGAACAGTTCGCACACCGCCTGGTACATGCGCCGGCGCTGGATCAGGCCGGCGAAGCCCGCGTGGAACGGCACGAAATTCTCGATCCGGCACAGGATGCGGGAGCCGTCCGACTGGCTGGTCTCGAAGTACTTCCAGTCACGACCCGGCACTTCGGGTGACGTGGCGACTTCCTCGGTCCAGCGGGCGATTTCGGCGACTTCGTCGGGCGCGTACATGCCACGCACCAGCAGGTAGCCGTCGCGCTGGAATTGCGCGACCTGCGCGTCGCTCAGAATGCGTTCCTCGGCCATGGTGTCGGTCCTCCGTTCGGTTCCGTCACACCGATACTATCGGCGCGCCCACAGGCTCTTGCTGACGGAAATCAGGTTGTTGGTGGTCCAGTACAGCACCATTCCGGCGGGAAAAGTGTAGAACAGGACGAAAAACACGACCGCGAGCAGGATCATGTTGATGACCTGCTTGCGGCGCAGTTCGGCGTTCAGCGCCAGCGGCTTGTGCAGCGCGGAAGCGATGAACGACAGGGTCGTCATCAGGAACGGCAGCAGGTTGAAATCCGCGCCGAAGAACGGCAGGCGGAACGGCAACAGGAACAGGCTGTCCGGATGCGACAGGTCGTCGATCCACAGGAACGGGGTGTTCAGCAGGTGAATGTTCTCGGCCAGCATGTCGAAGGCGCCGATGAACACCGGGATCACCACCGCGACCCCCAGCATGCTTTTCAGGCTGTACAGCGGATGCACCCGCTCGGTCTTGTACAGCGCCAGGATCTTGGCCGACTGTTCCTCGCCCTTGTAGTTTTTCTTGATGCGCTGCAGTTCCGGCGCCAGGCGCGCCTCGGTCTCGTTGACCTGCTGCTGGAAACGGTCCGCGATGCGGCTCAGCGGCGTCATCAGGATGTTGACGGCCAGCGACAACGCGATAATCGCCAGGCCCCACGACGGCAGCGCCAGGTGAATCCAGCCGAGCAGGTGGAACAGCGCGATGCAGATCCAGCGCAACCAGAACCACAGCCCCGCATACATGATGTTCTGCAACCCCGGCGCGGTCTGCGCGAGCACCCTCGGCTCGACCGGTCCGAGATAGAACGACCAGGCTCCGGGTTCCGCCTGTACGCTCAGCGCGGCGTCCTGCCGTTCCTCGGCGGTGGCCAGTTCGCTGCGCGCACCCGCCGGCGGCGCGGCCAGCAGGGTCCAGTAGCGGTTGCGGTAGCCGATCCACCGGCTTTCCTCAACCGGCTCAGCCTCGGTGTCTTCGAACCCCACCTGGCGCACACCGTCGGCGTCGAGTACCAGGTAGCGGCTCTGTTCCAGCCAGTTGCCGAACCCGGCGGCGTCCCGCGGGCGGAACGATTCGCCCGAGGCGATCGTCACGGCGCCGGGGTAATCCAGTTCCAGTTCGAGGCGATACCCGCGCACCGGGACGCGCCAGGCGACGGTCGCGCCCGACGAATGCTCGAAACGAAGCGCGTAGTGGGTTTCGCCCGGCACGCTGCTGAAACGCCAGTCGCCGCCGGTAAACGGATCGAAGCGCACCACCCCGGCGTCACCGAACTGCTGCAGGCGCGTGTGTTCGGCGGTGCAGGAGGGGAAGCAGGCGATCGCGGATTCGAGCGAGCCGGCGTCACTGAAGGTCAGCCGCAGCGATTCGGTCGTCACCTGCTGCGCCGCGTGCGCCAGGCCGCTCGCCGCAAGCAGCGCGAACAGCGTCAGTGCGCGCCTAAGCACGGTTGTCGGCGCTCCCGACGCCGCGCTGCCGGTCGGCCAGGCGGGCGAGTTCGGCCGCGCCGTCCGGAATGCTGTGGCCGAGGCGGAACACGATCGTTTCCCGCAGGTAGCGCATCTGCGCCCGAAACCGTTCCGGCGCATGCAGCAGGCGCTCGATGGCGGCCGGCGCGTCTGCCAGCCGGTCCGGGCTGACCACCTCGCCCAGTTCCTCACGCATCGTGTTCTCGATCGGCTCGATGCCGAGCGCCTGCCAGTTGGGATTGCGCACGCGCCGCGGCACGTCGATGAACAGCACCGGCTTCTCCAGGCCGAGACCGTACTCCAGCGCCATCGCCGACCAGTCGCAGACCAGGATGTCCGAGCGCAGTATCGATTCCGTCTCGCCCTGGCGGTCGACGTACTCGAAGCGCTCGCGGCCTTCGAAGGCGCCGCGCACGGCGGCGATGACCTCGGGCGTCTGCCGGTTGCTCTGGTAGTGCGGCCGCATGATCACATGGTAACCGGCCTCCAGCAGCACGGCGATCAGTTCGCTGCCGCAGGTGTTGAAGATCGAGGTCTCACCCCAGGTGGGTGCGATCAGCACCACCGGCGGGTCGTTCGGCGGTCGCGGCCCCGTGCCGTCGCGGCCTGCGGCGATCACCGCTTCCAGGCGCGGATGGCCGTAGTCGAACAGGTGTTTCGCCGGCAGGCCCGCGAGTTCCTCGCGGCGGCGGATTTCCGCGACCTGGTGCGGGCCGGCGCAGAACAGCGTCTCGTAGTGGTCGAAGGAGTCCTCGTTGTCGACCATGTGCGTGCTGCCCATGCTGTGGAACAGGTAGACGTAGTGCACCGGGTGCAGCGAGCGTTTCAGTTGCAGGTTGTCCAGGTCCATCATGGTCAGCACGAACAGGTCCGTGCGGTTGACCTGGAAGAAAATGGTCAGGAACAGGCCCTCGGGAATGCACAGGGCGAGGTAATTGGGATGCTCGCGCGCGAGGCCCGGGTCCTGCGGATCGGAGGTGACGTAGACGACCTTGCGCCCGAGCGGGCCGTTGAGCTGCTCGATCAGGCCGGAAAACTGGTGCCAGTCCTGTCCGCTCTCGGAGTAGCACACGATGTTGCGCCACTCGGCCGGCAGCCGCTTGAACCGGCGCCACGCCCGCCATGCCGAGAAAAAGGACATCCGGCCGTCCCGGCGCCCTACTCTTGCGAATCCTGCGGCGCTTCGTCCTGCTTGCGCTCGTCGCGCCGGAACCAGCCCTTGATCTTGTACCAGTACGTTTTCACGGCCAGCGCGATCGACGCGAAAATGCCGACGATGGCGGAGACGACCATGCTGCCGGTGCTCGGATCCAGGTAAGCGAAGGCGGCCGGCGAAAACGCCAGCAGGGTCACCAGGGCGAGCCAGCGGATTCGGGCGGTGTAGGGGGTGCGTTTCATCATGGGCACGGGCGTATTCGGCGGTCTTCGGAATGCGCGGATTCTACCATTGATCAGCGTCGAAAGACCGTTTCCATCGCGGCCATCAGCCGTTCCATGTCGTAGCGGGTAATGTCGCCCATGGTCGAAATGCGGAACATTTCCGCGACCAGGCTGCCCTGCCCGGCGTAGATCACGAAGCCCCAGCGTTTCAGGCCGTCGTGCACGGCCTCGTAGCTGAAGCCCGCGGGTAACCGGTAGGCGGTGAGCGCGCAGGACGATTCATCCGGCTCCAGCAGGGACTGCACGCCCAGGCCGGCCAGCGCGTCACGCACCTGCGTGGCCAGCTCGCGGTAGCGGGCCCGGCGCGCCTGCCAGCCGCCCTGCGCATGCAGTTCGACCAGCGCCTGGCGCAGGGCGAGGAAGCCGTTGACCGAGGGCGTGAACGGCGTCGTCTGCGCCGCCTGCTTTTCCAGCCACAGCGGCAGGTGCAGGTACAGGCTGCGCGGCGGTTCGGCAGCCGTGTCCAGCGCGGCGCGCCGCGCGACGACGAAACACAGGCCGGGTATGCCGTGCAGGCATTTGTTGGCGGTCACCGCGCAGCCGGCCAGCGCCGGCGCATCGAACGGGATGTCCTCGGCGCCGAAGCTCGACACGGTATCCAGCAACAGCGCCGCGCCGTGCTTTTCGCACAGCGCGGCCAGGCGCCGAACGTCGTTCAGGCGCCCGGTGGTGGTTTCGTGGTGGACCGCCGCGACGTGCGTGTACAGGCCCGCGGACAGTTCCGCCTCGACCCGTTCGAAAGCGATCGCGTCGAGCCAGGCATGGTCGACCGCGTGGTGCTCGATGCCGTGGATCTCGGCGATGCGGCGAATGCGCTCGCCATAGACGCCGTTCTCGATCACCAGCAGGCGGGCGTCCCGCGGCAGCAGCGAGGTCAGCATGGCCTCCAGCGCCGTCGTGCCGGAGCCGCCGAGCGGAATCGCGGCCCATTCGTCCGCCGCGCAACCGTACACGTCGAGCAGGCCCTGCCGCAGTTCGTCCTGCAGTTCGAAGAACTCGGGTTCGCGATGGCACAGGTCGGAACTGACCGCGGCCTTGCGGACGGTTTCGCTCAGGCTCACCGGCCCCGGGTTAAGCAGGATGCAACGCATGTCCGTTCCGTCTCAGGCCACGGCCCGGAACCACAGCAGCACCGCCGCGGCGATCTCGAAAATCGTGTAGACCAGCTCGCCGTTGCGCAGGAACGACTGCCGGCCGCTCCAGTCAGCGTCTTCGTTGGCCCGCCACTTCGGTCGCGTGGGGAACATCGCGGGGATATCCCGGCTCCAGGCCCGCCACTCGTCGCCGAAGATCTTCTCGAGCTTATGGTCCTCGTAGCGGATCGCCGCGGGATAGTAGAACAGGAAGAAAAACGCGACGACGGCGACGACGATCCAGTTGGCGCAGGCCAGCGTAAACCCGGCCAGGATCAGGAAATTACCCAGGTACAGCGGGTGCCGCACCAGCGAATACGCGCCGGTGCTGGCCAGCTTGCGGTTCTTGTAGATCACGCCCGCGGCGTAGATGCGCCAGATCTGACCCGCCGCCGCGATCAGCAGGCCGGCCACGATGCGGCCCTCGCCCGCGGGTTCGGTGAACCAGGCGCAGACCCAGAGCAGGATCAGGCCCAGCCCCTGCCGGGAGGCCTCGTGGTACCGCAGGCGATCGATGAAACCCATGGCGCCGCCGCGGTCGCCGATTTTCTTGATCCGGCTCGATGCCATGTTCGTGTCCTCGCTGCCCTGTTGCGTTGCGCTATTGTACGGTCAGATCAGTGATCCCGCCACGGCGCTTCCGCCCCGATATGGCGCATCAGGCGCTGCTTGACCTCGCGCGGGCGGACGTTCGGGCGCGGCAGACCCTCCGGCACGCCGCGCCGCGTGCGGAAATGCAACAGGGCCGGACCTTCCGCGGCGCGCAGGAATTCATCGAGCACCGGCCGCTCGCAGCCGGCGGTGGCGGCCCGGTAGCCGCAGGCCCGCGCGACGCCGGCGAAGCTGATCGCCGGGCTGACCGTGGCCTGGCCGCCGGTGGACTCGTGCACGCCGTTGTCCAGCACCAGGTGCTGCAGCCTGGCGCCGCCGTAGGCGCCGATCGTCGCGAAGTTGCCCATCCGCATCAGGGCGGCGCCGTCGCCGTCGGCCACCACGACCCGCCGGTCGGGCAGCGCGCGGGACAGGCCGAGCGCGAACGACGAGGCGCAACCCATCGAGCCCACCATGTACAGCTGATTGGGCCGGTCCTCGATCGCGAACAGTTCCCGCCCCGTGTAGCCCGTCGTACCGATCACCAGCGCCTCGCCGGGCGGCGTGTGCGCGATCACTTCGCGCAGGACCTCGTGCCGGGTCAGGCGGGGCTCGAACGGCCCGAACAGCGCGTCGTCGCTGGCGCGCGGCGCCGTCGCCGGTTGCCAGTCGCCGCGCAAGTCGGTCTTTTCGACCGAACCCTTCTTCATCACGAACGCGTACGGCAGGCCGGTGCGGTCCATGTGCCACTGGGCGACGGTCAGTGCGCCCTCGACCTCGTCGGCCGTGCGCGGAAACCAGTCCCAGGGAATCTCCAGTTCGTTCAGGATACGGCCGGTGATCTGCCCCATCAGCTCGTGCTGCGGCTCGTCGGCGAGCCCCGGCTCGCCGCGCAGGGTGATGATCAGCAGCACCGGAATACGGAACACCCAGTTCAGCGAACTCAGCGGGCTGACCGCGTTGCCGAGGCCCGAATTCTGCATCAGGGCGACACTGCGCTCGCCGGCCAGCGCGGCGCCGCTGGCGATGGCGACCGCGTCGCCCTCGTTGGCCGCCGACACGTAGCTCATGCCCTCCGCGCCGATGACGCCATTGATGAACGGCGTCAGGAAGGAGCACGGCACCCCGGCCCAGGTATTGAAGCCGAGCGCCCGCGCCGGGCCGATGAACTCGTCCGCGCGGATCATCAGGAGGCCTGCCCGTAGGCGAAATCGCCGGCCCGCGTCAGGTCGTCGAGGTCGTTGATGTCCATCCAGTGGCCCGGGATGTACTGCACCTGCGGCGCGTGGCCGTCCGCCACCATCTGGTTGATCAGGTCCGGCATGCCCAGCGCCGCGAAATCATCGCGCCCGCGCAGCGTTTCCAGCGCGTCGAGCAGCTGCTGCCGGCCCGGTCCGCTGACGCGCATGATGCCGACCCAGCGACCGTCCGGGTGGCGGCCCTGCCAGCCGTCCTCGCCGCTGATGCGATCGATCGCGACCTGTTGCTGGTACAGCGCGCGGTCGTCCGGCGCGGTGCAGTAGGCAAGGTCGTTGGTGTTGCCGAGTACGCCGTCGATCGGGGCCGAGTCCACCACCGCCAATACCGGCGCGTCCCACTCCAGCAGGTTGTCCAGGATGTAGCGCCGGAACAGCAGGTCGCCGTAGACGATCACGGTGTCGTCCTTCATCGCATCCAGCGCGCAGGCCAGCGAGACCAGCTCGTCGCTGTCCGCCCAGTCGTCGTTGACCACGACCGCCACGCCCTGCACGTCGATGGCGTCGGCGCAGTAGCCGCCGACCACGGTGATGTCGTTGATGCCGCGCGCCTTGAACTTGTCCACCAGGCGGCGCAGCACGGTCTTGCCGGCCACCGGGATCATCGCCTTCGGCCGCTTGCGGGTCAGTTCGTCCAGGTCGCGCCCGCGGCTCGCGGCCAGCACGATGGCGGAGGTTTCCGGCCCGGAGCTGCGCGCGTAACGCTTCTCCGCCTCCAGCAGTTCGGCCGCGCCCTGCAGGCGGAAGATCTCCGAGACGCTCGCGACGCGGCCCTCGACGTCGACCAGCGACTGCGTTTCGAAAATCGTTCGGGCCGTGGCCTGCATGGCCGAGATATTGGCCCGGATCAGGTGGTTGGCCCAGATGACCAGGCTGATGCCGTGCTGGCGGAAGACCTCGGTCGGGGTCGAGTAATACTTGGTGGGCACGATCACCAGCGGGCAACGGCCGCCCCACTCGCGGGCGAAGGCCAGCACCTCGTCGGGCCGGCTCTGCTTGCTGTGGATCAGCACCGCGTCGGCGCCGGCCCGGTGATAGGCCGCGCCGCGCCGCAGCGCCTCCTCCAGCCCCCAGCCCGCGATCAGCGCCTCGACCCGGGCGACGATACAGAACTCGTCGTCCATCTGCGCATCCTTGCCGGCCTGGATCTTGCCGCAGAACGTCTCGACGTCCTCCAGTTCCTGCTTCTCGCCCTGGATGAAGCTGTTGGTTTTCGGGAACAGCTTGTCCTCGATGCAGACGCCGGCGATGTCGCGCTGCTCGAGCTTGCGCACCAGCCGCCGCATGTTGTTGAAATCGCCGTAACCCGTATCGCCGTCGAGCAGGATCGGGATGGTCGTCGCATCCGACATGAACTCCAGCGTCTCCACCACCTGGGTCCAGCTCAGCTCGTTGTTGTCCCGCACCGCGTGCTGGGCCGACAGGGCCAGCCCGGAAGCCCAGATGCCCCGGAAACCGGCCTCCTCGACGATGCGCGCGGCCAGGCCGTTGTGCGCCTCGAGGATAAACTCCGTCTCAGGAGATTTCAGCATCTTATTGAGTTGTCTTGTTTTTTTCATATTCAAAAATCCGGAAACTCGGTACGGATCGCGGTGAGAATTTCACCACCGGCGCGTGTCACGTCCTCGGGAAAATCGATTTCGATCCATGGCAGGCCGCTGACGTCCTCGAAACCGAAGCGCTCGGGCCCGGCCAGCAGCACGTTGCGCAGCGCCTCCTCGTGCGGCGCGTCGACCAGCCCCTCGGCGTCGAAACGGGCGCATTCGGCGCAGATCGCGCGCGCCATCGCGGGCCCGAAGCGGAAGAAGCCGACCGATTCGCCCAGCGTGTCGTACGCCAGGTCCGCGTCCAGCCGCTTGCGGAATTCGACCATGACGCCGTCGCGCACGGCGATCTTGACCGGCTCGTCGCCCGGCAGGAAATCACGGTCCAGCAGGTAGCAGTTCTCGATCGGCGTGTCGACCAGGCGCTGCAGGATCGCCGGGTGGTACAGCACGTCGGCGTCCATCACCAGCACCGGGCGCCCCGACGTCAGCGTGTCTTCCGCGGCCCACAGGCTCAACACGCTGCCCTGCTCGTAGCGCGGATTGAAATGCCAGCCGACGTGGGGCCGCGAATCCAGCGTGGCCACGTGCTCGATGATGCGCGAGGCCTCGAAACCGACGACGATATCCACCGCGCCGACGCCGCAACGCCACAACAGGTCGAGGTGCCGGGCCAGCAGGCTGCGCCCGCCGAATTCCATCAGGCACTTGGGGTGGCCTTCGGGGTTGTGTTCGGCCAGCCGGCTGCCGCGGCCGGCGGCGAGAATGATGGCGTGCAAGGCGGTGGATTCCATTGGCGGAGCGTCGATCGTCCCGGTGCGCGGATATCCTCACACGATACCGCGTCAACGGCGCAAAATCACGCCCGGCGCACGCCCGCGGCGGGCGCCGGACGACACCGTGATCAAGCCCGGACGTCCTCGATCCAGGCCCGCACGCGCTGTTCCAGGATATCCAGCGGCATCGAGCCGCCGAGCAACAGCACATCGTGAAATTCCCGGATGTCGAAGCGGTCGCCCAGTTCGCGTT
>Ga0316576_10002289_pt1 | contig 10851 bp, 8 predicted proteins | sample S0NA_FD_203075 | JGI IMG/M metagenome (GOLD analysis project Ga0316576, IMG submission 203075) | Rhizosphere microbial communities from salt marsh grasses in Alabama, United States - S0-2_050615r3r5 | ecosystem: Host-associated > Plants > Roots > Rhizosphere | place: USA: Alabama | collected... | reverse complement strand
GTCCTCCCGCTGGCGGTGACCGGGCTGTTGTCGCTCCTCTACCTGATCACCGAGCCGCTCAGTGCGGACCACGCCGCCCAGCTGTTCCGCACCGAGCTTTTCGAGGAATCCGGTCCGGTCCTCTGGAACAACTACTGGTTCGGCGGTCACTACCTGCCGACCTACAGCCTGCTCGCCCCGGCGATCGGCTCGTGGATCGGTGCGCGCGTAATGGGCGTGGCGGCGGTGCTGGTGACGGTCGCACTGTTCACGCTGATCGTCGATCGCAAATGGGGTGAAGCGTCGCGTGCCGGCGCGGTCTGGTTCGCGGCAGCGGCGACCGTGAGCCTCTTCTCGGGCCGGTTGACCTTCGCTCTCGGCGTCATGCTGGCGATGGCCGCGGTCTTCGCGGCCCAGCGCGGGGGCAGGGTCGCCTCCCTGCTGCTGGCGGCATCGGTATCCCTGGCCAGCCCGGTGGCCGCGCTGTTCCTGGCCTGCTGCGGCTTCGCCCACTGGCTCAACGGGGTACTGACGAAGGAGCCCGACCGCCGCGGCCTCGAGCTCGCCGCAGCGGCGTTCGCGACAGCAGGACTCGTCGCGCTGCTCTTTCCCGGAGGGGGGGACGAGCCGTACGTCGTCTCCAGCTTCCTGCCCGCGATCTTGCTGACGCTGGTCGCCGCGGCGCTGGTCCCGGCCGCGGAGAGGCTGGTGCGCACCGGCTTCCTCGTCTACGCCGCTGCGCTGCTGGCCGCCTTCGTGCTGGCGACGCCGATGGGAGGGAACGCAAACCGGCTCGGAGTCCTGCTGGTCGGCGCGCTGTTCCTCTGCGCCGCATGGAACGGCGAGAGGTGGTCGGCCCGGCGCTACGTGGCGGTGGCCGCCTTCCTGCCGCTGCTCGCCTTCTGGCAGTTCTACCCGGTTGTCCGTGACCTCGAACTCGTCCGTGACGAGCCCGCGGTCGCGGCCGAGTACTACGAGTCGATCGGGCAGACCCTGGGTCCGAGGCTTGACCGGAATCCTGCGCGCGTCGAGATCCTGCCGGTCGCAAGCCACTGGGAGTCGGCCCGGGTCCCGCCGGAGATCCCGCTCGCGCGCGGCTGGGAGAGACAGACGGACCGTCGGCTCAACCGGCTCTTCTATCGCGACCGTCTGGACCCGGAGCGCTACCACCGGTGGCTGCGCAGGCTCGCTGTCGGTTACGTGGCCGTACCGCAGACCGAACTCGACTACGCGGCAGAGTCGGAGGCTGAACTGATCCGGAGCGGCGTGGATTTCCTCCGCGAGATCCCCTCCGGTCCGGACTGGAAGCTGTACCGGGTGCTCGGCGCCACGCCCATGGTCGAGCGCCCGGCACGGATGACCGCTCTCGACGTGGACGGATTCACGCTTGCGATCCCGCGGGCAGGCACCTATCTGGTCCGGGTCCGGGCGACCCCGTACTGGACCGTCGTTCGCGGCAGCGGATGCGTCGATCGCACGCCGGGCGGTTGGACGGAGGTCTCTACCCGGGCGGCCGGCGAGGTCGAGGTCCGGGCGGACTTCAGTCCCGGGGCGCGGTTCGGCGACGGCCCCGACTGCCGACCTTAGAACCCGGCCGGTGAAACTCTCGTAAGCTCCGCGGATGGAGTCTTCTTCGCCGAGCCCTCGCGGGGGCGGCAGCAACGGGCCTCGTAACGGACCGGCCCAGGAGTTCCGCAACCAGGCGCGCGACCGGCTGATCCAGTCGAGGCTCACCCCGAACGCGATCTCGATGGTGGGCCTGGTCGGCAACCTGGTCGCGGCGGTCCTCATCACCCAGGAGATGTTCGTCGCGGGCGGCCTCGCCTTCATCATCGGCTCGGTCATGGACACGCTCGACGGCCGCTACTCGAGGATGTCGGGAAAGGGCACCCTGTTCGGGGCCTTCCTCGACTCCACGCTCGACAGGATCGAGGAAGGGATCGTGATCACGGCGATCGCCTGGTACTTCGCCGAACAGGGTGACTCGCTCGCCGCCGCGGCCTGCGTCTACGTAGTGCTCGGCTCCCTGATGGTGTCCTACACGAGGGCGCGGGCCGAGGCGCTCGGCGTCGAATGCAAGGTCGGTCTTGCGACCAGGCCCGTTCGCGTGGTGATACTTTCGATCGGCATTCTGTTCGCCGGCGGGTTCGGTTCGGGCAACTTCGAACTGCTCGCCCCGGCCATCTACGTCATGGCCGCATTGACCACGGTGACGGTCATCCAGCGCGTCTGGCACGTTCGCCGGGCACTGATCGTCGAGGGCTGACCCGCGACATTTGTGATTGCGATGTAACCCCGGACCTGTTTGAGTGTCATTGGGCTTCGCAATGAAACCAGGAGGTATTTCCAGCTTATGAGCAACAGCAACGGACACAGCGGGAACGGCGCCGATCGCCGTGACGACAAGGTCCGCGTCGCGATCGTCGGCGTCGGCAACTGTGCCAACTCTTTCATCCAGGGCGTCGAGTACTACAAGAACGCCGACTCCTCGGACCAGGTCCCGGGACTCATGCACGTCGACCTCGGTGGCTACCACGTCAACGACATCGAGTTCGTCGCAGCATTCGACATCGACCAGGAGAAGGTCGGCAAGGACCTCTCCGAAGCGATCTGGTCGGGCCAGAACGACACGATCAAGTTCGCCGAGGTACCGAAGCTGGGAGTGAAGGTCGAGCGCGGCATGACCCTCGACGGACTCGGCAAGTACCTGAAGCAGAAGATCACCAAGGCGCCCGGCCCGACGGCCGACATCGTGAAGATCCTCAAGGAGTCCAGGGCCGACGTCCTGGTCTGTTACCTGCCGGTCGGATCAGAGGACGCGGTCAAGTGGTACGTAGAGCAGGCGATCGCCGCCGGAGTCGGCTTCGTCAACTGCCTGCCGGTCTTCATCGCCCGCGAGGACTACTGGGATGACCGCTTCAAGGAGGCGGGGCTGCCGATCATCGGCGACGACATCAAGTCCCAGGTCGGCGCGACGATCGTCCACCGTCAGCTCGCCCGCCTCTTCCACGAGCGAGGCGTGGAGATGCAGCACACGTCGCAGCTGAACGTCGGCGGCAACATGGACTTCTTCAACATGCTCGAGCGCGAACGGCTCGACTCGAAGAAGATCTCCAAGACCAACGCCGTTACCTCGATCATGGGCATGGAGCTTCCCGAGGACGACGTTCACGTCGGTCCCTCGGACTACGTGCCGTGGCTTACCGACCGCAAGTGGGCCCACATCCGGCTCGAGGGCAAGTCGTTCGGTGACGTGCCGCTGAACGTCGAGCTCAAGCTCGAGGTCTGGGACTCGCCGAATTCGGCGGGCGTCGTGATCGACGCCGTGCGCCTGATCAAGCTGGCCCTGAACAACGGGATCGCCGGCCAGCTCGACGGGCCGTCGAGCTACCTGATGAAGTCGCCGCATACCCAGCGGCCCGACTCCGACGCTCGCGAGCAGACCGAGGAGTTCATCGCGGCCAACGCCCGTGGCAGCGAGCCGGTGGCAGGCGCAAAGCCGGTCGCCGAGGTCGCCGAAGACGTCGGGTCCGAAGCCTGATCCTCGGAGATTCAGAACGAAATCGACGCGCCCGCATCCGCGGGCGCGTCCTCGTTCCGAGATGAGCAAGCCGCTCTCGATCGCCCAGTTCACGCCGTTTCCGTGGCAGGAGCGCGGCGAGATCAACGGCTATGTCGCCAGGCTCTCCGAAGGGCTCGCCGCCCGTGGCCATTCGGTGCTGATCGCCGCTCCCGCCGGGGGGAAGGAGGCGGTGCAGGAAGCCCGCGAGGTGACCACGGCACTTTCGGACGACCCCGACCTGCTGTTCCGGCCCGGCGAGGAGCCGCGGGTGATCTCGATGGGCGGGGTGCCGCTGCCGCGCGGGTCCCGCAAGCGGCCGGCACCGGTTTCGGTCGACGTGGGCAACCGGGTCGAAGCCCTGCTCGGCAAGAGCGGGATCGACCTGCTCCACGTTCACGACCCGTTCGTCCCGGGCTTCTCGTCGAACGCGCTCCGCCATTCCTTCTCGCTGAACGTCGGTACGTTCCACCAGACCGAGGAGCGACCCTTCGCGACCCACGTCGCCCGGCCGCTGCTCGAGGTCTTCTTCGGCCGGCTCGATGCGCGCACCGCTTCCTCGAAGGCTTCGGCGAGCCTGCTGGAGAGATACTTCCCCGGCTCCTACGAGCTGACACCGGCCGGTGTGGACCCCGTAGCACCTGACCAGGAGGAAGACGGAACGCTGCGCATCACCTATTCCGCCCAGGAAGAGAAGGGCGCGATGCGCGTATTCCTCAGGGCCCTCCGCCGGCTTCCCCCGGAGCTCGACTGGACGGCGAGCATCTTCTCCGAGGAACCAGGCGAGGTCGAGATCCGGGTGTCCAGTTCGATACGCGACCGGATCAAGGTGATCGGTCCCGGTCAGGCTTCGCTGGCCGAGCTGCTCTCCCGCAGCCACGTCTTCTGCGCCGCGTCCAACGGGCCGCGGCAGGTGGCATCTGCGGTGCGTCAGGCACTCGCATCCGGTGCGGTTCCGGTCACTTCGACCATTCCCCGCTACGTGGAACTGGTCGGGGACGGCCAGCGCGGCCTGCTGTTTCCCGCCGGCGACCCGGTCACGCTCGCCGGCCAGATCGCCAGGCTCGGCCAAGACAGGCAGAAGCTGGGCAGGCTCAGGTCCGCGGCGGCCGACGAACCGCAGTCCTCCGACTGGGAGGACGTCGTCGACCGGTTCGAGGACATCTACCGGCGTCTCGCCGCGAGAAGGCACGATCCGGCCGGCAATCCTGCGGTGCGCAGACGCCTCGAGGGCCGACCGATGATCGACATCGACCTGCACATGCACACCGACCATTCGTCGGACTGTGCCACGCCGGTCGAGGTGCTGATCGAGACGGCGCGGGACAGGGGCTTCGGCGCCATCGCCGTGACCGACCACAACGAGATCTCCGGAGCTCTCGCCGCAGCCGACGTGGCAGCCGGCATGGATGACTTCAAGGTGATCGTCGGCGAAGAGGTCAAGACCGCCGAGCAGGGCGAGGTGATCGGCCTGTTCATCGAGGAGAAGATCCCGCGCGGGATGAGCATGGCCGAAACGATTGCCGAGATCAGGCGCCAGGGGGGGCTCGTCTACGTGCCGCATCCGTTCGACCGCATGCATTCGGTTCCCGACTACGAGCATCTGCTCGACATGGTCGAACAGATCGACTTCATGGAGGTCTTCAACCCCAGGGTCGCTGTCACCTCGTTCAATGAGGAAGCCGAGCGCTTCGCAAGGAAGTACAACATCATCCCCGCGGCCGGCTCGGACAACCACGTGGCGCAGGGCCTGGGTTCGGTCAGGGTCACGCTGCCCGACTTCGACGGTCCCGAAGAGTTCCTCGAGGCGATGCGGGAAGCCGAGATCACCCGCCGGCACAAGAACCTCGTCTACGTACAGGCGCTGAAATTCCTCCAGACCACCGGCCGCCCCAAGGCACCGAAGCGGTCGGTCAGCGACGCCAGGGCGGTTCGTGGCGGCCGTCAGAAGCAGCGCGGCTCGAAGCGCTCGCCCGGCAAGAGCTGATGCATGAGACCTCCGATAAAGGAGGCCCGGGCGGGGTGTCAAAGAAGAGAGCAGCGATGGCCGTCACCGACAACGAGATCAAGGAGAAGTACCTGGAGCGTGCGATCCGGGAGCTGAACCAGCTGAGCCGCGACCTGAAGTCGTGCGAGGCATGCAGCCGGACGAAGGTCATGCCGGTACTCGGCTCCGGTCACCCGCAGGCCGACATCTTCCTGGTCAAGTACGCCCCGACGGTCGCGGAGATCGAGGAAGGGGTCGCTTTCTACGGTCGGCCCGGAAATGCCCTGATGAAGAGCTTCAAGCGCCTGGGCATCGATCCGACCGTGGTCTACGGGACGATCTGCGCCAAGTGCCCGGTCGAGGATCCGGCCGACGCCGACAGCGAATGCATAGGCCGCGTCGCCGATGAATTCAACATCGTCAAGCCCAGGATCCTCGTCGTGATGGGCGAGCAGGCCGCGCAGACGATCAACGACCTCGGGATCCCGCTGGCCCGTCCGATCGAAGCCCATGAAGGCGAGATACAGGCCTTCACCCCGACCTGCGACGCGCTGCTCGTTCCCGACATCGACGACGCTCTCGACGAGGAGGGCGCGAAGCGGCGATTCTGGCGGGCCTTCCGCACGCTCGGCCGCTGGTACGACGACCTGCCCCCGTACTGATCTCGGGGCCCGACACGGTCGCGGGAGGTCGGCTGCCGTCAGGTGCCTGGATCAGCGCGGTGCTGCGGCCCGGGCGAGCGCAGTCATCGGCTCGACCCTCGCCGAGGCGAGGCCACGCACGACGATCACGTCCAGAGCGGAGTAGGCGGCCAGGCCTTCCTGGGCGCCATCGCTGTCGGCGGCTGCGACGCCGACGGTCCCCTCCGGCTCGCCGAGCCGGTCGAAGTGGTCGCGGTATCCCTTGTGGAGGTCGCGATAGAACGACTCCTCCTTGGCCAGGCGTGCTGCGGCGTCGTCACCGATGGCCGTCCGCACATAGCCGAATACCGGCGGAGCGGAGTGGCGGGCTTCGGCTGCACCGGCTTCGACCTGTTCCCGGGCCCCCGCGGCGAAGTCGGCGGTCATCCAGTTGAAGAACGCCCCGTCGTAGGAGCCGCCGGCCAGTGCGCACATCTTCGGCCCCATCGCGGCCATGACCACGCGGATCCCGGAAAGCCGTTCACGGATCTCGGGAAGGATCTCGCGCATGAAGGTGAGCGGCTTCTTGCTGAAGCCGGCGCCGACACCTATCCAGAGCCGGGACGGATCAAGTCTGAGCCGGTCGATGTCGGCCGCGATCGTCTCCGGGGTCTGCCGGTCGAGTGCGATCACGCCGACTCCGAGATCTATCGAGTCTGTGACCCTGGCGAATTCGGCCAGGGTTTCGAGCCCCTTGGCACCGGGGTGGTCGTTCGAGAAGATGGCCGAGTAGCCGGCCTCTTCGCAGGTCTCGGCCAGCGGTCCGCAGACCTCCGCGGGCAGGCCCGCCGCGACTCCGAAGGCCCTTTTCTGGCTGCGCGGGCTCATTTCAGGTCGAACTGGGCGACGCACTCGATGTGCGGGGTCTGGGGAAACATGTCGACCGGTCTCACTCGGACGAGTTTATAACCGGCCTCGACCAGCTGGGCTGCGTTGGGCGCGAGCGTCGTGGGATTGCAGGAGACGTAGACGATGCGCTTCGCCTCGCACTCGATCACCCGGCGCACGATCTTCGCCGAAAGCCCGGCCCGCGGCGGGTCGATCGTCACCACGTCGGGCCGCCCGGCCCTCTCGATCAGCGGCCGCAGGCCGGTTCGCGCGTTGGCGGCGACAAATTCGGCGTTGGTTATCCCGTTGCCGATCGCGTTGCGCTTCGCGTTGGCGATCGCGTCGGGGACGATCTCGAGCCCCCAGACCCGCCCGGCCTCGCCGGCCATGCTCAGCCCTATGGTCCCGACCCCGCAGTACAGATCGAACAGCTTCTCGCTGCCGCTCATCCCGGCGAACCCCGCGGCGACGCCGTACAGCTTCTCGGCCATCTCCGTGTTCGTCTGGAAGAACGAATCGTGGGATAGCTGGATGTTCAGGTCGAAGATGCGCTCGCGCAGGACCTCCTCGCCCAGCACTCCGGTCGGGCCCGACGTGTTTCCGGAAGGGCCGTCGATGACCGTGTGGAGGTCGACCGGTGGCTTCGGGAAGTTGGCGACGGAAGTGACCAGCCGCGTCTGGATCTGACCGGTCCGGCGACCTTCCCTGACCACGAGGTTTCGAAGCACGCCGCGGTGGTCATGCGGATCGTACGCGCTCAGGCCTTCCTGCTTTGCCCACTCGAGCACGTCGTTCTTGGCCCGGTTCGTCGCCTCCGACGAGAGCCGGCAGTCTTCGATGTCGAGGACCTGGTCCCACCGGCCGCGGGGATGGAAGCCGAGCACCAGCTGACCTTCCTGCTCACCGAACGAGTATTCGACCTTGTTGCGGTAGCGCCACCGTTCGACGGCCGGGATGATCGGATCGAGTTCGAAACCCTCGAGCCGGCCGATGCGGGAAAGCGCGTCGCCGACCTGCTCTTCCTTGAATTCGAGCTGTCGCTCGTAGGGCAGCGCCTGCCACGGCGCCCCGGGACAGGCTTCGCCCTGGTGTACGTCGCTCTCGGCGATGCGCTCGGGGCTGCGCTCGAGGATCTCGACCGTGTCGGCCTCGGCGTAGCCCTTCTTCGACTTGCCGATCCGCGCCCGGACCCGGTCGCCGGGCAGCGCACCGCCGACGAAGACGACGTAGCCGTCGCGTCTGGCGATGCCACGTCCGCCGTAGGCCAGGGTCTCGATCCGTGCCTCGAACTCCTCGCCGCGCCGCAGGCGGCCTCCGGCGGTGGTACCTGTCGATTCCGTTGCAGTCATCGGGGGCCCACTATCTCAGGCATCGCCGCCCCTAGTATTCCGCTCTTGACCGACTCGCCTCCGAAGAACTACATCACCGGCTCCGAGATCGCCGGCGGACGGCTGGCCAACCTGCTCGACCGGGCCGAGGAGCTGAGGCTCGCAAGGCCGGCCGAAGGTTCCGATGCCCTGGCCGGCAAGTCGGTCGCGTTGATCTTCGAGAAGCCCTCCACGCGCACCCGGATCTCTTTCGAAATCGGTGTGGCGGAGATGGGGGGGACTCCGATCGTGCTCAACGGCAACGAAATGCAGCTGTCGAGGGGAGAGTCGCCCGGGGACACGGCGCGCGTGCTCTCCCGCTACGTCGCGGCGATCGTGATCCGCTCCGGATCCGACGAGACGGTGGTGGAGCTGGGCGAGAGCGCCGATGTGCCGGTTGTCAACGCGCTGACCCCGCAGTTCCACCCCTGCCAGGCGATCGCCGACCTTCTGACCCTGAAGCAGCGTTTCGGCGGCCTCGGAGGGCTCAAGGTCGCCTACGTCGGCGACGGAAACAACGTTGCCCGCTCGCTGGCGGTGGCCGGATCGCTGGTCGGGGTCGAGGTCGCCGTGGCGGCACCACCCGGCTACCAGCTGGAACCGGAGGCGCCGGCGCTTCTGACCCATGATCCGCACGAGGCGGTCCGTCATGCGGATGCGATCTACGGCGATGTCTGGGTAAGCATGGGTGACGAGGCGACTGCGGAGCAGAGGCGGGCCGACTTCGAGCCGTACCGGATAGATGCGGCATTGCTCGGCGAAGCGAAGCCCGAGGCCGTGGTCATGCACTGCCTGCCGGCGCACCCTGGGGAGGAGATAACCGCCGACGTGCTCTACGGAGAGCGCTCTGCGGTCTGGGACCAGGCCGAGAACCGTCTTCACGCTCAGAAAGCGCTGCTCGAGTACCTGCTGGCCTGAGCGGCGCCCATCCTGAAACAATCTCTCGCCGCGGCCCCATTGTGTATCGGTTAGCACGCCAGGTTTTCAACCTGGAAGGGCGGGTTCGACTCCCGCTGGGGCTACTTCCGCGGGATCGACGGCAGCCGGGCGGTACCGGCCCGCATGCTGCCGCTGTCTTCCCCGGGTAGGGTCTTGGCCCATGGTCCCGGAGATCTCGATCGGCCCGCTCACCCTGCAGACCTTCGGCCTGATGTTCGCGCTCGCCTTCATCGTCGGCGGCCTGCTCGTGTACAGGCGCTTCCAGGAGCTGGGAAAGCCGGGGGACTGGGCCTACGAAGGGGTCTTCGCCGCTCTGATCGGCGGGATAATCGGGGCCCGGCTCTACTGGCTGATCGAGAACATCGACTCCTCTGACGGCCTGTTCGAGACCCTGTTCTCCGGCTCCGGTCTGACCTGGTATGGCGGGGCGATCGGCGGCGCCCTCGGGGTGATCCTCTGGGCCAAGTGGCGCGACTACCTCAACCTGCGACTGGCCGACGTCGCGGCGCCGGCTCTGGCCGCCGGATACGCGATCGGGCGGATCGGCTGTCAGCTCTCCGGTGACGGTGACTACGGCAAGCCATGGGACGGCCCGTGGGCGATGAGCTACGAAGACGGCGTCGTCCCCACGCCGCCGGGAGTCGAAGTGCACCCGACACCGGTCTACGAGACGCTGGTCATGGGCCTGGGTGCCTTCATCCTCTGGCACCTGCGTGACAGGTTCAGGTTCGGCATCCTGTTTGCGATCTACCTCGTCTATGCAGGTGCCGAGAGATTCCTGGTGGAATTTCTCCGGACCAACGAACGCATCGCGCTCGGTCTGACCGAGGCCCAGTTCCTCAGCCTCGCGATGATCGCGGTCGGCCTCGGCTGGATCCTCACGGTGAAGAAGCGGGAGGGCACGCTGGCCCGGCCGGCGGACCAGCAGATCGTCCCCTGACCGGCGGCCCCGGGCGTCAACGTATGCCGACATCCGACCTGCAACTCGTCGAACCGGCCGGAGGTGAGGTCGGCAAGCGTCCTCCGGTGATGATCGTGCCGGGCGCCTTCAGCGACGCCGATTCCTTCGAAGACGTCGCCCGGTGGCTTTCCGAACGGGGAAGACAGACATACATCCTGCGGTTGCCACAGCGGAACAGCCGGATCCCGCAGCTGGACCCGGGAGGGCTGGAAGCGATGGACCGGGCAATCGACGCCGCCTGCGACGAGATCGGCATGCCGCTGACCGCCTTCGGTCATTCGATGGGCGGCCTTGCCGTCCTCCGCCTGCTCGCCCGCAGGCGACTGTCGGCAGCGGCGCTGATGATGCCGGTTCCTCCGCGCGGACTCGGGCCCGACGCGGTCCGTCTGCTTCGCGAGCAGCCGATCGATGCGGTGAAGATGATCGGGCTCTCGCTGGGCGCCTGGCCCGTGCGCAATCTGCCGGGGCGTCCGCCGCGGGGCATGTTCCGGGACGACACGCCTGCCGACGTGATCGACGCTTCGGCGGCGAGACGGGTCAGCGAGTCCTGG
>Ga0316576_10002288_pt1 | contig 10851 bp, 12 predicted proteins | sample S0NA_FD_203075 | JGI IMG/M metagenome (GOLD analysis project Ga0316576, IMG submission 203075) | Rhizosphere microbial communities from salt marsh grasses in Alabama, United States - S0-2_050615r3r5 | ecosystem: Host-associated > Plants > Roots > Rhizosphere | place: USA: Alabama | collected... | reverse complement strand
TTGCCGAGCCTGTTCTACGTGCCGCCGGAGAGCCCGGTCGCGACGGCCAAGTCGAACGGTCGCAAGACCCTGGACATGGTCGGCGGCGACACCGTGCTGCCGGACCTGAAGGAGTTCCGTATCCCCATCGAGTACCTGGCCCGGCTGCTCGCGGCCGGCAATACGGCCGAGGTGGAAAAGGCCCTGCTGCGCCAGCTCGCGCTGCGCGAGTTCCGCCGGCTGGAGCGCGTCGAAGGGCGCGTCGACCTGAGCGTGCTGGAGAAGGTCGGCCTGACGGAAAAGCAGGCGAGGCACATGCACCGGCTGCTGTCGCTGGCGCATTTCCACGAACGCTTCGTCGTGGCGACGGCGCGTACCGAGGACACCGACAACGCCCCGTACCTGGAGCGCGGTTTCACCGGCTATGACCTGCTCGCCCCGAACCAGGGACCGAAGCGCCGGACCGAGTTTCATGGCAAGAAGATGGGCGTGGGGAGCTGACCATGGACGGTTCCAACCCTGAAATGCCGGCCACCGCGCCGGCCGCCTGGGACCTCGGCGCCGTCTACCAGGTCGTCGGGGAGCTGCTGCTGAGCCCGGCGGTGCGCGAGCAGGAGCGGCTGGAGGAGGCCCTCGGGCGGCTGCCGCAGGCGCCGCTGCGGGGCTGCATCGAACGCTTCCTGGAGTCTCCCGCGGCCCATGACGTGGACGAGTACACGCAGACGCTCGAGCTGCAGCCACCGTGCCCGCTGTACCTGGGCGCATACATCTACGAGGAGCCGAATTCGTGCCGCGGCGCCGGCGCCTGCGGGCGCAACGGCTACATGATCGAGCTCGGTGCCCTGTACGAGCACTACGGCTTCAGCCTCGGCAACCGCGAGCTGCCCGACTTCCTGCCGGTCATGACCGAGTTCCTGGCCATGAGCCTGGAACGGCCGGAGCGCGATGGGGTCGGGCTGCGGCGGCGGTTCGTCGACAAGCAGGTGCAGCCCGGCCTGCCGCCCCTGCGCAAGAAGCTCCAGCAATACGAGAGCGTCTACGACCTCGTCGTCGAGGCACTGGAGATGGCCCTGGAGGAAGACCTGGAGCGCATGGCCGATGATCCGATCTGGGTGCCCCCTGAGGTTGCGGTGACGATCCCGCAGCCATCGCCGGGGGCGCGGGCAACCGATATCACCATGACCGGGATGGAGCAGCGATGAACAATCTACTCTCGATGAACGAGCTGGTCTGGGGCGTGTACCCCTATGTCGCAATCACGCTGTTCTTCGTCGTGCCCTTCCTGCGCATGATCTATCGGCCGTTCGGCCTGACCACGCGCGCCAGCGGCATCTTCATGGGGCGTGACCTGCTCGGCCTCGCGACCCATTTGCTCCACTGGGGCATCTTCCTGGTCTTCTTCGGCCATCTGGCCGGGCTGATCGGAGGCATCCTCGGCTCCACCTTCTGGGTCGGCGTGTTCTTCTGGGTGGCGACACTGGGCGGCCTGGCGGCAATCACCGGCTCGACCATTGCATTGGCGCGCCGGGCCACGGTGCCGGAGATGCGCGCGATGAGCCAGCCCGATGACTACATCGTGCACCTGTTCATCATTGCGATCCTCGGCATCGCCATCTACCAGGCCCTGGTCCATCGGATCTGGGGGGCCGCCTTCACGGCCGGACCCTGGTTCGCAAGCCTGTGGCGGTTCGATCCCCAGCCCGAGCTGATGGCGTCCGCACCGCTGCTGACGAAGGTGCATGTCCTGTTGGCCTTCACGTTCGCGGCTTACTTCCCGTTCACGAAGCTGATCCATGCCTGGACGCTGCCGATCAACTACCTGTATCGGCCCTATCAGGTCATGCGCACGGCGGCGCGCAAGTTTCAGGACCGCTGGGAGTTCAAGCTGGTCTCGGACAAGTCCTATATGACCTATCTGACGATCGGCGTCATCGGCCTTCTGGTGCTGATCGCCGGCACGTTGCCGGGGCCGAGGGATACGCTGGTGCAGCCGGCACAGGCGAAGGCGATCGACGAAGACGAGGAGGCGCCGAAGGACGTGCGCAAGACCCTGATGGGCTATCCGCTCTATGTCAGCCAATGCGCACGCTGCCATGGCATGCACGGCGAGGGCGACGGTTTCGGCGCCAAGTCCCCCACCTTCAGCACGGTGCCGCGAAACCTGGCCGAGGGGCACTTCCAGTTCGTCTCGACGAGCAATGGCATCGCCTCCGACGCGGACATCCGGCGCACCATCGTCCACGGGCTGTCCGGTACCGGTATGCCGTCCTTCAGCGCGCTCTCGGACGTGCAGGTGCAATCCCTGGTCGAGACCGTCGGCCACTTCTGGAGGGACCGTCCGGCGCCCGGTGAGCGGGTGCAGGTCCCGCCGCGTCCGCCCGTGACGCCGCAGATGGTCTCGCAGGGAATGGAACTCTATGCGAACTATTGCACGACCTGTCATGGTGAAAAGGGGGAGGGCGACGGCGTGCTGATGAAGCTACGAACCGATTCGACGGGGCGCATCATTCAACCGCTCAATCTGAGGGTCGGCCCGTTGAAGGGCGGCGCGAGTCCCCGGCAGCTCTACTATCGGATCGCGGCCGGCATACCGCGGGCACCGGGCGAATGGCTGATGCCGCAGTACGCCAATCTCGGACCGGAACGCATCTGGGCTCTCATCTCTTACCTGGAAGAAGAAGTCTTGCCGGCCGGCCAGGTCGCCTCTCGTTGACAGGACCATCAGAAGACGCCGCGACGGGAAAGCGTCTGCGTCGGGCATGGAAGCCCCTTTGTCCCCTTCGGCACTTCAGCCCGGAAGCAGATAACTCCGCGAGTGCACGCGAACAACGGCAAAAAAAGTGGGTCGTTTTGCAAATCAACTGCGAGAGTTCGGTTACGACCTGCCTGACCCCCGGCGAACAGTGTGCCGACCCGTCTGAATCGCGATCATGGCCCTCGACGATACCAAGCTCGATGCCATCGGGCGTCAGGCCGTGGCGCACACGCTGCGGCGACTGGCGAAGCACGGCATTGCCGATCTCCCCCCGGCGTATTTCTCGCTGGTGATGGCGACCGGCATCGTCTCCATCGCGAGCGATCTGCTGGGGATGCCGCGCATCGCCCTGGCACTCTTCTACGTCAATATCGGCTGTTTCTTCACGCTCTGGCTGCTGACCGGGCTCAGGGCGCTCATCTATCGGGATCGGATGCTGTTCGACCTGACGGCCCATGGCCGCAGCTTCGGCTACTTTACGCTGGTCGCCGGTACCAGCGTCCTGGGCGTCCAGGTGTTCACGCTGACCGGCAGCAGCCGGATCGCGCTCTGGCTGTGGGCGCTGGCAGGGCTGCTGTGGCTTGTGGTCACCTATGCCGTGTTCATCGCCGTCATCACCGCAAAGCACAAGCCTGGGCTCGGCGCCGGGCTGAGCGGGATCTGGCTGATCGCGGCGGTGGCGACCCAGTCCGTGTGCGGACTGGGGGCATTGATCGCTTCCCGGTTCCAGGCCCAGGCGGAAATCCTGCTGTTCCTTTGCCTGGTGCTGTTCCTGATGGGATGCATGCTCTACTTGCTGATCATCGCGTTGATCTTCTACCGACTATGCTTCGTCAGTCTCGCGCCACAGGAGATGACGCCTCCGTATTGGATCAACATGGGGGCGACCGCCATCACGACCCACGCCGGCGCGACCCTGATGCTTCATGCCGGCGGTTCCATGCTGCTGACCGACCTGCTTCCGTATTTGAAGGGATTCACACTGTTCTTCTGGGCGGCCGGGACCTGGTGGATTCCATTGCTGGTGGCCCTGGCCGTGTGGACCTACGGCATTCGGCGGGTCCCCATGACCTACAATCCGCAATTCTGGGGCGCCGTATTTCCAATGGGCATGTACACCGCCTCGACCTATCAATTGGCCAAAGCCTTGGGGGCCGATTTCCTGCTCGTCATTCCGAAGGTCTCGGTCTATGTGGCGCTCGCGGCCTGGACCCTCGCCTTCGTGGGCCTGCTGCGGCAGTTGACAAGGGCGGCCGTGAACCGCGATGCCCTGCCACTGAAGGTTCAGTAGACGTCAGTAACCCCGTGGGAGGTATCGCACGATGCAGTTCTTCAGCACACCGGCGCGTATCTGGCTGGGCGGCATCCTCTTGTCGGTCCTCTTTGGCCTGACGTACAACGTGATATCCGGACAAGGCGTGTTCGATGTGGATACGCTCGCCCTGGTCCGGTGGATTCATATCGTTGCCGGCGTCCTCTGGGTGGGGTTCTTGTACTTCTTCATCTTTGTCCAGGCACCGGCGGTTGCCGCGGCGGCTTCCGACGAAGGCGGGCCGGGTCCGGCCTGCATCCAGAGGTACCTGCTGGGACGGGCGCTGCTGTGGTTCCGGTGGTCGGCGGTGGTGACCTGGGTGGCTGGTATGCTGTATCTGGGACTCAGCGAGCAACTGCTGAATGTCTTCAGCCTGGGGCTGGCGGCGAACGGCGATGGGAGCTACGGATTCCGGATGGGGATCGGCGCCTGGCTGGGGACGATATTGCTCCTGAATGTGTGGCTGCTGATCTGGCCGAATCAGCGAAAGGTGCTGGGGCTGGTGCCGGACTTGGAGGCGGCAGAGATCGCGGCGGCCAAGGCCACGGTCGCGAAGGTTGGACGGATCAACGCGATGCTGTCGTTGCCGATGCTGCTGTTCATGGTCGGCGCGCAGCACGGCGTTGCGTTCTAGCCGCGGTCGGCACCCATGGCCGCCGGCGACCCGACGGGCAGGTGCCGTGCCGGTCGGGATCGACGCCGGCATGAGCGAGATCAAGGCGGCGGGGCAGCAGATGCGCGACACAATGGCCTGCATCGGGACCGTTCCGACCGGTTCATGAACCCGAGCTTCCGGCCACGATGGATACCGAGCAGGTACGAACCTTCGTCGCCGTCGCCGCCCACGGCAGTTTCCTCGAGGCGGCAACGCGCATCCACGTCACGCAGTCCACGGTCAGCGCACGTATCCAGGCGCTGGAAGGCTTTCTGGGCGCGCGGTTGTTCACGCGCAACCGGTCCGGTGCCGTACTGACGCCGGCGGGACGGCGGTTTCTGAGACACGCAAAATCCTTGCTGTTGACGCTCGAACAGGCGAAGCATGACGTGGGTCTGCCCAGCCGCTTTCGCGCCAGCATCAGGATCGGCGCACGGATCGCCCTATGGGACGGCTTCCTGCCGAAGTGGATTCGTCGTATGCGAGAGCGGACGCCCGACGTGTCCATTCGCACCGAGATCGGATTCGAAGAGGACCTGATGCGGCGCATCGTCGAGGGCACGATGGACCTGGCGCTGATGTACACGCCGCAGTACGGCATGGGTGTGCAGGTGGAGCACCTGTTCGACGAGACCGTGATCCTGCTCAGCAGTGATCCGGACTATCGCCGGCCGGACGACAGCTATGTCTACGTGGACTGGGGCCCCGCCTTCTATGCCCAGCACACTGCGGCGTACCCGGGCCTGGAAGGCCCGGCATTGCGCGCGAACATTGGCTGGCTCGGGCTGCAGCTGATCCTCGAGGGCGGCGGAGCTTGCTTCGTACCGAAGCGCGTCGCCGCGCCTTACCTCGAGCAGCAGCGCCTGTATTGCCCGCCGGACAGTCCCGTGTTTCGCCTTCCGGCCTATGTCGTCTATCCAACCTCAGCCGAGTCCTTCCTATTGGAGCCGGCCCTCGAGCTCCTGCGGGAGCTGGCTGCCGAGGACGCCTGAAGCCCCGCGGGACGATGGCCGCCGATTTTCCAAAACGTTGCAGACATTTGGGCGCACTCGTGCGGTCTTATTAGCGCGCGCACCAGCTCGGTGATCGAGACTTGGCCCAAAGCAACGGGGGCATAGAGATGGTGTCGGTTCCGCGCAAGGACACGAAGCGCATTCGAGAGCCGGCCCATGGAGCCCAAAGGCTCCACCCAGATCCGACAGTTGCGGCTTCAGCCGTTCCGCGGCGAGAGGGGGCGGCCCGAGATGGCCACGGAAGGATCGACTAGCGGCCCGCGGCGGTGCACCACCGCGGGTTGAGACCCCGCTACCGGCCCCTGGCCGTGCGATCACCACCGGAGCGGTGGCTCTGAGCCGAATAACCGTCGACCCAATCAAGGGCCGTCGTTTGGGAGCGGCTTCGGCCCGCCGACGGCGGAGCCGTGTCAGTCCTAAGCTTGGATGGCGCCGAACTGACGGAGCCTGAGCCGGATCGGCCCGCGGGCGCGGCTTGGATCGATGACCCGGCCCCTTTGGGTGATCTGGATGCGGCCGGCGCGCTGGAGGCGCCGGGCGGCCATGCGCACCCGCTCCATCTCGGCGCGCCAGTCGCCGTCGGCGAACAGCGTCCGGGCCACCTCGCTGGGACAGATCGTCCCGTCCACCGCGCGCTGCTGGAGCAGTTCCAGGATGGCCTCCTCCACGTCCAGGTCGCGACGGGTCAGGCCGCGGTCGCGACAGGCGTCCGAGCAGTATTCGATGCTCTCCCGCTCGGCGGCCCACCTGCGCCGCCAGCTGATGCCGCGCCCACAGACCCGGCAGACTCGTTCCACGCGCATGTCGTCACCCCGTACAGGCTCGTTCTCTGGTCCGAGATGCGGCATCGCGGCACACAAGCAACACCGGCGACGGTCCGGTTTTGCTCCCGCAGGCCCCATCTGCGCCCCTTGCGCTGCCGACCTGGAGTCCCGATGTTCATCCCGCCCCAATCACCTGCCCCGGCCGCCGCGCCGAGGCCGCTGCCGCGGCTGCTGGCTGTCCTTGCCGCCCTGCTCACGGCGCTGCCGGCGATCGCCGAACAGGACGCCGGCGGCAGCTACAACCTTCTGATCAAGGCCGGCCTCGGCGGGGACTGGTTCCTGATCTCGCGCTCCAACCTGGCCTCGCGGAACGACTTCGGCGACCCGTTCCTCGGCTACACCGGCGCCGGGCTCGGCCGTCAACTCACGCCCACCTTCAGCATCCGTGCGGGCTACCGCCGCGCCTGGTTCCGTTTTGGGGAGGACTGGCAGCCCGAGAACCGGGGCTACCTGGAGGGCTTTTTCGCCCAGCGCTTTCATGGCTTCCGGGTCACCAACCGGGCTCGGGTGGAATTTCGCTTCTTCGACTGGCGGGACGACGACGTTCGCCTGCGCAACGAGATCACCGTCGAAGCGCCCTGGGAGCTGACGCCGCTGAAGCTCAGGCCCTATCTGGAAGAGGAGGTCTTCTACAGCACCAATGCCGGCCACTTCGAGGCCAATTGGCTCGGCGGCGGCCTCGCCTGGCGCCCGGCCAAAGGCGTGAAGGTCAAGCTCGGCTACCGGTGGAACCGCTTCCGCGCCGGCGAAGACTGGGCCAATCGCAATGTGCTGGTGACCGGACTGAATCTCTTCTTCTGACGAGACAACAAACTGATCAGCACGGCCCGCGGAATCAGCCCCTCTTGCAGGATCCAAAGGCATCAACTGCGGAGTCGCCTTACCGACGATCGCCGCATAGGCTGACCCTGCACTCACAGGGTTAGGTGAAGCCGCAGACCGAGGACGACCGTATCCTGCGCGTCGGGGTCAAGGGCGGGGTCGACAACAAGTTGCAGGTCCGGCGTCAGCGAAAGCGCCGGCGACAGTGCGAAGCGGTAGTACGCCTCGATGAGTGTCTCGTCGCGGGCCCCAGCTCCGGGACTCGCGTCGGACCAGGCTATGCCGATTGCCATTCGGTCTTGCGTCCGACCGAATGGTCCCTGGAGAGCAACGCCTGCGGAGGCAAACGCACGTACCGGCGTGACGGCTGGGTCACCGACACCCGCGCGGAAGAATCCGATCCATTGCCCGCTCGATGGGCCGGGCCCGTTGCACGTCGGTCCAGAGCCAAGTTGCTGGTCCAGGTTGATGGCCACACCGAAGCCGTCTGCGCCCGGGATGCTGTTGTGCCAAGGCGTCACGCGGACATGTCCGCGGCCCAGGCCCGGTAGGGTGTGGGTAGTGCCGATCTCAAGCATCTGATTCCAGCCCTCGTGGCCGGCGGCGGACCAGGGCACGCGCGGTTCGTTGTTTACGGCGGCGACGGACGCGAGCACATACCGGCCGCCGCCGAGGTCGACGCGTAACACGCCCCCGAAACCGCCGTAGGTCGACCATGGAATCGAAAGGTTGTTTTCAAACGCGAAGGCAAAGAACTGACTATAGCCGTCATTGGCGATGCGATTGGCATCGAAGTGACTCGCCTGATCGACCCGGCCGACGAGAAGCGCCCAGCGTCGGTCTGCGGCCTCATGCCGCCAGAACAGCTCATCGACGGCCGCTACGTTCGGCACCACGTTGGCATTGAGGCCGGAGATGGAGCCGACGTTGCCCGATAGGGTTTCGTCCGTGGCGCCAGCGCCGATACTTTGGCTGCCAAGAAAGCTCCAGCCGACCGACCCGGTGCCCCAGCCGCCATCGTCCAGCAGGCGCCAGTGGCCTGCAAGCTGCCAGGTGACGGTGCCGAGATTGCGTGAGCCCATCAGAACATCGCTGGCCCTTTGGTCGTAGAGCGCCGCATCGAAACGCAAATGCAGGCCATGTTCCTGCGCCGCGCCCTTTGCCTTGCGAACAGCTCCCGACTGCGCCGGCGTCTCTGTGGCAGGCGGCGCCGACCCGGCCGCTGAAGCCCAGTCATTGGTCCCGGCACCTATGGCCGTCGCGAGAACCGATATGGCCAACAGCGGTGTGCCCTTGGTCAGGTCCTTTCTCTGGCGACGCATGGATACTCCGTCAGGCGAACCGTTGGCTGCCGCCTCCGCGCGTTACGGGGCGCAGAGCTGCCGCACCAGCTGATCAACCGCTGGTGTACTCGATCGGATAGTCTTGCAACGCGCCGTGCGGGCCATCGGTGCGGACCATGAACCGGCCGTCCTAACGGACGAATCGGGAGACGACACCGAACTGCTCGAAGGAGACCTCGTTGAAATCTCCGAATGGTGCCCCGCCCCAACCCTGGGGCGGGGCCAGCGCGACGACGCTACTTCGGTTCCTTCATCTGCGCCGCGTCACCCTCGTCCACCGGATTCATGTCCCCGGACACCTCTTCGGAATGAAACTTGGCGCCCTCTGCGGCCTCCTTCTTCTCGCGCGCGACGGCCGCCTCCTCGACGGCCTCCGCCGCCTTCGCCTCGGCCTCTGCCGCCTCATCGGCTTTGATAGCCGCGTCGTCCATGGTTGCTGCCGACTGCGCGCAGACAGCATTTCCGAAAAGGCCAAGGGCTGCGAACAACGCGCCGGACGTCAACAGGGTTCGGATCTGCATGGCTAACCTCCTCGAGGTTGTGTGATGGGGGCTCGCCCCAAGCTGCCCGGGCGGACGGGCCGGGCTCCCAATGCACGTGGCTCATCTAGTCGAGAGACCACGAGACATGCGGTCTGCTTGCGTGCGCACTACTCAGCGCTCGCGGCCGGGAACGCGGACCCACTGGATGCCCCACGCATGGGCAACGCCATCTCAGAACGGTGCGCGTACCGCAATGGCGCCATCTTGGCGCGCGTGTCGCGGTCGCGCAAATCAACAGCAGATCGTGCTATCGGCGTTGTTCAGGTTCGCGCTCGTCGGACTATTCGCCACCAGGTATGAGCAGAGTCTGGCCGGCGATGATCTCGGTGCCGGTAAGGTTGTTCTGCTCCTGGATGACCTTGACGGTGGTGCCGAAGCGACGGCTGATCTCCAGCAGGTCGTCTCCCGGAGCAATGGTGTAGACGCCTCCTTCGGTCAACAGTCCTGCTTGCAGATCGATGCTTCGGTTTCGCAGTCGCTGATGCAGGCCGGTACCGACACATCCGGTTCGTCGAAGTGCTCCACGTCGGCACGGGCGCGGGCGTCCCGGCACCGCTGCTTGCACGCAGAGAGGTTTGCCTCGCAAGTGGCCACACAATCACGACCGGAAAGGTCGCTTGATAACTCGAGCGACTGCAATGCGCTCGGATCCTCCTCGCCGAGGGTCGATAGCGGCAGCAGACACAAACAGAGCAAGCAAAGGTTCTTCATGTTGGAGTCCTCCAGGATCCACTGACACGGGGATGCCCGATGCGGTCCGGGAAGCGCGTGTCGGCATCCGCAGGCTGGTCGCTTCATCCCGGAAGTACCGGCTTGGTTCAACGGGGCGCGGCGGTTGGACGCGTAACGGCTCGGCCGTCGATGAATCCCCGCCGGGGAGTTCTGCGGGCTCTCCGTATGCCGCTCCATGCATTCGGACTTCAGTACGCGCAACCACGTGACGGCGCCGAGCTTGGCGACGTGATGCCACAGGGCTCCCGTCGAAGTCCAGTAGCGGCCCCAAAACCGGGTGGCTACTTCTTGGTCTCCATGAATGCCTTCTCTCCTCGCTGCCCGGCTTCTTTGGCCTTCTCCGCTTCCTCGGCTGCCTCGACCTCGTCGAGCACAACGGCGGCGTCCTCTACGGCCTCGGCCTCCAGCGCCTCGGCCTCGGCCGCCTCGTCGGCCTGGATCGCGGCGTCGTCCATGGTTGCTGCGGACTGCGCGTAGACAGAACTTCCGAAAAGGCCCAGGGCGGTGCACAACACGCCGGACGTCAACAGGGTTCGGATTTGCATGGGTCTCTTCTCTCTGGTTGCGTGATGAGAGCGCGCCCCGAGGCGCGCCAGTCTGGATCAGGGTTGTAGTTCGATCTCGCCCGGCCGCCAGGTCTGGTCGAACCAGGGCTCCAGCGGACCGTAGAGGCGCAGGATCATGAACCAGCCCTTGCCGGGGATGGTTTGTATCCAGTTGTTCTCCTTGCCCGCGGGCGCCTTGGGCGCGAACCAGACATCCACCGAGCCGTCCGCGTTGGCCTGAAGATTCTCGTTCTGACTGCTGACGCTCGGGAAGCGCTGGTCGGTCTGCAGCATGGAGCGGGTCTGGGTGTCGTAGACGATGACCGACC
>Ga0316576_10002287_pt1 | contig 10853 bp, 12 predicted proteins | sample S0NA_FD_203075 | JGI IMG/M metagenome (GOLD analysis project Ga0316576, IMG submission 203075) | Rhizosphere microbial communities from salt marsh grasses in Alabama, United States - S0-2_050615r3r5 | ecosystem: Host-associated > Plants > Roots > Rhizosphere | place: USA: Alabama | collected... | reverse complement strand
CACAAGGGGCCCAAGGCCCTCGCGCGGCGTCCGGTCGAGAAGCAGTCGCGACGTCGTAGCATCGCGTCTCGTGCTCGCCAGCCGTCTGCGGCCCGCTGCCGCGAAGGTGCTGGAACCTGTGGCGCGCGGCTTGCTCAAGGCAGGGCTGACACCTGACCTCGTGACCATCATCGGTACGAGCCTCGTCGTCGGCACCGCCCTGGTGGCCTACCCGCAGGGCTGGTTGCTGCCGGGGACGGTGGTCATCACCGTCTTCGTGCTCGCCGACAGCCTGGACGGAACCATGGCTCGGCTGTCGGGCCGCGCGAGCCAGTGGGGGGCATTCCTCGACTCCACGCTCGACCGCATCGCCGACGCCGCGATCTTCGCCGGTCTCACCGTCTGGTTCGCGCGGGACGACGACCTGCTCGGCATGAGCCTCTCGCTGGCGGCGCTCGTGCTCGGACAGGTGGTCTCCTACGCCCGGGCACGAGCCGAGGGACTCGGTGCCCAAGCAGCCATCGGGATAGCCGAGCGCACCGAGCGCCTGATCGTGGTGCTCCTCTCGGCGGCGCTCGTGGGCGCTGGGCTGCCGCCGGTCGTCCTCGTCGTCGCCATGGGGCTGCTGACCCTGGCGTCGGCCGTCACGGTTGTCCAACGCATGGTCGTGGTCCGGCACCAGCTCTGGCACCGCCCGTCCGACGAGCAGGAGGCACACCAGCGGTGAACGTCACGGAGACCGGTGCGGTCGTCGCCTACCGCACTGGCTGGAGGGCCGTCCGGTACCTGCCCGAGAAGGTTGCCTACGCGCTGTTCGACACGGTCGCGGACACCGCCTGGCGTCGCGGCGCCAAGGGTCCGCAGCGGCTGCGGACGAACCTCGCCCGCGTGGTGGACGGGGCCGACGGCCCGGACCTCGACGCGCTGACCCGGGCCGCCATGCGCTCGTACTTCTGGTACTGGTGCGACGCCTTCCGGCTGCCTGACTGGGTGCCCGAGCGGGTCAACCGCATCGACGTGCGCAACATGGACGTGCTCCGTGCGGCCATGGACGCCGGGCGCGGCGCTGTGGGTGCTCTGCCGCACATGGGCAACTGGGACCACGCCGGGGCGTGGGTCATGTCGACCGGCGTCCCGGTCACGACCGTTGCCGAGCGGCTCAAGCCCGAGGCTGTCTACCGGCAGTTCCTGGACTTCCGGGAGGCGCTGGGCATGACGATCTACCCGCTGAGCGGCGACGTCGACGTCTTCGCCCGGTTGGCCGAGCACGTCCGCGGCAACGACTTCGTCCCGCTGGTGGCCGATCGTGACCTGACGGCCAGCGGCGTGCCCGTCACGTTCTTCGGCGAGCGCGCCACCATGCCGGCCGGCCCCGCGGCTCTCGCGCTGCGCACCGGGGCCCCGCTCATCCCCGTGACCACGTGGTTCGACGGCGAGGCACCCGACCACACGCTGGTCCTTCAGTTCGACGAGGTGGTGGAGCCGCCTTCGGGCTCGCGACGGGACGCCGTGGCATCGATGACCCAGAGGCTCGCGGAGGTCTTCGAGTGGCGCATCCGGGACAACCCGCGGGACTGGCACATGCTGCAGCGGTTGTTCGCTGCTGATCTCACCCCGCGATGACTCCGCTGCGCGTCGGGCTCGTGTGCCCGTACTCCTGGACGGCCATGGGCGGGGTGCAGGTGCACATCGCCGACTTCGCCGACGTCCTGCGTGCGCGCGGGCACGAGACGTCGATCCTGGCGCCCGCCGAGGACGAGGGCGCTCTGGGCGACGGTGTCGTCTGGGGCGGCCGGCCGGTCGCCGTCCCGTACAACGGGTCGGTCGCGCGGCTCACCTTCGGCCCTGTCACGGCCGGCCGGGTCCGCCGGTGGCTGACGCACGGGCGGTTCGACGTCGTGCACGTCCACCAGCCGGACTCCCCGAGCGTCAGCCTGCTGGCGGTGTGGGCGTCGGACGACCCCCTGGTGGGCACCTGGCACATGGCGTCACAGCGTTCGCGGGCGCTCACTGGCTTCTCCGGCATCCTGCGCCCGTCACTGGAGAAGATCGAGGCTCGCATAGCCGTCAGCGAGGCCGCTCGGACGACCATCGTCAACCATCTCGGTGGCGACCCCGTGCTCATCCCGAACGGCGTGCACGTCGACCGGTACGCCTCGGCAGAGCCCAGCGACGACCTGCGCGGCCCCAGCGGGACCGTGTCGTTCCTCGGACGTCTCGATGAGCCGCGCAAGGGCTTGCCCGTCCTCCTGGAGGCGTGGCCGCACGTGGTGCGTGCGCGACCGGGGGCGCGTCTGCTCGTGGCCGGCCCCGGTGACGTCGCGGAGGCCGAGGCGAGCGTGCCGAACGACGTGCGAGACACGATCCGGTGGCTCGGGAGGATCAGCGACCACCACAAGGCGGTCATGCTGGCCAGCAGCGACATCTACGTGGGGCCGCACACCGGAGGAGAGTCCTTCGGCATCGTCCTCGTCGAGGCCATGGCGGCAGGCGCGACGGTCGTGGCCAGCGACCTGCCTGCGTTCCGCGCGGTCCTCGCCGACGGGGCGGCCGGGCGCACGTTCCCGACCGGTGACGCACCGGCGTTGGCCGAGGCTCTGGCCCACCTGCTGGATGACCCAGCGGAACGGGACAGGTTGCGCCGAGAGGCCCGGCGCCGAGTGAGGGCCTACGACTGGTCCACCGTCACCGACCAGGTGCTGGAGGTCTACGAGCTGGTGCTGGGCAGCGGTGTTCGCGCCCCACGACCCTGGAGGACGTGAGCCGTGGAGCTCCTCGTCGCGCTGCTCGCCGTCCTCGCGGTCGGTGCGCTCGTCGTCACCTGGTCCGCGGCACGGCTGGACCACCTGCACACGCGGCTGGAGCGGATGGACGCCACTCTCGACGCCGAGCTGCTGCGCCGGTCGATCGCCACGCTCGAGCTGGCGACGAGCGGGCTGCTCGACCCGGCGAGCGCCATGGTGCTGGCCGACGCGGCGCACCGGGCTCGATCCGCGAGCCCTGACGACCGCGAGGAGGCCGAGTCGGCCCTCACCGAGGCGCTGGTGGCCGTGTTCGACGACCCGGACTGGCTCGCGTCCGCCGACACCGAGGAGTGGGGCCGCAACCTCGTGGACGACGTCGGCGCGGCGACCAGGCGCGTCCGCACCGCGCGCCGCCTGTACAACGGAACCGTCACCGTCACCCGCAACCGGCGTCGCTCGCGTTTCGTCCGCCTGTTCCACCTCGCCGGACGTGCGGCCATGCCGGAGGCCATCGAGTTCGACGACCGGGTGCCGGCAGCGTTCCAGCGCTGAGGGTGCCTCGGCACGGCACTACCCTTGGGGCATGGCCACCACCGACACCGCCGCCACCTCTCCCGTCGTCGGCACCGACCGCGTGAAGCGCGGCATGGCCGAGATGCTCAAGGGCGGCGTCATCATGGACGTCGTCACACCTGAGCAGGCGTCGATCGCCGAGGACGCCGGGGCCGTCGCAGTCATGGCCCTGGAGCGCGTGCCGGCTGACATCCGAGCTCAGGGTGGGGTGTCGCGGATGAGTGACCCCGACATGATCGACGGCATCATCGCCGCCGTCTCCATCCCGGTGATGGCCAAGGCGCGCATCGGGCACTTCGTCGAGGCTCAGGTTCTGCAGGCCCTCGGTGTCGACTACGTCGACGAGTCCGAGGTGCTCACGCCTGCCGACTACACCCACCACATCGACAAGTGGCAGTTCACCGTCCCCTTCGTGTGCGGGGCCACGAACCTGGGGGAGGCCCTCCGTCGCATCAACGAGGGTGCCGCGATGATCCGCTCCAAGGGCGAGGCGGGTACGGGCGACGTGTCCAACGCCACCACCCACATGCGCGCCATCGGCGACGAGATCCGCCGCCTCTCGTCCATGCGCGCCGACGAGCTGTACCTGGCGGCCAAGGAGCTCGGTGCGCCGTTCGCGCTCGTCGAGGAGGCTGCCCGGCGTGGCCGACTGCCCGTCGTCATGTTCACCGCGGGTGGCATCGCGACGCCGGCGGATGCGGCCATGATGATGCAGCTCGGCGCGGACGGCGTCTTCGTCGGCTCGGGCATCTTCAAGTCCGGTGACCCGGCTCGCCGCGCAGCCGCGATCGTGGCTGCCACCACGCACTACGACAACCCTGACGTCATTGCCAAGGTGTCGCGCGGCCTCGGCGAGGCCATGGTCGGGATCAACGTCGAGGAGATCCCCCAGCCGCACCGCCTCGCCGACCGAGGGTGGTGAGCCCACGGGTCGGCGTCCTTGCGCTGCAGGGAGACGTCCGTGAGCATCAGCGCATCCTGACCGCGCTGGGGGCGCAGGCACCCCGCGTCCGCACGCCCGACGAGCTCGCCGGTGTCGACGGTCTGGTCATCCCCGGCGGCGAGTCGACAGCCATGGCACGGCTGGCCGTCGTGCTCGACATGCTCGAGCCGCTGCAGAAGGCGGTCGCGTCGGGGCTGCCGACCTACGGCTCGTGCGCGGGGATGATCCTTCTCGCCGACCGCCTGGTGGACGCGCCACCCGGCCAGGCGACGATCGGCGGGCTGCATGTCACGGTGCGTCGCAACGCGTTCGGCCGTCAGGTCGACTCCTTCGAGGCCGACCTCGACGTGCAGGTGTTCGGGCCGCCGCCGATGCGGGCCGTCTTCATCCGTGCGCCGTGGGTGGAGCATGCCGACGACGGCGTCACGGTGCTCGCCACGATCGACGCCGACGGGTCGGCCGGTACGATCGTCGCCGTCGAGCAGGGGCCGCTGCTGGCGACGTCGTTCCACCCGGAGCTGACCGGCGACGTCCGCATGCACCAGCACTTCCTGCGGCTCGTCCGCGGCGCCTGACCGGCACGTGTGAGCAGTCGAGGCGAGGAGACCAGCAGATGTCCGGCCACTCCAAGTGGGCGACCACCAAGCACAAGAAGGCCGTCGTCGACGCCCGCCGCGGCAAGCTGTTCGCCAAGCTGATCAAGAACATCGAGGTGGCCGCTCGGCTCGGCGGCGCCGACCAGGCGGCGAACCCCACGCTGTACGACGCGGTGCAGAAGGCGAAGAAGTCGTCTGTGCCGAACGACAACATCGATCGTGCGATCAAGCGGGGTGCCGGGCTGGAGGCGGGCGGGGCCTCATACGAGACGATCACGTACGAGGGGTACGGGCCGGGTGGCGTCGCGGTGCTCATCGAGTGCCTCACCGACAACCGCAACCGTGCGGCTGCCGAGGTGCGCACGGCCATGACCCGCAACGGCGGCACCATGGCCGACCCAGGGTCGGTCTCGTACCTTTTCAGCCGCAAGGGTGTCGTCATCGTGGAGAAGGAGCAGGAGGGTCGCTCGCTCGACGAGGACGCGCTGCTCGAGGTGGTGCTCGACGCCGGAGCAGAGGACGTCGAGGACCTGGGGGAGTCGTTCGAGGTGCGGTGCGAGGCCGGCGACCTCGTCGCCGTGCGCACGGCGATCCAGGCCGCAGGGCTGGACTACGAGTCGGCCGAGTCGCCCTGGCTGCCGTCGGTCAGCGTGCCGCTCGACGCCGACACGGCAGGCAAGGTGTTCCGGCTGCTGGAGGCCCTGGAGGACAGCGACGACGTGCAGAACGTCTTCGCCAACTTCGACGTCACCGACGACGTCATGGAGGCGATGTCGGCATGAGCCGGGTCACGACGCCTCGCGGGCTTGCGAGCCGGACGTCGAGCTGGCCGGCAACGTCGCGGTGGTCGGTCGCGTCCTACCGCAGCATCGCCTCGGTGGGGTCGGCGCTGTCGATCGGGTCGACCGGGTCGCTGCTCTCCATCGGGTCGGCGGGCTCGATCCTGTCGATCGGCTCCACCGGCTCGATCCTCAGCATCGGCGCTGCCGGCTCGATCCTGACCGTCGGCTCGAGGCGCCGTCGGGACAGCGAACGCCCTGGCCACACGGCGCGCGGTCAGGACTAGCCCACAGCTGGTACACGCACGCGGACTCGCCGCAGCATGGCTCCCGCTGTGAGAGCGACCGTGGGTGCCCGTCGGCCGACTCCACGTTCCGGCCCGTGGCGCGCGTCGCTCCGCGCGCGGGCGGGGAGTGCCCACTAGGGTGTCGAACACCTGTTCGGCACAGCAAGTGGGAGGCGCTTCGTGCGAGTCGTCGGAGTCGACCCCGGCCTGACGAGGTGCGGGTTGGCCGCTGTCGAGGGCGGCCCGGGGCAGCGTGCCCGACTGCTGGGCGTCACCGTGGTGCGAACAGCGCCCGAGGCCTCTCTCGCGCAGCGCCTGTGCTCGCTCGAGGCGCAGATCGAGGAGTTCCTGACCCGATACGCCCCCGACGAGATGGCCGTCGAGGCCGTGTTCAGCCAGCAGAACGCGCGAACCGTGATCGGCACGGCACAGGCGAGCGGAGTGGCGACTCTCGTCGGCGGGCGACGCCGCCTGCCGGTCAGCACGCACACGCCGACCGAGGTGAAGGCCGGGGTGACCGGCAACGGTCGCGCAGACAAGCGCCAGGTCGCGCGGATGGTCACCAGCATCCTCGGCCTGTCGGCACCACCGACTCCGGTGGACGCCACCGATGCGCTGGCCCTGGCGCTGGCCCACCTTTGGCAGGCCCCCGTGCTCGCACGTCGTCGGCTGGCGGGGGTGAGTCGATGATCGCGTCCGTCCGGGGAACCGTGCTGGCCCTCGGCCTCGACCACGTCGTCGTGGAGGTGGGCGGGGTAGGGCTTGCACTGGTGAGCCCTCCGCGTGTGCTGGCCGGACTTCACGTCGGCAGTGAGGCCCACCTGTTCGCCTCGTTCGTGGTGCGGGAGGACTCGCTGACGCTCTACGGCTTCACCACCGCCGACGAACGAGATCTCTTCGACACCCTTCTGGGGGTGTCGGGGATCGGGCCGCGGATCGGGCTGGCGATGCTCGCCGTGCTCGCCCCGGACGAGGTGCGCGCGGCCGTCAGCGCCGAGGACGTCGCGACCCTCACCCGGGTGCCCGGCATCGGCCGGAAGGGCGCCCAGCGCCTCGTGCTGGAGCTGAAGGACCGGCTCACGGCCCCGGTGCCCGCCCCTGGCAGCCCGGACTCGTCGAGCCCGCACACTGCCGCACCATGGGCCGAGCAGGTCTCTGCGGCGCTGGTCGGTCTCGGGTGGGGTGCCCGCGATGCGTCGACGGCCCTCGATGCGGTCTCGGGCCAGGCCACCGAGATGCTGGACAGGACGGGCGCGGTCGATGTGCCGGCCCTGCTCCGTGCGGCCCTGCGATCTCTGGACCGGTCGTGACCGACTGGCCGGGCCCCACCGTGGACGACGGGTCGGACTCGGTGCTCGACGCCGACCCGCGTGAGGACGACCGGGCCGCCGACGTCGCGCTGCGCCCGAGCCGCATGGCGGAGTTCGTCGGGCAGCCCCGGGTTCGCGACCAGCTGTCGCTGCTTCTCGATGCCGCCCGGCTGCACGAGCGGACACCCGACCACGTGCTGCTGTCCGGGCCGCCGGGGCTCGGCAAGACGACCCTGGCGATGATCATCGCAGCGGAGATGGGCACCCCGATCCGAGTCGCCAGCGGGCCGGCGATCCAGCACGCCGGAGACCTCGCCTCCATCCTGTCCGGCCTCACCGACGGTGAGGTCCTCTTCCTGGACGAGGTGCACCGGCTCGCCCGTCCAGCCGAGGAGATGCTGTACCTGGCCATGGAGGACTTTCGCGTCGACGTCGTCGTCGGCAAGGGACCCGGCGCCACGGTCATCCCGCTGCAGCTGCCGAGGTTCACCCTCGTCGGCGCGACGACACGGGCAGGCCTGCTGACCGGACCGCTGCGGGACCGGTTCGGCTTCACCGCGCACCTCGACTTCTACTCCACCGACGACCTGGTGACGGTGCTGCGGCGCTCGGCTGCCCTGCTGGGCGTCACACTCGACCCCGACGGGGCCGAAGAGATCGCCCGACGCTCACGCGGTACCCCGCGAATCGCGAACCGGCTGCTGCGGCGGGTCCGGGACTACGCGGTCGTGCGGGCCGACGGCCGGCTCACGCGGAGCGTGGCGCGCGAGGCGCTCGCCGTGTACGACGTGGACGAGCGGGGGCTCGACCGGCTCGATCGGCAGGTGCTCCAGGCGCTGTGCGTGCGCTACGACGGCGGCCCCGTCGGCCTGTCGACCATCGCCGTGGCGGTCGGGGAGGAGGCCGACACCGTCGAGGAGGTCAGTGAGCCCTTCCTGGTCAGGGAGGGCTTCCTCATCCGCACCCCACGAGGCCGCGTCGCGACTTCCGCGGCCTTCGACCACCTGGGCATCGCGCCTCGCTCCGCCCCGGTCGCCGACACGCCGACGCCGATGCTGGACCTGCACATCCCGGAGGGCCCCGGGAGTTCCGTAGACTAGGACGCTTGTGGGTCGGCCCGGGCGCTGCCCACGCACTGTCCTCTGACAACGGAGTCCCCATGGATGTCCTCGCCACCGTGCTGCCGGTGCTGCTCATCGTCGGCGTCTTCTACCTGCTCCTCTTCCGGCCGATGCAGCGGCGCAACAGGGAGTACGCGGCCACGCAGTCGGCGCTCGCGCCCGGCGCACGGGTGATGATGGGCGGCGGCCTGATCGGCACCGTCGTCGACATGACCGACGAGGACGTGGTCGTCCAGGCTGCACCCGGCGTCCAGCTCACCTACACGCGACAGGGCGTGGTGAAGGTTCTCGACCACGCTGCTGCGGACGACGCCACCCCCGACGACCCCACGCTCTGACGGTGGCACAGACCAACGTCGCGCGGCCTGGCCGGCCGCTCATCGCGTTCTTCGTCCTGCTCGCCGTGGTTCTCGGCGGCGCAGCCTTCGCCGGCAGCTGGGCACCCCGGCTGGGGCTGGACCTGCAGGGCGGCACGAGCATCACCCTGACGGCGTCGACTCTCGACGGCTCGGACCCGACGGCCGAGTCTCTGGACGAGGCGGTCGCGATCATCCGCCAGCGGGTCAACGGGTCGGGGGTCGCGGAGGCCGAGGTCGCCACGCAGGGAACCGACACCATCGTCGTGCAGGTCCCGGGCGTGGGGCAGGACGAGCTCGTCGCGCTCGTGGGACAGACGGCCGAGCTGACGTTCCGGCCGGTCCTGACCGTCGTGCCCGGCAGCGCGCCGGTGACCGAGACGGTGCCCGAGGCCACCGACACACCGGAGGCCACCGCAGACGCCGAGGCGACCCCGACCGCGGACGCAGAGCAGACCGCCGACAGCGCTGACGACTCGGCCAGTCTCGGCGTCGCCCGCGGCGACGGTGCGGAGCGGGCAAGCCGTTCATCGGCTCGTCCGCCGGTCACCGACCAGCAGACCACCGATGCGGGCGAGGAGCCCGCGGCCAGCCCCACCGCAGAGCCCGCGGTGACCTCCGTGGCCGGCCCCAGCGACGAGGACATCACCGCGCTGCTCGAGTTCGACTGCGCGAGCATCGAGCCCGGGCGGGTGACCCCGCCCGACGAGACCCTCATCACGTGTGACCGTGACCTGGCGAACCGCTACCTGCTCGGCCCGGCCGACGTCGTCGGCACCGACATCGCGACCGCGACGGCCGGCATCCCGCAGGGCCAGGTGGCCTGGCAGGTGAACCTGGAGTTCACCAGCGAGGGCGCCGACAAGTTCTTCGCCAGCACCACCGAGCTGTCCCAGAGCACACCACCCCAGAACCAGTTCGCCATCGTGCTGGACGGTCTGGTGGTGTCCGCGCCGCAGGTCAACGAGCCCATCCCAGGTGGGCGCGCACAGATCACCGGCCAGTTCACCCAGGCCGAGGCCACTGCCCTGGCCAACGTGCTGCAGTACGGGGCGCTGCCGTTGGCCTTCGAGGTCAGCGACGTCACCTCCGTCTCGCCCACGCTCGGCCTCGACCAGCTGCAGGCCGGCCTGGTCGCGGGGGCCATCGGCCTCGCCCTGGTGATGCTCTACTCCCTGCTCTACTACCGCGGCCTCGGCCTGGTCGTGGTCGCGAGCCTGGCGGTTGCTGCCACGCTGACGTACGGGCTGGTGCTCGTGCTGGGAGAGACGATCGGCTTCACCCTGACCCTCGCCGGCGTCGCCGGGCTCATCGTGGCCATCGGGATCACGGCGGACTCGTTCGTCGTGCTCTTCGAACGGCTCAAGGACGAGGTGCGCGAGGGGCGCAGCACCCGGATGGCGGTGGAGACCGCCTGGGTGCGAGCCCGGCGCACGATCATCGCGAGCGACGTCGTCTCCCTCCTCGCGGCGTTCTTCCTCTACGTCTTCAGCATCGGCAACGTGCGTGGGTTCGCCTTCGCGTTCGGGCTCACGACGGTCGTGGACCTGATCGTGGTGTTCCTGTTCACCAAGCCGACGCTCAGCCTGCTCGTCCGAACCCGGTTCTTCGGGCAGGGGCACCGGTTGTCCGGGCTCGACCCCGCGCGTCTCGGACGTTCGGGTGCCGGCCGCGTCGGTGGCCTCGCCGGGCTCGGCAACCGCCTGTACCGGGGCGAGACGTCGATCGACTTCGTCGGCAGGGCCAAGCGCTGGTACGCGGTCAGCGCGGGTCTGCTCGGCGTCGCGGTGCTGGGCCTGCTGGTCAACGGGCTCACCCTCGGTGTGGAGTTCAGCGGTGGCGCCGAGATCACCGCGCAGAAGGCGGGCGTGACCCAGGCCGACGTCGGCACCGTCCGTGACGCCGTGACCGGCACCGGCCTGGACCCTGCTGCCAACCCACAGGTCACCATCGTCGGTGACGACCGGGTGCGCGTGCAGACCGGAGCCCTGACGCCGGAGGAGACGACCCAGGTACGAGACGCCGTCGGAGAGACGTTGGACGTGCCGACCGATGCGATCAACGTGCAGGTCGTGGGGCCGTCATGGGGGCAGGAGATCACGCGTAAGGCCATGCAGGGGCTGGGGCTGTTCCTGGTCGCGGTGGTGATCTACCTCGCGGTCGCC
>Ga0316576_10002286_pt1 | contig 10855 bp, 7 predicted proteins | sample S0NA_FD_203075 | JGI IMG/M metagenome (GOLD analysis project Ga0316576, IMG submission 203075) | Rhizosphere microbial communities from salt marsh grasses in Alabama, United States - S0-2_050615r3r5 | ecosystem: Host-associated > Plants > Roots > Rhizosphere | place: USA: Alabama | collected... | reverse complement strand
ACAGGAACACCGAGTTCACCACCTCGCGCGCCGCCGTCGGCAGTCCGAAGCTGACGTTCGAGATGCCCAGGATGGTTCGGCTCGACGGGAACGCCTCGCGGATCAGGCGCAACCCCTCGAGCGTCTCCACGGCCCCGCCGATGTAGGCCTCGTCTCCGGAAGCCGCCGGGAACACCAGCGGGTCGAAGATCAGGTCCTGGGGCGCGAGACCGTAGGATCCGGTCAGCAGGTCGAAGCTGCGTCGGGCGACCTCGAGCTTGCGCTCGCGCGTGAACGCCTGCGCCTGCTCGGGGTGCTCGTCGATGGTGCCGACCACCACCGCCGCACCGTAGCGCGCGAGCAGCGGTACCACGGCATCGAACCGGGATTGGCCGTCCTCGAGGTTGATCGAGTTGACGATCGCCCGGCCCTGGCAGTAGGTGAGCGCCAGCTCCACCGCCTCGGGGTCGGTGGTGTCGATCATCAGTGGCGCCTTGATCGCACGCGTCAGCTGCTCGTAGAAGGCCGCGATGTCGGCCAGCTCGTCACGCTCCGTCGACTGCAGGCAGACGTCGACGATGTGGGCTCCGCCGCGGACCTGCCGTCGGGCGATCGCCGCCGCGTCGTCCCAGCGCTCTTCCTCGACGAGCCGCTTGAACGCCCGCGAACCGATCACGTTCGTGCGCTCTCCGACGAGCAGCGGGCGCGCCTCGTCACTCGACTCGACCACGTCGATACCAGAGAAGAACACCCGGTCTGGGCGACGCCCCGGCACACGCCGCGGGGCATGACCTTCCACCATCGCGACGAGGGCACGGATGTGGGCGTCGGTGGTCCCGCAGCAGCCGCCGACCAGGTTGAGCCACCCGTTGGCCGCGAAACGCTCGAGCTGCCGGGCCAGCGAGTCGGGCGTCTCCGGATACACACCGTTCTCGTCGGGCAGGCCGGCGTTCGGATAACAGGACACCGCGCACGCCGCGAGCTCGTGAATCGACCGCAGATGATCGGTCATGAACTCCGGTCCGGTCGCGCAGTTCAGCCCCAGGAACAGCAGATCCGCGTGCGCCAGCGACACCGTGAACGCCTCGGCCGTCTGCCCCGCGAGCATGGTCCCCATCGGCTCGATCGTCCCCGACACCGCCACGGGCCGTCGGCATCCTGCCGCGGACAGCACCGAGTCGATCGCCAGCAGCGCCGCCTTCGTGTTGCGGGTGTCCTGGCACGTCTCGACCAGGAACAGGTCGACGCCGCCCTGCAGCAGACCTCGGGCCTGCTCGGCGAACGTGTCCACGAGGTCATGGAAGGTGACGCCGCCGGTGACCGAGATCGACCTGGTGGTCGGACCCAGAGAGCCGGCGACGAACCGGGGTCGGGCGGACGTCGAGAACTCGTCCGCCGCGCGGCGTGCGAGCTCGGCGGCGCGCCGGTTGAGCTCTCGCGCCCGGTGGGCGAGCCGGTACTCCGCCAGCACCAGGGGAGTTCCGCCGAACGTGTTTGTCTCGATGATGTCCGCACCCGCCTCGAGGTAGGCGCGATGGATGTCCAGAATGACGTCCGGTCGCGTCGCGACCAGCACCTCGTTGCACCCTTCGAGATCGGCTCCGCCGAAGTCGTCGGCGCGTAGCCGTTTCGACTGCAGCATCGTCCCGGTGGCGCCGTCGAGCACCAGGATCCGCTCCGACAGCAGCTTCCGCAGCTCGTCGGTCCGATCGCCGCGGTCGAGAGTCGTCGGGGGGCCGGAGGCGGGGGTCATGGGCATCACGCTCCAGGGGAGTCTGGCACATCAGAGCTGATCGCCGCTCCCCCTGCAGACATTCCCGCCGGGGGCACGCTCCAGGTCCACGCGACCACCAGCTCACGAACGTCCGAGACCGGCTGCGGGGGCCCCGCGCCCCGTCCGTCGAGGGCTGCCAGCACGGACTCGTCGACCGTCCGGGAACCCGGCGACGGAACGACCACCCGCACCGCGCGACCCTCGGCGGCGAACTCGTCCAGCACCTCCCCGAGCCCGTCGAAGGTGACCACCCGCCACACGTCGTCGCGCCGGTATCCGGCCGCGATCAGCGGCCGGACGGCGGGTGCGGCGCCGATGAGCAGGGCGTCCTCGATGTCGAGGTACGGTTCGTCAGGGGCGATCGCGACGACCACACGCTCACGCGGCACCGACGTCGTGATGACCCGCGCGATCGCGGGCAGGACCGTGCTCCCCAGGCTCTCGGGAACCTTCACCGTCCGCACGTACACCGACATCCCCGTCACCGTGTGGACCGCGCTGCCGACGACCACCACGAGCGCGCAGACAGAGACGGGGAGCCGCCGCCACCGGAGCGCGCGTATCACAGCCACCACACCCGCGCCGGCGATCAGCTCGATCGCGGTCGCGGCGAGGACCAGGCGCCGAGCGAAAACCCACGCGGACAGGACGCCCGGCAGCAGGCCGATGCCGAGGAGCGCGAGAGGTGTCAGCCCGGCGAACCGGGAACGCGGTCGGCGCATCATGCTCGCACAGGCCACCAGGCCCACGAGCCACGCGGCTGCGGTCGTCGGTCCGACCATTCCCGTGGGCACGGTCAACCATTCGTCGTCGGAGGCGACGAGGAGCTGCGACGCCGACGCCACGAGGTTCGGCCCGAGGTCGTCCGGGCGCGACACCGCGTACGCACCGTCGGGGCTCCGGTCGATGCTCGACCTGATCGGCAGCGGAACCGGAGAGGCGGCCCACGCCGCGAGATGCGGACCGGCCACGATCGACGCGACGACCACAGCCGCCCCGACCCTCCAGGCGTCCCGCCGCACCGATCCCGGCACGGTCGCCGCCCCGGCTACGAGCATCACCGCACCGGCCAACGGCACCAGCTGGTTGGGGGCGTAGACGTACGCGGACAGGCCCATCACGACGCCCGAGACGATCCAATCGACCCATCGTCCCCGCCGCATCGCACGCACCAGCAACCCCAGGGCCAGCACCGCGTGCAACGGGGACAGCACGTGTTCGGCATCGTTGCCCCTCGAGAACGCCACGTGCCAGGGTGCCACGGCCAACAGCGCGGCCGCCGCGACCCCGGACCAGCGGTCGCCGATCCAGCCCCCGCACACGGCCACGAGCCACACGGTGGCGATGCCGAGGAGCGCGCTCGTCATCCTCGCCTCGACGGGTCCGACACCCAGCAGGCCGAATCCCACCGCGTGAACCACCGCGAGCGGTCCGTGCTGCTCGACCCACGCCACGGGCCCCCCGGCGGCCAACCACACCGACGGGGGCACCTCACCTCCAAGCAGCGCATCTCGGGCGCCATCCAACAGGTCCACTGCCACGGCGAGATGGGTCGTGCCGTGGGTGCCGAAGCCGGGCGGCAGGGCTTCCAGGCTCCACAGCCGGAGCACCGCCGCCACCACGACGATCCACGGGACGATCACGCGCACGACTCGAGTCGGATCGCCGCCGGGGTCCCGGGTGGTCCCCATCACCACCCCGAGCGCCGCGACACCGCCGGCGATGACTGTCCAGCCCGGCCGACCTGCCGCCGCGGCGATCCACGCGGTGACGAAACCGATGCCACCTGCCGCCGTGCCGAGCGTGTACCCGAACCTCCCGTGACGCCCCACGACCGACGCGACGATCATCAGCGCCGAGACGACAGTCGCGATCCACAGCCAGCTGACCGGCAACTCCGCCGCCCGATCCCTGATCCAGCTCCCCGAGCGGACACCCGCGTCGACGACCGGACCCAGCCAGCCGAGCGTGTGCTGTCTCGGTGGCCGGGCAGCGGCGAGAATCACGGCCGCGACGACGATCCAGCCGGAGATCTCGCCCCACCGCCGTCTCGGGCCGGAGATGGTCATGGTGGTTCCAGGCGCAGTCCACCGACCTGGATGACCTCGTCGGTCGGATCCGGAGTGAACAGCAGCTGTTCGAAGCCGCGACGACTGACGCGCTCCGGCACCACGACCTCGTAACGGTGGACCGCCGACCCTCCGTCCCCCGACAGCTCGGTGCTCCACAGGGGTCGTCCCCGTCGCAGCAGAGTGAGACGACACGGACGGCGGTGCCGGACGGTGATGCCGAAGGACTCGGCGTTCCAGGCGCTGCCGAGGTGGACGACGAGCTGGTGGCCGCCCTCGATGGACGTGGAACCGGACTCCCCTTCGACGTCGCCTGCGACGGCGTCTCGTCCGACCTCCCGTGTCGCCACGATCCTCGGCTCAGTCGCCAGTATCGTCGCCACGACCACAGCGATCACCGCGAATCCGAGCGCGATCCAGCGCACAGGCCGACGACCGGTCACCTCCGGCGAGCCGTCGAGTCGCCGGAGTGACGAATCGAGCTCGGCCAGACGCCGCCACGCGGTCGCGGGCTCGGGACGACCGCTCGCTGCGGGCACACCCAGCAGAGCCGCCGCGCGCTCGAGGTGGATCCACGCGGCGTCCGGTGCCTCCGGAAACTGCCGCAACAGAATCTCGGCCGCGTCGAGCTCGCGACGTACCGAGCCGGAATCCGGCCCGCTCGGGTTCACTCCTCCTCCGCGGCCTCGTCCATGAGCGGCAGGATCCGCTCCGGCTGCTTGAACGGCGCGATGAGATACACCCCCTGGGCGTACTGAGGCGCCTCGCGGAACATCCGCACGGCGCGCTCGTGGCCGACCCGTGACGCCTCCGGCCCTGCCGCCTCCATCGCCTCGAGCAGATCGGGCGCCACGGTGATCCCCGGGACCTCGTGGTGGAGCCTGAGCGCCATCTTCAGCGATCGCAGCGGCCACACCGCCACCAGGGTCGGGACCGGGAGCTGACCGCCGAACAGGTCGAGGAACCGGCGCCACGGATCCCAGTCGAAGAACACCTGACTCATGGCGAAGTGCGCCCCATTGTCGATCTTGCGGCGCAGACGGTCCGCCTCGTGCGCGATGTCTTCGACGTTCGGGTTGACGGCGACGCCGATCAGGAAGTTCGGAGGATCTCCGATCCGGTTGCCCGCACAGTCGAACCCCTCCGCGAGACGCGACAACGCCCGAACGAGCTCGAACACGTCCACGTGGTACACGTCGTGGACTCCGGGGTAGTCCCCGAGCTGCGACGGGTCGCCGGTCACCGCCAGCAGGTTCCGGACACCGTGGGTCCACGCCCCGAGCAGCTGGGACTGGAGCCCCATCAGGCTGGCGTCACGCGGGGTGACGTGCGGTACGGTCTCGATCCCGGTGCGGTGCTGGAGGAGATGGGCCAGCGACAACGAGTCCATTCGAAGCCTGGCGAGCGGGTTGGAGTTGATGTCGACGGCGTCGATGTCGGGATGGTCCGCGAGGCGGGCGGCAGCGTCCAGGATCGCCGCGGTGTTGGTTCCCTTGGGCGGATCGAGCTGGACGAGACGCACGAACCGACCGCGCGCCAGCTTCGACGCCAGCCGTGACGGCGGCGGGGGCGCATCCACCGTCTCGACCTCTTCCGGCACGACCACGGCCACACCACGGTGACGCTGCGGTCGCATCCCGCGAACCGCGTCCGCCATCGCCCGGACGTGATCGGGTCCGGTGCCGCAGCAGCCGCCGACGAGGGCGCAGCCCAGCCGCGCCGCCTCACGGGCGAACCGCGCGAGGTAACTGGGCGTGGCGGGTGGCATCAGCATCCGCCCGTCACGTCGCAACAGCACGCCCGCGTTGGGCATCGCGGCGAGAGGCGTGTCCGTCTCCTGCGTCGACCGCAGGATCTCGAGGGCACCCATCGGACCCGGCGCGCAGTTGACGCCCACCGCGACGAGTCCCAGCCCGGCGAGCTCGTCGATCTGGGCGGCCTGCTCGCGGTACGCGTGCGGCGGACGTTCCGTGGCGAAGGTCAAAAGCGCCACCACCGGCAGATCCGTCACCGACCGCACCGCGTCGAGCGCGAGCCGCATCTCGTCGAGCCTGAAGAACGTCTCCAGGATCAGCAGATCGGCGCCACGGCCGGCGAGGATCGCGGCCTGCTCGGCGTGCGCCTCCGGGATCCTCCGTCGCCCCTCCGGTTCGTCGAGGTCGAGCACGCCGGCGAGCGGACCGATGGAGCCGGCGATCAGGCAGTCCCGTCCGGCGGCCTCGCGCGCGTCGCGGGCCACCTTCACGGCCGCCGCATTGACGGCCTCCACCAGGTCGCCGACCCGATCCCGCTCGAGGCGCGGTCTCGACGCCCCGAAGGTCGCCGTTTCGATCACCTCCGCGCCGGCCGCCAGGTATGCGAGATGGACGTCGAGCACCACCTCCGGATGTTCGTACGGAGCGAGGTCCAGCACCTCACCCGGCGGGAGCCGGCTGAGCAGCTCGGAACCCATGGCGCCGTCGCACACCACGATGTGATCGGCGAGTCGTCGACGGACGGGACAGCTCATGTCGCACCGCCAGGGTACCGCATGGGGCTTCGAGTCCGTCCGTCGGCGAGGCGACGCGGCGAGGCTCTCACTCCTCGAGGTCGAGATTCTCCAGGACGTACTCCTCAAACCGCAGGAGCTCGCGGCGGCCGTCAGCCACGTCATTCTGCAGGTCGAGGGCCGTGCGCTCGAGACGGTCGAGCTGGGTCTCGAGCGTTCCGACCACGAGACGGAGCTGCTCGGTCATCATCGCCGACCGTTCGGCATCCCGACCGGACTCCGCACCTGCGCGCGTCTCGAGCTCCGCGAGCTGTTCGCGTCGACGTGCGAGCCCCTCGGACGTCGATGCCCGGGTCTCCTCCGTGGTCCGGAGCTCGCGCTCGAGCCCCTCGATCCGGCGCGACCGGAACTGCAGGTACGCGATCGCGAGATCGAGCTTGCGGTACCGCTCGCGCTCCTCGAGCGACGCCCGCAGGAGACCCACGAGCTCCTCCACCGACGCCGTCAGCTCCCGAACGTCGTCCTGCGTCACCGTCACCGGTTCGACCTGGGCGTCCGCGGCGCCCGCCGCGAGCAGCATCCCGAGGACCGTCACGATGACGGAACGGGTCAACAGGTGGCCGATCATGCATGCTCCCCTTCCCCCGTCGACATCCGCCGGCCCGCCCCCGTCGACGGCAGCGTCACGGGACGTCCCGGAGCGGACCGCGAGCTCACGCCTGTCCGGATCCGGCAACCGGCAGCTCGCCGTGCTCGAACAGCGAGCGTACCGAAGGGCGCATCAGCAGAATGATCGTGAGCACCCCGAGCACCGTGCCGAACGGCATGAATATGCACGCCACCGCCGCCATGACCAGACAGTAGGTGTGATGGCGGTAGGTGGCGAGATACCGGCCCGCGACGATCAGCGCGACACCGAACGCCCATCCCGACAGGATGAACAGCACCGCGATCACCGCCACCACGACCCCGATCGCCCGAGCGGGCGGCTCGGTCGCGTCGAAGGCGCCCGTCGCCAGACCGACACCGACGAACAGGTGCAGGAACGGGATGCACGCCACGAGCATCGCCAGTGCGCCGACCACGTAGTGGAAGATCGACACCAGCTTCAGGTACTCGACCTCCTGGGCGAATCGCGTCGAACTCGTCATGGGATCCTCCTGCTGACGGATACGCACGCCGACGGCAGGGATTCCCGGTGATCGCCCGCGTCACCCGCGAGTGGGGTCGAGCTCCACCGTGTCCGCGACGCAGACCACGTTCCGACCGCGGACGACACCCTCCACGGTCCCTTCGAAGGTGATCGGTTTGCCGCGCTCGAGCCGCTCGTAGACGCGGCGGCTGACAGCCACTTCGAACTCGAGCTGGCGATCTCCGACCGACCGGACCGCCGACACCCAGTGGCGGTGGCGCTGCAGCCTGCGGAAGCGATCCGGGGCGATGGCCTCGAGCCGCACGTAGTTCTGCGGATCGTAGTCCACACCGAAGTACACGTCCGGTCTGTCCGCGAGGACGTACGGATGCGTGACGACCGCGGCCTCGACACGGATGCGGCGACCCGCCATGTCTTCGGCGAAGCGCTCCACACGTCCGCGGACGACCTCGTCCGGCGCATCGCGCGTCAGCGCCTGGATGGCGTCGATCTTGGACACCAGCGAGTCCTCCGCGAGCGGCTCCTGGACCGGACCACAGCCCGTCACACCGACGACCGTCGCGAGAAGGAGGAGGACAACCACTCGACCCGGGAAGTGATGACTGACCATGAGAATCTCCATTGATATTCTGCACCATTTTCGAGCCCGAGCCAAGACCGCGACCGGTCGGCGGGAAGATCCCGGACGGGTCGAACGCGGACGCGTCGCGCGAGACGCGTCCCCGCGGTCCCCGGTCACGGCCGGCGCTCGCGACGGCGTTATCATCTGGGACATGACCTTCGACCTCGGACGATGGCTGTCCGATTTCCCGATCCGGGAGCACGTCCTGTACCTCGACCACGCGGCCGTCTGCCCACTGGCTCGGCCGGTGGCGGAGGCGATGCGACAACGGATCGCAGATCAGGAGACGTCCGGCTACGAGCGCTACTCCGAGTGGCGGAACCTGACCCTCACCTGCCGCCACCTGGGAGCGCAGTTGATCGGATGCGAGCCCGACGACGTGTCTCTGATCAAGTCCACGTCCGATGGGCTGTCGCTGATCGCCGAAGGGCTCGACTGGAACGCGGGAGACCGGGTTCTCGTCGGCGAGGAGGAGTTCGCGGCCAACGTCGCGCCGTGGCTCAACCTCGAGCGCTTCGGGGTCGAGGTCGTGCGCTATCCACAGCCCGACGGTCGGGTCGACCCGGACGTCGTCGCCGAGCGTCTCGAAGGCGGGGCTCGGCTCGTCGCGGTGTCGTGGGTGTCGTTCCACACCGGATGGATCGCACCCCTCGCCCAGCTCGCCCGACGCTGTCGCGACCATGGAACTCTGCTGGTCGTGGACGCCATTCAGGGCCTCGGGGTGCTGCCGATGGACATGCGGACGCTCGGCGTCGACGCGGTGGTCGCCGACAGCCACAAGTGGCTGCTCGGTCCCGAGGGCATCGGTCTGATGGCGCTCACACCCGACCTCCGTGCACAGCTCAGACCGTCCTCCTCGGGATGGCGCAACGTTCGACGTGACCCTGGAGACCTGTTTCTCCATCGTCTCGAGCACGTCGCCGACGGGCGGCGGTTCGAGCCGGGTGCAGGCAACGAGATCGGGATTGCCGGCCTCGCCGCGGCACTCGACCTGCTGTCGGCGGTGGGCGCCGACACCGTCCAGTCGCGCGTCGAGACGCTCACCCGGTTGCTCACCCGCATGCTGATCGCCCACGGTTGGGACGTGTTCTCACCCGGAGCGGCGCATCCGATCGCCGGGATCGTCGCCGGCCGACCGGCGACCGTCTCCCCGTCGGAGACCGTGCGCCGCCTGGGCGAACGTCGCGTGGTGTGCTCGACCCGTCAGGGCTACGTCCGTTTCTCGCCGCACTTCTACACGACCCGGGGCGAGCTCGAGGCCCTCGACCGCATCCTCGAAAAGGTCGGGCTGTAGGGCTACTCCCCACCGGTCTCGGACGAGCCGTCCGCGGCACACCGGAAGCCGACCGCGCGGTCCACGTCGTCCGGACGGCGGTCGGCCCGATACGAGACCCGCAGCCGCTGGGGCAGATCATCCCAGCCGCCTCCGCGCACCGCGCGTTCACGCTGCGTGGGACCACCCGTCAGCTGGTTCCACGGCCGCCCGTCGCGAGGGGCCCAGCGGTAGTCGCGGTGGTACAGGTCGGCCACCCACTCCGCGGCGTTGCCCAGGAGGTCGACGACGTTCCACTGGTTGGGTGGAAAGCTGGCCACCGGCGACGAGCCGCCCCAGCGGTCGGCTCCCGCTGCGCCATACCCGTTGCACTTCCCGGCCTCCCACATCAGACCCCACGGGTACGGCGTGGCGGTGCCCGCCCGCGCGGCGCACTCCCACTCCGTCTCGGACGGCAGCCGTTTCCCGGCCCACCGCGAGTAGCTCCGTGCCTGGAACCAGGTCACGAACAGCACGGGATGATCGACCTGGTTGGGGTCGTCGAACGCGGTGCGATCTGCAGGAGGTGTACAGGCGCCGGCGTCCACACACCGCCGGTACTCGCGGTTCGTCACCTCGGTACGATCGATCCAGAAGCCGTCGATCGACACCACACGGGCCGGGTGCTCGTCAGCCTCCGCATCGGTGTCACCGACGCTCGCCCCGATCCGTACGTCTCCACCCGGGATCCACACCATCTCGCGGCCGTCCCCGGGCCATCGGATGACCTGCCCCGCACCCGGCCGGGTGCGCGCCAGCGAGCGTGCGAGCAGCGGGTCCGCCGGCGACAGCTCGAGCGCCAGACGGAAGCGGCCCTCGGCACGGTCAGGGGTGCCCTCGTCCAGGAGCCGCTGCCCGTCTGCGCGCAGAGCCCGCGTCGCGCGTTGCAGCAGCCGCCGGCTCCGGTCCGCGACGACGGCCCGCCCTTCGGTGGCGTCGCGGTATGCGAGGAGCGGCCGTTCCAGGTCCTCGATCCGACCCTCGTCGAGGAGCTCGAGGATCAACTGTTCGACACGGACGAGCAGGTCTTCGGCGACGTCCGCGGCACGACCGTCCTCGAGCAGGCCGACCGCCCGCGGCAGCGCCTGATCGTAGCGCTCCTCGAACAGCAGCCAGGTGAGGGCCCGGCGCTCCAGATAGGCACGATCCTCTGCGTCGAGGTCGGCATCGACCAGCGGCCGGACGCTTCCGGCCGGCACGGGCCAGATGCGTTGCGCGATGGTGCCGACCTCCATCGGGTCCACGGCCGTCACGGCATCCATGACGCACCGAAACCCCACGTCGTCGGCTGCGTACCCCTCGTCCTGCCACGTCCTGGACGAGACCCGCGCAAGCTCGACGGTACGCCGCCACGAGCCGCCGCGCAGCACCCGACCGAGATCGCCGGCACGGTATGGACTTCCATCGTCGGGAAGGTCGCGGAGCCGGTCCGCGTACCGGTCGGCGCACCACTCCCAG
>Ga0316576_10002285_pt1 | contig 10855 bp, 10 predicted proteins | sample S0NA_FD_203075 | JGI IMG/M metagenome (GOLD analysis project Ga0316576, IMG submission 203075) | Rhizosphere microbial communities from salt marsh grasses in Alabama, United States - S0-2_050615r3r5 | ecosystem: Host-associated > Plants > Roots > Rhizosphere | place: USA: Alabama | collected... | reverse complement strand
GGGGCACAGAATAGACCCGATCACTTCAGCAATCTCGGCGACCGGCGAGCACATCGTCGCGCCGGCTGGCGTCATCACGGATGTTGATGCTGCTGCGCCAAGGCCTCGGCTCTCTGTTCGACAGTCTCCGCGACCTCGCTCCCATCGTCGGCGTGGTCGCCTTCTTCCAGCTCGCCGTGCTCGGTCAGCCGATCCCGAACCTGGCCGATCTGTTGATCGGTACGCTGATGGTGGTCATCGGTCTGACGCTGTTCGTGCAGGGGCTGAAGCTCGGCCTGTTTCCGATTGGTGAAGCCATGGCCTGGGATTTCGCCCGCAAGGGTAGCCTGATGTGGCTGCTGGCCTTCGCCTTCGCGCTGGGATTCGGTACGACGGTGGCGGAGCCGGCGCTGATCGCGGTGGCTGAAGAAGCAGCGGCGGTGGCTGCCGAAGGCGAGCTGATCGAGGACACCGAAGCAGCGCGTAAAGACTACGCCAACGGGCTGCGTTATACGGTGGCGTTGTCGGTGGGCCTGGCGCTGGTCATCGGCGTGCTGCGCATCCTGCGCGGCTGGCCGATCCAGTATCTGATCATCGGAGGCTACATCGGCGTTGTCGTCATGACCGCTCTCGCGCCGCGCGAGATCATTGGCATCGCCTATGACTCGGGCGGCGTGACCACATCGACCATTACCGTGCCGCTGGTCACGGCACTGGGCGTCGGCCTGGCATCCAGCATCGAGGGTCGCAATCCATTGACCGACGGTTTCGGCCTGATCGCCTTCGCGTCGCTGACGCCGATGATGTTCGTCATGGGGTATGGGATCCTGCTGTGATCGAGGCCATTTGCACCATCGACCGTATCGTCCCGATCTGCGCGACCGTGGACGACGTACTGCCGATCATCGGCATCCTGGTGGGCTTTCAGGTGCTGGTCTTGCGCCGGAGCATCCCCAACCTGGCGCAGGTGCTGCTCGGCTTTGTGCTCGTGCTCCTGGGGCTGGCGTTCTTCATCGAGGGGCTGGAGCGGGCCCTGTTCCCCCTCGGTAAGCTGATGGCCGAGCAGCTCACGGCGCCGGAATTCCTGGGCCTCGATGCATCCGGCACGGCACCACCTGCCGCGGACTGGCATACCTATCTTTGGGTGTACCTATTCGCATTCGCCATCGGCTTTGCGACGACCATCGCCGAGCCATCGCTGATCGCCGTCGCCATCAAGGCCAACGAGGTCTCCGCAGGCGCGGTGGCGATCTGGGGATTGCGCATCGCCGTCGCCATCGGGGTCGCCATCGGGATCACGCTAGGGGCCTACCGCATCATCAGCGGCACCCCGCTGCATTACTACATCATCACCGGGTACGTCTTCGTCGTCATTCAGACCGTCTTCGCGCCGAAGAGCATCGTTGCCCTTGCCTACGACTCCGGTGGAGTCACGACATCGACGGTCACGGTACCCCTGGTCGCAGCCCTTGGCCTCGGCCTGTCGAGCAGCATCCCGGGACGCAATCCGCTGCTCGACGGCTTCGGCCTGATCGCCTTCGCGAGCCTGTTCCCGATGATCACCGTCATGGGCTATGCCCAGCTCAGCACTTGGTACGCCGGCCGACGTTCTCGGCGCCTATCGCCCCCCTCGGAGGATTGACCCATGCATTTCAAGCTCATCATCGCCCTGATCGAGCGCAGCGAGACCGAGGCCGTGCTCGAGGCGGCGCGCGCCGCCGGCGCGACCGGCTCGACGGTCATCAGTCAGGCACGCGGCGAAGGCGGCGAGAAGCAGAAGACCTTCTTCGGCCTGAACCTGGAAACCCCGCGCGACGCGGTCCTGCTATTGGTCGAGGAGCATCTGAGCCGCACCATCCTGGAGAACATCGCCAAGACCGGTCGATTCGACGAGAAACCTGGCACGGGGATCGCCTTTCAGGTGGACGTGGAGGACGCCGTCGGCATCAGCCATCAAATCCGCATGCTGACCGAAAAGGTCGAGCAGGAGATCTGAACATGAGCGAGCACGCAGTGGTGCGCGTACGCGAGGTAATGAAGACGCACTTCGACATGGTCGATGGTATGAGCACCGTAGCCCAGGCATTGGAGCGGATGCTGCACGTCGACACCAAATCGCTAATCGTCCGTAAGCGCCACGACGACGACGAGTACGGTATGGTGCTGATCTCCGACATCGCCCGACATGTCCTGGCACAGGACCGCTCCCCGGAACGGGTGAACATCTACGAAATCATGTCAAAGCCGCTGTTGAGCGTGAATCCCGACATGGACATCCGCTACTGCGCCCGGCTATTCAACCGCTTCGACCTCTCGCGTGCGCCCGTCGTGGAAAACGGTGAAGTCATCGGCATCGTCAGCCTCACCGACCTGGTCATCAAAGGGATGCTGCAGCGACTTCCGCGCCCGTGAGCACGGATTCATTGCCGACAGCACAGGGAAAAGCGGCCAACGCGGTACCACAAACTGGTCCGGACCAGCGTATCGCAGCTGCTCGTTGGGTCCCCTCGCCTTATCATGACGCTCGCCCGGATGGCATGCCGATCGATCTCCTGGTCATCCATGGGATCAGTCTGCCACCGGGTGAGTTCGGTAGCCCCTACATCGAACAGCTGTTCAGCGGAACGCTGACGGGCGACGGTCATCCCTACTTAGCCCAGGTCGCAGGACATCGCGTATCGGCCCACCTGCTGATCCGCCGCGACGGCGAGCTGGTGCAATTCGTCGATCTCTGGCGCCGGGCTTGGCACGCCGGTCCGTCGCAATTCGAAGGCCGCACGGCCTGCAACGATTTCTCCATCGGCATCGAGCTCGAAGGGACCGACGACATCCCCTACACCAACCAGCAATACAAGCGTCTGACCGAAGTCACGCACGACATCATGGCGCGCTGGCCGGCCATCACTCCCGAGCGCATCGTTGGCCACTGCGACATCGCGCCAGGCCGCAAGACCGATCCTGGCCCTGCTTTCGACTGGCCGCGTTACCGGGCACTGATTGCGGATATGGCCTCGGACTGAGCGATCGGGACAGTCGCGCGGATCGAGATCTGATCGACAGGAATCAGCTCCGGCAATGACTCGCAGACCCCGATGCGATGCAGTCCAGCGCGCGTATACTTCATCTCTGTTGCCATACCATCAAATCGTACCAGGAGCACATACATGGCAAAGGCCTCGATCAACAAGGTAGTGCTCGCCTATTCTGGCGGCCTCGACACCTCGGTCATCCTCAAGTGGCTACAGCAGCACTACGGCTGCGAGGTCGTCACCTTTACCGCCGACATCGGTCAGGGGGAGGAGCTGGAGCCCGCCCGCGCCAAGGCCCAGGCCGCCGGCGTCAAAGAGATCTTCATCGACGATCTGCGCGAGGAGTTCGTACGGGATTTCGTCTACCCGATGTTCCGCGCCAACGCCATCTACGAGGGCGAGTACCTCCTCGGCACCTCCATCGCCCGACCACTGATCGCCAAGCGCCTGGTGGAGATCGCCGCCGAGACCGGCGCCGACGCCATCGCCCACGGGGCGACCGGCAAGGGCAACGACCAGGTCCGCTTCGAGCTCGGCGCCTACGCCTTGAACCCGGACATTCAGATTATTGCCCCATGGCGCGAATGGGACCTGCTCTCGCGCGAGAAGCTGCTCGCCTACGCCGAAGCCCATGGCATCCCGGTGGAGATGAAGCGTGACGGGACCAAATCGCCCTACTCCATGGACGCCAATTTGCTGCACATCTCCTACGAGGGCTACGACCTGGAAGACCCCTGGTGCGAGCCATCCGAGTCGATGTGGCGCTGGACCGCCGCGCCGGAGCAGGCGCCCGAAAGCCCGGCGGAGCTCACCCTCGGCTTCGAGCGGGGCGACATCGTGAGCATCGACGACAAGCGGATGACGCCAGCCGAGGTGCTGACGGAGCTGAACCGCATCGGAGGAATCCACGCCATCGGCCGGGCCGATATCGTCGAGAACCGCTACGTCGGGATGAAATCCCGCGGCTGCTACGAGACCCCGGGAGGGACCATCATGCTCAAGGCACACCGCGCGATGGAGTCGCTGACCCTCGACCGCGAGGCGGCGCATATGAAAGATCAGCTGATGCCACGCTACGCCGAGATGATCTACAACGGCTACTGGTTCAGCCCGGAGCGGCGGATGCTCCAGGCAGCCATCGATGAGACCCAACAGGTTGTCAACGGCCAGGTCCGATTGAAGCTCTACAAGGGCAACGCAATGGTCGTCGGCCGCAAGTCCGATAGCGACAGTCTGTTCGATACCAGCATAGCGACATTCGAGGATGATGCCGGCGCCTACGACCAGGGCGATGCGACCGGCTTCATTCGTCTCAACGCGCTTCGCCTGCGAGTCGCGGCTCGCCGCGGCGGTTGAGGTGACCTGACGTGCCGAGCCAGGCGGACCGCTCGACATCGATGACTTCGAAGCCGCGATGGTGGCAGAGCACAAAACGAGCGTTTAGACTGGCTCGCGGCCCGTCAGCCAGACGCGCCCTGGTCACCGACCGCTGATGCCAACCTGCCACCCTCGATGACCGGGTGGCGTCCATCGAACCAACAAGATCGCTGAGGAGAACATCACCATGTCGGAGCACAAAGTCTACGAAGTCCCCGCCGCGATCGCGGCCCAGGCCCATATCGACGAAGAGACCTACCAGAGCATGTACCAGCGGTCCGTCGATGACCCCGAGGGGTTCTGGGCCGAACAAGCCGACAGCTTCGTCACCTGGGAGAAGAAGTGGGACCGGGTGATGGATTACGACTACGGCCCCGACAAGGTCGAGATCCATTGGTTCGACGGCGGCAAGCTCAACGTGACCGTCAACTGCCTGGATCGCCACCTGAGCACGCGCGGCGATCAAGTCGCCGTCATCTGGGAAGGCGACAACCCAAACGAAGATCGCAAGGTTACCTATCGCGAGCTGCACGCCGAGGTCTGCAAGCTGGCCAACGTGCTGAAGACGCGCGGCGTCGCCAAGGGGGACCGGGTCTGTATCTATATGCCGATGATCCCCGAGGCGGCCGTGGCCATGCTCGCCTGTGCCCGCATCGGCGCGGTCCACTCGGTCGTCTTCGGCGGCTTCTCACCGGATTCCCTGCGCGACCGCATCCTCGACTCGGATTGCCGCGTGCTCATTACCGCCGATGAGGGTGTCCGCGGAGGTCGTTCGGTGCCACTGAAAAAGAACGCCGACAAGGCCCTCGAGGAGTGCCCGAACGTACACACAAGCCTCGTCGTGCGCCGCACGGGCGGTGATATTGCTTGGAATAGCGGGCGTGATCTCTGGTACGACGAGGCCATGGCCGAAGCCGCTGCCGAGTGCCAGCCGGAGCCGATGGATGCCGAGGACCCGTTGTTCATCCTCTACACCTCTGGGTCCACGGGTAAGCCCAAGGGCGTCCTGCACACGACCGGCGGCTACCTCGTGTTCGCCGCGATGACGCACAAGTACACCTTCGACTACCAAGAGGGTGAAGTCTACTGGTGCACGGCGGACGTAGGCTGGGTCACCGGCCACACCTATATCGTTTACGGGCCGCTGGCCAACGGCGCCATCTCGGTGATGTTCGAAGGCATCCCGAACTACCCGGACATGTCGCGCTTCTGGCAGGTCGTGGACAAGCACAAGGTCAACATCTTCTACACCGCCCCCACGGCGATCCGTGCGCTGATGCGCGCCGGCGAAGAGCCAGTCAAGCAGACCTCGCGCGCATCGCTGCGCATCCTCGGCACCGTGGGCGAGCCGATTAACCCCGAGGCATGGGAGTGGTATTATCATGTCGTCGGCGATGCGCGATGCCCAATCGTCGACACCTGGTGGCAGACGGAGACCGGCGGACACTTGATCACACCGCTGCCCGGGGCCACGCCGCTAAAGCCTGGCTCCGCGTCACGGCCATTCTTCGGCGTTGTCCCAGCCCTGGTCGACCCTGGCGAAGGAACCATCATCGACGGCGAGGGCGAGGGGGCGCTCGTGATTACCCGTCCCTGGCCTGGCCAGATGCGCACCGTCTATGGCGACCATCAGCGGTTCATCGACACCTACTTCAAACAGTACCCCGGCTACTACTTCAGCGGCGATGGTGCCCGGCGCGATGCGGATGGCTATTACTGGATCACCGGCCGCATCGACGATGTCCTCAACGTCTCGGGCCACCGTCTCGGCACGGCGGAGATCGAGTCGGCCCTGGTGCTGCACGATGCCGTCGCCGAGGCTGCCGTGGTTGGCTACCCCCACGACATCAAGGGACAAGGCATCTATGCCTACGTCACCCTGATGGCCGGCACGGAGCCCAGTGACGCGCTCAAGAAAGATCTGGTCAAGATGGTGCGCACCGAGATCGGCCCGATCGCGACAGTCGACATCATCCAATGGTCACCCGGTCTGCCCAAGACACGTTCCGGCAAGATCATGCGCCGCATCCTGCGCAAGATCGCCGCAAACGAGGTCAACGCACTTGGCGACACGTCAACGCTGGCCGATCCGAGCGTCGTCGACGACCTGATCGCGAACCGCGCCAACCAATAGCGGTCATACCCCATGGCGGGTGGCACATACTCGCCTAGACAAGTCGAGCGGCCGGGTCCCCTACGACCCGGCGTATTTCAAAAGGAGACACTGCATTCGCCTGACCCTATCGTTTAGCCGCATGAGCGGCTTAACAACGACAGCCCGTCCATGGGCTCAGGAACGCGCCGATCGGTCGGCGTTTCTCAAGGCACGACGAGCCGGATTTTCACAGGGACGGCACGACCGCTGGACCTCAGGTCCATTCAGCTGGCTGAAGAACGATTCTATTCATTCGAGGTTTTCAATTTGTCTTCTGTTGCGAAAGTCGGCGTCTACGTCGACGCAGAGAATATTCGATACAACGGCGGCTATCAGATGCGCTACGACGTGCTGCGTCGGTTTGCCGCCAGAGAGAACGGCACGTTACAGCGCCTGAACACCTATCTCGCCTTCGACGCGGAGCGTGCTCGGGAGGATATCGAGTATGCAAAGAAGTCCCGCTCGTACCAACAGATGGTCAGAGACTTCGGCTGGAAGGTCACGGTCAAGTATGTGCGTCACTACACGGACGAGAACGGCAACGTCTCCACCAAGGCGAACGCCGACCTCGACATGGCCGTGGACGCCATGCTGCAAGCAGGCAAACTGGATCAGGTGACCTTGGTGACAGGCGACGGGGATTTCCTTCAGGTGGTCACCGCCCTGCAGAATCTCGGCTGCAGGGTTGAGCTGATCGGGTTCAAGAACGTCTCCCGTCAGTTACAGCAGGAGGTCGATGCGTTCTGGTCCGGCTTCCTGATACCAGACTTGCTACCGATTGCCTACGAGCCACGAAACGACTGGGGCAAGCCCGGCTCCTGTGTGCGCGGCGTCTGTACGAAATGGTTTCCCGAGAAGGGTTACGGCTTCCTGCGCTTCATGGACAGGATTGCCCCCGAGCTGTGGATCACTGACGCCCGGGAGCCGGATTCACCCTATGTCAGCGTGTTTTGCCACGCCAACGAGGTTGCAGATGATGTCAGCGAAGACATGCTGATGAATCGCGAGACGATCTTGGAGTTCTATCTCGCCGAGAGCGAGCAAAAGGACAACGGACTCGTTGCCAACAATGTCCGACTGGCATTCGGGGTCAATCGCTGACCCAATGGCGATCGTCACAACACAACACCGCATGACGCAACGACGCATTGACTGCTGTACCGATGTCTCCGGAACAAGCTGAGATCAATCCCGCCGGCCTGGCACGCCGTTTGGTCCGTGATGACCTCCTCTCGGAGCCCCAGGCGAAGACCGCCCATGCCGAAGCGTTGCGCCGGCGCGTCCCGTTCGTTCAGTACCTCGTTGACGAGAAGATCCTCGACAGCAGACGCATCGCGGTCGCTGCCTCGCAGGAGTTCGGGGTCCCATTGCTCGATCTCGACGCGATCGATCTGCTCGACATCCCGTCCAGCATCGTGGACGCGAAGCTGATTCGCAAGCACCGCGCGCTGCCGATCCATCGTCGGGGGAGCCGGCTGTTTTTAGCCGTATGCGATCCGACGAATGCACTGGCATTCGACGAGATCCGCTTCGCCACAGGTCTGATGACAGAAGCCATCTTGGTCGAGCAGGAGAAGCTCGCCAGGGCCATCGATCTCGTGATCGATGCTCAAGATGCGGCGATGAAGGATCTAATGGAGACCGAGCTGGACAACCTGGCCGTCACCGTCGACGATGACAATCAGGGGGACGACGACGACCTCCACATCGACGACGCGCCGGTCGTGCGGTATGTCAACAAGATCCTCATTCAAGCCATCAGGGCCGAGGCTTCAGACGTCCACTTCGAGCCCTATGAGAAGCGCTTCCGCATCCGCTTCCGCCAGGACGGTATCCTGCGCGAGGTGGCCAGTCCGCCAATCACTATCGCATCGCGCCTGGTCGCTCGACTGAAAGTGATGTCCCGAATGAACATCGCTGAGCGCCGGGTACCGCAGGACGGCCGCATCAAGCTGAAGCTGAGTAGAACCCGCAGCATCGATTTTCGCGTCAACACCTTGCCGACGCTGTACGGGGAAAAGGTCGTGCTCAGAATCCTCGATTCCAGCGCGGCGCTTGTCGGTATCGACCAGCTCGGCATGGAGGAGCAACAAAGGAGGGATTTTCTCGAGTGTATTCGCAAGCCCTATGGAATGATCCTGGTTACCGGCCCAACGGGTTCCGGCAAAACGGTCACGCAGTACTCTGCGCTGGGTCTGCTCAACGAAGAGGGCGTCAATATCTCGACGGTCGAAGATCCGGTGGAGATTCAGGTGCTGGGGATCAACCAAGTCAACATGAATCCGAAGACCGGACTGACCTTTGCCGCGGCACTGCGCGCCTTTCTGCGCCAGGATCCCGACATCATCATGGTTGGCGAGATCCGCGACTTGGAGACAGCCGAGATTGCCGTCAAGGCCGCGCAGACCGGACACCTGGTTCTTTCCACACTCCACACGAACGACGCCCCCCATGCGCTGACCCGACTTGTCAACATGGGTGTCGCCCCATTCAACATCGCCTCCTCGGTTCTGCTGATCGTGGCCCAACGCCTTGCACGCCGTCTCTGCACCCATTGCCGGCAGCCAGCGGATCTGCCGCGGGAGGCATTGTTGGAGGAAGGATTTTCCGAGGCGGACATCGCAGGCGGCTTGACAATCTATAAGCCCGTTGGTTGCGACCGCTGCAACGACGGCTACAAAGGTCGTACCGGCATCTTCCAAATCGTTCGCGTCTCTGACGCGATGGGACGTCTGATCATGGAAGGCGGCAATGCCATCCAGATCGCGGATCAAGCCGAGCGCGAAGGCTACGACGACTTGCGCAGAGCCGGCCTACGTAAGGTCAAGGCTGGAATGACCAGCCTCTCCGAGCTCAACCGCGTAACCAAGGACTAATCCTCATGGCACTTGTAGCCGCTCAGAAGCAGAAGCCCAGACAGAGGCCGAAACCCGCGGAGAAGGCCCATCACTATGCCTGGGAAGGCGTCGATCGGCGAGGCGCAAGGGTCAAGGGCGAGTTCCGTGCGTCAAGCAGCGACATGGTCCGGGCAGACCTGCGACGGCAAGGCGTCAAGCCGATAAAGGTCAAGAAGAAGCCCGCGCCGCTGTTCGGTTCCGGCAAGAAAAGGATCACCAGCGCCGACATCACCATCTTTTCGCGCCAGCTTGCGACCATGATGGCCGCCGGCGTTCCACTGGTTCAATCGTTCGACATCGTCGGCCGTGGTCACCAGAACCCGTCGATGCAAGATCTCGTCCTCTCGATCAAAACCGACGTGGAAAGCGGCACCGCGATGGCCGAAGCCCTCGCCAAGCATCCGAACCACTTCGATGACCTGTTCTGCAATCTGGTCGCGGCGGGGGAGCATGCCGGCGTCCTCGAAACCGTACTGGACAAGATCGCGACTTACAAGGAAAAGACCGAGTCCATCAAGGGCAAAGTCAAGAAGGCGCTGTTCTACCCAGCCGCCGTCATTGTCGTCGCCATCGTGGTCACCGTGATCATTCTGGTATTCGTCATCCCGCAGTTCAAGGCACTGTTCAGCAGCTTTGGCGCCGACCTGCCTGCATTCACCCTGCTCGTCATCGGCCTGTCTGACCTGGTGCGCGACTGGTGGTACTTATTCGGACTGGCGGCGGTCGCCCTGATCGTCGGCATAGGGCAGCTGTTCAAGAAGTCCCGCCGCTTCCGCAATGCCATTGATCGCGTCTCGCTCAAGATCCCGGTCATCGGACCAATCCTCAACAAGGCGGCCGTCGCCCGCTTCGCGCGCACGCTGTCGACGATGTTCGCCGCCGGTGTGCCGTTGGTCGACGCGTTGGATTCCGTCGCCGGGGCCACGGGCAATGTCGTTTACTCTGATGCGGTGTCCAAGATGCGTGAAGAGGTGGCCACGGGCCAAAGCCTGCAATTGAGCATGCGCCAACGCTCCTTGTTTCCGCATATGGTCATCCAGATGACAGCCATCGGCGAGGAGTCCGGCGCCCTCGATGAAATGCTCGCAAAGGTCGCGGATTTTTACGAGGAAGAGGTCGACAACGCCGTCGATGCCCTGAGCAGCTTGCTGGAGCCGATGATCATGGTCGTCATCGGAACCATGGTAGGTAGCCTCGTCGTCGCCATGTACCTTCCAATCTTCAAGCTTGCCGCCGTCGTCTGAGCCGGGCCGCCCCGGCACGATCGCGACACGGCATCACTCAGTCGCCGAAAGACAGGAAGCGACCCGCGATGAGCGCTATTGACCTGCTGGTGCAGCATCCGGCGCTGCTCTACCTGGTGGTTTTGTTGTTTGCGCTCTCGATTGGCAGCTTTCTCAATGTCGTCATCCTGCGCC
>Ga0316576_10002284_pt1 | contig 10856 bp, 10 predicted proteins | sample S0NA_FD_203075 | JGI IMG/M metagenome (GOLD analysis project Ga0316576, IMG submission 203075) | Rhizosphere microbial communities from salt marsh grasses in Alabama, United States - S0-2_050615r3r5 | ecosystem: Host-associated > Plants > Roots > Rhizosphere | place: USA: Alabama | collected... | reverse complement strand
ACCATGCACGAAAATGCCCGGATCACGTTCACACCGGCCCAGCACTGGTCGGGGCGCAGCCTAGGAGGCCGCAACCGTACGCTCTGGGGAGGGTTCGCGATCGAGACAACGGAGCGCCGCGCGATGTTCGCCGGCGATACCGGTTACTGGAGACACTTTCGAGAGATCCGCGCGAGGTTCGGCCGCATGGACCTCGCGCTGCTGCCGATCGGCGCCTACGAGCCGCGATGGTTCATGGCCGACCAGCACATGGACCCCGATGAGGCCGTGCGCGCACACCTGGACCTCGAGGCACGGCTCAGCGTCGGTATGCACTTCGGCTGCTTCCAGCTCACGGACGAAGGGATCGATGCGCCGGTGCTGGCGCTCGAGCAGGCCCGGCAAACACACGGCGTGCCCCGGGAGGCGTTCCGCGCGCCCGAGACGGGCGAGACGATCATGCTGCTCGACTGAACCGTGACCTGCATGGAAACCGTCGAGATCTTCAGGTCCTATCGCCGCGCTGCCTGCGAAGAGCGCGCTTTCGTGCTCCACGCGGTCGGCATCGCGTCGCAGGTCGGCTGGAACGGTCGCAGCTGGAGCCTGTTCGTTGCCGGCGAACGCGCGGCGGAGGCCATCGGCCACCTGGTGCGGTACCAGCGCGAGAACCCGCCCCGCCGTAGCACCACCGAACCGGAACCGACGCACCGGCTGGCCTGGCTCGGCTCCGCCGCATATGCGCTGGTGCTGCTGGTGGTCGGCTACCTGGCCGGCCGCGACGCGTTCGGCCAGGACTGGTTCGGCGATGGCGGTTTGCGCGCAGGCGCGGTACAGGCCGGCGAGGCATGGCGGGCCGTCACCGCGCTGACGTTGCACCTCGACGTCGGTCACCTGCTCGCGAACCTGGGATTCGGCACGGTATTCGGGCTGCTCGCCGGCCAGTTGATCGGACCGGGCCTCGCCTGGGCCGCCGTGCTGGTCGCGGCCTCGCTGGCCAATTTGCTGAACTCTCTGATCCGGTCGCCGGAATACGGCTCAGTCGGCGCCTCGACGGCCGTTTTCGCGACGCTGGGCCTGCTGGCAGCCTACTCCTGGCGCAGGCGGGCAAGCAGCGCCGACCGCTGGGCCTATCGCTGGGCGCCGCTGGTCGCAGGCGTCGCGCTGCTGGCATTCACTGGCGTCGGCGGCGAACGCACGGACGTGCTTGCGCACCTGACCGGTTTCGTCATGGGCGCGATCACAGGCGTGCTGCTCGCGGCGAGCCGCAGGCCGCTCGCGGGCTGGGCGCAGTCGGCGCTCGGCGCCGCGGCGATCGCCGGCATCGCGGCCGCGTGGTGGCTAGCGCTCGGATCCGGACCATATTGATGCGTCCGCAGACGCAGTTCAGGTCTTTGGAACGTTCACGCGCACGGAGCCGTCCTTGACGCTGACCTTGTAGGTCCTCAGGGCCTTCGATGCCCTGAGCGTGTTGAGCAACTGGATGCCCGGCGGAAAACTGGCCCAGTCCACGACCTCGCCGCTGCGGATATCGAATCGCGCACGGTGCAGAGGGCACTGCACCTTGCAACCGTCGACGATGCGGCCGCGTGCAAGCGGGGCGAACATGTGGGTGCAGTTCGACTGCGTCGCATGGAAGCCATCCTCGAGGTGATACAGCACGATCTTCTGATCGCCAGCCGTAAAGGCCTTCATCATGCCGATCGGCACTTCCTCTACGCGGCAGACGGTTTGCAGTGGCATGCTCGTGACCCATGTTGGTGTGGACCGCTAGTCTAAAGGCCCTCCCCGCCCCTGGCGAGCCGACGCCGGCGCGGCGCGGTCCCAACGCGGACGGCGCGTTGCGGTTATCCTCAGCGCTGCGGTAACGGCCGGAGCACCGATGGCACTCGAGCAACTGAGCGACCAGCAGGTCCGCGACTGGACTCGCGCGCAGAAGGATCGCTGGTGGCTCGAGAACGTCTGGCGCGGCGACATGCCGCAGCTGACGCTACGCTCTGCGGCCACGGGTTTCGCGCTCGGCGGCCTGCTGAGCATCACGAATCTCTACATCGGCGCCAAGACCGGCTGGACGCTCGGCGTCGGGCTGACCTCGGTGATCCTGGCCTTTGCGATGTATCGCGTGCTCGCGCGGCTCGGTGTTCGCGACCTCACGATCCTCGAGAACAACTGCACGCAGTCGATCGCGACCGCGGCAGGCTACATGACGATGCCACTCACCTCCGGCCTGGCCGCGTACATGTGGGCCACGAACACGGTGCTGCCATGGTGGCAGATCCTGTGCTTCAACATCGTGCTCTCGGTGCTCGGCGTGCTGGTCGCGTTTCCGATGAAGCGCCGCTTCATCAACGACGAGCAGCACCCCTTCCCGGAGGGCCGCGCCTGCGGCGTCGTGCTCGACGCGCTCTACGAGCGCTCGGCGGCGGCAGCCGGCATGTTCAAGGCGAGGGTGCTGGTCAGCGCCGCGGCGATCGCCGGCGGGGTGAGCTTCCTGTCGGGCGAGAACTACATGCGGCTGATCCAGCAGCGATGGCTTGGGTTCCAGTCGTACTGGCACCTGCCGACCCACCTCGACGGCTGGTACTACGCGCTGGTGGATCGCGGCTTCGCACCGCTGCCGAAGCTCGCCGGCGTCGACATCCGCCAGCTCGGGCTCTCGCCGACGCTCGATTTCGCGATGATCGGCGCGGGAGGCCTGATGGGCATCCGGACCGCTGCGAGTCTGCTGCTGGGGGCGGTGCTCAATTTCGTAGTCGTCGTGCCGATCATGATCTCGCTGGGCGAGATCGAGCCCCGGGCCGGATCGATCGCCGAGGGCACCGCGCTGTTCGGCCGGGTGCACATCCTGAACAACTGGGCGCTGTGGTGGGGCATCGTGATGATGGTCGTCGCGGCGATGTTGTCGCTGTTCGCGAAGCCGGAAGTCTTCAGGGAAGCCTTCCGCAGCCTGACGCGGCGCCGCGCGACGGCCGGCGAGGACGTGCTCCGGCACATCGAATTGCCGCTGCCGGTCTCCTGGATCGGCGTCCCGGTCGTCGGTGCCATCGGCGTCTGGATGGCGCACGACTGGTTCGGCGTGGACTGGGTGCTCGGCGCCGCGTCGATCCCGCTGATACTGGTGCTCGCGTTGATCGCGGCCAGCAGCACGGCCCTGACCGCGATCACGCCCTCCGGCTCGCTGTCGAAGATCCCGCAGTTCATCTTCGGTTCGATCGACCCGCGCAGCCCGGCGCCGAACCTGATGACCGCGGTGATGTGCTCCGAGGTTGCGAGCAACTCATCGAACCTGCTGATGGACATCAAGCCGGGCTACATGCTGGGCGCGAAGCCGCGCCAGCAGGCGATCGGCCACGTGATCGGCATCGTCGCGGGCTCGCTGGTCGCGACGCCGCTGTTCTTCGTGCTGTTCGGCCTGGCCGGTTTCGACCCGGGCAACGGCCCCTCGGTCCAGGACACGATGGTCAGCGATCGGTTCGCGTTCCCTGCGGCACTGCAGTGGAAAGGCGTATCGGACCTCGTCACGGCGATCTTCGGCGGCACCGACAGCGCAGTGCTGCTCACCGACTCCATCGTCTGGTCGATGATCATCGCGGCCTTTGCGTCGCTGGTCATGGAGGTGCTGCGGATCCGCACTCACAACCGCTTCCCGCTGTCGCCGCTCGCGATAGGTCTCGGCGTGGTCGTGCCTCCGGACTCGACGCTGATGATGTTCCTCGGCGCGCTATTCTTCTGGCTCGCCGCGCGCAAGTTCGGCGGCGATCGGCAGTCGCGTGGCTATCAGCTCTGGGTGGATTGCCAGGAGCCGATCTGCGCCGGGCTGATCGCCGGCGCGGCACTGGTCGGGATCGGCGACATCCTGGTGCGTGTGTTCATCTTCAGCTGAGTGTCCGCATTGACCACAGCGAGCGTGCGATGAAACGATGGTTATTGCGCCGCCTGCTCCCGGCAGCGGCGTTGCTCTGCGCCCAGCTGCCGGCAGGGGCGGTCGGCGATTACGTCCGGCAGGATGCGGTCGGGCTCGAGGTGCGCGTACCCCAGCGTCCGACGTGGATCGCGACCCGTGGCGGCCATCGGGCACTTTACGAGCTGCGCATCGAGAACCTCCGCTCCCAGGATCTGGTGCTCGATCGGGTGGAGGTGGTGGTACCGGGCTCCGGCGCGGTCCTGCTGTCGCTCGACGGGACCGGGCTGGTCGAAGCAATCGCGCGACGCGGCTGGAGCGGTCCCGAGGAGGAAAAGGCGCTGTGGCGTGGCGGACAGAGCGGGATGGTATTTGTGGAACTGGCCGCCGACGGGTCCGGCGGGATGCCGCAGACGATCGCCCATCGGCTGTACGTTTCGACGCCCGAGCCGGACGCGGACGGCGCGCGTCCCCGTCGGCAATGGATGCTGGAAACGCTGCCGGTGGACTTCGTCGGACCACCCCTCGCCCTCGCGGCACCACTGAGAGGCACGGGCTGGCTCGCGGGGAACGCGCCGTCCAACGACTCCGACCACCGCCGGGCACTGATCCCCGTCAACGGGCGGGCAGGCATCGCCCAGCGATATGCGATCGACTGGGTGAGGATAGGTCCCAACGGTCGCCTTACACGCGACGATTCGGGCAGCAACGCGAGTTATTTCGGCTACGGGGAACCGGTGCTCGCCGCAGCCGACGGACGTATCGCGTCCGTGAAAGACGGAATCCCGGAAAACACACCCTTCTCAACGAGCATGGCCGTGCCGATCACGCTGGACACGGCGGCCGGCAACTTCGTGCTGCTCGATACCGGCGGCGCGTTCGTCGTCTACGCGCACCTGCAACCGGGTTCGATACGCGTAGCGGCCGGCTCGCGCGTCCGGCGTGGCGACGTCATTGCAAGGGTCGGCAATTCCGGCCAGTCGGATGCACCCCATCTGCATCTGCACGTCTCCGACACCGCCGGGAATCTCGCCGGCGAAGGACTACCCTATGTCCTCGAGGCGTTCCGATACCTGGGCAGTCTGGGCGACCTGGACGCATGGCTGGAATCGGACCAGGCATGGCACGCCAGCGAGACGACTGCCAGTCCGCGGCGGCGGGAATTGCCGCTCGATGGCGACGTCGTGGAATTTCCGCGCTGAGAAACCTCTGGAGCGGGTCGGCGGGACCGCTCAATCGAGCCGGGCCCTGAAGCCCGAATATTCCTCGAACACCCGCTCGTCCTGCTCGAGCTGGGGGTAGTGACCGACGTCCTCGAGCAGTGACACGTCCGCGTCCGGAACCAGCTCACGATAACGCTCCGCCAGATGCGCGCCAGAGACCGGGTCCACGGCGCCGCAAATGAGCTTCCGGGGTACCCGGGAGGCCATCAGCGCGCCGACCCAGCGTTCACGATTCACGCGACGCTGCTCCATGTAGTTGATCAGGGCTGCAAGCGCCACCCGACCGTTGTCGTGGTTCACCAGCATCCACAAGTCCTGCAGTTCCTGCTCGGTCGGGGGACTGCTGCCCGAGATCGCTCGCATGTTGGCCTCGAACTTCCGGTAGCTCATGGCCCGGGCGAGCAATGCTCCGAGCACCGGTTGCGCCAGCAACGTCTGGATCCTGCGCGGCCGATGGGTTTCCGGAAACAGGCCACCGTTCAGGAAGACCATGCTGTCGAGACGCAGGCGTCCCTCGCACTCGCGGGCCAGCAACTCCTGTGCCACGCTGTCGCCGTAATCGTGCGCGAGCACGTGCGTGGACTCCACGCCGAAGGCCTGCAGCAGAGCTTCGCAGATGTCCGCCTGCTGCACGATCGGGTAGGCATGCCCGGATGGCTTCTCCGACATGCCGAAGCCGAGCAGGTCGCAGGTGTATAGCGAGTATTGCTCGGCCAGCCTGGGCCAGAGCCGGTACCAGTCATAGCTCGCGGTCGGATAGCCGTGGATCAGCAGCAGCGGTGGCCTGCCCTCGTGCACGGAACTGCGAACGAAGATCCGGTAGCCGCACAGGGTGCGGGTCTCTCCCGAAGTGATCCAATCGTTCAACGGCCTCGAAATCTGCAATATCGACACTCCCGCCTTGCAAACGGCACCACGGCCATCCGGAGATCGACAGTATGCTGAGTTCCTTTCCCGTTGGCAGCAAGGTGCTGGTACAAGGTGCGAGTCGTGGCATCGGGCTGGAGTTCGTCCGCCAGCTCGCCGGCGACCCCTCCGTCGACCGCCTTTTCGCGAGTCACCGTCCGGGCCGCTGTTCCTCGGAACTCGCACGGATAGCGTCCGATCACCCGAAAGTCCGGCTGCTCGAGCTGGACGTGACGGAGGAGTCGAGCATCGCCTCGGCTTCCCGTGCCGTTCGACAGTCGGACAGTTCGCTCGATCTGCTCATCAACTGCTCCGGCCTGCTTCACGACGCGGACCGGGAGCTGGCACCCGAGAAGCGCCTGGCCGAGGTCGCCAGTGAATCACTGCTGCGCAGCTTCGCGGTCAATGCGGCCGGGCCGCTGTTGATGGCGAAGCACTTTGAAGGCCTGCTGAACCGCACTGGCAAGGCGGTGTTCGCGAGCATTTCGGCGCGGGTCGGCAGCATCGGCGACAATCGCCTTGGCGGCTGGTACGCCTACAGGGGCTCGAAGGCGGCTCTGAACATGTTCACGCGCACGCTGGCGATCGAGTGGGCACGCAGCCGGAAGAACCTGATCTGCGTGTCACTGCATCCTGGGACGACCGACACCGACCTCTCGCGCCCGTACCAGGCGAACGTGCCGCCCGGCAAGCTCTTCAGCCCGGAGCGGACGGTGAACCAGCTGCTCGCGGTCCTGGATTCCGTCACTGTCGATGACAGCGGTCGCTTCCTCGCCTGGGACGGCAGCGAAATACCGTGGTGACAGCCGCTAGCGCGCCCGCCGGGCTGCCGATCCTGTACCTGGACGACTGGCTGGTCGTCGTGAACAAGCCCGCCGGGCTGCTGGTTCACCGGTCGCCGGTCGACCGGCATGAGCGCCGTTTCGCGCTGCAGCTGCTGCGTGACCAGCTGGGCGAGCGGGTCTACCCGGTGCACCGGCTCGACAAGCCGACCTCGGGCGCACTCGTTTTCGCGCTGGATCCTGCGACGGCACAGTCGCTCGCCTCGCAGTTCGAGGACCGGCTCGTCGAGAAGCGCTACGTTGCCGTGGTGCGGGGCTGGCCCGACGAGCAGGGCCTGATCGAACACCCGCTCGATCCCGTACGGGATGACCGGATGGTGGCGGCGGCCGGGGCCTCGAAGCCCGCGCTGACGCGGTTCCGCCGGCTCTGCGCCTTCGAGCTGCCGCGGCGCGTGGATCGTTACCCGACGTCTCGCTATGCGCTGCTGGAGCTCTTGCCGCAGACCGGCCGGCGCCATCAGCTGCGGCGGCACCTCGCACACGTCTCGCATCCGATCATCGGCGACACGACCTACGGCAAGGGGGGCCACAACCGCCTCTTTGCCGAGCTGTTCGGCTCGAGGCGGCTGTTGCTTGCCTGCATGCGCCTGGCCTTCCGCCACCCGGTGAGCGGATCACCGCTCGCGGTCGAGGCACCCCTGTCAGCCGACTTCGCCGGCGTGCTCGCTCGACTCGGCTGCACCGCGCTCGACTGATCAGCCCATCTTCGCCCGTGTCTTGTCAGCGAGCGCCCTGATTTCGGCGTGCCGGCCCCGGTCGGCGAGCTCCCTTCCCGGACGCGGCTGCGCCCTGGCGGCCCGCTCGAGGTGCTCGAGCGCTTCGCGATACCGCCCCTGCTCGTAGAGCAACTCGCCGTAGAAGTAGTTCGGGTCGATGCCGTCCGGATTGATCTTCAGCGCCTTGCCGAGCAGCTCCTCGGCTTTCTGCCGGTCGCCGAAGCCGAGCGGAAAGCCCGGCACCTTGTAGTAGAGCGTGCCGAGGCTCGTGTAAGCGGAACCATCGAGCGCCGAGGGGTCGATCGCGAGCGCCGCCTCCAGGTTGCGACGAGCCTCCTTGGCAAGGCTGAGCGCGCCGAGTCCACCCTTGGCCCCGGCATAACTGCTCTCGATGATGCCCTCCCAGATCAGCGCCTCGGCGCGTCCCGGATGTGCCCGTGTCAGATTCTCGGCACGCGCCTCCAGCTGCTCGAATGCCTTGAGCTGCGCCTCGCCCTTCGGGGTCTCGTAGTTCGCCTGTGCCCAGGCCTGCTGCAAGGCCAGCAGCTCGGCCTCGAAGCCAGAGGCCGCCGTTACCGTCGAATGGCCGAGTGAAGCCGCGAACACAGCGACGGCCGAGAGCACAATGCGCAATTTCCTCATCGTCCTTCCTCTCATGTCTTGATGCCGGCCTTGACCTCGGTGGAGACCGGTGCCGCCTGCTGGCCCGGCTGAGCGTAACGCCGGATCACCTGCAGCTGTTTTTTCAGCGCTCCGTCCACGACGCGCGGCAGGACCGCGTTCAGGCGGGCGAACAGCTTCTCGGGCCAGCCGATCACGGCCTCGGCGCGGCCGCCCTCGAGCATGTCGCAGAGCACGCTGGCGACCCGTTCCGGCGGATCCATCGCGACGCCGAGTTCGTCGTTCATGCGCTCGACGGCAGAGCTGTTGATCCCGGTGCGCGTCGCGCGCGGTGCCACGTAAAGCACCCGGATGCTGCTCCCGGCCAGCTCGCGGCGCAGCGCCTCGGTGAAGCCCCGCAGCGCGAACTTGGTCGCCGAGTACACCGAGTAGCCTGGATAGCCGATGCTCCCGAACACGGACCCGGTGTTGATGATGACGGCCTCAGGCTGTCTCCGCAGCTGCGGCAGCATCGCAAGGCAGAGCTGCAGCGGCGCCTGGACGTTGACCGACAGCGCGATGTCGATCTGCCGGGCCGAGTGATCCTCGAACATGCCGAAGTGGTTCACACCGGCGTTGTTCACCAGCACGTTGACGCCGCCGCGCCAGCCGGCGGCCGAGCTGCAGAGCGTGTCGCGGTCCGCGGCAAGGGTCAGGTCCGCGGTCAGCGTGCCCACGCGCTCGCCGAACGAGGCGAGGCTGGCTCGAGCGCGCTGCAGTGCGCCCTCGTCGCGATCGACCAGCAGCACGGCTGCACCACGCCGCAGCAGCTCGCTGGCGACCGCGCTGCCGATGCCGCCACCACCGCCGGTGAGCAGCACCCGGGCCTCGCTGATGTTCATGCCGTCCTCCGCAGGCTCGCGCCGTCATCGTTCGAAGCACCAGCCGATGCGTCGAGTCCACGGAACATGCTGCCGTACAGCCAGTAGATGCCCTTCGCGCAGCGGACGACTGCCGCACGGTCCTCGGGGTCGCCGAGTCGCTCGAGAATTCTGGCGAGGTGCTGGACGTGCTCGCGATCGAGTTCGCCGTGGCTGCGCAGGTAGCTGAAGGCGTTCGACGGAAGCCCGAGCGTCGCCTGGATCCGGTCGGCGGCCCGGATCGCGAGTGCCACGCTCGTTCCCTCGAGCACGTGGACCATGCCGAAGAAGCCGACCGGGTTGCCCCGGCTCACGGTGTCGTAGGCATAGGCGATCATCGCCTGTGTCGCCACCGCCGGTTCCGACGCCGCCGCAGCTTCGCGGTCCCCGCCGGCGTTGCGTACGTCGTTCAGGATCCACTGCTCGTGCCCGTCCTCCTCCTCGAGGTAATGGAGAATCTCCTTGCGCAGCCAGCCAAGACGCTCGGGGAGACGCGCGCCGACCGCCATCAGCAGCGGAACGGTATGTCGCACGTGATGGTAGGCCTGGGTCAGGAATTCCAGGTACAGATCACGCGTGACCTGGCCGGACAGGCAGCGCTGGATGACCGGCGCGGACTGCAGAAACTCGCGATCGCTCGCGGTTTCGCTCAGGAGTTGCTGTTGGAATGTCATTTGGATCCTCGTTCAGCAGGCGATCTGCTCGCGGTACAGGGAATCGATCAGCGCGGCATGTCGCTCCAGGATGGCCGCACGGCGCAGGCGGCCGTTCGCGGTGAGCAGCCCGTTCTCGAACGAGAGCCCGCCGGGGATACCGGCCCAGCGACGGACGCGCGCGTACTCGGGCAGCGAGGCATTGGCGAGCGCCACGGCGCGCTCGATCGCGGCGCTGGACTCCCCGCCACTGCCGGGACACAACAGCGCGACCGCGTGGGGCCGCCCCTCGCCATAGACGAGCGCATGGCGGATCTCACGGTGCCGAGTCAGCTCCCGCTCGACCCACTCGGGCTCGACATTCCGACCGTAGCTGCTGATGAACACGTTGCGGCGCCGGCCCCGGACGTACACATACCCGTCCTCGTCGATCTCGCCGAGGTCGCCGGTGGCGAGTTCGGCGTCCGGAACGCGCAACGGCGCGCCGACGTAGCCCAGCATCGTGACGCCGGACACCAGCAGCTCTCCGTCCTGGCCCATCCGGACCCGGGCATGAGGCAGCGCACGCCCGACGCTCCCCAGCCGGTGAGCCCCGGGACGGTTCAGGCTCACGACGGAGGCGCATTCGCTGAGTCCATAGCCCTCGTAGACAGGCAGGCGGACCTGCTGCGCACGACGCAGCAAGTCCGGCGAAATGCAGGCGCCGCCGACGGCGACGAACTTCAGCGAACCCGGTACGGACCAGCCACTCTCGGCCGCGGTCACGAGCAGCTGCAGCAGCTCGGGCACCAGCACGAGGCTCTCCGGGCGCGACGAGGAGATGCTCGCGAGCATCCTTTGCGGATCCACGCCCGCGTAGCTCATGCCGGTGGCGGACGCCGGCGGCAGCAGGCAGCATGCGCCGGCAATCAGCGGCGCGTAGATTCCTGCGATGTTCTCGAGCAGCGTCGGAAGCGGCAGCAGACACAGGTGTCGCTGCGGATCGAGCCCTGCCGTCGCGGCCGCCAGCGAACCCGCGACGGCTTCGAGTTGCCGTGCGGCCAGGCACACGCCCTTCGGGGCACCCGTGCTGCCCGACGTGTAGGTGACCTTCGCCGTGCCCGGCGGCAGTTCGGGGAT
>Ga0316576_10002283_pt1 | contig 10857 bp, 7 predicted proteins | sample S0NA_FD_203075 | JGI IMG/M metagenome (GOLD analysis project Ga0316576, IMG submission 203075) | Rhizosphere microbial communities from salt marsh grasses in Alabama, United States - S0-2_050615r3r5 | ecosystem: Host-associated > Plants > Roots > Rhizosphere | place: USA: Alabama | collected... | reverse complement strand
CGTGAGTTCCGACGAGGCCGGCGTCCTGCGGGAGTACTCCGCGGATGCGGTTCTCTCGTTTCTGGAGGGAAAACGGTCTTTTCGGGAGGATGCCCTGCGGGACGCCGTCGCTCTGTTCAGCCAGGCGATCGCCCTGGAGCCGGACTTCGCTCTGGCGGAGTGGCATCTCTCCGAAGCACAGCGCTGGCTCGCTCACGCGGCGGTGGAGGTCGACCTGAAGGAGCTGCACCGGCGCGGATCCGCAAAGCTGCCTGTCCGGGACTCGATACTGCTGGCGGCGCGGATCGCGCCCTACGAAGAGAAGCTGGAGCGACTGCGGGAAGCGGCGATCCGGTTTCCCGAGGAGGCGTATCCGACTCTTCTCTACGCCGACGAGATGTACCACCGGGGCGGACTCTGGGGGGAGCCGATCGATTCCGCGGTCGCGCTGTTCGAGGTCAGCGTTCGCAAGGACTCCACACTGGCGCCGGCCGTGGAGCACCTGACCCAGGCCTTGATCCGACTCGGTCGCGAGGGTCCAGCGGCGCGGAGTCTCGAACTTCTCCGCTCCGTTTCGGGTCGCCCCGATCAGCACGACGTGGATTACTGCACCGTATGGGACCAGGCGTATCGAGAAAGGTTCTCCGACGCGGCGGATGCGAGAGCGGGCTTTAGAATGCTGGTGTCGGGATTCGGCTCCCCGGGATCGCCGGATTGGGTCGCCAATACGCTGGAATTTCTGCGTATCGGGTGCCGCTGGGTCCGTTACGTGGAGCTGCCTGAGAGCCAGGAGATGCTCGGCGATCGCCTCGTTTCCCTGGCCCGCGAGATCCGCAGTCCCGACGATGCTGCCTACGGGATGCTCGCCATAGGCCTCGGTCGGCTCGGCCAGGGCCGGATTCGTGATGCGTTGCCTGCGTTCGACACGATCACCGGCTTCACGAACGAGGTGGGAGCCCGCCTGCAGGCGGCCGAGTGGCGGGTGCTTCCCCGCGCCTTCGGTCTCGAGGGGTTTTCGGCACTGGAAGCGGATATCGGCGTGGCCGCGCTCGTCGGGGTGTGGTTGGATGCGTCGGCCGCGGTGGATCACCGTCGGCGGGCGGCGTTCGGGATCGCCGCCCACGAACTGCGGTCGTCGCCGGGGACGGGCAGCTCCGCGTGGATGGATTCCCTCTCCAGACTGGATCTGGTACCGGAGGTTCGACCCGCCTGGGACGCGGCGGCACTGCTCGACGCCATGGAACTCGGTGGCCGCGGAGAAGCCGAGGAGGCCCTTCGCCGGACGGATGCCCTCGTGGTCTACGACTCCCTCGCCCTCGAACGATATCCGTTCAGCCGAGCCGCCACTTACTGGCTGCGAGCGGAATGGCAGGCCGCCGCGGGCGACACGGTCGCCGCTTTGCGAACTCTGTACTGGCACGAGAACACGGACCTCGAGGAGGGAACCGCTCCCGGGATCGCCCAGGCGGCCGAGATCGACGCCGCTTTCGGAGTCCACGCCCGGAGCCGGAGCGTCGAGCTAGCATCGGCCCTTCCGGCCGATGCCGATGGCGCCGGTCTCCCGATCTGTGATCTCATCCGGAGTCGGGGCCGGGATATTCTCCGACTGTGGCCGGATCCGGACTCTGCGCTCCGGCCGCTACGGGCCAGGGTGGCCCGGGACCTGGAATCGAGCGAACGGAGCTGTGCGCGATGATTGAAGTCAGAACGCTGGGCCCCGTCGAACTGATCGTCGACGGCGGCGAGCCCCAGAGAGAGCTTCTATGGAGGAAGAACCTGGCGCTGCTCCTCTACCTGTCGCGCTCTAAGGGAGGCCGGCGATCCAGAGAGCACCTCGTCGGGATGCTGTGGGGCGACCGTCCCGATGCGACGGCCCGGCATTCACTCAACGAAGCGCTGCGAGTCCTGCGCCGCGCCTGTGAAGACGGTGCCCTGGAGTCGATCGGCGACCAGGTCGTGCTCGACGTCGAGTCCGTCCGCCTTGACCTCGACGAGTTCGAGCGGCGGGTGGATGCCCACGAGTGGGATGCAGCGGCCGCGATGGTGCGCGGCTCCTGGATGGAAGGGTTTGCCGTTTCCGGCTGCAACGAATTCGAAGACTGGCTGGCGGCCGAGCGGAGTCACTGGAACCGGATCGCCGCGAAGGCGTTGCTCCACCAGGGGGCCGTGCGGTTGTCGCGGGGCGACGAGATCGCGGCGACGGAGCTCGCCCGACGTGTGCTCGCGCTCGATCCCTTCTCGGACGGCGCGATCCGCCTGCTGATGGAGTCAGCGGCTATTCGAGGAGAAAGGGCCTCGGCCCTCGGGATGTACGAAGAGTTCTCGGCACGCTTGGGCGAAGAGCTCGGCATCGAGCCGGAGACCGAGACCGCGGCTCTTGCGGAGCGCGTCCAGCGGGAGCGGAGCTTTCGTGCTCCCGAGCAACTTCCGAGGGAGGAGGCCTGGTCCCGGCGACCGCCGCTGGTCGGGCGGGAGAGGGAACTCGAGACGGCGATCGGCATCATCCGGAGCGGTGCCTCCGAGCGGCAGCCTGCCGTGATCGTTCTGCACGGAGAATCCGGGTCGGGGAAGACCCGACTCGCCGACGAGGTCGTGACCCGCGCCCGGCTGGAAGGCGCGGCGATCGCGCGCATCCGCTCGGTACCCTCCGATGCCGAAGCCGAGTGGTCCGCCCTGCTGGGGCTCGCGAAAGGAGGTCTGCTCGAGGCGGAGGGTGCCGCGGTGGCCGATCCGCGGGGCGTCGCGGCGCTGCTCGAGCGAACCGGCTGGCAGGATCCGGCTCTGCGGGACTACGCGAGAGGCGCCGCGCCCATGGCCCTTCCAGGCGCGTTCACCGAGGTCGCCCGGGCCGTGGCCGAACTGCGACCTCTCGTCCTGTGGATCGATGAGGCAGACTATCTCGACGCGTCGAGCCTGCGGGCGCTGCCCGGCCTCGTGCGGGACCTGGCGGGGACGCCCGTCACGCTCCTGATGTCAATGCGGGGGTATCCCGCGAAACCCGCCATCGACGAGCTTCACGGCAGGATCGGGCATGACATCGCAGGAGTCTCGATCCCGTTGGCGCCGCTCGACATGTCGCGTGTGCACGAGCTCGTCGAAGCGATGATGCCGGACCTGGATCCGACCGAAGTCGAGCGTCTGGCCCGACGAATCCTCTCCGATTCCGCCGGCCTGCCGCTCTTCGCGGTCGACCTGTTGAATGGCGTCCGACTCGGCCTCGAGATCGAGGAGCGGCAGAGCTGGCCGGAACCGTTCAAGACGATGGACCAGGCCTACCCGGGAGACCTTCCCGACACGGTCACCGCCGCGATCCGCATCGGCTTCCGGCGTCTGAGCGAACCGGCGCAGGAGATCCTCGCAGCGGCGGCCGCCCTCGAGAGCCCCGTTGCACCGGGTGCGCTTCACCGGGTCACCGGTTTCGAAGATGACGAGCTCTCCGATGCGCTGGACGAGCTCGAATGGCACCGCTGGTTGAGCGCAGACGTGAGGGGATACTCGTTCGTGGCCCGTATCGTACGCGATGTAATCGCGCGCGACATGCTTACTCCGGGCCAGAGAATTCGCATCCGGGAGGCCGCCGGCGGGTGAACTCGTTTCCTTGACTCGGGCTTGACCCGCTCCGGGCAGAATGGGGACGGAACCCCTCAGATCACCCGAAGCGGAGAATGGTCCCGATGAAGAGAGTCATGACTTTCCTCACACTGATCTGTTGTCTGCTCGCCGGCGTCGGCGCCTGCGGCGACGACATACTCGGCCCGGAGGAGACCGACCTTCAGGCGGGCGTCGAGCGCGCCGGATCCCCCGAGATCGGCCTGATGACCTGGAACCTCTATGTAGGCAGCGAGATCGAGAATATCGCCAGCGCAGGCTCCCTCGAGGAACTGGTCTATCTCGCCGGACTCGAGTGGGCCGCCGTGCAGGCGACCGATTTCCGCGAGCGGGCGGAAACGATCGCTGAGGCGATCGTCCAGAGACGTCCGCACGCCGTCGCACTTCAGGAGGTCTCACGCTTCACCCTCAGGGTACCCAGCATGTACACAGGGTCACCGGGAGACTGGGTGGAGCACACCGACTACCTCGACATTCTGCTCGCTGAGCTCGCCGACCGTGGCCTGACCTACCAGCCGGTTGCGGTGGTGGACAATTTCGGGCTCGAGGTGCCTGCTCTCCTGGGAGCGAACCCGGCTACCGATCTGGTCGACATTCGCCTCGAGGACATGGACGTCGTGCTGGTGCGCTCCGACGTGGCGTGGCACTCCGCCTTTACCGCGAACTACGCCGAGAATCCTTCGCTGATCGTGGGGGGACAGGCGCTCGAGATCACCCGGGGCTACGCCAGTGCGGTCATCGAGGTGAAGGGCCTTCCGTACCGGATCGTATCCACGCACCTCACCCCGCGGGAAGAAGGCGAAACCGAGCAACTGGCGCAGGCCGACGAGTTGATCGCGTGGCTGGACGATTCAGACCTGCCTGCGTTCGTATTGGGAGATCTGAACACGGCGCCGGGCAACATCTGGACCGACTCGTACGGGAAATTCACCGATGCCGGCTTCGCCGACCTGTGGACGCTCGCCCTGCCCCGTGACCCCGGCCCGACCTGTTGCCAGGACAACGATCTCCTGAATTCCGTGTCGATCCTGGATCGCCGATTCGACCTCGTCTTCTTCCGGGATCCCTCTCCGCTCGATGGAATCGGGCTTGCCGGGGACGTGCAGGCCGAGCGCCTCGGTGCCGATCCCTCCGACAAGACACCATCGGATCTGTGGCCCAGCGACCATGCGGGCGTGGCCGCGACGGTCAGGCCGATCCCCGGACGAAGCCAGGACCGCTGACCCTCTCCCACCTGCCAGGCCGCCCGTTGCGGGCGGCCCGGCGCTCCGCCCCCTCCCGGAGTCGGAACTCCACTCGTCACCGACGCGGTAATCAGGCCAGGAAGCGACCCGGATCGAACGGTTCGATCGGCAGCGACGTCGCTCCATCCAGGATCCGTTCGGCGAGCAGCTTGCCGGTCACCGGTCCCAGCGTCAGTCCGAGCATGCCGTGCCCTGTAGCCGCGTAGAGTCCCCGGAATCCCGGGAGCGCGCCGATCGCCGGCAACCCATCGGGCGTGCAGGGCCGAAGCCCGACCCATACGTCCAGCGGATCGGCCCGCTCCACGCCGTCGAAATACAGCGAGGCGGACCGCATCAACTGCTCGAGCCGGTCGGGACGGATATCGTGGTTCCATCCGCTGAACTCGAGCGTCCCGGCGAAGCGAACGAACCGGTCCATCGGCGTGCAGAACACGGAGCGTTCCACAAGCAGGCAGGGCAGGCTCAGCCCCGGTGTGCCCGACTCGTCCGGGTCCCGGTCCTCGTGGTATCCCTTCGCGGGCTGAATCGGCAGCCCGACGCCCAGCTGTCCCAACAGCCCGCCGCTGTAGGACCCCGTCGCTACGACCACCGTCTCGGCCTCGATCCTCTCGCCATCGCCGACGATCTTCCCGTCACCGGGCCCCGCCTCGCGGCCGACCCGAACTCCCGTCACCCGGTCGCCCGAGACCTCGATCCGATCCACGCTCAGGCCCGAGCGAATCCGGGCGCCGTGCTTCTCGGCGGCCCGCGCCAGCTCCGTTACGAATCGACTGGGATTGACCGTGGAGCCGTCGGCGTGGGCGAAGCCCCCGACCAGATCGTCACGTATGACGGGCTCCCGGTCGCGCAACGCCTCGATCGACAGCTCCTCCGTCTCGAACCCGTACCGGCCGATCAGGCGAGCCTCGCGTCGGACCGCCTCCAGGCCCCCTTCGCTGCGGCAGACCTCCAGGTACCCAGAAGGTCGGTAATCGCATTCCAGCCCTTCCTCACCCACCAGGGCCTCGAACAGTCCGGGCGTGGCGAGCCCGAGCGGCGCGAGCGACGCCATCGCGTACTCGAGATGCGACTCGGTGCAATGCCGGGCGAAGGCCCAGAGCCAGCGGACCAGGCCGGGGTCCCACCGTGGGGCAACGTACAGCGGACTCAACGGGTCGCCGAAGGAACGAATCGCCTGCCAGACGCGGCCAGGTCCGTTGATGGGGGGATGGCCGGGCGAGATCATCCCTGCGTTGCCCCGGCTCGCGCCCTCCGCGAGTCGGCCCCGTTCGAGGACGATCACCTCCGCCCCGCGTCTGGCGAGATAGTAGGCCGTACAGATCCCGATCACCCCGCCTCCGATCACCACGATCGGGTCGGAGGGCCGACTCCGGGAGCTGCCATGCGTGCGGTCCGACGGACGCGGAGTGGACGACTCCGTGCGCTCGTTCCTGGCCAGCGTGAGCTCCTTTCGACTCGCGGGTCCGGAGACCTTCGGCCACCGGAAGACAGGTCCGCTCTTCGGGGGAAGCTACGCCGGAAGCGGCGGTGCGGAAAACGGGTCCGGAGCGGTATATTCTCCCCCTGCGACCGCCCGGTCGCGATCGCGGAACCCACACCTGGAGGAAGCGAATGGATTACACGTGGGATGACCTCCGAAAGATGCCGGTGAAGAAGCTCCGGGAGATCGCCGAAGAGCTGGGCGACCACGAGGAGCTGCACGGTTTCCTGACCATGCACAAGGAGCAGCTCGTTCCCGCGCTCTGCCACGTGCTCGGGGTCGAGGATCACGCCCACCACGAGATCATCGGCGTGGACAAGGCGTCGATCAAGGCACAGATCCGGGAGCTCAAGCTGCAGCGCGACGAAGTGCTCGCGGCGAAGGACCCCGTCGAGCTCAAACGGATCCGCCGAAAGATCCATCGGCTCAAGCGAAAGCTGCACAAGGCGACCGTCTGAACCGCACCGCGATCGTACCTCGATTCACGGCCTCCGAGGCAGAGGAACTCGCGAAGGTTCACTGGGGAATCGACGCAGTGGCGAGCGCGTTGCCCAGTTCGATCGATCAGAATTTCCGGCTGGATACGACGGGGAAGGAGAGCTTCGTTCTCAAGATCTCCAACTCTTCCGAACGACCGGAATCCTTGGATGCGCAGGTGCGTGCACTCGAGTACCTGGCCGCGGAGCCTCCGATCGCTCTCCGCGTGCCCTTCGTCACGCGCCGGCCGAACGGTGACGCGACGATCTGTACGAGGGGGCACCTGGTCTGGCTGGTCAGCTGGCTGGAGGGGAGGCCCATCGCAGATCTCGCGTCACGCCCGCACGCTCTGCTTCGGGAATTCGGTCGGGTGCTCGGCGAACTCGACGCACGGCTTGCCGGCTTCGACGATCCCGCCCTCCATCGTGAGTTCCGCTGGGATCTGATGCGGGCGCCGGCGGTCATAGGGCTCACCGATCATATCCCGGATCCCGCCGGACGCCGTCACGTCGTGCGCCGTCTGCGCCGATTCGCGACCGACACGATTTCACGCCTGGAGCAACTGCCTTTCCAGGTCGTGCACAACGACGCAAACGATCACAATCTTCTGGTGCAACCTGCCGCTTCGGGGGACGGGTTCGTTCCCTGCGCCCTGCTGGATTTCGGCGATCTGTTGTGGACCCCGCGCGTAGCCGAGGCGGCGATCGCCACGACCTACGCGATGCTCGGGAGCGAAGAGCCTGTCGAGGCCGCCGGGGCGCTGCTCTCCGGATACCACGCAGCCTTGCCGTTGGCGCCGGAGGAACGGGGGTTGCTGCCCGACTTGATCGAGGCGCGGCTCTGCGCCAGTGTGGCGATCTCGGCGTACGAGCGCGCGTGCGACCCGGACAACGCGTTCGTCACGGTTTCGGAGGCCCCCGCCTGGCAGTTGCTGGAGCGGGTCGCCGAGGAGCGGTTCCGCTCCAGGCTGGCGACGGCATTCGCGGAGATGACATGGCAAGAGGATTGACCGCCGACGAGATTCTCGCTCTCCGCGACAGGCACCTGGGCGGATCGCTCAGCGTTTCGTACCAGCGTCCCCTGCACATCGTTCGTGGCGAGCGGCAGTTTCTGTATGATGCCGCGGGTCGGGCCTATCTCGATTGCGTCAACAACGTCTGCCATGTCGGACACGGACATCCAAGGGTCGTGGAGGCCGCGTCCCGGCAGATGGCCGAGTTGAACACCAATACTCGCTACCTGCACGAGAACATCGTCGAGTACGCGCGCCGGCTCGGCGGACTCTTCCCGGACCCTCTCGAGGTCTGCTTCTTCGTCTGCTCGGGCAGCGAAGCCAACGAACTGGCCCTGCGGCTGGCCCGGACCGCGACGGGGAGGCGGGACGTGGTCGTGCTCGACGAGGCGTACCACGGGAATACGGGCGGGATGGTGGACCTGAGTCCCTACAAATTCAACGGCCCCGGCGGCGCCGGACGACCGGAACACGTTCATGTCGCGCCGGTGCCCGATCCCTTCCGCGGGCGATATCGGTACGGTGACCCGAGCGCCGGAGAACGGTACGCTCGCACCGTCGCCGACGAATTGGGAGCCGCCGAGTCCCGGGGGCGCCCGGCTGCGGCGTTCTTCGCGGAGTCGGTGCCGGGCTGTGCGGGCCAGATCGTGCCCCCGCGGGGATTTCTGCCTGCGGCCTTCGAAGCTGCACGTTCGGCTGGTGCCCTGAGCGTGGCCGATGAAGTGCAGGTCGGATTCGGCAGGGTCGGGACCCACTGGTGGGCATTCGAGGCACAGGGAGCGATGGCGGACATCGTCACTCTCGGAAAGCCGATCGGCAACGGTCACCCGATGGGAGCCGTCGTCACCACCCGCGCGATCGCAGAGGCATTCGACAATGGCATGGAGTTCTTCAACACGTTCGGCGGCAATCCCGTTTCGTGCGCGGTGGGCCTCGCCGTTCTCGATGTGATCGAGGAAGAAGAGCTGATGGAGAACGCGCGGTCGGTGGGCGAGCGATTCCGCGCCGGCCTGCGCGAGCTCTCCGGGACCTGCCCGATCATCGGCGACGTTCGTGGCCTGGGCCTCTTTATTGGCGTCGAACTCGTGCTCGATCCCGAGACGCTGGAGCCTGCCGGGGAACTGGCATCGCGGGTCGTAGACGCGATGCGGGAACGGGGAATCCTGCTCAGTACCGATGGTCCGTACCGGAACGTGATCAAGATCAAGCCACCGCTGGTGTTTCAGGCGACAGATGCCGACCGTGTGGTATCTGAGCTCGAAGCGGTACTCGCGGAAAGCGCACTCGGAGTGTCCTGACAGGCGGTCCACGAATCAGCCAACGGAAGGGAAGCGATATGTTCGAGGCGGACACCTACACCGATCGACGGAACGAACTGGCGCGGGGCATGGGGCGGGGAGTCCTCCTGTTCGTCGGCAACGACCTGGAGCCGATGAACTACGCAGACAATCCGTATCCGTTCTGGCAGGATCGCAGCTTCCTCTACTACTGGGGGCTCGATGAGCCGGGCCTGGCGGGGCTCATTGACCTCGAGAGCGGCGATGCGACCCTTTTCGGCCACGATCCGACGATCGATGAAGTCGTGTGGACCGGTCCGCAGCCTTCGATCGCTTCGAAGGCGGAGCGGATCGGAGCGACGGCGGCCGAGCCGATCGAATCGCTTCCCGAGCGGCTCCGGGTGTTGCGATTGTCCGGCCGGCAGGTCCACGTCCTGCCCCTGTATCGCGCCTCCAGTCGGATCCGGGTCGCGGAATGGATGGGAGTCGGGCTGTCGGAGGTCGACGGGCTCGTATCGAGGCCGTTCATCGAGGCGGTCGTGGACCAGCGGATCATCAAGAGTGACGAAGAGATCGCGGAGATCGAGAAGGCGATGGCGATCACCCGGGCGATGCACCTGGAAGGGATGCGGGTGGCGCGGCCGGGAGTGGCCGAGTGGGAGGTCGCAGGCGCGGTCGAAGGCGTGGCGCTCCGTCACGGCGGCCGCCTTTCGTTCCCGATCATCTGCTCGAAGCACGGAGAGACCCTCCACAATCATCACTACGACAATCTCCTCGAAACCGGCGATCTCGTCGTGCTGGACACGGGGGGCGTCTCGCCCTCCGGATATGCCGGGGACATCACGCGAACGCTGCCGATCGGCGGACGGTTCGACGGGCGACAGCGAGCGATCTACGACCTGGTGCTGGATGCCGAGGTGCGCTCGGTGGAAGCGGTCCGGCCGGGGGTCACCTACCGCGAAGTGCACCTCGCCGCCTGCCGCATTCTCGCCGAGGGGCTCTGCGAGCTCGGGCTGATGAAGGGGGATCCGGCCGAGGCGGTCGCCGCCGGCGCGCACGCGCTCTTCATGCCGCACGGACTCGGTCACATGATGGGTCTCGACGTGCACGACGCCGAGGGCCTGGACGAGACGTACGCCGGGTACGGCTCGGAGATGAAGCGCAGTGAGCAGTTCGGACTCGCCTCCCTTCGCCTCGGTCGGACCCTGGAGCCGGGCTTCGTTCTGACGGTCGAGCCGGGCATCTACCTCATTCCGGCCCTGATCGACCGCTGGAAGGCAGAGGACCGGCATGCGGCGTTCATCGAGTACGAGGAGCTCGAGTCGTGGAGGACGTTCGGCGGCGTGAGGATCGAGGACGACGTGGTCGTCACCGCAGACGGCCACCGGGTCCTCGGCGAGCCGATCCCCAAGGCGCCCGACGAAGTCGAGTCCCTGCTCGGGCAATGAGAGTGCCATGCGTCTGACCCGGGATCAGCTCGAGATCGCACCGGCGGATCTGGCCCGTCGACTGGAAGACGGCGACCGCGTGCAGGTGCTGGACGTCCGGGCGCCCGAGCGGCTCGCGGCCGGGGTCGTGAGCCCGGTGCCCCCGGATCGCTTCATCAATGTGAGAGGATCCGAGCTGGTGGCCATGCCCGACCCCGCGGCAGCCGGTCTCACCCCCGACGAGGATGTCGTGGTCGTGTGCGGACGCGGCAACGACAGCCTTCGCGTGGCGGCCTGGCTTACCGTCGCCGGCTACGAAGCCCGGTCCCTGGCGGGCGGCATCGCCGCGTGG
>Ga0316576_10002282_pt1 | contig 10857 bp, 9 predicted proteins | sample S0NA_FD_203075 | JGI IMG/M metagenome (GOLD analysis project Ga0316576, IMG submission 203075) | Rhizosphere microbial communities from salt marsh grasses in Alabama, United States - S0-2_050615r3r5 | ecosystem: Host-associated > Plants > Roots > Rhizosphere | place: USA: Alabama | collected... | reverse complement strand
CGGCAAGATCAGCCCATTTGAGGCCTTTTTCCAGCTTTGCGACAAGAATGGCTTCTTTCATTTCGGTTTTGTTCATACCGCTTTCCTCTGTTGAGTTTGGAAGATGATTTGCCACTGATCTCGCAAAAGTCGTGCCATCTTTAAAAAGTCATATAAAACAGAAGATTGCAATTCGACGCGGGATGGTCAGCAGGACATTCCCGTTTTCAGGGCAGGAAATGTCGGACATTGTCGTCAATGACAGACGGGCTCGTAAGTACAGTCAGGAGGCTGGATTGAAATGTCCCGTAAAATCAGGCATCTGGGCTCTTTGGCACGATACCTGCAACATCACAGGCAAATTATATCCAGAGGCTTGCCAGAATGAGCGCAAACATCAGCATCGATTACATCACCCATACATTCAGAGGTCAGACGGCCCCGACCCTGAACAATATCGAGCTCAAGATTCAGGCGGGTGAGCGGGTTGCACTGATCGGGCGCAGCGGCTGTGGCAAATCGACCTTGCTGCACATGCTTGCCGGCCTCCTGATGCCGACCGAGGGCTGCGTGCGTATTCACGGCCATCAGGTTACGCGTCCAAGCGCCAAGTGGAACATGATGTTTCAGAAGCCCTCACTCTATCCCTGGATGAATGTTCGGCAGAACGTCGAACTCGGCCTGACCTTTGCCGGAGAAAAAAACCCGCAGAAGATTGACTATCTGCTGGATCTCGTCGGGCTATCAGAAAAGGCCAATGCACACGTGCAGAGTCTCTCGGGTGGACAGCAACAGCGTGTGGCACTGGCACGATCACTCGCTACCTCGCCAGAGGTACTGCTGCTCGACGAACCTTTCTCGGCACTGGATGCCTTTACCCGGGCAACACTGCAGGACGAGGTCGCTCGCATTTGCGGGCAGGAAAACCTCACGATGGTGATTGTGACTCACGATATCGACGAGGCCGTTGCCATGGCTGACCGGGTGCTGATCATGTCGGCCAATCCGGGCGAGATCGTCGGTGAAGAACAGATCGACCTCGCTTTCCCGCGTGACCGTTCCCGGGCTGAATTCAGCCGTGCCAGGGAACAACTGATGACCAAATTCGACAGCCTCGTTGGTGATGCGAAACCTGCTGAAATCAGGCAGGCGGGACAATCTGAAGCGATTACCGAAAGCAAGCAGCAGGCTGCCTGACCTGTCTCTCTTCTGAACAATCATTACCCCTTACTTATTCCGGAGAACATCATGAGCAAGATCAAAGATGACGAACTCGATTACCTCAACAAGCATGAGATGAGCCGTCGTGACTTCATGCTGGACATGCTCGCCATGGGCGGTCTTGCCGCAAGCATGACGCTGCCTGGTCTCAGCATGGCAAACGTAACGCCACCTGAGGATGAGGTAGTGCGTATCGGCTATCTGCCGATTACAGATGCGACTGCGCTACTGGTTGCGCACGGCATGGGCTTCTTTGAGGACGAGGGCCTCAAGGCAGAGAAACCGACACTCATTCGTGGCTGGTCGCCGCTCGTCGAGGGTTTCGCTGCAGGCAAGTTCAACCTCGTACATTTGCTGAAGCCCATTCCTGTGTGGATGCGCTACAACAACGATTTTCCGGTCAAGATCATGTCCTGGGCGCATATCAACGGTTCTGCACTCATCGTCGGAAAGCACACGGGCGCGCAGGATTTCAAGGACCTTGGTGGCATGCAGGTCGCCGTGCCCTACTGGTACTCCATGCACAATATCGTGCTCCAGATGGGGCTGCGAAGTGCCGGACTGAAGCCGGTTATCAAGGATCAGACGGAGCCGCTGGCCAAGGATGAGGTCAATCTCATGATCATGCCGCCGCCCGATATGCCACCGGCGCTGGCTGCGAAGAAGATCGATGCTTTCATCGTCGCAGAGCCATTCAACGCCTTCGGTGAAATGAAAGCGGGCGGCAAGATGTTGCGTTTCACTGGCGACATGTGGAAGAACCATCCCTGCTGCGTTGTCTGTATGAACGAGAATACTGTCAATGCCAATCCGGAATGGACGCAGAAGGTCATGAATGCCATTGTTCGCGCTGAAATCTACGCGCAGGAGAACAAGGAAGAAGTCGCGATGATGATGTCGAAGGATGGCAAGAAATATCTGCCAATGCCGGGCAAGGCCGTGGTACGTGCCATGACCTACTACGATGAAGAGAAGTATGCCGAGCCGCATGCCATCCGTAACAAGGCGGAATTCGAAAACGGCCGTATCGATTTCTCACCGTTTCCCTATCCATCTGCTACCGAGCTCATTGTCGAGTCCATGAATGAAACCCTTGTCGGCGGTGACAAGACTTTTCTGGACGGACTGGATCCGAAGTTTGTTGCCAATGACCTCGTCGACTACAAGCACGTCAAGGCTGCCATGCAGAAATACAAGGGTTGGGAAAAGGCACCCGGCGTCGATCCGGACAACCCGTACGAGCGTACTGAAGTGGTGAAGATATGAGTGCGACCCCGGCTTCACTCAGCATGAATGCCGCCAGGGAGGGCGGGTTCGACTGGAAAGCTTTCGGTATGGTTGCCTGGCGCGGTATCGGCTATCCGGTTATTGGAATTGCCGTGATGCTCGCTCTCTGGTGGCTTGGAGGCTGGGCGATTGCAAGTAATCCGGACACCGAGTCATTTGCCGATTTTGCACCGGCGCCGGCATTCTCGCGTCTCCTCGAGTTGACTCTGAATGGCTACGTCTGGGAGGCATCGGCCCCGAGCCTGGCACGCATCGGTCTCGGTCTGTTATGGGCTGTGATCATTGGTGTGCCCATCGGCGTGGCTGTCGGTCTCTATGCCTCTGTACGCGAGATCAGTCATGTTCCTTTCCAGTTCCTGCGCATGATCTCGCCGCTGGCCTGGATGCCGATCGCGGTGCTGGCTTTCTCAAGCTGGGACGGGGCAATCGTGTTCCTCATCGCAGTCGCTGCGATCTGGCCTGTCCTTTTCTCTACTGCCCAGGGTGTGCGCCGCATCGACCCGTTATGGTTCAAGGTGGCGAAAAATCTTGGTGCGGACGGGCTGCAGATGCTGCGCAGGATTATCCTGCCGGCAATCGGCCAGGATATTTTCGCGGGTATCCGTCTCGCGGTGGGGGTTGCCTGGATCGTCCTCGTGCCTGCCGAGTATCTTGGAGTCACGAGCGGTCTCGGCTACGCCATCAACGATGCTCGCGATACGCTCGAATACGATACCCTGGCCGCTATGGTCGTGGTTATTGGTGTCATCGGCTTCTTTCTTGATGGCATCTGCGTGAATCTGATCAAGAAGTTCAGCTGGCATCACCAGGACTGATACCAGGCATCACTTACTCCGGGTTCGCAGGGATGCGAGCCTTCTGGAGGCGGCCATTTTCTGACAATCAGGACAATTGGCCCCTTTCTTGCATGAACAACAACTCGATGTCGACATTGTCGGAAATTGTTCATGACCGAAAAAGAATCGCTCAACTCCATTGAATCCGAACTGCTGGTGGTGCGTCAGGCCGCTCAGCTCATCACTCGCTCCTCTGACCCGAAAATAGCCATCCAGGGTATTCTTCGCCTGCTCTCGGAATTGCTGGGCCTGAACAGGGGACGCGTGATCCTGCCAGAAGAGGAGACGGGCAAGCTCCGTATCACCTATGCCTATGGCCTGACCCGCGAGGAACGTGACAAGGGGCTTTACGATTTCGGCGAGGGTGTCACAGGACGTGTCTTCCAGACAGGGCAGATGGCTGTCATTCCGAACATTGACGAGGATCCGATCTATCTGAGGCGCGCTGTCGAACGCACCACGTTGCCTGATGAAGCGGTCGCTTTTCTCGCTGTACCGATCGTTCTCGACGAAAATCCACTCGGTGTGCTTGCTACTCATCGGCTGTTGCATCGACAGCGTCCGTTCCAGCGCGACCTGTCACTCCTGCAGGTGCTCGCAACACTGATAGGCCAGGTCCTGCGCGTCAAGGAACTCATCGACGAGCAGACGGCGCAACTTGTCTCTGAAAACAAGCTGCTTCGCAATCGGCTCGAGAGCCAGGGTGCGCAATACGGCATCATGGGAGAAAGTCCGGCACTGCAGCAGGCGATCCAGCAGGCACTCCAGGTAGCGAAAACCAATACCACCGTGCTGCTCCTGGGTGAATCCGGTACTGGCAAGGAGCGGTTTGCGCGCATGCAGCACATTGCCAGCGACCGGGCTGATGGCCCTTTCATCGGTATCAACTGCGCGGCCATACCATCGAGTCTCATCGAGTCCGAACTCTTCGGTCATGAAAAAGGCGCTTTCACCGGTGCGACCGCAATGAAAAAAGGCAAGATCGAGCTGGCCAATGGCGGGACGCTGTTTCTTGATGAAATCGGTGATCTCGAACTCGATCTCCAGGTCAAGTTATTGAAGGTGCTGGAGACCCGCACCATTCAGCGTGTTGGCAGCAGCAAGGATATTCCGGTCGATGTGCGCATCGTTGCAGCGACACACCAGAACCTGCAGGAAGCAGTGAACGAGAACCGGTTTCGACTTGATCTTTTCTACCGGCTCAATGTGTTCCCGATTCGTCTTCCGCCTCTGCGAGCAAGGCATGGCGATGTGCCGATCCTGGCGCGCTATTTTCTTCTGGATGCAAATGAAGAGTATGGCCTCGACAGGAGTTTCGCGCCCGGGTCTGTCGACTTGCTTGATGCCTATCCGTGGCCCGGCAATATCCGGCAGCTCGAAAATCTGGTCAAGCGTGCCGTATTGCTTGCGACCGGATCGATCATCACCAGGGGCCTGATCCAGCAGATTCTTGCCGAGGAAGAGGGGGTGCATTCTCCTGTTTTGCGCAAGCAGACCCGAGAGGAGTATGTGGCCGGGCACAGTCCGACACCGCCTGTCGCCACGGCACAGGACAGCATTCGCCCCTATGCTCGAGTCAGCGAGGATGAAGTAGGCCAGATCTGCGCTGTGTTGCGGGAGCACCGCGGCAACAAGACGCGCGCGGCTATTGCTCTTGGCATGACACCGCGACAGCTGCGTTACCGCATGCAAAAACTCGATATCACTGACTGGTAACGCACTTGTCTGCGTCTGGCCGGACAAATTGTCAGCCGGAAGGTGACAATGTCGACAAAGTGGACATGGGCGTCGTGGAACACGTCGCGCCAGATCCGCAAGAAAATACGCAACAGACTGTATTGATTGACTAAAATCGACTTGGCACAGGCTTTGCAATCTCCTGGGCAGAAAACAATTTTTCTGAACAACCCAGGAGAACACACCATGAGCACTACTGCACAAACTATCGCCAAGAACATGCGCTGCTTGCGTCCAATCGACAAGGACGGCCTCACTGCACTGGGCGAGAAGGGCAAGGCGAACCCGGATTCCGTCGTCACTCTGAAAGCAAAGACCATTTGCGAAGGCCAGTTTCGCATGCAGACATATGTACGTGACCTCGAGCCGATGCTCATCGACGAACCGCCACACCTGCTGGGCGAGGACAACGCGCCGAATCCTTCCGAAGCACTTCTCGCAACGCTCGGCGCCTGCCTGGCCGTGGGCATCCATGCCAATGCCACGGCACGCGGGGTCTGCCTGACCAAGCTTGAACTGCAACTCGAGGGTGATATCAATGTCACCGCGGTCTGGGGTACGGGCGATCTCGACGAAGCCAAGACACTCGGTTTCTCGGCCGTGCGCGTCAAGGTGGATGCCGAAGGGGACTGCAGCGACGAGGAGATAGCTGACATCATTTCTCATTCCAATGTCTGGTCGCCGGTTGCCAACACGCTGCGAAACAACGTTGCTGTTGAAGTCTCACCGCTCTGAGCCGGGAACCTCAAGGAGAAACCAGATGAGTGAAGTTGCAACACAATTCAACAGGGGTATTCCGCCGCTCGGTAATCTGCTGGCAAGCACGCAGCAGATCGTTGACACCGAGTTGCGTCCTCTCACGGTTGATATCGACCTTGAGGGGCTCTATCCCGAGTCTGTTATGAAAAGTCTCGGCAGGGAAGGGGTGTTCATGCAGCATCTTCCGGCCGTGCGTGGCGACAGTAAGACAGACCTGGGCGCAGCCATCCAGACGATGGCCACGGTCTCGCACGAATGTATGTCGACCGGCTTCGCCATCTGGTGCCAGGACACTTGCGCCTGGTATCTGCAGAATGCGGCTAACCCTGTAGTGCGCGATAACTGGATCGGCAAGGTCGGTACAGGTGAAGTGCTTGCTGGCACCGGTATGTCGAACACCATGAAGGCATTCGCTGGCATCGAGCCTCTGCGACTCAAGGGCAAGCGTGTGGATGGAGGTTACGTTGTCAACGGAAATCTTCCCTGGGTCTCGAATCTCGGAGAGGGACATGTCTTTGGCACACTCTTCGAGGTCGAAGGCTCCGGCGGGCGCTCTGTCATGGCGCTCGTGGATTGTGACAGCGAGGGCTTCAGCCTGCGTCTCTCTGCCCACTTCATGGCTCTCGAGGGAACCCGCACGTTCGCATGCATCTTCGAGGATGTCTTTATACCCGACGAGATGATTATTGATGACGATGGGGCTGCGTTTCTCAAGCGTGTGCGGACTGGCCTGGTCCTCCTTCAGTTTGGCATGGGCGTCGGCAATATCCAGTCATGCATCGATATCAGCCGTGGTGTGGAGCCACTGCTGGGCCATGTAAACGCTTTTCTCGATGACAGGCCCGACGAACTCCAGGAAGAACTGGACGATGCTGTTGAGGCTGTACTGGCACTTGCCGAAGAGCCTTACGAAACCTCGGACGAATACTTCCGCGAAATACTCGAGCTGCGCCTGGCAGCAGGCGAAATGGCGCTTCGTGCCTCACAGTCAGCGATGCTGCATACGGGGGCCAAGGGTTATCTCAGGACGGCTCCAGCCCAGCGCAAGCTGCGTGAATCCTACTTCGTTGCAATCGTTACGCCGGCGATCAAGCACCTGCGCAAGGAGCTTGAAAGTTTCGCCCAGGCAGCATGAAAGCCACGCGGTCCCGCAGTGATGCCGGACCGCGTAACAATTGAGAATCCGATATGAGAAGTTTCAAGACATCACTGGACGCAGACGAAGCTATCGCAAAACTGCAGGCCGGTATTGATGCGTCTGGCATGCGTCAGGTTGCGCACATCAACGGGCAGGCAAATGCCCTGAAAATTGGTAAAGAGGTTCCGGCCGATCAGATCCTCGAGATCTTCAGGCCCGATTTCGCAATTCGCGTCTGGGAGGCATGCAAGCCGGCAGGACACGATATTCCCCTGAGAATCCATGTGTACGAGGAAAACGGTGAGACTTTTGTTTCCTGTCGTATGCCCACGGAAGTGTTCGAACCGTTTGGTTCCGCAGCCCTGATGGAAATCGGTGAAGAGCTCGACGAGATCTTCAGCAAGATTCTGAGCTATGCGGAGGCGTGACATGAGCGGAATAGATTACCAGCGTTATGTTTGCGACGCGTGCGGCTACATCTATGACGAAGCGAAGGGTGACCCAGACTCTGGTCTCGCACCAGGTACGCGCTTTGACGAAATTCCTGACGACTGGCAGTGCCCACTCTGCGGTCTCACGAAGAGTGATCTGCGTCTGCTTCCCGATATCGCTCCTGTTGCAGCAGCTGTTCGTCAGAACAAAATCAGTAACTCTTCAAGGAGCAAGGGCGGAAAGGATTATGTCGTTATCATAGGCGCGGGTACGGCCGGCTGGTCGGTTGCCGAGTCGATACGACGGCGAGAGCCCGAGAAGCCCATTCTGCTGGTTTCCGCATGCAAGGGGCTTGTCTATCCCAAGCCCGCACTCTCGATGGCATTGACCCAGGGGAAAGAAGCAGATGACCTGGTGGACATGGATGCCATGACGCGCGCAGGGCAGCTTGGTATCGAGGTAAGAACTGAGACCCGGATCATCAAGATCGATACAGGGCGCAAGCGCCTGACGACCGTGAAGGGGGCCATTGAATACGACAAACTTGTTCTCGCACTCGGCGCGCATCAACGCGAATTGCCGGTCGAGGGAAATGCCGTGGACGCAATCATGCGGGTCAATGATCTGGCATCCTACCGTCAGCTGCGGCAACGGCTCAATCAAGGTGCCCGGCATGTGACGATCCTCGGCGCAGGCCTGATCGGCTGTGAGTTTGCTGATGATCTAACCAATGCGGGTTATGAGGTTGCTGTGATCGATCCGCAATCTCAGCCCCTCTCGGGTCTGTTACCCGGTTCAATGGGTGACAAGCTCAGGGAACGCTTGCTGGAAAAGGGGGTTGACTGGCGTCTTGGTACGACTCTCTCACAGCTCGATACGGATGGCTCCGGCCTTGCAGCATCACTTTCTGACGGCAGCCTGCTGCGTACGGACCTGGTGCTTTCTGCAGCAGGACTTGTGCCCAACACGGCTGTTGCCAAAAAGGCCGGTCTGGAAACAGACAGGGGTATCTCGGTCAACAATGACATGCAGACAAGCAATCCGGATATTTACGCGATCGGCGACTGTGCATCGCTCAACGGCGATGTTTTTGCCTACATCGAACCGATCCGGAGACAGGCAGAGGCCATTGCAGCATCAATCATCGGCGAGCATGAGTGCTTTATGCCAATCCCGCCACTCGTCAAGGTCAAGACGCCATCCATTCCACTGAGCATCTGCCGGCCAGCGGATATTACCTCGTCAGGCTGGGAGGTCGTCGAGGAAAGCGAACGCGGTAGTCATTACGAACTGCGAGACGGTCCACTGCTTATCGGCTTTGCACTGAGTGGCGAGATGGCTTCTGACGCTGGTGGTATCTACAGGCAGCTGGTCGCCTGATCGACTTGCAAACCTCCCTGGTCTGGCTTGGCGAAGACTCATAGTTTAGGGGAGCTGCAGACCATTCAGCCCCGGCGAGGGTTGGGTCAGGATGCTCCGGTGATCGCTGTGAGTTGACCGCCGCCCCAAGCAGTCACTCTCCGTTTGGAGAACTCCGGTAACAGGAGCACTGTTACGCTCCCCTGAATCGGACCATCCGATCGGGGGGGCGATTTCCACCTTCACGGACCGCTTCCGGTCGTTCCGTGACCATTCTCACTGAGTGATACCGAATATCCACAATTCCCCCGGCGTGTCGGGCAGAAACAAGCTTGCGGGTCATGTAAGCTTTTGACCTCATTGAGCGGGATGTGGCGGGCCGTCATGCCGGAGTTGGATGCAGATGCCATTTGAACGGGGTGATGCAAGTATGGTTGAATTCAAAACGATCGAGTGTGACTTTCATTAGTCGTGTAGCAGCGGCTTCAGACGCTCGATAAATGTGCGTCCATGGATCAACAGCAGCTTATAGCCGATACTTCAATGTTGGACACGGCTAGTCTGCGCAGCGCATTTCAGGACATGCGTGGAAAACATAAATCACAAGGGAGAAAACATGATGAACAGAATAGTTTCTCTCATCGGCATCACTGTCCTGAGTGCTGGATTATGGGCATGTTCCGAGACAGAAGAAGGATCGGCAGAAAAACCTGGAAAAGAGATCGATCAGGCACTGGAGGATGCCAAAGCCAGGTCTGAAGAGAAAACGAAAGAGCCTGGAGAGGCAATCGAACGGACAGAAAAAGATCTTCAGGAAGCTGCGAGCCATCCAGAAGAGTTAACCGGCGAACAAATCCGGGAACTCGGTGAGTCCATTCAGGAGACTGGTCAGGAGATGCAGAAATAAGTCTGCCTTATCGACCGAAATGACAAAGGGGAGGATGTCCGCTTTCTTACCCTGAAGTCAGAACAGGGCATTCCAGATCCGCTCAGCAAACATTCAAAAGCTGCACACTGTGCGCTGCGCCTGTTCCCCGCTGAATGGTCACCCGGCTTTTGCAATAGTGATTATTATCCCTGCCCGGTTGACCCTGGACAGATGATAGGTAATTCTTGCGGAGCTTCAAGTCATGATATTTTAGCGGCAAATACAATGAAGCCGTACTGAACAAGAAACGATGATTCGAAAAATTCTGATCGCGAACAGGGGTGAAATCGCTGTCCGTATTATCCGGGCCTGTGCGGAAATGGGCATTCGCTCCGTCGCCATCTATTCAGAGGCTGACCGGTTTTCACTGCATGTCAAGAAGGCAGACGAAGCCTTCAGCCTCGGCGATGCCCCCCTGGCTGGCTACCTCAACGTTCACCGCATCGTTAACCTCGCGGCATCAACCGGTTGCGACGCGATCCACCCCGGCTACGGATTTCTGTCGGAAAATCCGGAACTGGCTGCGGCTTGTGCGCACCGCGGTATAGTTTTTATCGGTCCCTCCGCAGAGGTTATCCAGCGCATGGGTGACAAGACAGAGGCGCGCGACGCGATGAAGGCTGCCGGGCTTCCTGTCACGCCCGGTTCTGATGGCAATCTTGGCAGCATTGAAGAGGCACAGGCACTCGCTGCAGAGGTGGGTTATCCCGTCATGCTCAAGGCCACGTCGGGTGGAGGAGGACGGGGGATTCGCCGATGCGATACCCCTGAAGAGCTGGAGCGCAACTATCACCGTGTTATCTCCGAGGCCACCAAGGCGTTCGGTCGCGCGGATATCTTCCTGGAAAAATGCATCGTCGATCCCCGGCATATCGAGGTTCAGGTTCTGGCGGACAATCACGGCAACGCCATTCACCTCTACGAACGCGATTGTTCGATCCAGCGTCGCAACCAGAAACTGATTGAGATCGCGCCTTCACCGCAGCTTGACGAGGCGCAGCGCCAGTATCTCGGTGGCCTTGCGGTCCTGGCCACGAAGGCAGTGGGTTACACCAATGCCGGCACGGTCGAGTTCCTGCAGGACGCGGACGGTCGTTTCTACTTCATGGAGATGAATACCCGTGTCCAGGTCGAGCACACGATCACTGAGACTATCACCAGTGTCGATATCGTGGAGGAAC
>Ga0316576_10002281_pt1 | contig 10858 bp, 5 predicted proteins | sample S0NA_FD_203075 | JGI IMG/M metagenome (GOLD analysis project Ga0316576, IMG submission 203075) | Rhizosphere microbial communities from salt marsh grasses in Alabama, United States - S0-2_050615r3r5 | ecosystem: Host-associated > Plants > Roots > Rhizosphere | place: USA: Alabama | collected... | reverse complement strand
ATCGATCTCCTCGATGGAAAGAGGCTGCTGTGGCCCCCAGGCGACGGCGGCACGGGCTTTCATCGGCGTGGTCCTCGTGTTGGTGGCGACGATGGGCAGGCCTGCTGCGGGGCGTGGTGACAAGCAAGGCCCAGGCCCCCGGCAGGGTACCCCGACTACCCATGGTTCCGACCCCACGGCCGGCGTGGTATTGGCGGCAGGCCGTTCGCCGCCCTTCACACCGTCCGTGGACCTACTCGAGCAGAGACCGCGCCGCGGAATCCGGAGCGCTTTGCGGCGGACGGGCATCGCGCACCTTGGGGCGGCAAACGGGCCGGCGTACCGTCTAGCCCCGCACGCTGCGATCCACGCGGATGTCGAGCTTCTTCAGGCGGTGCCAAAGGCTTCGCTCGGTGATGCCGAGCAGGCGGGCGGCCTTGACCTGGACCCCGGCGGACTGCTCCAGGGCCGCGACGATCATCCGGCGCTCGGTGTCGGCGAGCCAGCCATCGAGGCCGCTATCGTCGAGCTCGTCGAGCAATAGGCCGGGCGCCGCGGCCGGCACGTCACCGTCGTCCTCGTCGCCCTCGCTGTAGGACGGGCGCTGGCGATGGACGCGGTCCGGCAGATCGCCGCTGCGGATCACACCGCCGGTCGCGCTGAGCAGGGACCGCTCGACGGCGTTGCGCAGCTCGCGCACGTTGCCGGGCCAGTGATAGTCGCTCAGCGCTGCCAGGGCCTTGTCGCTGAAGCCGGTCACGGGCTTGTCCATCTCGGCGCGCAGGTCGGCCAGGAAGGCGTTGGCGAGCTGCGGGATGTCCTCCGCCCGGTCGCGCAGCGGCGGCACGCGGATGTGGTAGACATCGAGCCGGTAGAGCAGGTCGGCGCGGAAGGCGTCGGCCGCGACCAGCTCGCGCAGGTCGCGATTGCTGGCGGCGATGATGCGAACGTCCACGCGGCGGATCGCGTCGCTGCCCACCGGCGAGAACTCGCGCTCTTGCAGGACCCGCAGCAGCTTGGCCTGAAGCCCGAGCTCCAGGTCGCTGATCTCGTCCAGGAACAGGGTGCCGCCGTTGGCCTGCTCCAGGCGCCCGAGCCGGTTTTGCAGCGCGCCGGTGAAGGCGCCCTTGACGTAGCCGAACAGTTCACTCTCCATCAGGTCGCGGGGGATGGCGGCGCAGTTGATGGCCACCCAGGGGTGCTCGGCGCGGGGGCCGGCCTCGTGGATGCTGCGCGCGACCGCCTCCTTGCCGGTGCCGCTCTCGCCGGTGATGAGCACATTGGTCTTGTACGGCGCCACCTGGTCGATCTGCTCGCGCAGGCGCTGCATTGCCCGGCTGTCGCCGATGAGCCGGCGGCGGCGGTAGGCGCCGCTGACCGCCGCCTGCAGCTGGCGGTTCTCTTGCAGCAGATCGCGCAGCTTGACCGCCCGCTCGACGGCGATCTGCAGCTGCTCGGGCTCGAAGGGCTTGGTCAGATAGTCGCTGGCGCCGGCCTGGATGCATTCGATGGCCGAGCGGATGGAGCCGTACGCGGTGGCGACGATGACCGGCAGGTCGGGCCGGTCGCGGTGGGCGCGGGCGACGAGGTCCTTGCCGCTCATGCCGGGCATCTTCAGGTCCGAGACGATGACATCGAGGTCCGGGTTCCGCAGCAGCCCCAGCGCGTCCTCGGTCCGCTCGGCGGTCAGCACCCGGTAGCCGGCGTCCTCCAGGGCCATTTGCATGACCAGTAGCATGTTGCGCTCGTCGTCGACGACCAGCACGGTGCGTTCGGACATGATGATTCCTCCATTCCTTCTCATTGATGCCGCTGAGGAAACGCCGATCGGTCGGCGTGCCCCGTGCGGGGCAGGAGGCCCGCCATTTTCGGTCGCTTACGCGACTGAAAATGAAGGAAGCGGTAGACCGCGTCTTCCGCTTCCGTCTGATTGTTGGCCAGGATGGCCAATCAATCAGCATCTCCTAGGCACAGGCGATGCGCAACGCGAAGCGGGCGCCGCGGGCGGCCTCGCCCCGCTCCGGCGGGACCAGCTCCAGGCTCGCGCCGTTGGCCTCCGCCAGCGTGCCGGCGATGGTCAGGCCCAGGCCGCTGCCCCGGGGCTTGCTGGTGTAGAAGGGCTCGAACAGGCGCGTCATCTGCTCCAGAGCGATGCCGGGACCGCTGTCCTGCAGGTATAGCACCACGCACGGGCCGTCCAGGGTGGAGCCCACCGTAAGGGTGCCGCCGTCCGTGCCCATGGCCTCCAGCGCGTTGCGGATCAGGTTCATCCACAGCTGGCGCAGCAGCTCGGGATCGCCGGGGACGCGGCGCTCCCCATGTTGGTAGTCCCGCTCGACACGGATGTCGTCGCGGCCGGCGAGCAGCATCTGAAGCGCTGCCTCCAGCGGCGCGGCCGGGTCGAGCTCGGTCAGCTCCGGGGCGCGGTGGCGGGCCAGCTGCTGGAAGTCCTTGAGCAGCTGGTCGATGCGCTGGCTCTCCTCGCGGATCATGCCGCGCAGCTGTTCGATGCGGGCCGGGTCCTCGGCGGTCTCCAGCAGCCGCAGGGCCGTGGTGATGACGCCGATGGGGTTGCGGATCTCGTGGGCCATGGCCAGCGACAGCTCGCCCAGGGCCGCCAGCTTGTCGCGCCGGAATTCCCGCTGCTGCTCGTCGCGGGCCTGGCGCAGGCTCGCGGCCATGGCGTTGAAGGCGCGGGCCAGCTCGCCCAGCTCGTCGTCGGAACGCACCGGGATGCTGGCGCGGAAGTCCTGTGCGGCGACGCGCTGCACGGCCTGGTGCAGGGACTCCACCGGCCGGATCACGAGGCGGCTGAGCAGGATCCCGGCGACGCCGGCGAGCAGGCTGCCGAGCAGCACGATGGCCATGGTCAGGACCGCCTGGTCGGTGATCCAGCCGGCGCCGGTGCGACGGTCCAGGCCGCTGAACAGCACCGCCTCGACCCGCCCGCTCGCGTCCACCACCGGGCTGTAGAGGCCGAAATAGGCACCGTCCTCGGCCTCGGTGCTGAAGTAGTCGCGCTTGGCCTGGAGCTCGGCGTAGCCGGACGGCGGCAGGCGCAACTTCAGCGGCCGGTCCTCGTCGGCGAAGGCCTTCGCGAAGTCGCCGTCGCGGGGATAGAACAGCCGGGTCTTGAGGCCGCTGATCCGGCTCAGCCGTTCCAGCAGCGACTTGTCGAACAGGGTGCCGAGCACGAGGCGGTAGTGCGCCGGGGCCTCGGGCGGGAAGCGCAGGATGGTGATGGCGGCGAGCCGGCTCTTGCCGTCCTGCTCGACGCGCACCACCGCGGTGTCCTGCCCCTGCGCCCAGCCAGTGGTCAGCCGTGCCTGATGGGTGGAATAGATGAGCTCGTCGGCCGGATCGTAGACCTGCACCAGCGAGATGCCGAGCTCTTCGGCCAGCGGCGCCAGTTCCGGCGGCACCGGCGAGCGGCCGGGCTCGAGATCGGGCTGGCCGGGCGTGACCTCGGCGAGCACGTCGGCGAACAGCCGCGCGTTGTCATGCAGGTCGGCCAGGGTGTCCCGCTCCAACTGCGCCGCCTCGCGCACCCAGCGCTCGATGAAGTCCTCGAAACGGCCGGCGATCCAGTCCGCCGACAGCGTGCCGGTGACCAGCATCGGCACCAGCACGATCACGACGATGACCAGCAGCACCTTGCGCTCGAGGCGCTTGGATCTCAGGGCGTCGGGCATCTACGCAAATCGGGGGGTGCTACGAAACGCGGGGGTCCCGGAGGCACCAGGCCAGCCGGGCGCGTGGCGAGCGTTATCATAAGTAGTTGATATATATATTTTTTCTGGCGTCATTCTGGTCTGGCTTGAAATTTGCTTCAGAGATTGCCGAGAACCCTTTGAACCGAGCAACATCGAGATCAGAGCACCGGAGGCCCTTTATGCACATGCCCCAGTATACGGAACACCTGATGCCCTTCCACGGGGCCGGCAACGCGCCGAACGGCGGCCGGCGGCGCTGGCTCCCCGTCGTCCTCACGGGGGCGGCGCTGGCGGTGGCCGCCACGGTGGCGCATCCCGTTACGCCGCTGGGGGAGGCTGACTGGCTCACCCGTCTCGCCGACTCCGGCGACACCGGCGCCCAGCTGGAACTGGGGCTGGCCTACCGCGATGGCCGCGACGGCCTCGCCGCCGATCCCGGCACCGCCCTCTATTGGCTGAAGCGTGCCGCCCGCGGCGGCAATGCCTATGCGGCCGACCAGCTCGCCAATGCCTATGCCGACGGCGACGGTACGGCCGCGGACCCCGCGCTGGCGCGGCATTGGTGGCAGGCCGCCGCGCGGGCCGGCAACGCCGATGCCAGGCAGCATCTGGGCGCAGAGCGGCCCGGCGCGCTGGAGACCGTGCTGTCGGTGCTGACCGGCAAGGTCCGCAGCGAGCAGACGCACGCCGCGCTGTTGTCACGGGCCAAGCACGGAGACGCCTCCGCCCAGTACCAGGTGGCGATCCGTTATCGCGACGGTGCCGCGGGCTTCCCCCGCGACGCCGCGAAGTCGGCCGACTGGATGCGGCGGGCGGCGGCCTCCGGCAATGCGCTGGCGCGCGAGGCGCTGGCCGGGAATCGGACCCTGGCCCAGGGCTTCTAGCCCGCGCCGCGCCATCCAGACCCGACCTGCCAGCTTGACCGGAGTGCCGATACCATGAACGACCTGGAGCTCAATCTCCTCGCCTTCGCAGCCAGCGCCACGCTGATCCTTGCCTATCACCTCTACCTGCGCGCGCGCCTGCGTCACGACCCCGCCTATACCATCCAGGCCGTCTCCGCCAAGGCGCGCGAGGCCTGGGTGCACCACATCATGTCCGGCAAGGGCAAGGACATCCTGGCCGTGCAGACCCTGCGCAACTCGACCATGGCCGGGACCTTCCTCGCCTCCACGGCCATCCTGCTGATCATGGGCGTGATCAACCTGATCCCGCGGGGCAACCACGTCACGCCGCTGATGGAGGCGTTGCAGCGGCATGCCCTGGCCGGCGACCTGGCCACGCTCAAGCTTCTGCCGTTCCTGGTGGTGTTCTTCTGTGCCTTCTTCTGCTTCACGCAGGCGGTGCGCCTGTACAACCACGTCGGCTACCTGATCAACGCCGCCGGCAGCGGCGAGCATTCCCCGACCCCGGCCCTGGTCGCGCGTGTCCTCAACCGCAGCGGCCGCTTCTACAGCTACGGCATGCGTTCCTATTACCTGTCCGTGCCGCTCGTCTTCTGGCTGTTCGGGCCCTGGTACCTGCTCGGCGGCGCCGTGGCGCTGGTGGTGGTGCTGCACTATGTGGACCGCACCCCGACGCTGCTCACGCCGGCCGATGCGGCGGACGGCGACGGCGCCGAAGCGCCGCGGAGCCCGGCTGCCCAGTGGCGCTACATGCGGGAGCCGGCGCCCGGGATGGTCGCCGCACACGGCAGCGGGCCGGTTCCGGCCACCGGCGTGCATGGATACGGCCCGGGCTCACGGCCGGTGCAGCTGAGCGGGCAGACGCGGTACCGGGTCCGGATCGCCGATCCGACCGCCGCCGGATACCACGTGCGCTAGCCGATCATCTCCATCAATTCCCGGGGGCTGGTCCCCTTCATTAAATGGGCGTCGAACAGGTCGGGCTCAGGGCCTGCGATCTGCTCGACATAGCCCGACAACGCGATGACCCGCATGTCGCGCCGATGAGGCAGGGCGGCCAGCCGGCGCGCCACTTCAATGCCGTCGATGTCGGGCAGGCCGATGTCCAGGATCACGACCTCAGGACGGAACTGCTCGACCAGCGCGACGACCTGCTCGCCGGCGGATGCGGCCCGGACCTCGTGGCCCAGGGTCTGAAGGTACATCTTCAGCGACTCGATCACGTCCGGGTTGTCGTCCGCAAGCAAGATGCGCTTGCCGGTGCCGGCCGACTGGGGGGCGGCCGCGTTTGCAATCGCCTCCGCTGCGCCGGCAGGCCCGTCCGCGGTGGGCAGACGGACGACGAAGCGGCTGCCCCGGCCGGGCCCGGCACTGTAAGCCTCTACGCCGCCTCCGTGCATCTCCACCAGCTTCTTGACCAGCGGCAGGCCTAGACCCAGGCCGCCATCGGCCCGCGCGAGGGATTGCCGCCCCTGGCTGAAGACGTCGAAGATGTGCGGCATGTCCTCTGCCGCGATACCGCGTCCGTTGTCCTCCACCGCGATACATGCCGTCGGGCCGTCCCAGGCCAGCGAGACCCGGATTGTGCCCTTCGGGGGCGTGTACCTGGCCGCATTGTTGATCAGATTCGCGAGTACTTGAGCGAGACGGGTGTCGTCGCCGGTGACGATCACAGGTGCCTGCGGCAGATCGACCTCGATCCGGTGCTCGCGCTCGCACACCGCGCTCTGCGTGGATTCGACGGCCTCGCGAACGATCCCGCAGAGGTCCACCGGCCCGGTCTGGAGTCGGACGGTGCCACGCGTGATCCGGGCCGTGTCGAGCAGATCGTCCACCAGGCGCTCCAGGTGCTGCGTCTGCCGGTCTATGAGCTGTCGGGCCCAGTCGAGACGCGCCTTGTCCTCCCCCACCATTGCCATTAGCGAAAGGGCGTTGCGGATCGGTGCCAGCGGATTGCGCAGCTCGTGGCCGAGCATGGACAGGAACTCGTCTTTGCGCCGATCCGCTTCGGCGAGGCGCTCGGCCTTCTCCCGCAGTTTCGCCTCCAGCTTCTGGCGTTCGGTGACATCCATCGCCAGTGCGAGTACCGAGACGAGGGACCCGTTGTCGGCGCGAAGCGCGGATTTGTACCATTCGCACCAGATCACCGCGCCGTCCTTGCGCACGTTGCGGTTGAGGTGGCGATTGCGCGCGGCCTCTCCAGTGACGAGCTGCGCCAGCAGTTCGTTGACCGCTGCGCGATCTTCTTCGTGGACGAAAACGACCTCGTCGACGGACTTTCCCAAGACTTCGTTCTGTGTCCAGCCGAACATCCGTTCGGCCGCGGGCGACCAGCGCAGGATGCGTGCATCTACATCCCATTCCACGGCCGCTACCGGCGTGTTGTCGAGGTGCAGATTGAGCCGCTCCAGCGTCTCTCGGTGGCGGCGCTCCGCCTCTCTGGATGCCGTTATATCGGCAAAAGTCCCGATGCAGCCGGTGACTTCCCCGTTCGTGTCCCGCAACGGGGCCGCGTAGGTTATCAGGGTCCTGATCTGACCGTCCTCGAAGTGCAGCTCTTCCTCGAAGCCCTCGATGCGCTCGCCCCGGCGTGCTGCCACCTGCATCGGCAGCTCGTCGGGATCGAGCTCGCGGCCGTCGTGGAAGACGCGGAACGGCATTGACTTGGCGTCAGGGCCGGTGAGGGACGGATTGGCATCGTCCGGCAGGCGCAGCATGTGCGCGCCGGCGCGGTTCATGACCATCGTGCGGCAGTCGCGGTCGCGGCCGACGAAGATGCCGATGGGGGCCGCATCGAACAGCGTCTGCATCTCGGCGAGCTGGCCGTTCCGCTCCGCATGCAGGCGTTCGATGGCCTCCTCGTTGCGCCGCCGCTCCGTGAGATCGCTGACCAAGACATAGGCGCCGCCCACCGTGCCGTTGGCGCGCTCGTCGGGGATGTATTCCGCATGGATGTAGCGCCGGCCCGCCGACTCGTAGTCCAGCCAGGCGTCGTACTCCACCCTCTCGCCCGCGAGGGCCTTCTGCAGGTAAGGACGGATCACTTCGTAGGCCTTGGCGCCGGCGACCTCGGCAATGTGACGGCCTTCGACCTCAACGCGGTCGACGCCGAACCAGCGCTCGTAGGCGGCGTTGGTGAAGCGGTAGCATTCCTCGGCGTCGACATACGAGATCAGCGCCGGCATGGCGTCGGCGATGCGGCGCAGGGACCGCTCGCTCTCGGCCAGGGCCAGCTCGGCTTCCTTGCGCAGGGTAATCTCGGTGAAGGTGATGACGATACCGGCCACCGGCTCGTCCTCCGTCCGGTACGGGAGCAGGCGCCGCAGGTACCAGCGCCGGTCCTTGGTGCTCACCTCCCGTTGCTCGACCTCGATGCCGGCGAGCACCTTGCGGGCGTCATCGACCAGGTCCGAGTCCTCGAAGCTGCGCGTGATGTCCGAGATCGAGCGGCCGACGTCCGGCGGGATCAGGCTGAACAAGCGGGTGGCGGCCGGCGTGAAACGGCGGATGTGGAAGCGCCGGTCGAGGAACAGGGTGGCGATGTCGGTGCTGACGAGGAGATTGCCAAGGTCGTTGTTGATGTCCTCGAGCTCGTGCACCTTGTCCTCGAGCTGGCTGTTCAGCGTGGTCAGCTCCTCATTGAGGGATTGCAGCTCTTCCTTGGAGGTCTCCAGCTCCTCGTTCGTGGACTGGAGCTCTTCGTTCATGGACATGACCTCCTCATTGGAGGCCTGCAGCTCCTCGTTCGAGGTCTCCATCTGCTCGATGGTGCTGCGCAGCTCCTCGCGGGTGGAGCGCAGCTCATCCTCCATCATGGTGAAGGACGCATCCTGATTCTTGTCATGCTCGATCCTGGCGCCCTCGGGGGCGGGGGGCTCAGGTTCGCCCTCCAGGGTCACCAGCAGTAGTTTGCCGCGAGTGTCCTCGTCTGCGACTGGCGTTACCGTCACCCTGACCGTATACCACTGCTCGCCGCGCCGCACACGGCCGCCGCCCGCGCTGGCCGGCCTGCCCTCCGCGGCAGCTTCGCGCAGCACCGTGCGCAACTTTCCGCGGAGACCCTCCGGGGCCAGGCTCAGGATGTTCTCGGACGGATCACCGGCCGTGGGCCCCAGATAGTCCCGTACCGGCCCGTGGTAATACAGCACCCGGTCCTCGCGGTCCACGAGGACGGCTGCCGGCGTGAAGTGCTCAAGCAGGGCCTTCTGAGTCAGCGGCCCATAACCGCGCGGACGCCGGCCCGGTACCCTGGACGCGGGCAGCTCCGGCGATCGCCGCCGGCGATCGCCCGGCAGCGCGAGCTCCAGGTTGGGCGTGGGCACGCTGTCCTCGCGCCGGTAGATGCGCCACTTCTTCAGCTTTGTCGTAAACAGATCCTGCTGCTGTCCGATCGTCTCGGAGTTGCCGAGGAATAGATAGCCGCCGTCGCCGAGCGCGAAGTGGAACAGGGCCATGAGCCGCTCCTGACAGGCGGGTTCTAGGTAAATCAGCAGGTTGCGGCAGCTGATCAGATCGATGTTTGAGAAGGGCGGGTCCGAGATCAGATTCTGCGGGGCGACGATGACCCGCTCGCGCAGCGACTTCTTCACCTGGAATCTGTCCCCTTCGCGGGTGAAAAACCGTGCCAGCCGCGCCGCCGCGATCGGCGCGACCACGCTCTCGGGGTAGATGCCGTTGCGTGCCACTTCCAGCGACGCCTTGTCCACGTCGGTCGCGAACACGATCAGGTTGTTGCCGCGTCCGGCGGACTCCATCGCCTCCAGTGCCACCATGGCCATGCCGTAGGCCTCTTCGCCGGTGGCACAACCCGGCACCCAGATGCGGATCGGCTCGTCCGCGGCGCGGCGGGCGATGAGCTCGGGCAAGACGTTGCGGCCCAGGGCCTCCCAGGCCTCCGGTTCGCGGAAGAACCCGGTGACGCCGATCAGCAGGTCCCGGGCCAGGGCGCGGACCTCCTGATCATCGGTGCGCAGCCGCGCCTGGTAGTCCTCGATCCTGGACACGTGTGCCAGACCCATGCGCCGCTGGATGCGCCGTTGCAGCGTCCCGCGCTTGTAGCAGCGGAAGTCGTAGTCCTGGCGCGCATGGATCAGGGACAGGATATTCTTGATGTAGTCCTGCTCCTTCCGGTCGGCCGCCAGGGCCTCGGTGCGGCTGTCCAGGTGTCGTACGTAATGCGCGAGCACGTCGGGCATCTCTTCCACCGGCAGCACGTAGTCCACGTGGCCGGTGGCGACGGCGCTGCGGGGCATGCCGTCATAGGTGGCGGTGGCCGGATCTTGCGCCATCAACATGCCGCCGCGGGCTTTGATCAAGCCTACGCCCGAGGTACCGTCGGTCCCGGTTCCCGACAGCACGATGGCGATGGCCCGCTCCTGCTTGTCCTCTGCCAGTGATGCGAAAAACTCGTCGATGGGCATGCGCATGCCGCGCCGCGCCGAGGGTTCGCTCAAGTGAAGGGCGCCCTTGGCGATGGTCAGCGCAGTGTTCGGCGGGATGACGTGGATGCGGTTGCACTCCACCCGCATTCCGTCGGTGACCTGAACGACCGGGATCTCCGTGTACTTGGCCAGCAGGCCCGCCATCAGGCTCTCATGCGTGGGGTCCAGGTGCTGCACCAGCACGAAGGCGGCCCCGGTGTCCGTAGGCATGTCTCGGAACAGCAGGCGCAGCGCCTCGAGCCCCCCCGCGGAGGCACCGACGCCGACGACGGGACAGGCTGAGTCTCGGCGCCCCCTGGTCTTGGCATCGGATGGTGTCGGCACGGCGCGGGCTCTCCTCGGTCTCTGGCGCACTGATCCTACTCGTATACCATGAAACCCGTGCCCACGCGGCCCGTCGCGCCCGTAGACGCGCCGGTTCCTCGGCGGCCGTGTTACAGGATCGTTGCGTAGCCGGCTGACCGCGAAAGCCGACGACGTCGTCGACGCCGTGAGCTGAAGCTGCTGGCGGCGTCGCGGATGGCCTGAGAGGTGCGACCCGGGGTCGCGCCTCTTTCGCGGCCGCCCGCGCCTTGATTCCGGCACCGGCCTGGGCCCATGTTCGCAGCTTGCGACAGTTCAACCCGGAGAGCTCCGATGAATCGCAACAAGCTCGACGACGCTGCCATTGCCGACGCCCTGGGCTCGCTGAACGCCAGCGCCGCTTCGCCCTGGACCGTGCAGGACGGCAAGCTGCACAAGGAATTCCAGTTCAAGGACTTCAACGAAGCCTTCGGCTTCATGACCCGCGCCGCGCTGGTGGCCGAGTCCATGGACCACC
>Ga0316576_10002280_pt1 | contig 10864 bp, 9 predicted proteins | sample S0NA_FD_203075 | JGI IMG/M metagenome (GOLD analysis project Ga0316576, IMG submission 203075) | Rhizosphere microbial communities from salt marsh grasses in Alabama, United States - S0-2_050615r3r5 | ecosystem: Host-associated > Plants > Roots > Rhizosphere | place: USA: Alabama | collected... | reverse complement strand
GTTATGGGCCAACGCGATGCCGTAGGGGGAGTTCACGTAGAAGGGCTGGGCCTCGGCGGAGCTGGCGGCCCCAGCGGTCGGGTAGCGGACATGCCCTATGCCCATGGAGCCCCGCAGCTGGATCATCTTGCGGGTGCGAAAGACGTCGCGAACCAGCCCGTTGTCCTTGCGCAGATGCAGCCGATCCCCCTCGCAGGTGACGATGCCGGCGGCATCCTGACCCCGGTGCTGGAGCACCAGCAAGGCATCATAAAGCGACTGGTTGACCGCAGCCTTTCCAACGATGCCGACGATGCCGCACATGGGAACCTCGCTCGCCTACCGACTGCCGCCGAATGGCTCACCACAGGGGCGCCAAACCTCCCCTCGAACAGCGGCTTGAGAACACTGATCTCGGCTGGACTCCGGGCTAGGGCCCATTGAGCCCAACAGGCGGCGCGGCCGCCTCACACCCGGCCGAGTTGCTCCTGCAGCTCGGCGGGCACCAGGCTCAACACCCAATGGGCCACGGCCTGGAACTGCCCGATGGTCCGGGAGTCTTTCCACCAGCTCTCCTCGGGCATGGGCGTTAGGCTTGCCAGATAGACCGCCATGGCCACCAGCAGGGCGCCTCGGGCGGCGCCGAAGACGAATCCCAAGGCCCCGTCCACCCCCCCCAGACGGGCCTTGTTGATCCCCAGACTGAGCAGGGACCCAAGGATTGCCCCCAGGATCAGGACCACCAGGACAATCGCGACGAAGGCCACGCCCAGACGCACAGAGGGCTGCGCGATCTGGGCGATCAGGAGCTCTGCGACCTCTTTGTGATAGAGCCAGGCGAGCCCCAGGGCAGCGATCCACACGAGGAGGGACAGGACCTCGCGAATCAGCCCCCGTGCCAGGCCGATGAGCGCCGATACCAGGATAACCGCGATGAACGCGAGATCGATGAGCGTCATGGGGCCTACTCGTTCGGTCCGGCCGTCAGGGATAGTTTTGGATCAGGGTGTCAAGCTTCTGCTGAGTCCGCAGACGGGCCGCGGTACGCTCGGCGTTGGCTCGATCCACCTCGGGACCGACACGCACGCGGTAGTACAGCTTTCCCCTCACCTCCGCCTGCTCCACGAAGGCGGAGAATCCGGCCTTACGCAACTTGGCCTCCAGCTCCCCGGCCGCCTCGGGGGTTCTCAGACTTGCAACCTGCACCACCCAGGACGGCATGCCGTCGTGGGCAGCTCGCGAGGGCGGGGGTTCAATGACAGGGGTGCCCGCTGGTTGGGCCGGCGGCTCCTCGATGGCCGTGGGGGCCGGTTCCGAGGCGGTCTGGGCCGTGGCCTCCTCAGTGTCTTCCTCGGCGACGCCCGCGACCGAGGCCGCATCGAGATCGCCGGGCGGCGGCAGGGCCAAGGGTCGGGACTCTGTCTCCCCCGACGCGTCGAGCCCACCGACGCCGGAATCCTCGGGCGTCAGAAAGACCTCCGATTTGAGGTCCTGCTCGAAGGGCGGGGCCTCGGGAATCGTCAGCTCGTCCGACGGCCCGGAGTCCACGGAGTCGTCCTCGAACAGCATGGGCACGAAGATCACCGCAAGGGCGACAACGACCGCCGCCCCCACCAACCGTTGCTTGGCACCTTCTCGCATCGCTTTTCGACCAAAGGTCAATGGGACCCAGAGGCAGGGCCCGGGGCTCAGTTTCAGTGTGGCAGTATACCAGCCGATGGCCCCACGCCCAGTCGACGCAGGGCCGCCTCCACCGTCGTGAAGGAGCCAAAGACCAATAGGCAGTCCCCAGGGGCCGATTGAGCCAGGGCAGCGTCCAGCGCCGCCGGCAGGTCGGGCAGGATCCGCGGCTCGCGACCCGCGAGGACGGCCGCTAGCCCCTCAGCAAGGCGCTCCACGGGCATTGCCCTCGGGTCACTGCTTTGGCCAAGGAACCAGGTCTCGACCCAAGGGACCAGGGGGCCAGCAACGGCCTTTGGGTCCTTGTCGGCCAGGAGCGCCAGGACAGCGTGCCGGCGACCCGGACAGGGGAGGCCCCTGAGGTTGGCCGCTAGGACCTCCGCCGCCTCCGGGTTGTGGGCCACATCGAGGATCCAGGTGACGTCGCCCGGGATGACTTGGAATCGTCCGTTAAGCCGGGCACGGCCGAGCCCACTGCGGATGGCATTGACCGACAGCGGGAGACGCTGCGACAGGCAGCGCAGGGCGGCGATGGCGGCCGCGGCGTTCTGGTACTGCACCCGCCCGCGCATGGCGGGGGTCGGCAGGGCCAACCGCTCCCCCCCTGGCCCCGTCCAGGTCCAGGCACCCGACCCGGGCAGCACCCCGATCTCCCAGCCCACCTGCAGCACCAGGGCCCCTCGATCCTCGGCCTCCCGGCGCAGACGCCCGGGGGCATCCGGCTGCCCGATGATGGCCGACCGCCCCTTCCTGAAGATTCCCGCCTTCTCGACTGCAATCGCGTCGAGGCTGCCCCCCAGCCAGTCCTGGTGATCATGGCCCACCGAGGTGACCACCGCGACATCGGCGTCGATCAGGTTCACCGCGTCCAGGCGCCCGCCGAGACCCACCTCCAGGATCGCGAGATCCGGCTCGGCCTCGGCGAAAAGATGCAGAGCGGCCAGGGTGCCAAATTCGAAATAGGTCAGCGGCATCCCGCCGCGAGCTGCCTCGACCCGCTCGAACGCACCGCAAAGGGCGGCGTCCGAGACTGAGTCCCCGCCAACGCGCACCCGCTCGTTGTAGCGCAACAGGTGGGGCGAGCCATAGCAGGCCGTCCGGTATCCGCCCGCCTCGGCCCTGGCCTCGGCGAAGGCGACGCAGGAGCCCTTCCCATTGGTCCCACCCACGGTGATGACGGGGAAATCCAGCCCCTTCGGCCCGATCCTGGACCATACCCGGGAGACCCGCTCCAGACCCAGCTCCATCCGCCTGGGATTGAGGGTGGACTGCCAGGCGAGCCAGTCATCAAGGGTCTTCAAAGGGACTTCAATGGCGCGGATGGCGCATCAGGATGGCAAGCAGCTCCGCGATACGCTCCCGTAGGTCGCGGCGGTCGAGGATCATGTCCAGGGCCCCCTTCTCGAGCAGGAACTCGCTGCGCTGAAAGCCGTCGGGGAGCTTCTCGCGCACGGTCTGCTCGATGACCCTGGGGCCGGCGAACCCGATCAGGGCGCCCGGCTCGGCGATGTTGATGTCCCCCAGCATGGCGAGGCTTGCCGAGACCCCGCCCATGGTGGGGTCCGTCATAACGGAGATGAATGGCAGACCCTGCTCCCGCAGTCTCGCCAGGGCTGCGCTGGTCTTGGCCATCTGCATGAGGGAGAAGAGACTCTCCTGCATGCGCGCACCGCCGCTCGCGGAGAAGCAGACGAAGGGGCAATCCTGCTCCAGGGCGGCGTCCACGCCGCGCACGAAGCGCTCCCCGACCACCGATCCCATCGAGCCCCCCATGAACTCGAACTCGAAGGCCGCCGCCACCACCGGCGCCCCTTTGAGCCGGCCACGCATCACGACCAAGGCCTCCTTCTCACCAGACTGCTTCTGGGCCTGGGCGAGGCGGTCCTTGTATTTCTTCAGGTCCTTGAACTTCAGTGGGTCAACGGACTCCATGTCCGGCGCGACCTCCTCCCGAGGCTCGGAGTCCAGGAAGGTCTCGATCCGGCGCCGGGCGCGGAGGCGGTTGTGGTGGGTGCACTTTGGGCAGACCTCCAGGTTCCGCTCCAGCTCCGCCCGATAGAGGATCGCGTTGCAGCCAGGGCACTTGGCCCAGATCCCCTCCGGCACCGCCCGCTTATGGCTCGCCTCGGTTCGGATCCGAGTCGGCATCAGCTTCTCGAACCAGCTCATCTCGTCTCTCCGGAATCCGTCGCGTCGATGCCCGCTCGCAGACCACGGAGGAAGTCGCCGATGACCACCGGGATGCGTTCGGGGGACTCCGCCAGCTCCTCGATGCGCGCCACGATGGCGCTACCGACGATGACCGCATCCGCAAGCCCGGCGACACGACCCGCGGTCTCCGGGTCCTTGATACCGAAGCCGACGCCCACGGGGAGGGGGATGCGCGCCTTGATGGCCGCGACCTTCTCCGACACCGAGTCCAGGTCCAGGTGGCCGGCCCCGGTGACCCCCTTGACCGAGACATAGTAGACAAAGCCGGAGGCGATCCCACCGATCAGGGCGATACGGTGCTCCGTGGAGGTCGGGGCCAGCAGGTAGACCAGGTCCAGGCCCCGGGCGCGCATGGCCTCGACCAGGCCATGCCCCTCCTCGGGGGGGACGTCCACCACCAGGGCGCCATCCACGCCGACCTCGCTCGCCGAGACCGCAAAGGTCTCATAGCCCATGACCTCGATGGGGTTGAGATAGCCCATGAGGACCACCGGGGTCTCTCGGTCCTGGGAGCGGAAGACCCGCACCAGCTCCAGCACGTCGGCCAGGGAGACACCCTTGGCCAAGGCGCGCTCGGTAGCCCGCTGGATCACGGGACCGTCGGCGATCGGATCCGAGAACGGGACCCCCAGCTCGATCAGGTCTGCGCCGGCGGCGACCATCGCGTGCATCAAAGGAACGGTCACGGAGGGGTCCGGGTCTCCTGCGGTCACGAATGGGATCAAGGCGGTACGTCCGCGCCCCTTGAGTGCCTCGAATCGGGTGGCAATGCGGCTCACAGAACGAGGCCCTCCTGGCGCGCGACCGTGTGCATGTCCTTGTCCCCCCGGCCCGAGAGGTTCACCAAGACGGTCTTGTCCCTGCCCAGGGTAGGGGCCAGCTTCGCGACGTAGGCCAAGGCGTGGCTCGATTCCAGGGCCGGGATGATCCCCTCGGTGCGGGTCAGCGCATGGAAGGCGGCCAGGGCCTCGGCGTCAGTGATCGCATCGTAGCGGGCGCGGCCCGTGTCCTTGAGCCAGGCGTGCTCTGGACCCACCCCCGGATAGTCGAGCCCCGCGGAGACGGAGTGGGTCTCGATGATCTGACCGTTAGGGTCCTCCATCAGGTAGGTCCGGTTGCCATGCAGGACACCGGGCCGGCCAGCGCACAGGGGTGCGGCATGGTGGCCGGTGGCGAGCCCGTCACCGGCAGCCTCGATCCCGTAGAGGGCGACCTGCGCATCCTCGAGAAAGGGGTAGAAGAGTCCGATGGCGTTGGAGCCTCCCCCGACGCAGGCCACCAGGGCATCGGGAAGGCGACCGATGCGCTCCAGCATCTGGGCCCGAGCCTCCCGACCGATGACCGCCTGGAAGTCCCGCACCATGGCGGGGTAGGGATGGGGCCCGGCGACGGTGCCAATGATATAGAAGGTGTTGTCGACGTTGGTCACCCAATCCCGCATGGCCTCGTTCAAGGCGTCCTTGAGGGTGCGGGAGCCGGACTTGACTGAGACGACCTGGGCCCCGAGCAGGCGCATGCGGTAGACGTTCGCCTCCTGGCGGGCCACGTCCACCTCGCCCATGTAGACCACGCACTCCAGCCCCAGCCGGGCAGCCACGGTGGCGCTGGCCACCCCGTGCTGCCCCGCCCCCGTCTCGGCGATGATCCGGGTCTTGCCCATGCGCCTGGCCAGTAAGGCCTGGCCAATGGTGTTGTTTACCTTGTGGGCACCGGTGTGATTGAGATCCTCGCGCTTCAGGAAGATCTGGGCGCCACCCAGCTCCCGGCTCCAACGCTCCGCGTGGTAGATGGGTGAGGGGCGGCCGACGTAGTCCCTCAGGTCTGCGTCCAGCTCCGCCTGAAACTCGGGATCATCACGGTAACGCTCGTAGGCGGCCGTCAGCTCCTCCAGGGGGTGCATTAGGGTCTCAGGGACGAAGATCCCACCATAGGGCCCGAAGTGCCCGTTCCGGTCCGGCCAGTGGTAGCCGCCAGAGGCCGCCCAGGCGGCCCATCCGGGCGTCTGATCAAGGAAGGTCTCGGGTGCTGTCGCCATCGCTTACCCCACTCATAAAGGCTGAAATTTTCGCCGGGTCCTTAATGCCCTTGGCGATCTCCACCCCACCGCTCACGTCCACCGCGTATGGGCGGACTCGCCGAATGGCCTCGGCCACATTGTCCGGCCTCAGCCCCCCGGCCAAGACAATGGGCAAGTCGAGACGAGCGGGGATGTGGCCCCAGTCGAAGGTCCGCCCGGTGCCTCCCGGGAGCAGGGGGTCGAAGGCATCCAGGAGGAGTCCCGCCGCGCCTTCATAGGTCCGGGCTTGGGCCCCTGGATCAAGGCCCGGGCGCATACGGATCGCCTTGATCCAGCGCCGGCCGAAACCCTGACAGAACTCCGGCGGCTCATCGCCGTGGAACTGGAGCAGATCCAGGGGAACCCGATCGAGGACGGCACGAATCCGGTGCTCAGGGGCATCCACGAACAGGCCCACGGCCGCCACAAAGGGCGGCAGTCGATCGCACAGTCCCGCCGCCTGCTCCAGCGTTACGGACCTCGGGCTCGACGGGTGGAAGACCAACCCGACGGCGTCGGCGCCGGCCGCAACGACCGCGTCCACATCCTCTGGGCGCGTAAGACCGCAGATCTTAACCCGGGTGCGCGTCATGGGCGAGTAACGAGGCGACTCTAAGTTGATCGGTCCGCAAATGAACGCAAATCGCCGAGCATTCAGGCCCATCGCGGAGGCTGAGACAAGGAAACCCTGGGCTCCCACCAGCCTTTAGGGCTAGGGTGCCATCCGCGCGCCGATTTGGCGAGTCGCGTGGGGCTCAGATGAGGACGAGATCGTCCAGGGGTGCCTGGGGCAGATCGACGTTCGCAGGATAGTCCACGCGTACGAAGCAGAGCCCCTCGGGGCGAGCCGTCACCCCGCCAAGGGTACGGTCTCGGACCTCCAGGAGGTCTCGGGTCCAGGTCGGCGGCGCCTCACCGCGTCCAACGGCAACCAGTACACCGACGATGTTGCGTACCATGTGGTGCAGAAAGCCATTGGCGCCGATACGCAGCTCGATGAGTCCTCCGCGCGCCTCCTCCAGGTCCAGGTAGTGAACCCGGCGGATTGGGCTCTTGGCCTGACAGGCCACTGCACGAAAGCTCGAGAAGTCGTGCTCCCCCACCAGGTGGGAGGCCGCCTCCACCATGAGTCCCAAATCCAGGGCCCGATGGATCCAGAGGGCTCGGTCCCGCTCCAAGGCCGAACGGGTCGGACGATTGAGGATCCGGTAGCGGTAGTGGCGAGCGGTGGCGGAGAAACGGGCATGGAAGCCCGAATCCACCTCCTGGGCCCAACGGACGCAGCAGTCCGGGGGCAGGTTGACATTGGTCCCCAGCACCCAGGCGCGCGGGCGGCGAATGGATCGGGTATCGAAGTGGACCACCTGCTCCAGGGCATGGACCCCCGAATCGGTGCGACCGGCGCAATGCACGCGCACGGGATGATCCGCGACCTTGGCGATTCCTTGCTCCAGGACCGATTGCACGGTCCGGACACCCGGCTCCTGGGTCTGCCAGCCATGGAATCCCGTTCCCTGGTACTCGATCCCCATGGCCATCCGTACAAGGGGACGGGGGGCGAGATCCTCCTGCGACGAACCCGTCCTGTCCGAGGTCCTCGACACGAGCGCTCGATCAGCCCAGGGCCCGCAACATCTGCGCCGCCTCGCCGCGCTGCTCCTCGTTCCCCTCGTCGACGACCTCCTCGAGGATGCCCTTGGCGGAGTCCGAGTCACCCATCTCCACATAGGCCCGGGCCAGGTCCAGCTTGGTGGCATTCTCGTCCCAGAGCCCCGAGTCCATCTGCCATTGGGAGGACAGGAGGTCGCTGGAGCCGACCTCGTCCAACCCGCCCACGCCCGTGTCATCTCCGACACCCTCAAGCGCACTGCTGACAGCCCTGAGCTTGGGTGGATGGTTGGCCAGAGGACCGATGGCGGCGCTCCTCTCACGTCGTGACGAGGACTCCTCCCCCAGGTTGGCGACGGTGGGGGTGGAATCCACAAAGGACTCCAGGTCCAGATCGCTGGCCGCCCGCAGGTCCTCGATGGTCAGCTCGAGATCGGAGACGGCACCGAAGAGCTCGCCCTCCTCCTGGTCCAAGTGGAGATCCAGGCCCATCGGCTCCGGCTGCGCGGCCAGGTCCAGCGACTGAGGCATGTCATCGAGGTCCAGGGACATGGGCTCCAGGTCGTCTGGGATGGTGGGGGTGGGCCGGGACGAGCGGAGGACAGGCACGTCCCGTCGCGACGGGTTGGTGGCGGACACGAAGCCATCGACCTGGCCCCCCGCAAGGCCACCCGCCCCTGAAGGACCCTGGACGTCGCCGATGTCCAACGAAGGGGTCTCGCCCAGGAGAGACTCGCCCGACGCGGGGACCGCGGAGCTGGCAAGCGGGACGCTACGCGCGGTGCCGCCAGTTGGGTGCTCCACACCCTCGATCCCCTTTGCGAAGTCCACGAGACGCTGCCAGCGCTCGGGGTAGAGCCGGTCCTCACCCGCGCCCTGCATCTCGTTCATTAGCCGATCCAGCGCCAAAAAGTTCTTGGCACCATGATAGGACTCGGCAAGCTTGTACTTGAGATCAATGCGTTCGGGGGCCCGCTGGATCTCCTCCCGTAACAGCTCCTCAGCCTCCCGGTAACGGCCATAAGCAATATAGATGTCCGCCTCCGAGAGCACATCGGCCTCGTCCGACTCGGGGTGGGAACGGCCCAGGGCGGAAAAGATAGAGGGAGTGTCCCCGGCCACCACCTCCGGAGCACCGGAGTCCCTGCGCCCCTTGTCGATGGCACCGGGGCCCGCGGGCCCCCCGGTTTGGGGCGGGGATACCCCGGCAGACTTGGCGGTCAGCTCAAAAGACTCGGACCCCAAATCCAACTCCACCGAGTCACGCCGCCGCACCCTCACCCAGGCCAGGGCCGCAATGCCAAGTAGAATGACGCCAGCGGCACTGGCAAGCGGGACCAGCAGGTCACCCCAGGGGAGTGGCAGACCGGAGCCGGAACGCTCCGTCGGCTGGACCGGGAGAGGCTCGGATTCGGTCTCGGCCGTTCGGGGAGCGGATACGCCGGCGTCGGCCGGCAGCGGCTCCAGCGGCGGAGGGGCCGCCGTAGCGAGAGGCTCCTGGGCCTGCCCACCCGGTGACGCCTGCTCCCCCGGCACCCCTCCATCCGGGGTGGCCCCAGTGACAGGGGACACAATCCCCTCGAGCGGAGCTCCGGGGCTACCGTCCGGAATGGGAAGATCCAGGGTCTCGATCGGCTCGCCAAGGACTGCCGGCTCCAGAACCTCTCGGGATACGGCGCCGCCGGAGTCCGCCAGGGCCTGCTCCAGCGCCCGATCTTCGCTCTGGCCGACCCCCTGCCCCAAACCGGGGGCAGGAGACGCCGGCGTCTCGATGAGCGACCCCTCCTCCACGGGATTGGTATCCGCCGCGGCGTTCGCTGCGTCGGAGGGCTCAGCCAGGGCCGACTGCGCCTCGGCCGCCACCTCAGGCGCACCCTGGATACGGGCAAGCTCTGCGGTGCGCAGCCGCAGGAGCTGCTGTATCTCGCCGAGTTGGGCCTCCAGCTCACGGATACGCTCACGGAGCTCCGCAGTCTCCTGGCGGGTGCTCTCACTCGTCTCGCGCACCAGGAGCAGCTCCTGTTGCACGGCGTCCGGCGGCTTGGGGCCAGCAGCGCCGCGCACTCCGGGGACCAGCCCTTCCGGGGCGGTGCCGGCGATCTTGAGGCGCGGCTCGGTCTCGGGCTCCGGACCCGGGAGACTGGTGTCAGCGATCGGCGTGCGGCGCACCGTCTGGCCCCGCAGGGCTGCCGCGAACTCTCGATCGGCCGCCTCCGGCCCCAAGGCAAACAGCTCCGCCGCATTGGGGATCACCAGCGTCTTGCCGACACGCAGGCGGTTAATGTCCCCGTTGATGAAGGCATCCTGGTTATTGCGGTAAAGGGCCATCGCGGTCTGAGCGGCCGTGGCCCCGGTCGGCGCATGGCTGGTCGACAAACGCCAAAGGCCGGCCCCGCGCGGGATCGGTCCAATGTACTTGGGAAAGCCAGCACCCGACCCGACCAATGCCGTAGGGGAGGATGCCGGGAGGGCTTCACTCGGGGGCGCTGCCGGCTGTGTCTTACGGGATGGCCGGGTGGGCACCGTCGCCCCGCTGTCCGCATGGGCCCTGTTGGACGAGGTCCGCGGCTTGGCTACCGGCGGCTCGACTCGAGAGGCCCGACGTCCGTCCGTGACGGGCGGGTCCAGGAGAACCGTGTAGCCCTTGACCAAGCGTCCCTTGGGCCAGGTGACTTCCATGAGGAAGTCCATGTAGGGCTCCCGGATGGGCTCCCGGCTGGAAACCCGGATGACCGTCTCACCGCGAGGGGAGACCTGGGGGGTGAAACGCAGCCCACTCAAGTAATGGTAACGCTCGGACCCCGCCTTGGCGAACTCCTCGGCGGACGCGATCTGGGCCTTGACCGTATCGAGCTCACTGGACTTGACGTCCAGCAGTGTAATCTCGCCCACGAAGGGCTGATTGAGGGCCGACTGGACACGCAGCCCCCCAAGCCCGAGGGCGTGAACGTCGGTGACCACCAAAGCAAACGCGAACACCGACCCCATGAGGGGCAGCCGGCAGGAGTCGGCCGAAAACTTGCGAGACATCCTCCTCCCTCATGCACCAGGCAATAGACGCGCTCCGGGTCTGCCGATGCTGGATCCGCAACCCAGAAACATTGGATGGCCGCGGAGCCATCCGCCAGCGGATCTTCAAGGGCCCTTATAGCTCAATGAAACCGCCCGGAAATGTGCGTCTATCCCATTATTCTGGTGTTATTGGGAGGCACCGCCACATCCGCGATGCATCCAAAAGGGTCGGCATGACCCTGCCAAGAGGAAGCGCTGAAATACTGGACGCTTCCTGCGGCACAAAGACGCGCCGACATTATCAGCGCTCCCCGAAGA
>Ga0316576_10002279_pt1 | contig 10870 bp, 15 predicted proteins | sample S0NA_FD_203075 | JGI IMG/M metagenome (GOLD analysis project Ga0316576, IMG submission 203075) | Rhizosphere microbial communities from salt marsh grasses in Alabama, United States - S0-2_050615r3r5 | ecosystem: Host-associated > Plants > Roots > Rhizosphere | place: USA: Alabama | collected... | reverse complement strand
CGCCGAGTGTCGCGAGATTGGCCAGAAACGAATTCACAACGCATCCAACGCCCGACACCAAGACAGCAAGGAGGGGCGGCTCGACCATGCCGATCGCCAGCGGGAGTACCGTCGGAGAAGGCAGCAGTGTCTTGCCACGCTTAGCGTCTAGAAACGCGATAGCCGGTTTTGTGAGAGCCTCCTGAGCCATTGTTAACCTACTGCTTCTCCGTGATCCAGCATTGCCTCGAGCTTCGCCTTGACCTCCCGCGCCCAGCCCTGCCACCTCGGCAGCTTGGTCACCACGCCGTCCACGTACACGTCGGCGGGCGTCACCGGGTCGCCACCCTCGACGGGGATCAGCGCCCAGTGGGGTCGGCGGTGGTTGTAGCGCTCCCTGAACTCGGCGAGGCACTCCCGAGCGTGCTGGGGGCTGTCGTAGATGCGCCAGTAGACCTCTTCCCGCTTCAGCGTCTCGTGGAACCTCTCCAGCAGGCCGAGCTGCGTCGGGGTCCGGTACTGAATTCGGACGTGAGAGTACTCATCCCGCACGAACTTCGCGAACCGCTTGGCGATGAACGAGGTCCCGTTGTCCGTGAGCAAGAACGGCTGCTGCTTCAGCGGTCCGTGGATGCGCTCGGCCTCGGCACGGGCCTCCTTGAGGGCCTCGATCACCTCCGGCGCCGAGTAGCTCCAGGTGAATCGCATCGCCAACAGGTAGCGCGAGTAGTAGTCGATCACCGTCACCGCGTACCACCAGCCGTGGCCCGGGACGTGGATGTAGGTCACGTCCATCTGCCACAGGTCGTTCGGGGCCGTGGGCAGCAGCTCGTAGAGCTTGGCCGTCTGGTGCAGCTCGGCGTCGCGGCACTGGCTCCGCTGCTGGAGCAGGTCGTTGTCCCGCATCACCCAGTAGACCTGCCGGTTGCTCACCTTGGTCTTCGCGCGCCGGCACATCACCGCGATCCGCTTGTAGCCGTACCAGGGGTTGGCCTTGGCCATTGCGAGCACCTTCTTGGCGTCGGCGGCGGGCAACGGCTTGCGCCTCCAACGGGCCGGCTTCTTCGTCGTGGCAGGACGGGGCCTGTAGTACCAGCTCGCGATCGCGATGCCGAGGGCGACGAGCACGGCACACAGGCGCGCCGTGGGCGTGGTGTCGACGGCTGAGTGGATCTGACAGCGCAGCTCGGGCGTCAGATCTGGCCGCCCGAAATTTTTTTTAGAATACGGTTGGCGATGGTGAGCTCGCCGATGACCTGGTCTCGCTGCTCGAGCTGCTTCTCGAGGTCCTTGACCCGAGTCTCGGCCGAGTCGCGCTTCCCATCTTGGAGCCCCTGGAGCCCCGCCTCGAGAAACGCGTCTCGGTACCGCATCAGCGTTGCTTCGCTGATGCCATATCGACGAGCGATCTTGCTGGCGGGCTCTTCTCGTCGGAGCAACTTGAGCACAGCCTCTCGCTTCTTCGCCGGGGTCAGCCCGGACTTCTTTGGCATCTCGAACCTCCTGACCGTTGTCCATGATACTGCCTCTCCTTCGGTCAGGAGACCCTCAAACCACCGACTCCAGTTTCAGCCGGGCAAGACAACCTGAGTGCCATCCAAGCACCAGGCCGTGGCGCCCGTTTTGGGGATGCGAGCCGGTGGCCAGCGTAGTACCATCTTCTGGAACCGACACACGAAAGGTAGACGACATGCGGGGGCAGGCCCTTTGTGCGCTCTTTGTTCTGATGTCTGGATGCGGTGGTTCGTCGGGCGGAGACAGGTGTCAGAGTAACGCAGACTGCCCGACAGGCCAGTATTGCGGGTCGAACGGCGCTTGCACCTTCGACTGCAAGACCAACAGCGACTGCCCCGGCGGGACCTGCAGCAGCTTGGGGAAGTGCGTTGGAACCGTCCCACCGGATGGTGGTCTGCCGGACGTTTCGCCTGCACCCGATTCGGCGCATCCGGTGCCGGATGTGCAAGGACTCCCGGACACCAAGCTGTCGGACGTGAACTCCCCGCAGGACATGCTGCCCGCGCCCGATACCTCAATCCTCGACGGTCCCCTACCTGGCGATGCTCCTACCATGAGCGATGGGCCCGTCTTGTCTGAAGGTGCTCCGAAGCCCGACTCGCCGCAGATTGTGCAATGCGACCCTGCTTTCCTCGGAAGGATGTGTGGTTTCAAGGCCTGTGCCACCAACGCCGACTGCACAGGCATCGGGACCGGGCTCTGCACTCAGGGCTTCTGCGAAGACGCGCCGTGTGGCGTGAGCAACTCCTGCCTGACGTTGGGAGAGGATACCAACGGCGACACCTGGGGCGTCTGCACCTGCACCTGCACCCCGGATGATCCGAACACCCCCCTTGTAATTGAGGACACCTGCCCGGACCTGACGAAACATCGATGCAGCCGTGCGATCACAATCAGCAGTGGCACATGCCAGTCGAATGCTGACTGTGTCCAATTCGGAGGTGGCTTCACCTGTGTCGGTGGGAAATGCACGGGGGCGCGGTCCTACTGCATCAAGTTCTGTGACCCGAAACTCGGCCAGAATACATGCGACGGCAAGCTGAGTTGCGACCTGCGGAGCGGGGCCAGCATCTTCGGTATCCACGACAAGGCGGTCTGCGCCGGCAAGGGCTGCAAGGCGGACACTGACTGTCCGGTGGATGTGGGCACGACCTGTAGCCCGAAGAACCCTGCGAGTTGCCCCACGGGGCAGACGTGCTCGGTTCTCGACGTCCGCGGCGACGGCTGCACGGCCGACACCGACTGCGATCTGAACTACGTTTGCCACGACTTCGGTGGCGGCGCCAAGTACTGCTCGTACAAGGACGGTCGCTGCGCCGCTCCTGGCAAGTGCGACGTGGCCAGCGGCCTGTGCGACGTCAAGCCGGCGTCCTTGTCCAACCCGGCGTCTGAGGTCGGCAGCCCCTGCCAGAGCGACAAGGACTGCCCCGCCAATGCAGATTGCCTCTTTGAGCTGGACTTCTCCACCATTATGAAGAAGGCGTGGTCACCGTGTGCTGATAGCAGTGAGTGCTGCAGCGGCGCTTGCACCGGTGGTTACTGCGCGATGGGGGAGCCCTGTACCACCTCCTATCGGAACGGCTACTGCACGATCATCGGCTGTGCATTCGCGAGCACCCTTCCTATCCGTGGGTGTGACACCAATTCGGTCTGCAACACCTGGTACACGAGCGGCATGTGCCAGAGGAAATGCGACCTGAACAACGCGGCGACCTGCCGAGGCAACCCCTACGACCTGCTCGGAGACTACGAGTGCCGGGCCTTCGACAACATCCAGTTCAGTGGATCTGCCGGCCCCATCGCGCCTTCGCCGACCTGCGACTTCGGCACGGCGATGAACTGCTCGGTGTTCGCGAATTCGGCGCTGAACTGCACGAGCTTTGGCGATCAATCCAACACGGCGAACCCGAACCCGACGAACATGGGCTGCCGTGGCCTCAACAACCAAACCAAGGCGAACCAGTACGACGTCACCGGCTGGTGTCTGGATGACACGCCGTCCGGGACTCAGATTCGCAGCCCGTTGCCGACCCCGTAGGACAGAGGTCGCGACCGAGTGGGCGCGATCTGCATCAAGGCTGGCCCAACTCCCACACAGTCCCTGCTTCGGGCTCTTGCCATTCTTGCGGTCGCGGTGGTGTACGCGCTCACCGGTGGGCGTCGGCTCGGATGCGTGCCTGTCGTCTGCCCTCACGGACTGCGCGGGACCCATGCCACGTTGGCGGAGGACGCCGGCGAGGCCGCAGAGGCCGTGACGCGCCAGCTCGGGCACACGGACCACCGGGTGACCGCGGGACACTACCTGGCGCCGGGGACGGTGGAGCGGGGCAGGGCGCGTCGCGCGCTGCGGGTGTTGCAGGGGGGAAAGTGAGTGCCAGAATGGGGAACGGTGTTTCGTGGGATCGTTCCCCACTGCCCAGAACGACAAAAGGCGTTCCGCCAATCGAGCGAAACGCCTCGTAAAGTAGTGGAGCTGATGGGGATCGAACCCACGGCCTCCAGAGTGCGATTTCGTTCTCTTTGCAACGATTTCCAGCAGTTCCAAAACGATAACAATACCAATGCCCGAGTGACGGTAGCAATTCAAGGGCGTTGAGGTTGGTAATTGAAGCTCAACGAAAAGCGCTTCTTCTTCGGTGAGAAAAGAAAAGAACCAAAAGGAAAAGACCTATCCAAGCGCCACCATTTCCAGTCCCGCTTACCATTGAGCAACCACCATTGTCATCGGTACTGGGCAAGCCCGAGTCGGATTGACCGGTTGCTCCGTCGGAACCGAGACCTGAATCAGGTTGTGCTCCACCGTCGGGACTAGAGCTGGTAGCTGGGGCAGTTTTGAATTCGACGACGATGAGTTCGAGACCGGGATAGTCTTGGCTAGTCGCTTGTATGCCATAATTAGTGTCTGGCTCCAGGCTGCCATTGAATCGGTAAAGCGCTAATCCATCACATTGCCCGTCGACAACAAATGCTCCGCTGATTTGCGAATAGTCACCATTGCTGTCCTTCTTCAATATCACGAAGTTTGTCTCGTCCAGTGGGCTGTGAGTGATGTGCTCCGGTCCCATTTGCGGGTCACAGTAGTATTCACAGTCAGCTTGAAAATAGAAGGACTGCTGACTGTCGACGTCTCCGGAAACCTCCGCGCAGCTTTTGGATATGATTGTTGTCTTGTTGCACGACGGACCGTTGCACGTAGCTCGTGCCTCAGTAGCTCCAATAACAACGAAAAGCGGAGAAAATAGAAATGCAGTAAGTAGTCTCATCGTGATGCCTCCTTGGTGCTCCTGAGAGCAGAGATAGTGCCAACCGTCTAACATGCTGTAATATCAGAACTCATCTTTGTACCACCATCTCACACCCTGATCCCCTGTGTTACACATTGACACGCCTTGCGCCGCGCAATTGGCACACAAACGCCCAATGACCGCTGGCACGGCTAGACAGGGCTGTTGCGGTTAGCCAAACCGTCTACTTGACAAAGCTAGCCAAGCCTATGTTTCGCCATAATTACTGATGGTTAATGCGGCGGGAAACCCCGGCACCGGTCAAAGAATGACCCACTTTTCGCGTCCGCGATCCCCCGGTGCGAGTTGCGGTGTCAGGAAGATCGTCGCGGTTTAGTGCCCCGCCCGGTTGGCGCTTTGCTCGTGGTCTTGGTGTTGAGCTTGGTGTGCTCGGCGGCCCGGTAGCTCGGTCCCTCGATGGCCAGTAGGTGGCCGTGCTCGATGAGACGATCAAGGATCGCCACCGTGGCGATGTCATCGCCGAGGTAGTCGCCCCACTTGTCCCAGGCGATGTTGCTGGTGATCACGGTGGAGCGTCCTCGTAACCGGTCCTCACGGCCTGCGTGGAACCCACGCCACCCTGGCGGAGGACGCAGGCGAGGCCGCGGAGGCCGTGACGCGCCCGGGCACACGGACCATCGAGTCACCGCGGGGCACTACCTGGCGCCGGGGACGGTGGAGCGGGGCAGGGCGCGTCGTGCGCTGCGTGTGCTTCAGGGTGGAAAGTGAGTGCCAGAATGGGGAACGGTGTTTCGGAGGACCGTTCCCCACTGGCCAGAACGACAAAAGGCGTTCCGCCGTCAGCGAAACGCCTCGTTGGTGGAGCTGATGGGGATCGAACCCACGGCCTCCAGAGTGCGATGTTTGTGAAAATGGGGTGCCGCACGTCTTTTCAACGACATATCGGCTGGATAGAGCCCGTCAAATCCCATTTCACTGGCTAAACCGTACCCAGACCGTACCCAGGGGTGGCCGACTCTGCCGCCTGACGGAACTGATCTCACGAACCCAACGTCACAGGCCGAATCCAAGAAGAAGCGCAAGAAGACCGCGCGAGGCTAAAGGCCAGGACCAGTTCTGATCTGAGTCCGAGGCTGGAGAGGCCGTGTCTGAGTGCAGCGCAGGCCGGGCGTCCTGCTTACTTACTCTCTGAATTCAGGATCCAAGTGCAGGCGCAGTTGGGTCCGGAATAGGCACCCCTGGGGCACGGACAGTTTTCAACGTAGGTGGCCTGCTTGCCGCAGCCGCGAACGCCTCGCGTGCGCTTGTCGATCTCGACGACCTGGATCTGATCCTCCGGGCAGCTCATGTCAAATGAGGCCCGCTTGACCAGCTGATTAGCCGATGCCCCGCAGCCCGCGAAGGCTGCGGTCGCGATGGCCACCATGAGGATGTTGTTGATCATAGTCTGTGTTGTCCTTTTGGTCGATCACTGAGTAGTTCTTCGGTCTGCGCTCGTTCTCGACGCCGCTGTGGCTTTGCGCTCCGGGTAGCGGTCGATGGTTAGCGTGAATCGGTCGGGTGACCGAAAGACGGGACCATTCGCATCTTCATCAAGGTGCAAATGATAGCCGTCAACTGGCGATTCGACGGTAGCCATGATTGTTGCCGCCAGCGCACGTAGTCCGTCACGGTCACCCTGCAGAACAACTTCCCTGAGTTGGTCGGCTGATTCGTCTGCGTTGACGAGCAGCGTAACGCGAGCACCTTCTGGCGGTACGAAGAGGCCGCAGCCCTGCGTGCTGTACGCCAACTTCAACTCGATTGTTTTCGGCGGTTCCATTCCTACCTCATGCATCCCCAAGTGCAGGTGATCCTCTATTACGCGCCTGCATCCCCGCGTACCGGTGACACGATCACGCGCTCATCGACCGCACGGGCCACCTGGCCGCCGTTGGGGCTCACCGCTGCGGCGCTCGCCTTTCCCTCGGCCGAAGGCGCGATGCCTACCGTGTGATCTCCAGTCGCAACATTTTGGCGCAGAACGGTGGTATTCTGCTGACCACCGTGAGCGTCGCTCCAAATCACAGTGGTGTTGGAGATCGCGGAGGGCTCAAGTGCCCTGTCTTGCGGGATCGGCAGAATCCGAGTCTTGTCTTCAGTGAAGTTCCGTGTGAATGAAACCAGATACTCTGAGTCCGACTTGCTGACGCGCACGGCTCCCACCAACGAGGTGTTCTCCGGGCCAAAGGCAAGAAGCGAGGTCCCCCCGAACACCTGCGACCTGAGCGCCTGCGGCAACGTCCCCGATCTGGCCGCCTGCGTCGTGAACCACTCAGGGTCGTATAGCGGGAGCACCCTGCAATCTGCGTCTTTGAGGTTGGCGACAACTAGCTGGTCGCCGTAATCGACGTACTTGGGGTCGCTGGGCGCGACCATCCAGATCGCAACCAGGTCCCCATCCGCTGTTAGCGCGACAGGTCCCTCATTCCTCGGCATGTTGTCCTGGTACTTCTCAATCGCGTCGAACAGTGGCTCCAACCCGGCAGCCAACTTTGGGCTACGCTTTTTCACCGCGCTAAATACGGCCCCAAAGCCGCCGCGCTTTCGGGTGCGCAGGTCCCAAATGCCATTGGCGCCGGACATCGCCGCTGCCAGCTTGGATCCATCCGGGTTGACCGCCCAGAATCGGATGTGCCCATCGAACTCCGAGTGCCGCTCGGGCTTGAGCGTCATACACAATCCATCCCGCCCGACAACATGCAGTGATGAGGAACCGTCCATCATCCCATCGAAGTGCTCGGCCACCAGATGCTCCCCGGTCTGAGTGAAGCAGAGATGCCTGACCCAACCTCCGTCGCCAACACGATGCTCCGCTACTTGCCGTCCATCCGACAGTTCCACAACAACGACATGATGGCCAATGCCTACAGCGAGGCGTTCACCCGCTGGGTCGAAAGCGAGTGCGCTGACCCGTGCGAATTCCAGCGACGCCTTTGACCCCATGAGATTTCGCAAATCGATCTGGATCATCAGACCCTCAACTGCATTGCGGGGAGATCATCCCACGGGAGACTGCGGTTCTTCTTCCGGTCGTACTGGTGGCGAGCCATCAGAAAACCATGCGTTGCGGCTGACCAATCCAGAACCTCCACAAAGCCGCGTTGTGACGAGAGATCGCCAGCGACGAGTAGTACTTCTTTGTCAACGAGGTGGCACCAACCTTTTACCCAAGGACCCTTTTTCGACAAATGGCAGCGTCGAATACTGAAGGTCGTTGACTCGGCCTGCCGTGCGATGTCGGGTGAAGTCTCCTCGTCAAAACGTGATGTTGTCTCTCTGAGTACCGATAGGGCTGCGCGGCGATCAAGGACTCGCCTTCCTGGTGCCCAGTCGGGAACACCGTGACGTTGGACAAGGTCGAGCATGGCCAAGTTGTATTCGTTCTTGAACGCCAAGAGGTCCGCGTCAGGGCAACAGCCGACCGACGAGAGGTAGAAGTTACCGCTCAACATAGGTGTGCCGATGCCCAACATCCCAGCTACGACTCGGCGGGCTTTCCGCTCGTTCCAGTCCTTCTGAGCCGCCTGTTTTCCGCTGCGCGTTGTCAAAGGGTGTCACCCACTGCACCTGGACTATTCTCACGTACTGCAATTGACCAGAATCCCAGACAATTGCGAAGGTTTGCAAGCCAACCTACCACAACATTCAAGGCCGTCAACAACGCCGAAGCCGACGCGCCCGTGAGGCAGCGATCCTGATCACGACAATCCCCCGGCGGGCAACGCTGGGTTCCTGCTCAGGGTTAGGCTCAAGCAAGCGCATGAGGAGGTGCCGGTGCCTTCTGATCCAACCATGAGCCCCTTGCCTGACCTGGTTGGCCAGGCCGTGGATCTGTACCTCAACGGCGAGGCCCAGCCCATCAAGGGCGCCAAGATCGAATACGTCCGCAAGTCATGGTGCGGTTTCAGCTTCGTCTATCGCAAAGTCCAGCATCACCTGCACTGTCCGTTGAGCGCGATCACCAAGATCGATCACAAGAACAGGCTTCCTCCCCGACGTTAACGTACCAATGACGTTGTTTTCAGTCGGTGGGTCCGCCGCCGTGCTGCCCTTCGTGCCCGGATCGACAAGTCACCAAGTAGCCTCAACAGACCACATCCAACACGTCGTCAGCGAGAACCGGGGGCTCGTGGTCGGTTCGTGATGGGTGCCCTTGGCTGGGTTTTCTCGGAGGCCAACGCCGCCGCGCAGGCGACATCGGGGGATGGTCTACCTGCGCCAGAAATTGACGGGCGAGGAGTTGCTTGGGGTTAGCTTGAGGTGATCTGTTGATCCTGTGACACGGAGGCTATCTGTGGCCAACGAACACCCAACCGTGAAGTCGAAGCGGCGTCGGGCCAACGGTCTTGATACCCGAAGACTGACGGTTCATCTCCCCACCAAACTCTACACGCAGCTTAGGCAGGTGTGTGTCAACGAAGACTGGTCCTTCTCGTTCGGGGTGGAGCTGGCGATCCATAGGATGCTCCGCGCCCACGAGAAGCAACGGCAACGGGCCAGCGCTGAGAACGAATGACGGCCCCGGTCGGCTCCCAGATACCCCCGTCCGTGGGAACAGCCATTCCCGTAAGTGCCTCGTGGGATTTTGTGGCTGCGTGTTCACTTCGGCCGGGATGGACCCTTTGTGGGGACGCGACCAGTTCTGGGAAAGTCCGCTGCCCAACGGTACAGCGTGGACTTCGTGATCCCGAGCTGCACCCCGGCTTGCTCAAGGCTCGTCACCTGGCCGGAGTTCACCATCTGCCGAGCCTGTCGAACGACCTCGCGCCGCTTTCGGACCCCCATGCAGTAGCGCCGACCGCCGATCTTCTTCATCAGCTTCGGATCGCCAGACTGTCTGAGCGTCTTGACCCGCTGAAGCTCTTTCTCGCGGGCATTAGCCCTCACCACGGCCGCCTTCTCGGCCTTGTCCATCGCGTGTCTGTAGGGCGCGGCGCGGCGGTCCCAAGGGTCCCTCGCGGAGGACGTGAGCGTGTTGACCCCCTCGACCGTCACGAGGCTCACGAGATGGATCTGACGCGCCCTGATGAACGACCAGAAATCCGCCATCACCTCCTTGCTGCGGGCGAGTCGGTCCACGGACCAGACGATGATCGCGTCGAATGGACGGGGCTCGATGCTCGCGTCACGACGGAGATCCTTGAGCGCCGGACGATCCCAGGTGTGACCCTTGCGGTTGAGGTCGGTGTAGACCTTCACCACCGTCCAGCCGAGCTGCTTGACGGCCTCCAGCACCCGCTCTTGCTGTTCTTGCAGTGCCAGGGCGTCGCTATCGCTGACACGAAGATAGATCGCTACCCACAGGGGTGTGTCGGCCTGCGCAAGCAACCCGCCAGGAGGGCGCCTAGGCTTCTTGGATGATCGCCGGACATGGGCACCCGTCCGGCGCCGCTGGGGCCTCTGCCGTTCCACATCAAAGGCTATGCCTGAAGTGAAAAGGCTCTCCGGGGTTAGCCTTGGGTGGGAGATGGATCACCACCGGCCGAGGCCGTTCCACAAAGCTGCTGGGGCTGGTGGTGATCGGACTCCCACCTATCTCAGGCCGAAGTAGATCGGACGCACGTTCAACCGCCTGGCCAACCGTCGTAGCTCGTCATGGTAGTGGCGCTTGAAGAGGTTGGCCGGGTGGTTGCCGTCTGGGTGAACCCACTCCCCGTCCTAGCGGTACGTGGAGCTAGGCGAGCCCGGTCCGGAGGGCCTGGTGTTCCCCACCGTGAGCGGCGATCGGTACTGCCTCCGGACCAACTCGTTCGCCAAGCAGGTTGCCCGCGCGGTGAAGGACGCCGGCATCGATCGGCCGGTCACCAAGTTCCACGACCTGCGGCGGACCTTCGGCTCGCTGTGCCTGGAGGCCGGGGTGCCGCTGGTGGTGGTGTCGGAGTGGCTGGGGCACCGTGACGTGGAGACCACCCGCAGGGTCTACGCCCGCATCTCGGGACGGTTCTCGGCCGAGCGGATGGCCAAGGTCGGGGAGCTGTGGCTCTTGTCACTCGAAGGTGGGTGCCCAGTGAGTGAGTGGGCATAGCCCGGGCTCTTTTCGGTAGGATTTGGTTGTCGAAGCCAAGCCAACCGAGAGGAGCCGAACTATG
>Ga0316576_10002278_pt1 | contig 10871 bp, 10 predicted proteins | sample S0NA_FD_203075 | JGI IMG/M metagenome (GOLD analysis project Ga0316576, IMG submission 203075) | Rhizosphere microbial communities from salt marsh grasses in Alabama, United States - S0-2_050615r3r5 | ecosystem: Host-associated > Plants > Roots > Rhizosphere | place: USA: Alabama | collected... | reverse complement strand
GTCATGGCGGCGGTGTCCGACGCGATCGACGGCCTGGCCTCGCTGCCGCCTGAGGCGATGATCGGACTGGCGGCGGTGGCGATCCTCGGCCTGCTGGTCTTCTACCGCCGCTGACTCGGCAGCGTCACGCCCCGGACGTCCCGGCCAGCGCGGCTGGCGCGCCCGCGGCGATCTCGTCGGCGCGGATGCAGGCCACCTCGCCGTCGCTGCCCGCCGCCTCCAGGTGCGGGTCGGTCTCCGCGCACGCGGCGATGGCCCAGGGGCAGCGCGTGCGGAAGCGACAGCCTGACGGCGGCGAGATGGGGCTGGGGATGTCGCCCTCCAGCAGCAGCCGTGCAGCACTCGTCTCGCCCGGCTCGGCCGACGGGATCGCGGACAACAGCGCCTTCGTATAGGGGTGGCGAGGCGACCGGTACAGCGACTCGCGCGTGGCCGTCTCCACGATGCGCCCGAGGTACATCACCAGTACCCGGTGGCTCATGTACTCGACCGCCGCGAGGTCGTGGGCGATGAACAGGTACGTCAGTCCCAGCTCGCCCTGCAGGCGTCGCAGCAGGTTCATGATCTGCGACTGCACCGAGACATCGAGCGAGGAGACCGGCTCGTCGAGGATGATCAGCTCCGGCTCACAGGCCAGCGCCCGCGCGATGCCCACCCGCTGCCGCTGGCCGCCCGACAGCTCGTGGGGATAGCGCTCGGCAAAGCGCCCGCTGAGGCCGACCAGGTCCAGCAACTCTTCGACGCGTGCCCGCCGCGCAGCCGAGCCCCGGTGCAGGCCGTGGATCTCCAACGGTTCGCGCACGCTGGCAGCGACCGAGCGCCGGGGATTGAGCGAGGCGTTGGGGTCCTGGAAGACCATCGTGGTCCTGGCCCGCAGCCGTTGCAGGCTGCTGCGGCCGAAGTCGACATCCTCGCCATCGAGCCGAACGCGTCCACCCGTCGGCCGTACAAGCCCCAACAGGGACAGCCCGATGGTGGACTTGCCGCTGCCCGATTCGCCCACCAGCCCCAGGGTCTGGCCGCGTTCGATGGTGAAGGACACCCCGTCCACCGCACGCACGAAGGCGCGCCCCCGACCCAGCGACCCTCCGCCCACCGGGAAGTGCACCTGCAGGTCGATGGCCTCCAGGAGTGGTGCACCGGACCCGGGCACGCCCGTCATGCCTCCTGGTCTCGCGGCGCCCGCTGCGTGATCGAGTAGAACGAGCGCACCAGGTGGCCGGGAGCGACCTCGCGCAATGGTGGGACCTCCGTCTCGCAGCGCGGATCCTCGCGGTACGGGCAACGTGGCCAGAAGGAACAGCCGGGCGGCAGCCGGCGCGGATCGGGCGGCACTCCAGGGATGGTCGCCAGCTCTGCCTCCGTCTCGCCGAGGCGAGGTCGTGCATCGAGCAGTCCCCGCGTGTAGGGGTGGCCCGGCGTGCGGTAGAGCGCCGAGGTCGGCGCCAGCTCGACGATGCGCCCCGCATACATCACGGCCACCTGGTCGGCGAAGTCAGCGACCACTCCGAGGTCGTGCGTGATCCACACGACGGCCATGCCGAACTGCGACTGCAGCCGCGTGACCAGGTCCAGGATCTGAGCCTGCGTGGTGACGTCGAGCGCGGTCGTGGGCTCATCGGCGATGAGCACCTCGGGGTCGCACATCAGCGCCATCGCGATCATGACGCGCTGGCGCATGCCGCCGGAGAGCTGGTGTGGATAGGCGTCCAGCCGCTGGGCGGCCTCAGGGATGCCCACGAGGTTCAACAGGTCGGCTGCCTTGTCCCTCGCCTCACCTGACGGCATGTCGAGGTGCTGTCGCGGAGCCTCGGTCATCTGCCGCCCGATGGTGAGCAGCGGGTTCAGCGACGTCATCGGCTCCTGGAACACGAAGCCGATGTGTCGACCGCGAACACGGCGGCGCTCGCGGTCCTCCATCGTGAGCAGGTCACGCTCGCGGAACAGGGCCTGGCCGCTGAAGCGGGCAGGTGGCGATGGCACCAGCCCGGTGGCGGCCAGCACGCTCATCGACTTGCCTGAGCCGGACTCGCCCACGATGGCCAGCGTCTCGCCGGCCTGCACGCGCCAATCCACGCCGTTGACGATGTGGGCCGTGCCTCTCCGCGTGCCGATCTGGACACCGAAGTCCACCAGCTCGAAGAGCGCGCTCACAGGTTCCCCGCGCGGGCTTCGATGGCCGAGCGCTGGCGTGGGTCGAGCGCATCGCGCATGGCGTCGCCGATGAGGTTGAGCGCCAGCACCGTCAGGAAGATGGCCAAGCCGGGGAACACGGCCATCCACCAGGCCTCGGTGATGAAGCCACGCCCGTCGAAGAGCATGCGACCCCACGAAGGCTGCGGCGGCTGCACGCCCAGGCCCAGGAAGGAGAGGGCGGCCTCGGTGAGGATGGCGAAGGCGAGGCTGAGGGAGGTCTGCACGATGATCGGCGCCATCACGTTGGGCAGCACATGGAGCCGCAGGATGCGCGCGTCGCTGGCGCCGATGGAGCGCGCTGCGCGGATATAGGTCTCTTCACGCACGGAGAGGACGCTGGCGCGTGTGATGCGCGCGAAGTAGGGCGTGTAGACCACGCCGATGGCGATCATCGCGGGCACCAGGCCCGGACCGAGCATGGCCACGATGGCCAGCGCCAGCAGCATCACTGGGAAAGAGAAGATGACGTCCATGGAGCGCATGCCCACGATGTCCACCCAGCGCCCGAAGTAGCCCGACAGCAGGCCGATGGAGACGCCCATGACAAGCGCCAGCGCCACGCTGACGAGGCTTACTTGGACCGACACACGTGCGGCGATGATGACGCGACTGAAGACATCGCGGCCAAGCTCGTCGGTCCCGAAGAGGTGCGTCAGGTTGGGCGGCTGCAGCTGGTTCATGACGTTGATCTCGTTGGCGCCGTAGGGAGCGACCAGCTCGCCGGCGACGGCCATGAACAGCACGATCGCGATGATGACGACCGCGAGGACGGTGACCGGGCTCTCGAAGATGGCGGCCAGCAGCGCCCAGCGCGTGCCTTCCTCCGGCGGCTCCTGGGCTTCGAGTGATCGCTCCATCGGCTCGACCGGGCTGGCGCTGGTCATCGGACGCGGATGCGTGGGTCGATGATGGCGTAGAGCGCATCGACGATGAGGTTGGCGAACAGGAAGATGGCCGCCACCAGCAGCACCGCCCCCTGGATGACCGGGTAGTCGCGCGCGAGCACGGCGTCGTAGGTCAGGCGGCCGAGTCCCGGCCAGGCGAAGACGACCTCCACCACGATCACGCCGGCGAGGAGCGAGGCCAGCTGGATCCCGGCGACGGTGATGATGGGCACCATCGCGTTGCGCAGGACGTGGTCGCGCAGCACGGTCGACTCGTGGAGCCCCTTGGCGCGCGCCGTCCGGGCGAAGTCCTGGTCGTTGGCCTCCAGCGTGGACGAGCGGATGAAGCGCGTCATGATCGAGCCGGAGATGAGCCCGACCGTGAGGGCCGGCATGATCACGTGCCGCAACCACTCGAGCGGGTCCTCGCTGAGCGGCACATAGCCTGACGGCGGCAGGATGCGCAGCGCCCCGGCGAACAGCAGGATGAAGAGGATGGCGAGCCAGAAGTCGGGGACGGAGATGCCCACCTGGCTGCCGATGCGGGCGACGTGGTCGATGGCAGAGCCTCGGCGGATGGCCGACAGGATGCCCAGCGGGAAGGCGATGAGCAGGCCGACCACCAGCGCCGCCCCGCCCAGCGAGATGGTCGCGGGCAACCGTTCCATCAGGAGCTCGAAGACGCTCTGGCTGGAGCGGAAGCTGACGCCCAGATCGCCCACCGCGGCGCGGCTGAGATAGCGCACCAGCTGCTCGTGCAGCGGCAGGTCCAGGCCGGATGCGCGCCGCAGCGCCTCGTACGCCTCAGGGTCGAAGCGCGTCCCCAGGGCCACGCGCACGGGGTCGCCGGGCACGAGGTGGATGAGGGCGAAGACGAGGATGGCGGCTCCGACGAGCACGACCAGCGCCTGGCCGGCTCGTCGGAGCAGGTACTGGAGCACGGTGCCCCAGGGTCGCTGCGGTTACTGGGCCAGGCTCACGTCGCGGAAACGGATGGCGCGGTCGCCGCGAACGGTGTAGCCCTCGACGTCCGGGGACCAGCCCTGGATGACGTCGGGGTTGTACAGGTAGACGTAGCTGGCGTCGTCGACGATCATCTTCGCCGCGTCGTCGTACATCGCCTTGCGGGCGGCCTGGTCGGTCTCGACGCGCGCTGCATCGAGCAGCTCATCTACCGCGGGGTTGGAGTAGCCCTGGAAGTTGAAGCCGCCATCGGTGCGGTGCTGGGCGAAGTAGAAGTCATCCGGGTCGAGGTTGCCCAGCCAGCCCAGGAAGAAGACATCGAAGTTGCCCTGCCCCTGCTCATCGAGCCAGGTGGCGAAGTCGAGCGTGCGGATCTCGACGGTGATGCCGATCTCGGCCAGGTTGGCGGCGATGACCTGCGCGGCCGTCACCGTCTCGGGGTACGCGCTGGTGACCATCAGGTCCATGCTGAAGTCGCCGACCCCGGCCTCCTCGAGCAGCGAACGGGCCATGTCGAGGTCTCGAGTGTAGGGCGCATAGTCGTAGTACCAGGCGCTGGTGGCGGGGATAGCCGTCTGGTTGATGGTGGCGTTGCCGAACGTGGCCGCCTGGGTCAGGGCCTCGCGGTCGATGGCGTAGGCGATGGCCCGGCGCACGCGCACGTCGCTGTACGGCTCACGAGCCTCGTTGGCGGCGAAGTACCAGTAATCGTTGCTGGGCGCCGACTCGACCATGACCTCGCTGCTGTCCATGAGGCTACCGACCTGCTGCGGCGGCAGGTTGTCGGTCCATTGGATCTCGCCACCCTGCAGGTTGGTGAGCGCGACGGTGGGATCGGGGATGAACTGGAAGGTCACACCGTCGAGGGCGGGAGCGCCGCCCCACCAGTCGTCGTTGCGCACGAGCTCGATGGAGGTGCCGCTGGTGTAATCGGCCAGCTTGAAGGGGCCGGTGCCGATGGGCGCGGTCTGGATATCGCCCGACTCGACGTTGGCCTGCTGGACCACGGCCACGCCCTTGAAGCCGCCGAGGTTGGAGAGCAGGTTCGGGGTGGCCTGGCTGACGGTAAAGACGACCGTGGAGTCGTCCGGCGCGCTGATGTCGGTCACCGTGGAGAAGCGCCAGCTGTTGGCCATGGGCTCATCGATGATCCGCCGGAAGCTGTACACCACATCGTCGGCCGTGAAAGGCGAGCCGTCGTGCCACGTGACGCCATCGCGCAGCGTGAAGGTGTAGGTCAGCCCGTCGTCGCTGATGGTCCAGTCCTCGGCGAGGGCCGGCTGCATCTGCAGGTTCTCGTCCGGCTCGACGAGCGTGTCGAAGACGTTCTCCAGCACCTGGAAGCTGTTGTACGAGGTGGTCGCCTGGGGGTCCAGCTGGTCGGGCTCGCCGCTGATGGCCGCCACCAGGGTGCCGCCCGAGCCTTCATCCTGCGCCATCGCCGCGGTCGGGATCCCGATCGCCAGCGGCAGTGCCACCAGCGACAACAACAGGCGTTTGGACGTGTTCATCATCATTCCTCCTCGGGGATCGGTCCGTCATGGACATGACGAAGGTTCATCATAGTGACGAGGTTGGGCCGTGCCCGTCAACCGTCCCTGCGCCGGTCGCGGGCTAGAACGACGGCGGTGTCACCGCCCCGATGACGACGACCGGTGTGTCGGTGCGGTTGGCGTACCAGTGCGGCGTCGCCGAGTCGTAGGTGATGGAGTCGCCTTCTGCGAGCTCCCAGCTCGACGTGCCGACGGTGACCTCCAGCGTCCCCACCAGCACGTGGACGCACTCCTCGCCGACGTGCTGGAATGGCTGGTCCTGGTTGGACCAGCCGGGGGGCACGGTCGTGCGCAGCACCTCGAGCGACCGCCGCAGGTCAGGGGTCAACAGCTCGTGGACGATCTCGGCAGGCTGCGGCTGCACCAGCCGCTTGCGTTGGTCGGCGCGAACGACCATGCCGCCCTGCGGGCGTGGCCCCTGCATGAAGTGGCCGAAGGGCAGCTCGAGGGCCTCGGCCAGCCGTCGCAGCGTCAGGAACGAGGGGTTGCCCCGACCGCGCTCGAGCTGGCTGATCAGGCCTGTGCTCACGCCGGCGACGCGGCCGAGCCGCTCGACCGTCATCCCTTGCTCGCGCCTCGCCGCCCGGATGGCCGTCCCCAGGCCGATGACGATGTCCGTGTGGCTCTCTGTCGACAGCTCGTCGCGTTCCGTCCGTTCGTTCAATCGGCTCCACCTTCACTATGCTGAACGTCAAATGATGTCACGGCTGGGAACCAGATGACGTACTCCATCGCCGCACTCGACCCCGAGAGCGGAGAGCTGGGAGTCGCGGTGCAGACCTGCGGACCGGGGGTCGGCGCGGCTGTGCCCTGGGTGGAGCCGGGGGTCGGCGCGGTGGCGACACAGTCGTTCACCAACGTGAATCTCGGGGTGGAGGGTCTCGCTCGACTGCGCGCAGGCGCCGCCGCGGCTGAGGCCCTGCGCGAGATCGTGGCGCGCGATGCGGGCCGAGACGTACGGCAGGTCGGGCTGGTCGACGCTGCCGGTCGCTCGGCTGCCTACACCGGCCGTGCCTGCGTGGCCGAGGCCGGACACGCGCTCGCTCCGGGTGTCAGCACGCAGGCCAACATGATGCAGCGCCCAGCGGTCCCGGCGGCGATGCTGGACGCGTTCCTCCACGCGGAGGGAGACCTGGCGGAACGCCTCGTGGCCGCTCTCCGGGCTGCCGAGGCAGAGGGAGGGGACGTCCGCGGCAGCCAGTCCGCGGCCCTGCTCGTGGCGCCGGGCGGTCCCGAAGCCCAGCCCTGGGCTCGCCGGTACGACCTGCGCGTCGATTCCGCGGCGGCCCCGCTCGATGAGCTCGAACGGCTCCTGCGGCTGGCGCGCGCCTACGAGGCGCTCGACACCGCCATGGGCGCCCTGGCCGCCGGAGAGGTCGAGCTGGTCCTGGCCAGCACCACGTTCGCGCATCGCCTGGCACCGGAGGACGCGCAGCTGGCGTACTGGCACGCCATGGCCCTGCTCGCCATCGGCAGATCCGATGTGGCCGGGCCACTGCTCGAGGCTGCGCTGCGCAGCGAGCCGCGCCTGGCGGAGTTCGGCCGGCGATTCGCCGCTGCTGGCCACGGTGGCCAGCTGGCGGAGGCGCTGGAGGGGCGCATGGGCAGGTCGGGCGGCGAGGACGCGAGCGACGGGCGCAAGGACTAGGCAGGCCGCAAGACCTCAGCCCATCTCGTGGTCGTACTTGGCGTCTCCGCAGACGTAGTCCGCCCACCAGCGCCTGGCGCGGTCGTCGTAGCTGCGCGGTACCTCCCGGTCGAGCTTCACGATCCCGTCTTGCCAGCGCTTGTCCCAGCCGAAGGTGGCAGCCCGGTAGGGATAGGGCAGGCGCTTCTCGTTCTCCAGCAGGTCCACCGTCAGCATGCAGCCGGGCGCGGTCGCGAGTCGGACGCTCTCCACGTTCCGATCGAGCCAGCGCCCGAAGCGGATGCGCCCGGGCGTGCCACCGCCAGGATCGGCCGCCAGGTACTCCGTGAAGCCGTCGTGCTGGATGACCTCCGGCTCGTCGCGCTGCTTCACCGCCGTCAGGCAGAACGTCACGCTGTAGCCGCGTTGGCCGTCCCGCTTGTAGAAGCGGACACCGGCGAACGGAAGCTCGGACCCGACCGGCGCAGCGCGCCATTCCGCGATCGTGGCGACGCAGTGATGAAGGTTCTTGGCCCGGTACTTGGCCGCGTCCGCCGTGGCCGGCAGCGCGAGGGCAAGACCGATGACGAGCGCGAGCGTGACGATGGCTGGTTTCATGGCGGACCTCGCTGTGCGACCCCTGCACCGCGGTGCCTGCCTACCATCCTCCCAGGACACGACGTCGTCAAGCACGCGCCGCTGCGCTCTCGCTGGATGAGCGGTCGCGGCCGGCGTTGGATATCGTCTCGGGTGCAGGCATACGACAGGGAGGGAGCAGCATGGAACGCATCGGTCGAAGCTGGGAGCTGGTCAAGTCGAGCTGGCAGGTGCTGCGCGCGGACCGGGAGCTGCTGCTCTATCCGGTGGCCTCGGGCCTGGTGACGTTCATCGCCATGGCCGTCGTCGTTATGGTCTGGGCCGGCACAGGAGGATTCGATCGCCTGGGCGACGAGTCGCTCGGCGTCATCGACCTCGCGCTCTTGTTCGTGCTCTACTTCGTCGTCAGCACGGTCGTCGTCTTCTTCAACTCAGCACTCGTGGCGGCGGCCAACATCCGACTCGATGGGGGTGACCCCACGCTGGCCGATGGCTTCCGTATCGCCATCTCGCACCTGCCCGCGATCCTTGGCTGGGCCGCCATCGCGGCGACGGTCGGGCTCGTGATGCAGGCCCTGCGCGAGCGGGGAGGGGCGGTGGGGGCCGTCATCTCGCTCATCGGCAACATGGCCTGGTCCCTCATCACCTTCCTGGTCGTGCCCATCCTCGTGGTGGAGGGCGTCGGCCCCATCGAGGCCGTCAAGCGCTCCGCCGGCCTGCTGCGCAAGACCTGGGGCGAGCAGATCGTGGGCAGCTTCAGCATCGGGCTGGTCGTCGGTCTGGCCTTCCTCGCGCTGGCGGTCGTCGGCGGCATCATCGTCTTCGCGCTCTTCAGCCTGGTCGATGTGCTCGGGGCGCTGGCGCTGGTCGCCCTCGTCGCGGCGCTCGTCCTGCTCGCCCTCATCGGCTCCGCCCTCTCGGGCATCTTCAACGTCGCGCTCTACCGCTACGCCGTGGGCAAGGATGCGGGCCGGTTCTTCGCGGACGATGTGCTCGCGGGGGCGTTCCGTGCCAAGTAGGCGTCAGCAAGGATCCGACAGCGATCCGGGCGCATCAGGCCTCGAAGACCGACCTCGCCAGCGATACCCACGTGGCCAGCCGTGAGCGGTCGCCGCCCACGTCGTAGACGTCGCGGAACAGCACCTCCACCGGACAGCCGTGCGGCACGGTCGCCTCATACGTCCTGCGCAGGTCCGCCTCGGCACGCTCCCAGTGCGGCGAAGGGCCGCTGATGGGCACCGGGTCCGGTTTGCGCGAGTAGACATAGCGATCGCCCAGCATCTCGGCCACCTTCGACAGGTCAGCCCAGGGCGTGACCGACACCGAACGCAGGTTGGGCATGGCCTCCATGATCAGCTCGAGGCGATCGTGGACCGGCTCGCAGCAGCCGTAGTAGACGAGGCCGAAGCGGTCGGTCAGGCGCTTCATGTAGGGCAGCACGAACTCGGCGTACATGGCCGGGCTGATGAGCGCCGACTCCTGCGACTCGGCCCAGCACCATAGGTCGCCGAGCCGCCCCGGCGCGCCGGTCTCGGCGTCGGGAAGCTCGGAGACGTAGCCGTATGCTCGTGGCCCCGCCAGCTGGTTGTCGGTGTTGGGCACGATGAGGCCCTGCTCCTCGACGAAGCCGAACATGCGCTCGCGGTCGCTGGCCATGTACTCCATCAGCGCGTGGATGGTCTCGGGTGACTCGTAGAGCCAGCCCAGCAGCCCGTCGTTGCCGATGAAGCGATAGACCTGCCAGGTCAGGCCGATGAAGTAGTTGCCCGCCCAGCTCTCCGCACCCTGGTCGGTCATGAAGTGGTCGTAGTTGCCTACGCGGACCGGCAGCAGGTCGCCGAAGGCCTCCTCGAGCAGCTGGCGCTTGCGCTCTGTGCCCTCGCGGTCGACGCTGAACGTGCGCGGCCGCAGACGCTCCACGTCGGCCGGCGTCCTGATGGGGAAGTTGAAGGTGTAGCCGATGCCGTCGGTGGGGATCTGTACCACGTCCACGCCCCAGCCGGAGGCGACGAGGTCCCAGCCCAGCCGGTACCAGGGCTCCAGCACGATGTCATCACCGACCTCGTCGAAGTGGCGGATGCTCTCGCGCATGGCGGCCTCCACCGCCCGCAGCACGGGCTGCTCGCAGCGCAGCTCGTCGGGTGCGACGTAGTCCGCGACGGTGCCGACCTCGAACTGGATCATGGGACGCTCCGGGCGCAGGTCGTGGAGCGCACGCCAGCCTCGCTTGCGCTCGGCCATGACCGGCAGTGCGGCGATCTCTGCCCAGCGCCCGGCGAGCGCGCGGATGGTCTCGCGGTCGGCGGCGCTGGGCATGTCGCTCATCAGGCATCCGATTCTCGTCCCTGCGGCTCGCTCGTGCACGGCCACCTCGCCAGCGGCAAGCCGCCAGGTGGAGCTCAGACCGTGCCGGCTTCGTCGAGCAGCTCGCCGTCGGGTCCGCGCAGCTCGATGCGCACTGCGGCCATGCCCAGCTGATGCGTGGAGCAGGAGAGGCAGGGATCGAACGCGCGCACGAGCGCGGAGACACGGTTGACGGCTCCTTCCTCGATGTGGTTGCCGTCGATGAACCGCGTGGCCACGTCGTGCACGCCACGGCGGATGGCGAGGTTGTTGTGGCCGGTGGCCACGATGAGGTTCGCCCAGGTCATGGCGCCGTCATCGTCGACGCGGTAGTGGTGGATGAGCGTGCCGCGCGGCGCCTCGATGATGCCGACCCCCTCGGTCTCGTTGACGCCAGCATGCGCACGCACCTTGGCGTCGAGGATGCCCGGCTCCTGCAGCAGCTCCTGCATGCGTTCCAGGCCGTACATGGCCTCGATGAGCCGGGCATAGTGGTTGTGGAAGCTGCTCTGCACCACCCGACCCAGGCGCTGGCGCATCTCCTGCAGCTCGGCATCGGCCAGCGGGGTCGCGATGCGATCGCACACGTTCAGGCGTGCCAGCGGACCCACGCGGTAGACACCCTCGGCCAGCCCGCGCGGCTTGAAGTAGGGCGCCTTCAGGTAGGAGTCGGCCATGGTGGCCTCGCCGATCCAGGCCTGGTAGTCG
>Ga0316576_10002277_pt1 | contig 10877 bp, 8 predicted proteins | sample S0NA_FD_203075 | JGI IMG/M metagenome (GOLD analysis project Ga0316576, IMG submission 203075) | Rhizosphere microbial communities from salt marsh grasses in Alabama, United States - S0-2_050615r3r5 | ecosystem: Host-associated > Plants > Roots > Rhizosphere | place: USA: Alabama | collected... | reverse complement strand
TTTTTCTTCGCAAAGCATCGTCAGGGACCCGCCCTTCTCACGGCTCGATCTTGTGAGCTGCCGTAATCTAATGATCTATCTGGATCAGCCGCTTCAGAAAAAAATCATCCCGTTATTTCATTATACATTGAACCCGCATGGGATTTTATTCTTGGGCCCCTCTGAGACCATCGGTAAATTTACCGATTTATTTCAACCGCTTAACTTCAAATGGAAGATCTTTCAACGCAAAGAAAGCTTTAGTAAAGGAATCAACGATTATCCGAAAAAGATTGCCTATGGGGGTGAAGGCGAGCTAGAACCCGATGATACCATAAGGATGCCGGTGACAACCGATATCCAGGCCGTGACCGAAAAAGCGATTCTCAGGCAGTACGCGCCCACTGGGGTCTTGATCGATGACAAATATGAGATATTGCATTTTGTCGGTCGGACGGAAAAATTCCTCGTGCCGCCGCCGGGCAAGCCCAGTTTCAATATTTTGAAAATGGTCCGCGAGGATCTCAAATTCAGACTGACAGCGGCGCTTCACAAGGCGGTTCAGGAAAAAAAGCCCACCGTCTGCAAGAGCGCACGGGTCAACGATAATAGCACATCCTGTATGGTCGACATATCGATCAGTCCTGTGACCGACCAAGGACTGCCACCGGGTCTCTTGCTGGTCCTCTTTGAGGATAAAGTCTCTGGAGGCCTGCCGGATGAAAAGCCATTGCGAGAACCCGGAGAAAAAAATCAGGACCCCACAACACAAGAACTTGAACAGGAGCTGCAGTCGACCCGTGAATATCTTCAGGCCACCATCGAGGAACTGGAAACGTCAAACGAGGAACTAAAATCAAACAACGAAGAGATGCAGTCGGTCAATGAGGAACTGCAAAGCACGAATGAGGAACTCGAGACCTCCAAGGAGGAACTACAATCGACCAATGAAGAGCTGGCCACCGTCAATTCAGAGCTTCAACATAAAGTCAATGAGCTTTCCAGGGCCAGTGACGACATGCACAACCTGCTGGCCGCTTCCGAAATCGCTTCCATTTTTATGGACACCCGCCTTAACATCAATCGTTACACACCAGCGGCCGCGCGGATCATCAAACTGATCCCAAGTGATATCGGCAGACCCTTGAGCGACCTTAAAACCAGCTTTCCGGGGATCGATCTGGCCGGGCATGCAAAAAAAGTCCTCAAAGACCTGAATACCCTGGAAACTGAAATTTTGTCGGAAGACCGTATTTGGCATGCCTTGAAGGTTTTGCCGTATCGAACCGGCGAAAATGTCATCGCCGGGGTGGTGATAACCGTGATGGATATCCACAGGGTCAAGCAAGCCGAAAAGATCCGGCGTCTGGCCACGGTTTTGGAGGACGCCAATGATGCCGTTGCGGTGCGGGATTTTAAGGGGCGCATTCTGGCCTGGAACAAAGGGGCCGAGGCCATGTACGGCTGGACCGAATTTGAAGCCCTTAAAATGACGATCGAAAACCTTATTCCCAAGGAGAGACTGAAAGAAGAAAAGGCCCTGGTGGACAAGCTTAAAAAAGGTGAAGCCGTGAAAGCATTCAAAACCCGGCGGATGACGAAAGGCGGCAAGCTTTTAGATGTTTGGCTGACGGCGACAGTATTGACCGACGACAGCGGTCGGCCGATTGAAATCGCGACGACGGAGCGGGACCTGGCGTGGCTGCCAGCACAGTAATTGCAGCGAAAATGGGAAAAGACAAAAAAAAATCAGAGAGCTCGGAACTCAGGCGGCGGGCTGAAAGGCAAACGAAAGTTACGCCTGCGGACTTTGACGAAATTGCCGGGATGTCGACCAAAGACATGGTGAAGATGATCCACGAGCTTCGGGTGCACCAGATCGAGTTAGAAATGCAGAACGAAGAGCTACGCCGCATCCAGGAGGAGCTCGAAGTGGCCCGGGATCGATATTCCCATTTGTATGACTTTGCACCGGTGGGCTACCTGACGGTCAATGAAAAGGGAATAGTCGAAGGGGCCAATCTCACTTTCGCCACCTTGATGGGGATTGAGCGATCGGCTGTTGTGGGAAAACCGTTCAGCCGTTTTATCCAGCGTGAGGACCAGGATGTTTACTACCTTAACCTCCAGCGCCTGTTAGAGTCCGGGGATTTGCAGTCATTCAAATTAAGGTTGACGAAAAATGACGGCGTCGACTTTTTCACGAACCTGGAATGCATGCTTATCAGAGAGAGCGGCAGCGCTTCCAAGCAAATCAGAATTGTGGTCAGTGATATCACCCAACAGAAGGAACTCGAATGGCGACTGCGGCAGGCTCAAAAGATGGAATCAATAGCCAAGCTGGCCGGCGGTATTGCCCACCAGTTCAATAACGCCCTGTTCGTGATCGTGGCCACCACCGACCTGCTTGAGATGCAAGTGCCAAAGGAAGAGATTACGTCGGAATATTTTGACTCGATTAAAAAATCGACTGCTCGAATGACGCAGCTGACGCGCCAGCTGCTGGCATACGCCCGAGGAGGAAAATATGAGGTCAAGGACATTTCACTGAGTGTTCTCGTGCGCAACACGTTGCCCTTACTCCAACACACCCTTGACCCGTCCATCTCTGTAGAAACCAGCCTGCCCGGTGATATCTTGAAAACTAAAGGCGATTTGACCCAGTTGGTGATGGTCGTGTCGATCCTTTTGTCCAATGCAGTGGAGGCCATCGAAAGTGAAGGCCACATTAAAATCGCCTGCAGAAATGAATTGATAACAAGGGAAGACGCAAAGGCTTTCCCGGGATTGTCGCCCGGACCTCATGTCAGCTTGACAGTTGAGGATAACGGGAGGGGAATGGATAAGGAAACCAAAAATCGGGCATTCGAGCCGTTTTTCACGACCAAGCTTCTCGGCCGAGGGCTTGGTTTAGCTGCAGCATATGGCATTGTGAAGAACCATGGCGGCTGGATATCCATTGAATCTCAAATGGGCCGCGGAACCAGCGTGCGCATTTACCTGCCGGCCGTTCATGAGATCAAGGAGACAAAAGCGCAAAGAGTGCACAAGGAACCGCTCAAGGTAACCGGCACCATTCTTCTGATTGAAGATGAGGTGGCGGTTATCGCGGCGCTCCGGAAATTGTTGGAACGCTTGGGATACCATGTTCTTGAGGCCAAAACCGGTAAAGAAGCCATTCGCTTGGCCAGAGCATATGACGGGGCGATTGATTTGGCCATACTGGATGTTTTCCTGCCGGATATGAACGGGAATAAAGTCTATCCCTTACTCAAGGAATTCCGTCCGGATTTGAAGGTCCTGGTATTCAGCGGGTATTCACTCGACGGTCCGGCACAGGAAATCCTGGATGCCGGTGCTCACGGCTTTCTTCAAAAGCCGGTTTCTATCGAAGTTCTCTCAGAGAAACTAAGGAGCTGCTACAAGCCGGATGAAAAGTAAACGCCATTATTTTGATGTCACTTAGACCGATAAGAAGTTCTTGATCTTTTTGTCGAAATAACTTATTATTAATAAAATCAATACTATTTGAGTCAATGAATAAAAAGGAACCGAAATTATAAGGAGGTCTCGTGAATAAAATCGATCTTATTGATCAGCTGAAAGATGAGGGTCGAATCTCGAAGAATGAAGCGGCCACTATCGTCGATTTATTTTTCGGGAAAATTTCAGATACTCTCGCGTCCGGCGAAAGGGTTGAAATTCGAGGGTTGTGTTCATTTTTCGTCAAAAAGTATCGACCTTACAAGGGCAGAAATCCAAAAACGGGCGAGATCGTCACCGTCGCTCCCAAAAAACTGCCGTTTTTTAAATGCGGAAAGGAATTAAAGGAACGGGTCGATCGTTAACAGCGATGATATCCTTTAACTGACAAAAATGACGTAATCCCGCTGTAGCGGGACTCAAGTGGCACAACCGCTTTCATGCTCCGTGGCGGCCCAAATGCCATGACCGTTTCGTAACGGTGTCGTCATTCGGCGGCTTCAGCCACGCGCCGGTTTCGCGATCGGCAAAAGATATCTCTTATAGCCGGTCGTTGCGATTCACAAATCGCGATGTCATCCCCACCAGCCAATCTCGGTGTTCGTGAGCATCCTTCAAGGTCAAAAAAAGTTTGTGATGAACGAGGCTGAAAAAAATAACCCGCCGGTCATTCGACTGGAACACATCAGTAAATCCTTCGGGCCGATCCGGGCCAACGGAGATATCAGCCTGGATATCCACGCCGGACGGATCAAGGCGCTGCTGGGCGAGAACGGGGCCGGTAAAAGTACCTTGATGGGCATTCTGGCCGGCCGTCTTCAGCCGGATGCCGGCCGCATCCTGGTCGAAGGGGTGGTGACGCCCATATCGTCTCCGCACACCGCCCACACGGTCGGCATTGGAATGGTATACCAGCACTTCATGTTGGTCGATGCCCTGACCGTGGCTGAGAATGTGATTTTAGGCCAATCGGAAGGAGTCTGGCTTTCACCCAAAAAGGTGGTTCAGCAGGTGGCGGATCTGGCTCGACGTTACGGTCTCGCGATCGACCCGACGCAGCGGGTTTCCGCGCTGTCGATGGGCGAACGCCAGCGGGTGGAGATTTTAAAACTGCTCCACCGCCGCAGTCGCATCCTAATTTTCGACGAACCAACCGCCGTGTTGACGCCTCCCGAAATCAACCAGCTTTTTGATGCACTGCGCCAGATGGCGGCCCAGGGCAAAGCCATTGTCTTTATCAGCCACAAACTCGACGAAGTCATGGCATTGGCAGACGAAATCACCATCATGCGCAAAGGTGCCGTGGTAAGCGAAATGCCGATCGAAGAAGTTGGCTCCAAGGCGGATCTGGCGCTGAAAATGGTCGGCCGTGAAGTTGTGCTGCAGGTTAAGAAGGAACCGCTCGAACCGCGACAGACGGTCTTGTATGTCGATCGCCTGAGCGGCAGCGGCCTGACGGATATTCACCTGCAGTTGCGCCAGGGCGAGATCCTGGGTGTTGTCGGCGTGGCCGGAAACGGTCAAAAGCCCCTGGTGGAAACCATCTGTGGATTGAAGCGACCCGCATCCGGAACGATTAAAATCCTGGATAAAAATTGGGACCATTTTTATAACCGGCACAGTTGGGACGGAAATCTCATCTACGTCCCGGAGGATCGCCGCGGCCTGGCCACCTGTCTGGACTTGGACCTGGTGGAAAATTTTTTGTTGACCACGCGGCAGGGGTTTTCCACGGGGCCCTGGCTGCTGCGCCGAAAAGCCGAAGCCAAAACCAGGGAATTGATGACGGCATTCGATGTGCAGCCGCCGGAACCCTCGAACTTGGCGCGGCAGCTATCGGGCGGCAATCTTCAGAAAATTGTCCTGGCCCGTGAGTTTTACCGCAGGCCCCGTTTGATTGTCGCCGAACAGCCGACCCAGGGTCTCGATGTTGGCGCAACCGAGGAGATCTGGCGGGTGCTGTTGAAGGCGCGCAGCGAAGCCGGGATCCTGCTTGTCACCAGTGACCTGAATGAAGCGCTCTCGCTGTCGGACCGCGTTACCGTGCTGTTCGGCGGCCGCATTATGGATACCTTCGACATCGATGATGTTGAAAAAGTCGAGCGCATCGGTCTTCTGATGGCCGGTATTGGATCCGAATCAGCAATATGTTGACAACCGGTGATTTTTAATGTGACCGTCCACGTCTGCAGCTTTTTTCCCATTTTAGACTTGTAAGCCGCGATCATGATAGACAAGGGTGTCTACCTGATACCCGAAGTCGGCTTCCAGGTTATTCTTCCTGGTGGAAGCGCCGGATGATATAGCCGCCGGATTTTTCGTCGGAATCCAGGTCCATGAGTCCGCGGGATGCCGCTTCCTCGAGGAGCCGATTGAAGGAACGAAAGCCATAGTAAGATTCGTTAAAACCCGGGCTGCGGCGCTTAAGGGTCTGTTTGACCATCGAGCCCCAAATCTTCTCCTCCGAACCACGCTCTTCGGCCAGCGCTTCGAGCGTCTCCATGACAAGGTCGAGTGCTTTTTGGGTTCGATCTTCCTTTTCTTTATCTTCCTTGGCCGCAGGTGCAGCTGCTTGGCCGCCCGGTCGCGGCACTTTGCGTGGCGTCTTCTTCCGAGCTTGCTTTTTGCGCACAAGGTCGTCGTAATAGATAAACTCGTCACAGTTGGCAATGAGAAGATCCGAACTGGAGTTTTTCACACCGACGCCGATCACAATCTTGTTGTTTTCGCGCAGTTTGCTGACCAGCGGTGAAAAGTCGGAATCACCGCTCACGATCACGAACGTGTCGACGTGCAGTTTAGTGTAACACAGGTCCAGCGCATCGACCACCATGCGGATGTCGGCGGAATTCTTCCCCGACTGGCGCACGTGCGGTATTTCGATGAGTTCGAAGGCCGCTTCGTGCATGGCGGCCTTGAAATCCTTGTAGCGTTCCCAATCACAATAGGCCTTTTTCACGACGATGCTGCCCTTGAGCAGCAGCTTTTCGAGGACTTTAAGAATGTCGAACTGAGCGTGGCGGGCATCCCTAACCCCCAGCGCGACGTTCTCGAAATCACAAAACACGGCCATGTTCTCGGTTTCAGGCTTCTTGCCCATGAAATTCCCCCCTCGCCTGTGCCGCACGCCTTCGGCGTCCGTTTTATTTTCGCGTTAACATCTGAATGTAAAAACAGCATGCCCCTGATGTCACGTCTACGCCAAATTTCGGATGCGCACAAGAGGTACGATGGAGGGAGAACGGTGAAATTTAATTTGTAACGACCAACCTGGGGCACTTAATTTCCGCGAGTATCCCCACCCATCGATTGACCGGGCGCATATCGTACACAAGCAGCAGCAAATCATAGTGATACGGATCGCGGCCGGAATCATGTCGCTTGTGCGTATCGGCGCGATTCCCTTCATTCTGTTCTTCCTGCGCGGACTTTGACCGACTTCGATCCTCACCGGTCTGGTGACCCGGATCATTCCACTTCTCATCCTCTATAACCTGTTCGATGTCGTTGCGAATCGTGATTGACACGCGCATTGTGATCACTTATTTAGAAAATGATCCTCCTCGAATTAGCTCAGATCAAGAGGATGATCCCGATCCACAAACGACCTTTTTCCCGGTGGGTTCCGCCACGGCCGGATTTTTCGCAGGGTTCTGGCTGAGGCGCGCATCCAGTGCCCCTTGTCCAACGAAAAACCTTTACTTATGATTTGGCCCCTGAAAAGTGTCGTCACGCTGTTTTTAGATTTTTACGTGTTGGTCGGCAGCCATAATAATGAGTGCCTTGATAACGCATGAGGAAATACCGCTCTTTCGAGGAACTTGCTGCGAGCGAAACCGAAGGCATCGACTTTCGAATCCGTGAACGAGACGGATTGTCGGGGATTGCGGTTATTGCCATTCACGGCGGCGGGATCGAACCGGGAACAACCGAGATTGCTGAAGCGGTTGCCGGAGACCGGCACGCTTTTTACACCTTCAGCGGGTTGAAACACTGCGGCAACGCCTGTCTGCATATTACGAGTCGGCATTTTAACGAGCCCCGGGGCTTGCGCTTGGTGCAGCGCGCGCACACCGTCGTGTCGATTCACGGATGCGGCGATGCTGAACCGGTTGTGCTTCTCGGCGGCCGTTTTGACCGGTTGGGGCAGCGAATCAAAAAATCCATCGAATATGCCGGTTTTCCCGTCAGGCGATCGGTGCGGTTTCCGGGACTGAGCCCGCACAATATTTGCAATCGGTGCCGCCTTCGTATGGGGGTGCAGTTGGAAGTTTCGGCCGGCCTGAGGACCCTCATGTTCGACAATCTGACACGGGTGCAGCGCAAAAAGCCGTCGCCGTTGATGTCCCGTTTCGTCTCGGCCGTGCGGGCTGCAGTCGATCATTTTGACGTCGACAAGGAGGTTCGATACAGATGAAAGCCGTTGTGATGCGCGGATTCGGCGGCCCGGAGGTCATGGAAATTGCCGAAGTGGCAACACCGGAACCGGGGCCGAACCAGGTGAGGGTCCGTGTGCTGGCCACTTCAGTCAACCGGGCCGACATCATTCAACGCCAGGGTCACTACCCGCCGCCGCCCGGCGAGTCGGACCTTCTCGGCTTGGAAGTGGCCGGTCGCATCGACGCGCTCGGCTCCGGTGTAAGCGGCTGGTACACTGGAGATCGGGTCATGGGACTCGTGGCCGGCGGCGGATATGCCGAATTTGCACTCGTATACGCCGACCACCTGATCCGGATCCCGGAAACAATGAACGTCACGACCGCCGCCTGTGTCAGCGAGACCTACATCACCGCTTACCTGAACGTTTTCATGGTCGGCGGCTTTCATTCCGGCCAATCCGTCCTGCTTCATGGCGGCGGCGGCGGCGTCAACACGGCGGCGCTCCAGCTGTGCCGCGCACTGGTGCCCGACGGCACGATTATCGTCACCGCCTCCGCCGGCAAGATCGAGCGCGTCATGGCCCTGGGGGCCGACCTGGTTATCGACTACAAAGCACAGGATTTTGCAGCCGAGGTGCGGGCGTTTACCAGGAACCACGGGGTGGACCTCATCCTCGATCACATCGGCGCCGACTACCTGAAAGCGAACCTGAAATCTCTGTCTATAGGCGGCCGACTGGTGATCATCGGGGTTATGGGCGGGGCCGCAGCGCAGGTGAACCTGGCCCAGCTGCTGGTCAAACGCCAGCAAATCATCGGTTCGGTCATCCGATCCCGCAGCATTGAGGAAAAAGCCGCCATAACGGCAGCCTTCAAGGAAAACGGTCTGCCGCTTCTATCCGGTCGCCGGATCGAGCCGCTGATCCACCGGATTTATCCGATCGAATCCGTCCGGGACGCCCACGGGGAGATGGAGAGCAGCCGACACTTCGGAAAGATCGTTCTGGCGGTGCAATAGCCTTCCGGCCACGACGGTTCAGGAGAACGGCGGACGGTGGAAGTGGGGTAAATGAATGGCGGAATGAAGCAAAGGTTCAGGGTTCAGGGTTCACGGTTAGGAAATCTGCGTGTTCAAACGCGTACCTATACCTTGATCTATTTTCGATGGGAGGCGCGTCCCGTATCACAGCCTTCCGGTCGCACGCCCGGTGTTTTAACCGCTCGATTGGACTTGACACATCCACTGAAGGCCGATAATCAGAACGAGACCTGCGGCAATCTCCGATCCCGATGACAAACTTTTTCATGGCTCGGGAGGGCAAATGCAGCTTAAATTTCTTTTTCACCCCTCTCACCCCGCATCTCTTCCGGCGGACACCTTTCGCCCCTTTCATTTTCATTCACCATCTTTAGACCGCACTCAAGACGCGCGGTTTTCATGTGGTACGGCCGGAGGTCGACATGCAATACGTGATCATCGGAAATGGCGTGGCCGGTATTACCGCCGCCGAGACCATTCGTCAGTACGATCCGGAGGGGGGCATCACCCTGATTGGTGACGAGTCCGCTGCGCCGTATTGCCGCCCCATGATCAGCTTGGTCCTCGAAGGCGCGATCGCACCGGAGAAGCTGCCGATCCGCAGCCCCGTGTTTTACGACGACTTGAAAATCCAGGCGGTGCTCGGAAATCGGGTGACCGGCATCGATGTCGAGAAACGAACCGTTGCCGTGGGCAACTCCTCATACGGGTTCGAGCGGCTGCTGATCGCCACAGGGGCTGATCCGCGTCCGATCAAAGCCGAGGGGGCCGCTCTCGGGAACATCTCTTACATGCGGAATCAGGATCACGTTCAAACCATGCTGGCCGGGTTGAGGGACGCACGCCGGGCGTTGGTGCTCGGCGGCGGCCTGGTGGGATTCAAGGCCGCCTATGGTCTCCTGCGTCGCGGCCTGGCCGTGACGATGCTGATTCGCTCGGGCTACCCCCTGTCGATGCAGGTGGACGAAGAGGCCGGTTTGATGATACGCGACGAATTGGTGCGTCACGGTCTCGACGTGCGGGTCGACATCGAAGCGATTGCCTTCGAGGGCAACGGCCGGGTCCGGGCCGCGCATCTTTCCGACGGCAGTCGGCTGCCGTGTGACATCGTGGTCATCGGCAAAGGTGTGCTGCCGGCGCTGGCTTTTGTACCGCGTGACCGGATCCGGACCGATCTGGGGATCGTGGTCGACGGGCGAATGGAAACCAGCGTGGCCGGAATCTTCGCCGCCGGAGATGTGGCTGAATACATTGACATCGCCCGCAGCACCCCTTGGGTCAACGCCATTTGGCCCGAAGCCGTCAACCAGGGTCGGATCGCCGGTTTGAATATGGCCGGGCGAAGGGTGTCCTATCCGGGCAGCCTCAGCCGTAACGTGATCCGGATTTTCGACCTGGACATCATGGCCGGCGGGGTCGTCAACCCGCCTCAGGACGCGTTATACCGGAAGCTGGTTTTCAAGAACGCGAACAAGAAACTCTATCGCAAGTTGGTCTTCCAGGGGGACTATCTTGTCGGCATGGTGATGGTTAACGGCATCGAGCAGGGAGGTTTGCTGCTGGCGGCCATTCAAAGCCGGGTGCAGCTGAACGTTCCCCGCGAAACGCTGCTGGAGCCCGGACTCAACTATGGCCGGTTGCTGTGGCGTCCGGCGTAAGCGTTCACAGGGCACCGCATCTGCTTTGTTGTCGGGCACTTGAAGTACAAAAGTACGTCTGCGCGCCCGACGCCTTGCATCTGCGGCACCCTGCAAACGCTTACAATGAGGTGGTTTGAAGCGCATCGGATCACAGGGCACCGCATCTGCTTTGTTGTCGGGCACTTGAAGTACAAAAGTACGTCTGCGTGCCCGACGCCTTGCATCTGCGGCACCCTGCAAACGCTTACAATGAAATGGTTTGAAGCGCATCGGATCACAGGGCACCGCATCTGCTTTGTTGTCGGGCACTTGAAGTACAAAAGTACGTCTGCGTGCCCGACGCCTTGCGTCTGCGGC
>Ga0316576_10002276_pt1 | contig 10879 bp, 12 predicted proteins | sample S0NA_FD_203075 | JGI IMG/M metagenome (GOLD analysis project Ga0316576, IMG submission 203075) | Rhizosphere microbial communities from salt marsh grasses in Alabama, United States - S0-2_050615r3r5 | ecosystem: Host-associated > Plants > Roots > Rhizosphere | place: USA: Alabama | collected... | reverse complement strand
CAGATGCGCGGCGTGATGGCCAGGTTCTGGATCCAGAGCCGGCCCTCCATCAGCTTCTCGAAGCCGCGGTGCAGGTAGCCGGCGTCGGCGCGGCCCTCGATGACCTCGTCGCCGTGCAGCCTGAGCTTGAAGGCGTAGTTGCCCTCTATCCCCGGGTGGTTCGGGCCGATGTTCAGCTCGTACTCGTGGCTCGGCGGATGGCGCCGTGCCTCGTAGTTCTCGGGTCTCATCGGTCGCTGTCTCCGTTGCCGCGGGCCTTGATCCCATCGCCAGAGCCGCCGTTGATCGTGTCCAGGTCGCGGCGGCTGAAGCGCTGCTCGTCCGGGCGGACCGCGATGCCGCCGCCCTGGGCGATGATCTCCTGCAGCCACTCGGGGTTGTAGTCCTGCCAGTCGAAGTGGTCGTTGACCCAGGCCTCTGAGTCGAAGTCCTTGCGCATCGGCGGCGGGCCCTCCCACTCGGTCAGGATGAACTTGGACATGTCCGGGCTGCCCTCGAAGAAGACGCCGAACATCTCGTGGATGTCGCGCTCGAAGAAGGCCGCCGGCGTGTAGATGTCATAGACCGAGATGTAGACCCCGGGCTCCCGCGGGATGCGCGTGTGGGCCGAGACCAGCGACTGCATCTCGTAGGACCAGACGTGGTAGACCAGCTCGAATTCGCCGTCGTCCGGCCAGTCCACGCAGGTGATCGCCGACAGGTGCACGTAGGAGGCCCGCCCCCGCAGCAGCTCCAGCAGCGCGGGCAGGGCATCGGCGGCCACGTCCACCCGCAGCCGGCGGCTCGACTTTCGCCGCACCTCGATGCCTTCGATCTCGGTCAGCACCTTGTCGAGCCAGGTGGAGAGCTCTTTGCCTGCGGTCATGGTTGGGCCTCTGTTGCTGGTGTCACGCGAGGACGCCCGGGCATCGGGTCACGCGAATAAGCGAAGATGCCAAGGCGTGGAGGCTAGAGACAGTCATTGCTCGATTCTCGTTGCCTGGCTCAGGCGAAGCGCTGAAAGCTCCAGGTCGTCATGGTGGCTCAGGACTCGGCGGACACCGTCTTCTGGCGCGCGACCTCGAGGCCAGGCTTCTCCAGCATCCGGGCCTCGCGTGACCTACTCTTCATACCCGCCCTGCGCGCCCCGGTATTCCAGCTCGGCAATGGACAGCTTGATGTCGAGCGCCTCCAAGGGCTTCTGGTGCTGCTCCAGCAGCGCGGTGTGCGGGCCGCGGGTCTCGGGGCCGATCTGCCCGTAGTGCTCGGCCTCGGCGATGATGTCCGTCGGCGTCTGCCAGGTCTCGCCGAACAGCCGCTGCTGATTGCCCAGGTAGTAGTCGTAGCGGCGGTAGTAGTCCTGCCAGGCGTTGGCCTCACCGCGCTTGATGTGCTCGATCAGGTTCCTGAGGCCGGCGATGACCGCCTCCGGCCGCGGCATGCAGCCGGCGATGTAGACGTCCACGGGCAGGTAGTCGTTGAGCTTCTTCGCGGTCGCATAGCTCTGCCAGTACATGCCGCCGTTGACGGTGCAGGAGCAGATGCCGATCACGTATTTGGGCGCGGCCATCTGCTCATAGGTCAGGATGACCCGCTTCAGGGTCTTCACCGAGACATAGCCGGTCACCAGCAGGATGTCCGCCTGCCTCGGCGTGACCATCGGCTGGATGCCGAGCCGCTCCATGTCGAAGCGCGAGGTCATCGCCGGCGGCAGCTCCACCGCGCCGCAGCCGTTGCAGTAGTGCAGCATGAACAGCGAGCGCGAGCGGGCGAAATCGATCAGCTCGTCGAACACGTGGGCGAGGGGATTGGTGCGCTTGCCGGCCTTGACCGGCAGCGGGTCGCCGGATTTGGCAATCTGTTTGGCATCGCTCATGACGGAAAACCTCTGCTCGGGCTTGCGGCTGTCGGCCGGGTTGATACAGGAGGCGCGGCTTGCTCCGGGACCCGACGGCTGCTAGACCATCAGAAACGCCAATCCCAGCAGCCCGATCATCGTCGGCCACTTCCACAGGATGCGCACCAGGTCCTCGGTGCGGTAGCGCGGGAACAGGTAGGCGATGGACATCGGGATCGCGACCACGGCGAAGACCTTGACCAGGAAGGTCAGCCAGTTCTCGCCGCCGCCGAGGAACAGGGTCGTATACAGCACGCTCGCGGTGTAGAGCTGGAAGCACTGCATCACGAACAGCCCGCCCAGGAACTTGCCGCCCATCTCCACCATCGGCCCGGTGGCGATCTCCGCCGGGGCGATGTAGATCTCGAACGGCTGCTTGCCGAGCATGCCCTGCATCGCGATCAGCCCGGCCAGCGCCAGCAGCGGGTTCTGCACGACGCCCCAGGTGGCGATGCCGCCGGCCTGCTGGGTGGCGATGATGTCCACCAGGTTGGTGGTGCCGTAGATGAACGCGACGCCGAAGGCGACGACGACGAACGGGATGTCATAGGCCAGCATCGCGGTCAGCGCCCGGGAGATGCCGATGGAGCCGTTGGGATTCGCGCATTGGCCGACGCCGAGCGCCAGCCCCAGCGACGGGATCATCGTGATGTACAGCAGCGCGATCAGGCCGCCCTTTTCGGCGATGCCGTTCATGCCCGGCACCGGCAGCAGCGTCTCGGCGGCCACATAGCCGCCGATGGCCATGACGATGCCGATCTCGTGGATCAGCCCATGCGACACCTGCGTCTGCTTCGCATGCAGCTTGACGATGTCGTACAGCGGCTGGAAGAACGGCGGCCCGACCCGGCGCTGCAGCTTCGCGCCGATCTTGCGCAGCATCAGCACCATGCCCATGCCGACGACGAAGGCGATCAGCGGCATCAGGGTCAGTTCGATCAGAAGCTCTTGCCAGTGCATCGACTTAGTCTCGGCGTTTACGGGGAGGGATGGCTGCGGATAGCCGCTGGATGAAGCAGCAAGGTACGCCCAGGCGGTTGTCGCTCGGCGTGGAGCTCGGTGTCCGTCCTCGAGGTACTCATTTCTACAGTACCACCCACGCCAACATTACCGCCGCCGCCACCAGCACGAACAACATCGGCTGCGCCGCGCGGTAGAGGCCGTTGACGCCGTAGGACACCAGGTCCACCGTCGACACCACCGCACCCTCCAGCCAGGTGAACGCGCCCCGGTACCAGCCGCCGATCAGGTGCATCAGGCCGGCGTAGAAGTTGTCGCTGTATTGGTAGCGCACGTCCGCGGTCAGGAAATGCCCGCCGGCATAATTGTCGAGCTGATGCACCCGCCGGGACCGCCCGCCGATTCCGTAGAACACCAGCGCGCCGATACCGAAGCCGGCGAACAGCACGCCGACGAGCCAGATCATGTCGATGCTGCCCTGCGGGCTCTCGACGCCGCCGAGCGTGTAGTTGACCACCGGCAGGCCGATGGACGCCTGCACCGCGGCCACCCAGCTCAAGGCCGGCCCTGGGAAGACGCCGGCCAGGAAGATCACCGCGGACAGGCCCAGCATTGGCGCGAGCATGCTCACCGGTGCCTCGCGCACGTGCTCGTGCTCGACCCGCAGCTGGCCCAGGAACATGTTGTGGATCAGCTTGTAGACCGACAGGATGGTGCCGAGGGTCCCGATCACGGCGGCGACGAACAGGAGCGGCATCTGCTGGGCGATCAGCGCGCGATAGACCAGCCATTTGGACACGAAGCCCGCCATCGGCGGCAGCCCGGCGAGGCTGATGATGCCGATCAGCAGCACCACGAACGACAGCGGCATGCGCGTGAACAGCCCGCCCATCTTGTTCAGGTCCGACGTGCCGGTGCGATACATCACCGCGAACACCGTCATCAGCAGCGCCGCCTGGGTGATGGCGTAGTTGAACACGTGCAGCAGGCCGCCGGCGCTGCCGTTGGCGGTGCCGACCAGCAGCCCCAGCAGCATATAGCCGCCCTGGCCGATGCCGTGCCAGGCCAGCAGGTACCGGGCGTCGTGCTGCTGCAGCGCGGTGTAGGTCGGGAAGATGATGGTCAGCGCCGCGATCCAGCAGAGCAGCTCGCGTGCGCTCATGAAGGTGTACGGGATCTCCATCTGCACCAGCCGGCCGATGCCGATCATCGCGATGATGACGACGATGATCGCGTAGAGGCCCATGCGCGCGGAGATGGCGCCGAAAAAGGCCGAGCCCGGCCCCGGCGTCTCCGCATAGGCCGCCGCCTGCCAGAGGTGGAGCGGGATCAGGCCCATCTTCACCGCGAAGCCCCCGCCGAGCAGTGCGAGCAGCAGCCAGATCTGTCCGTTGCCGAGCTCGGGCAGGACGGCCGTCACGTCCGCGTAGCCGAGCGAGCCGGCCTCGGCGTAGAGCAGCACCAGCGCGCCCAGGATCGCCATCGCGCCGGCGAAGGCGTAGGTGACGTATCTGAGCGCCGCCTGCGCCGCCAGCCCGCCGGCGATGGCCATCAGCAGAAAGCTCGACCAGCTCACCAGCTCCCAGCCGATGAACAGCGACAGGAAGTCGCCGCTGCCGAGCAGCAGCAGCATGGTGCAGACATTGAGCGCCAGCGCCACGTGGAAGGCCCGCAGGCTGTGGCCCCCGGCTTGGTAGACCCGCTGCCAGGAGCCCGCCGCGTACCAGGCACTGGCGAAGCCGGCGCCGATGGTGATCATCGCGAAGAACCACGACAGGGCATCGTAGCGCCAGGTCATGGGCTGCCCGAGCAGCGTCAGCGAGAAGTCCGCGGTCATCGGCGCGCCGAGCAGCGTACCGGTCTGAAGCAGCAGCCAGAACTGCAGGCCGTAGCCGAGCACCAGCAGGGGCCCGGCGATGCGCCAGCGACCGATCACAAGCGCCAGCAGCACCGTCGTCGCCGAGGCCAGGAACAGCAGGTCCAGCGGGGTCGTCGAGGCCGATAGGGCGAGGTCGGGCAACGTCATGCGGGTTGGCTCCGGTGGGCGCGATGAGGTCCGGGTGTCCGTGGGCGTGTCAGCAGGGGCACCGCGGTCCTAGGGCGTCTGGGCGATGGGGGTGGGAAACACCGTTGCGATCGTGGCGTCGACGTCCGTGGTCTGCGCGGCGATGCCGCCGAGCCAGGTCGACAGCGGATCGATCGTGACGGTGGCGCCGAGCAGCACCAGCCCGAGCAGCGATGCGACCGCCACGTCGAAGCGGCCCGGCCGCGGCGGGGCGGGGGCGCCATCGCTGGCACGCTGGAACAGCCGCACCGCGACCCGGAACAGGTAGTTGGCCTCCACCGCGGTGGCGAGCAGGATCACGGCCAGCGCGGTCAGGGCGGCCTGGGTGCCCAGCTGCGCCAGCCCGACCAGCACCAGCAGCTTGGCCCAGAAGCCCGGCAGCGGCGGCACGCCGATCAGCGACAGCGCGAAGAGCACGAACAGGATCGACGCCCGCGGCGCGGTCCTGGCGGCGCCGGCGAGCGCCTCCAGCGAGCCGTTCCAGCGGGTGGCGAGCCCGAACAGCGCGGACTTGACCACGACGTGGTGCAGCGCGACCGCGAGGGCCGCGAAGACGCCGGTGTAGCCCGGCAGCGACAGCGCGATGAAGACCACGCCGAGCTGGCCGACGCTGGAGTAGGCCAGCATGCGCGGGAAGTCCTGCGCGCGCCAGGCCGCCAGCTCGCCGGTCAGCACGCCCAGGGTGCCGAGCGCGAGCAGCAGCGTCTGGGCGCCGGTGCCGTCGAAGGCGAGGACGACGAGGCGCAGCACCACGAGCACCGCGAGCTTGGAGATCAGCCCCGCCAGCAGCGCCGAGATGCGCGCCGGCGCGGTGGCATAGACCTCCGGCACCCAGGTGTTGACCGGGAACAGCTCGGCCTTGACGCCGAAGCCCACCAGCAGCAGCGCGAAGGCCGCGAGCCCCGCCGGATTGGCGAGCGTGCCCGGGGCGAGCTGCGCGATCTGGGCGAGATTCAGCGTGCCGGTCAGCAGATAGACGATCGCGATGCCCACCAGCGCCAGCACCGAGCCGAGCGCCGACAGCAGCAGGTAGCGCACGGTCGCGATGTAGGCGGCGCCGGTGGCCCGCAGGGCCACGAGCCCGAAGCTCGCGACCGCGGTCAGCTCATAGAAGACGTAGATGTTGAACAGGTCGCCGGACAGCGCGAGCCCGGTCGCGGCGGCGGCCAGCAGCAGCATCACCGCGTCGCGGCGGGCGCTGTCGGTGCTGCCGGCCGCGTCCGGCTCCGCGCGCCACCAGAACAGCAGCGTGAACAGCGGCACCGCGGTCGCGAACAGCAGCGCGAGCCGATCCACGTAGAACACCACGCCGAGCGGGGGCGCATAGCCGCCGATGGCGACGACGAACGGGGCGCCGCCGTACTCCAGCGACAGCGCGATCAGCAGGTAGGCGCTGGCGGCGAGCACGATCGGCCCCAGCGCCAGCGCGAGCGTCCGCGACACCCGCGCCAGCGGCTGCATCAGGAAGGCCCCGAGCAGCGGCAGCACCACCGCGAGCACGATCTGGCTCTGGGTCGGGGCAAAGGGCAGGGCCAGGTCCGGGACCTGGAGCAGCATCTGGTGCAGCGTCATGGGGCGGACTCCTTCGCGGCCTTGGCCACGGCCGGGATCGGCGGCGGCAGCGGGCGCTCTCCCGCCGGTGCCTCCTGGCTGCCGGGCGCGCGGATGCCGGCGGCCTTGGCCAGATCCAGCTCGAGGTGCTCGCGCAGCACGCGCAGGTCCAGCGTGCCGTAGGCCCGGTAGATCTTCAGCAGCACCGAGACCGCCAGCGCCTGCACGCCGACGCCGATGACGATGGCCGTCAGCACCAGCACCTGCGGGATCGGGTCCACCATGGTTGTGCCGGGCTGATGCACACCGAGGATCGGCGCGACCGCCCCGCCGCGGTAGCCGGTCAGCACCAGCAGCAGGTTGGCGCCGGCTTCGGCGATCGCCAGCGCCAGCACCAGCCGGAACAGGTGCCGGGAGAGCACCAGGCCGAGGCTGCCGAGCGCGATCAGGCCGATGGCGCCCGCGTAGAGGATGGTCTCGAAGGTGAGGTAGGCCATCAGTCTTGCGTCTCCGGCCCGGCGGTATGCTCCGGCGACTGGCCGGCGAGCGGCTGCCCGGTCAGTTCGGGGGGCGGCTGCTCGGACAGCTGGGTCATCAGCCCCGCCAGCTCCGCGCCCACCTTCAGCCCCACCGCCAGCGACAGCAGCGGCAGCGTGCCGGCGGAGAGCAGCTCGCCGAGCACGCCCTTGCCGAGCATGGGCTTCAGGAAATCGCCGTCGGCGAGCAGCGACCATAGTCCCAGCGCGATGAAGCCGGCGCCGGCGAGCCCTTCGATGACGGCGATGGCGGTGTGGCTCATGCCGCCCGCCGGACGCGCCAGCACCAGCACGAAGAAGGCCGCCGCCAGGATCACCCCGCCCTGGAAGCCGCCGCCGGGGGTCAGGTGGCCGTGCAGGATGATGTAGAAGCCGACCCCGAGCAGCAGCGGAAACAGCAGGTCCGCACCGGTGCGCAGGATGAAGCCCGCGGGGGCGTCCGACAGGTGGCTTGCGGCCGCGCCGCGGCCGCCGGCGAGCACCAGACCCGCCGCGGTGGCGGCGGCGAACAGGATCGACAGCTCGCCCAGCGTGTCGATGCCGCGGTAGCCGAGCAGCACCGCGGTGACGATGTTCGCGGCGCCGACCTCGTCCGGTGCGGCGCTCAGAATGTCGCCGCCGATCAGCATCGAGGGCTCGCCGAAGCCGAGCTGCCCGGCGATCACCAGCAGCAGGAAGCCGAGTCCGGCCGCGAACAGCAATGAGGCGATATTACGCACGGCCGCGTCCCCCCGGCCGGCGCGGGGCCGCGCGTCCGGCACCCAGCTCGCTGTCGTCCAGACGCCACAGTCCGAGGCGCCTCAGCCCAAGCGCCAGCACCACGCCTGACAGGCCGGCGCCCACCGCGGCCTCGGTCATGGCGACATCCGGCGCACGCAGCAGCACGAACAGCACCGCGACCCCGAGCGAGACCACGCCGGAGGCCGCCACCGCGCCGATGAAGTTGTCGAGCACCAGCACCAGCACCGCCGAGAGCAGCACCAGCAGCACGGTCAGCAGCGCGACCCAGGTCATCAGATCCAGTCCCATCAGACTCTTCTCCATCGGTCAGGTCTCTGGCTCGGCGTCGGGCCGCGGCAGTTGTCCCGGGGCGGCGGCGGGCTCGCCGCGCCCGGCGTGCCAGGGCCGCACGCCGGCCTGGTACAGGGCCCGCGCGATGGTGGAGCTGCCCACCGGACTCGTGAACAGGATGAACCCGGCGATGCAGAGCAGCTTGCTCCACCAGTCCGGATGCAGCAGCGCGACGCCGAGCAGGAAGGACACCGCCCCGAGCGTCACCGACTTGGTGCCGGCCTGGATGCGGTTGTAGACATCGGGCATGCGTACCAGCCCGAGCGCGCCGAGCATCAGGAAGCTCGCCCCGAGGAGCAGGAAAAGCTCGCCGATCAGCATCATGGCTCTTCTCCCGGGCGATTGACGTCGGCCGTGCGGTTGCCCTCGATCGTTCGGGCGATGGCGACGACGAAGACGAAGGCGAGCACGCCGAAGATCAGCGCTACGTCGAGATACAGCGGCGTGTCGAGCAGCAGCGCCAGTCCGGCGATGCCCGCTGTGGCCGTGACCGACAGCGTGTCGGCGGCGACGATGCGATCGCCGGAGCCGGGACCGAGCAGCAGCCGCAGCAGCCCGAGCAGCAGTGCCGCGGCCAGCAGTACGAAGGCGGCGATGGTCAACGGTGTCGCGGTCATTTCAGAAAACCCCTGATATGGCGCTCGAAGCCGGCGGCGATGGCGCGGGTGGCCTGCTCCAGGTCTGCCCCCGGCGGGCAGTCGATCCAGTGCACGAGCAGGCGGTCGTCGAGCACGTCGATGACCAGCGTGCCGGGTGTCAGCGTGATGCTGTTGGCGAGCAGCATGCGCCCGAGCGGCGAGGTCAGCTCGGTCTTGACCTCGACGACGGCCGGGCGGATCGGCAGCGACGGCGAGAGCACGCGCCGCGCCACGTCCAGGTTCGCGATGACCAGCGCCCTGAAGAAGTGCACCAGGTAGCGCACCAGCGAGACCGGGGCCCCGGGCGCAAACCGCATGCCGGTGAAGATTCCGAGCCGGGGCGCGGCCACCACGGTGACGAGCACGCCGCCGACGGCCGCCGCAATCAGCTCCTGTGGTGCGAGGCTTTCCGCGAGCAGCAGCCACAACAGCATCGAGACGGCGAGTACGAGCAGGTAGTGGACGAGCGTTGGGCGGCTGTCCTGCTGTGCCGTTGGGGCTGATGGGGGGGCTGACTGGACGGCTGACTGGGCGGCTGACAGGGGCGCTGTCGGGGAAGCCGGGGTGGGTGCGGGCTGGCGCATGCATAGACCTCGCTGCATGGTTCTGGCCTGGACCGCGAAGAGAGACCGGACGCGAGGTCGAATAGCGGTTGAAAACCGCTGGCCGCATTCCGGTGACTGCCCGGCCGTAGTACTGCGGGCCAGTATAACGACAGGTACAAGCGTGATACACGGCTGAATGATGGCCGAGGCCATTAGTCAACGAAAGCTTGATCGGGATCATGCCGCCGGGCGGTGCAGGGGTACCAGGCCGCTTCGCGGACGCGACGCCCGGCGGATGCCAAGCTCACGCGGATCGGTGACAATGGCCAGCTCCGTTCTCGATCACCCGAGCACCTGGGCTTGCCTATGACTGTCCATCCACCGCCGATCGCCCCCTGGCTGCGCGGCGTCATTCTGATCGCTTGCGTCGTTGCCCCCGCGGCTGCCGGCGGGCAGTCCCTGCTCGATGGCCTCAAGCAAAAGGCCTCCGACGCCGCGGCCAAAGTGGGCGAGACCGCCGGCGCCGCGGCGGACGCCGCCGGCGAGCTGACGCAGAAGGCCGTCGACACGGCACGAAAGACGGTCGACGATACCCGCAGCGACCTGCGCGACGAGGACACCCCGGCGGCCACCCGCGCCAAGCTCGACGCCATGGCCGACGCCACGCTGAGCCAGCTGTTCGAGGAGCGCCCCGAGGTGCGGCCGCTGTTCGACGCGAGCGTCGGCTATGCCGTGTTCGACACGCGCCAGGCCGAGTACGTGGTCGCCGCCGGCTACGGCCGCGGTGTCGCGGTGGACCTGGAGACCGGCCAGCGAACCTATATGAAGATGGGCAGCGCCGGGGTCGGCATCAGCTTCGGCTTCGGTGGCTTCGACAGCCGGGTCGTGATCCTGTTCGAGAACGCCTTCGGCTTCCACAAGTTCGTCACCCAGGGCCTGGATGCCGCCGCCGAGGCCGGCACCATGACCGGCGACGAGACCGACGACCTGACGCTGCGCTACGAGCAGGGTCGCGCCGTGTTCGTGCTGACCAACAAGGGCTGGAAGGTCTCGGCCAAGCTTGCCGGAACCAAGTACTGGCCGGACAAGGCACTGAACTGATGGCGGCGTCATTGGCCATCCGTCCGCTGAAGGGCGATCGGGCGCGCCGGCGGCCGGCGCTCGCGGCCGCGGTCGCCGGGGTCGCGATCGGGCTGCTCGGCGTGCCGCCGGTGCAGGCAGCGGACGACTACGTCGGCAGCGCGGCCTGCGGCGAATGCCATGCGGAGCAGTTTCAGGCCTGGCAGGGCTCCCATCACGACCTCGCGATGGATGAGGCCACGGACGCCAGCGTCCGCGGCGACTTCGACGATGCCGAATTCACCGCGCACGGCGTCACCAGCCGCTTCTATCGGAAGGACGGCGGCTTCTGGGTCCGTACCGACGGCCCGGACGGAGCGCTGGCGGACTACGAGATCGCCTATACCTTCGGCTGGGAGCCGCTGCAGCAGTACCTGATCCGCTTCCCGGACGGACGCCTGCAGGCCCTCGGCATCGCCTGGGACACCCGCCCGGCGGAGCAGGGCGGCCAGCGCTGGCTCCATCTCTACCCCGACGAGGTGGACATGGGGCCGGACCACCCGCTGCACTGGACCGGC
>Ga0316576_10002275_pt1 | contig 10881 bp, 8 predicted proteins | sample S0NA_FD_203075 | JGI IMG/M metagenome (GOLD analysis project Ga0316576, IMG submission 203075) | Rhizosphere microbial communities from salt marsh grasses in Alabama, United States - S0-2_050615r3r5 | ecosystem: Host-associated > Plants > Roots > Rhizosphere | place: USA: Alabama | collected... | reverse complement strand
CGAACACTCCCCGCTTGACCTCGTCCAGAAAGGGTTTGACCAGCAGAGAAAATCCCTGGCACCGGTGAAAATGGTACAGCAGGAAAATGTGGGAAAATCCGTCCAGATCCTGAAGTCCCTGAATAAACTCTGGAAAAACCTTTACGGTCCCCACCGCACCCTCGGCGGCCTGGGGTTGTATAGGAGTTCCCCTGGACTCGGGGAAAGGGGTGGAAATGACGCCTATGGGACGGAAGGTGATGTCCATGAAGTTTCTCCTGGTTCTTGTAATCTTTTTGTTCCATTTTCCCCTTTACCGGAGCAAGGTTCAAGGGCCAGGCGCTACCAGGGTCTTTTTGATGTTTTCCAGGAGGCCTCGCATCAGGTCCCGCCAAGGGGGCAGCGCCTCCACCAGTAGTTGACCCCGGGCATAGGCCCCGGCGGCCTCTCGGTCAAAGGGGATTTCCAGGAGAATGGGCAGGTTTTCCCGGGCGGCGTAATCGTGTACCCGGCGGTCCCCCAGATCAGCCCGGTTGATAACCAGACCCATGGGGAGTTGGAGTTCCCGCACCGCGCCCACCGCCAGTTCCAGGTCATGCAGGCCGAAGGGAGTGGGCTCGGTGACCAGCAACACGGCATCGCTGCCCCAGAGCGTGGCCACCACCGGACAGGAAGTGCCCGGGGGCGCATCGATAATGGTCAAGCCGTCAGGCTGGGCTTCTTCCTTCACCCGCCGGATGAGGGGCGGCGCCATGGCTTCCCCCACCCGAAGACGCCCGTGGATAAAGCGGATGTTACCCCGGAGACCGACCTCCACCACCCCAATGGAGCGAGTCCGGGAAAGGACCGCATCTTCCGGGCAGATGAGAAAACAACCGCCACAACTGTGGCACAGCTCCGGGAAGGTGAGAGCCGTATCAGGCAGGATGCCAATGGCGTTGAACTGACAGATTTCCTGGCATTTCCCACAATAGGTGCATTTTTGGGAGTCGATTTCCGGGACTTCGAGGTTCACCTCGAAGCTCTGCTGGATTTCCGGGTTGAGAAAAAGGTGGGCGTTGGGTTCCTCCACATCGCAGTCGAGGAGCTGCACCGGCTCGTCCACAGCGGCCGCCAGGTTGGTGGCCAGGGTGGTCTTGCCGGTCCCTCCTTTGCCGCTGGCTATGGTAATGATCATAGAGATTGCTTCCTATCCTCTGGCCAGCCGTTGGCCGCACCGGGGGCAGGTTATCTGGTAACAGGGAATCCCCCGCTCATGGGGGTGTTGAAAGCCGCAGTCCGGGCAAACACAGACACCCACGGTCCGGACCATGGTGTCGGTGTTCCCAGTAAACCGGTCGCCCCGCTCTGAACCCCGGGCCATCCTCGGGCAGCCTCTACCGCTCCTGAAACCGGAGCGGTAGCGTCTCGGCCCCCGACAACCCGGCAGCCAGAACTGGGGTTGGTCCAGACCATCCTGCCAATAAGACCGGCGCACCTCTTCCACTTCTCCCGCAACGCCGCAGACCACTTTGATCCCCAGTTTTTGGGCATGATAAAGCAAATCAGGACTCAAGGCCCCGCAGATCAAGGTATTCACTCCCCTTTCCCGGAGCAGTTCCAACCGCTGGCCCGCGTCCAGGTGAGAGACACTGACTTCCTGCCCCAGCCCCTGATAGGCAGGATCCTCAGGAAACAGGTGGATGCTGGAACACCAATTCAGCACCGGAGCAACCCGGGACCTCAACACGGGTATGGCGAGCATGACCTCCTCTGGAATTGAGGTCTTGGTGAAGGCGCACAATATAGCTATGAAAAAAACGCTGCCAAGACCTGAACATCTTTTATAGGTACCTAAGCAGAATGTGTGCCAAAAGGTTTCCCCCCGGATTTTCGGCTTGTTCCAAGCTGTGAGGCATACTCCTGGGTGCATTTTGCACCTAGCCCCAAGGGGCCGTCCTGATTGGTTTTCGGTAAATTTTCGGCATGTATCAGTAATAGTTCGCCCGAAGCCCTGCCCGGGAAAAACCTGTCCCAATCCCTCCTAAATCCCCCTCTAGAAAAGGGGAACTTAAACTTCTTGGACTCCATATCCCACTCTTTGGCTAGTTCCAGCCTTCCTGCTTTTTAATAAAAGAGGATAGGAGCGGGGTTGTTCAGGAAGGGCTTTCCACCTAATAGCAATTCTGGACGGATAAACTTGTGGCCGCAGGCTTTGTCCTGTGACTGCACAGGCGAGACACCTGTGCCACCGAAGCTCGACCATACAAGAATAGTGACCCGGATTTACAACGTCGGGGGGCGGTTTCACATTTTCACATGTCGTTGTGACCATCAGTTCACGGAGATTTCCCTCAGAATGAAAATTCAAGAAAATTTTAGCTCTGGCAACAGCATGTAAAAACGGGGTTTTCTGTAGGGCGCGCAGGGGCGGCGCGACGCCTTGCTCCCCAGCAAATGAGGCTTGCGGATCAATGGCTTAAATATTAAAATTAAACTTAAAATCCTCTTGACCGGTGCCTGTATGGATAGACAACAGACCTGTAAACGCTGCTCCATAGCTCGGGTAAATTCCCTATGCCAACTCTATGAGGAAGCTTTTGAGGATAATGAACCCAAATCTTTTGACAACTTGAGGGCTTTGGTGCAATTGGCCCAAAGTCGCGGGTTCGCCAATGGCAAGCAAATTCTTCGACCGGGTCTCAGGAAAAGCAAGGTGCGAACCCTGGCCTGGAACATTTCCTCCTTGCTCTATAATGACGACCTACTGCATCTGGGAATATCTTTAAATGGACGTTGATGATCTTAACCCCCCAGATGAGATAGACCTGTGGGAGGAACTGCCGGAGGGAGACGGGGTCCTGATCCTCTCTCCGGAAAAACGCATCCTTTCAGCGAATCTGCAAGCGGAAAGGCTGCTGCGGATTAAGCTGGACCGGGGGCAATTCCTGCCTCTGGAACTGTTGATCAGCGAAAAAGACCTGCCGCAAGCTGAGCAGGCCTTCCAGGAAGCCCTGCTGGAGGGGGTGTCCCGGGCCAACCTGTTGGGCCACTTTGTGCCGACCCCGGACCACGCCATCTATTTAAACTACTCCATTGATCCCTTATATGACCCTGAAGAGGAAATCATTGCCGCAATTTTGAGCCTGCGGGAAAACACCACCGCCCGGGCTTGGACCGCCTGGTCTTCCAACGGCTCGGGCATTGAATTCGATTCATTCCTGGAAAATCTGGCCGAAGCGGTGTTCTCCATCAACACCCGCTGGCGCATCACCGGCTTCAATCGGCGCGCTGAGGAAGTTACCGGTTTCAAACGGCATGAGGTCCTGGGCCGTTTCTGTTGGGATATTTTTAAAAGCGACCGATGTCGGACGGACTGTCCCCTCAAAGCCACGCTGGGGGATGGCGTGACCCGCACCGACCAGGATGTGCGCATGATCAATTCCGGTGGCCGCCAGTTAAACATTCTGGTCAATACCTCGATTTTCAAGGACAAAAAAGGCGCAGTGGCGGGGGCCATTGAGTTTTTTCGGCCCCTCACCCTGGCCAGCCAGCCTGCGGGCGCCAAAGCGAGACTTGCGCCCCCGGCGATAGAGATTATCGGTCAGAGCCCACCCATGGCCAAGTTGACCCACCTGCTGCCTGATATTGCCGCTTCTGAGGCCAATGTGGTCATCGAAGGCGATTCGGGGACCGGCAAGGAATTATTCGCCAAGGCGATTCATTACCAGAGCCCTCGGGCCCAGGGCCCCTTTGTGCCGGTGAATTGCTCGGCCCTGGCGGAATCACTGCTGGAATCCGAGCTCTTCGGCCACGTCAAGGCCGCGTTTACCGGAGCCATTGCCAGTAAGGTGGGCCGCTTTGAACTGTCCAAAGGGGGCACCCTCTTTTTGGATGAGATCGGGGAATTCAAACCGGAGCTCCAGGTTAAGCTGTTGCGGGTGTTGGAAGAGCGGGTTTTCTGGCGGGTCGGGGGCACCCAGCCCATTCCCATCGACGCGAGGATCATCGTAGCCACCAGCCGCAATCTCAAAGAAGAGGTGCGCCAGGGCCGTTTTCGGGAGGACCTCTACTACCGGCTGCGCACCGTACCCTTGTCCCTGCCGCCGCTGCGGGACCGCCTGGAAGATATTCCCCTGCTGGTGGAGTACTTCATCCAGCAATTCAACCAAAAGTATAAAAAAGAGATCCGCGGCCTGGACCCCAAGGTCATGGCCCTCCTCCAGAAGTACCATTGGCCGGGCAATGTCCGGGAGCTGCAACGGGTCCTGGAATACGCCTTTGTGTTTGTCAAAGGACATATCATCTCCCAAAAGCACCTGCCTGAGTTGGAAGAACCCCTCCAAGAGCCCAGATTGGCCTTGAGCTCCGGCCCCATACCGCCATCCCTGTGGGAGGACGAACGGGAGACCATTCAACGAGCCCTGCACAAAGCCCGGGGACGGCGACAGGTGGCGGCCCGCATGTTGGGCATCAGCCGCAGTTCACTCTGGCGCAAGATGAGGGCTCATAATCTCTCCTAAATCCTCCATATTTTGCCTGTCTCAATTGAGACATATTTGAAACATTTTTAATATCAGATAAAATCCAATAGAAACAGTTAAATATGATAAAAATGTATCATATTGTCTCAGCAATGAAACAATAATAGCATTATGAACTTTTGCTAATTATTTAAATAGCATAGTTATTCCAATAACATATACATTGGCATCAAACTTGCTCCCTTGAATCATAAAAATTCCATTGCAGGAGGAGCGGGAGATGCCCAAGATAACGACCCCTGATATTGATTCCGTTCTCGAGAAATATCCCGGTGAACCTCAATTCCTCATCAGTTTGATGCAGGATGTCCAATCCCTCTACAACTATATCTCCCCGGAACACCTGGAGCTGATCTGTGATCATGTGGGCGTAGCCCGTACCCGGGCCTATTCAGTAGCCACCTTTTACAAATCCTTCAGCCTGGAACCCCGGGGGGAACACGAAATCAAGGTCTGTCTCGGCACCGCCTGCCACCTCAAGGGCAGCCCCCGCATCGTCGAAAGTCTGGAACGGGAGTTACACGTGTGTCGGGGGCAGACTACGGGGGACCTGCGGTTCACCCTGGAGACGGTTAACTGTGTGGGCGCCTGTGCTCTGGCCCCGGTGGTGGTGGTGGATGAAGAATATCAACCCAAAACCACTTTTCGCAAACTGAACAGGGTATTAAAAAGTCTCGCCGAGGAATAAGGCTCGGCCTGAAAGGATAGAGCTATGGCACGAGTAAGTACTGCCCTCAAGTTAGAAGAGACCAGATTAGGATCACCCGCAGATCTGGCGGCTTATAAAGAGCAAATCCTGTCTGAGCGTGATCCCGACCGGCCGGTCATCATTGTGTGCCATGGAACCGGGTGTTTGGCCAATGGCAGCCCCAAGGTGGCCGAGGCCCTGCGCCTAGCCATTGCCCAGGCCGGCCTTGACGCCCAGGTGATACCGGATATTAAGATCACCGGCTGCCACGGATTTTGCTCCCGGGGACCTTTGGTCATTCTCCAGCCCTCCGGCCTGTTCTATCAATTAGTCAAACCCTCCGATGCTGAAGAAATTGTCAAAACCACGTTAATTGAGGGCAATCCGGTGGATCGCCTCCTTTATGTGGAACCCCGCACCGGCGAGCACATCGTCCACGATCATGAGATTCCTTTTTACAAGCACCAGCAGCGTATTGTCCTCAAAAATATCGGCAAAATCGATCCCACAGATATGCGCGATACCATTGCGGTGGGAGGGTACGAGGCCCTGGCCAAGGCGCTCACCACCATGACCCCGGGGGAAGTGATTGACGCGGTGGAAGCTTCCGGTCTGCGCGGCCGTGGCGGCGGCGGCTTTCCTTCCGGGCGCAAATGGCGCATTGCCGCGGAAAACCTGAAAAAGAATCCGGGGCCCATGTACATTGTGGGGAACGGCGATGAAGGCGACCCCGGGGCCTTCATGGACCGGACCATCATGGAAGGCGACCCCCACGCCGTTCTGGAAGGCATGATCATCGGAGCCTATGCCATGGGCGCCACCCAGGGCTTTATCTATGTTCGTCTGGAATATCCCGTGGCTATCCGTCACCTGACCATCGCCCTGGAACAAGCCCGAAACCTGGGGCTGTTGGGCAAAAACATCCTGGGAAGCGGCTTTGATTTCGATATTCAGATCAACCGGGGAGCCGGGGCCTTTGTCTGTGGCGAGGAAACCGCACTCATCGCTTCCTTGGACGGCCGCATCGGCGAGCCCATACCGCGACCTCCCTATCCGGCGGAAAAAGGCCTGTGGGGGCGGCCCACCATCATCAACAATGTGGAGACCTGGGCTAATGTGCCGCTGATCATCGACAAGGGCGCGGCCTGGTTTTCCGGTATCGGCGTGCCTCACAGCACGGGCACCAAGATCTTCTCTCTGGTGGGCAAGGTAAATAACATCGGCCTGGTGGAAGTGCCCATGGGTATTCCCCTGAGTCAAATTGTCGAGGAGATCGGCGGCGGCGTGCCCGGTGAGGAAGGCTTCAAGGCCGTGCAAACCGGCGGACCCTCCGGGGGCATCATTCCTTACCACCTCAAAGATACCCCGGTGGACTTCGACTCCCTCACCAAGGTGGGCTCCATGATGGGTTCAGGCGGCATGATCGTCATGGATCAACGGGACTGCGTGGTGGACGTGGCCCGCTATTTTCTCCGCTTCCTGGAGGAGGAGTCTTGCGGCAAATGTCTCCCCTGCCGTCTGGGGCTCAAGGCCATGCAGGAGTTTTTGGACCGTTTTTCCAAAGGCGAGGGCACCGAGTCAGATATCGCCGAACTGCAAAGTCTGGGTCAGGCCATTAAAGATTTTTCCCTGTGCGCCCTGGGCGGCACCAGTCCCAACCCGGTGCTGACCACCATCCAATATTTCCGGGATGAGTACCTGGCTCATATTACTGAACAGAAATGTCCCGCCGGGGTGTGCAAAGACCTGATCACTTACTTCATTGACCCGGAGCTGTGCAACGGCTGTGGGGTTTGTCGCCGCATCTGCCCCCAGCAGTGTATCAGCGGGGAGAAGAAGAAGCTGCACACCATCGACAGCAGTCTCTGCATCCGCTGCGGCATGTGTTTCGACGAATGTCCGGTGGACGCGGTGCTCGTCCAATGAGAGGTGACCCATGAGCAAACCAGCCAAGAAAAAAGCAAGCGCTCCGGCTAAAAAGAAAAAGAGCGCCCCGGTCCAGGCGAAACCCGGATTCGTCAGCTTCACCATAGACGGTCAACCGGTGCAGGCCAGGGAAGAGTGGACGATTCTGGATACTGCCAGGCATTATGGTTTTTATATTCCCACCTTATGCTTTCATGAAGCCCTGCAGCCCGTGGGCGCCTGCCGTCTGTGTATGGTGGAAACCCGGCAGAACGGTGTCCCTCGGTTGATGGCCTCGTGTTTCAGTCATCCCCAGGAAGGCATGGAAGTTCTGCTCAATTCCGAGCGGGTCCAGAACGGGCGCCGCTGGGTTATGGAAATGCTCCTGGCCGCCTGCCCGGCCTCTCCGGAGATCAAGCATATGGCCCGGGAATTAGGCGTGTTGTCCACCCGCTTCACGATTGAGGATCCCACGGAGGAATGTCTGCGTTGCGGCCTCTGTATTCGGGTCTGTGAAGAAATTGTGGGAGCTAAGGCCATTGCCTTCGGCTCCCGGGGGGTGACCAAACACGTGGCCACGCCTTACATGGTCCCCAATGAAGCCTGCGTGAGCTGTGGCTCATGTGTGGCGGTGTGCCCCACTTTGGCGGCCCAAACCAGGCTAGATAAGTTTCGGGGCGACCTTGTCCAACGCGTCAAACAAATCGGCGCTGGGTTAAAGCCTTTATAAGGGAGGTGTTTCCTATGACTGCGCAAATAAGTCCTAATGGAAACCGATGCGGGGTCTTCCTGTGCCAGTGCGGGCTGAAAATTGCCCCCAAGGTGGACCTCCCGGCTTTAGAACAAATGGTTCGCGAACAACTCTCCCCCACCTTGGTGGAGACTATGCCTTTTCCCTGTATGGCTCCCGGCATGGAGGAAGTCAAAAGGGCCATCAGCGAAAATCAGCTGGATCGGGTGTTGGTGGCCGGGTGCGAGCCTCGGGTCATGCTGAAGAAAATCCAGAGAGAACTGAGGGGGATGGGCCTGGAGGCGGAACAGGTCGAAATGGTCAATCTCCGGGACCACGTGGCCCTGGTCCATGCGGGAGAATCGCCGGAGCAACTGGCCCTCAAAGGCAGCAAGCTCATTGCCGCCGAGTTGGCCGGTCTCAAGGCGATCCGTACGGTTGCTCCCCAGAAAGTTGAGTGTAAAGGGCCGGTGATGATCCTGGGTGGCGGCATGGCCACCTACTCTGCGGCTTTGGAACTGGTGCGGGCCGGCATCGACACCATCATCTCGGTGCTCAGCGATGACCCGGAAGATGAAATCCGCATGCTCCATGAGCGCTATCCGGGTGAGCGCCATTTTCATGGCCGCCTACGGAAGATTATGGAGGAGGTGCACAGCAGCCCCCATATCAAGATAATCACCCGGGGTGAAGTGGAAAAAGTCATGGGCAGTTGGGGGGATTACAGCGTCACTTTCTCAGCATCTGGCGGACAACTCCCCCCGACCTATAAAGTCGGTGCCATCATCGCCGCCCTGGACGGCGAAATGTTGCATCAGGGCCCCGACTTCGGCCATGACGGGGTGCGAGTCCTGTGTCATACCGAGTTGGAGGAACAGATCTGGGTCCAGGGTGTTCCTGGTAATCGTCTGGTCTTCTGGGTCAATGACATCGAGACCCATCGCCCCTGGGACCAGCTTTCCTTCCGGGGGGCTTGGAATTTGGCACGCAACATCAGACTGCACAATGTCAAATCCCAGGCCTGCATTCTCTTCAATAGTAATGTCACCATCCCTTTAAGCACCGCTGAGAGGGTTCAGGCCCGGGAATTGGGCATTAAGTTGATCCAATATGATGGTAACCTGCGGCCCACCATTCAGTCGGGCCACATTACTTACAATGATCTTTATGATCAGATCGAACGGGAATTGTCCTGGGATCAGTTGGTTCTTTCGCCTTTGCGTGACCCTGGACATGAATCCATCCGTATCGCCAAGATCCTGGGGATGTACACCTATGAAGGTCAGTTTCTGGACCGGGAACCCCAGATGGTGCGGCCCGATGAAGTAGGACTCGGCGAAAAGCTCATCGTCGGTTCTTCCCGGGAGCCCTGCGAGCTGCAGGAAACCCTGCGCCAGGGACGCCGGGCAGCTCGCACCCTTATCAATCTAGTAAGAAAAGCCCAGGCCGGCGAGCTTTATGGGTCCCGTGATGCCTGTTTTGTTGATCCCAGTCTTTGCACCGGTTGCGGGCTGTGTAAGGAGGTCTGCGACTGCGGCTCTATTCTTGAGCTGGAAGGGCCTGGGGGCGGTATTCCCCGCACAGTGGATCCCATGATGTGTACCGGCGGCGGCACCTGCGCCGCCTCCTGCCCCCATCTGGCCATTAACGTGCAAACCAGGCCTCTGGCCCGTCGTGAGGCCCGGGCCGGAGCTCTGGCCGGCAACCTGGCGGAGAACGAGGTCATGGGCTATGCCTGTTCCTGGGGCGGGGCCGCAGCGGCCGACCATGCCGGGCTCCAGGGACTGGCGTATAATCCACGGTTTTACCTCCTGAGGATGAGATGCATCGGGGAGCTCGACCCCATTATCATGGGACGAGCCTTCCTGGAGGGGGCCAATGGCCTGTTGCTCCTGGGTTGCAAGCCCGAGACTTGCCACCATAGTTACGGTCTGGATCATACCTGGGCCCGCTCCTTAATGATCAAAAAACTCCTGGAACTCAGCGGCTTGGCCCGGGAGCGTATCGCCCTGGCCCATGGTGATCTCAACGATCCCCTGCAATTTGCCCGGACGGTGGACACCTTCGTGTCCACCATAGACCGGCTGGGACCCATCCAACGAGATCCCGAGACCCAGGCCAAGATCCAGGCCATGTATGACACGCTGCACAATCCTCGGGTACGGTGGGTACTGGGCGCCAGCCTGCGTCGTCCCTGGGAAACCACCTATCCCACCGATCAACGTCACGCCATGGAATATGACATGACCCTGACGGACGTCATCATCGAGGAGTTTTGCCGCACCCGCATCACCAATCTGCTGAAACAGGAAGCCCGGGTGATGCAATTGGAAGAGGTGGTGGAGGCTTTGAAGGTGGACAAGAAACGAGCCGTGACCTGCCTCAAGGATTTGTCCAGCGAAGGTGTCATTTCCCGCATCTTTAAGGACAGGGTGCCTTTATACAGCATGTTTTAAGCTCTTTGATAACCCTGGGCGGCAGGCGCGGCTTGCTGCCCGGGAACCCACGCTTTTCTTCCTCTTCATGCTTTTTGCGGGGTATGAAGGTTAAGGAGGAGTTATGAAAACATTTCTCCATCTCATGAAAGAGGTCCAGGAACCGGGTCTTTGTCATCACTGCGGCGGTTGTGTGACTTTTTGCACGGCCATCAATTATGGGGCCCTGGAGTTGGACCCTGAGGGCAAACCCCGTTACAAAGACCGGGATAAGTGCATTGAATGCGGTCTGTGCTATTCCATCTGTCCGGTGGTGAACGAACTGGACGAAGAAACCAAAAAATTTGTGGCCTGGAGCGCTCCCATCGGCCGCGTCCAGAAAATGACGGTGGCCCGGGCTAAGGACCCGGAGATCCTCGACCGGGCCACTGACGGCGGGGTGGTGACCGCCTTATTACTCCACTTGCTGGACAAGGGACGCATCGACGGCGCCATTGTCAGTAAAAAAATCGGCCCTTTCCAACGGCAACCCTGGCTGGCCACCACCCGGGAGGAAATCCTGGAAGCCGCGGGTTTTCACTTCGACACCTCCCACGGCATGAACTTGTTCAGCGAGGTGTA
>Ga0316576_10002273_pt1 | contig 10884 bp, 5 predicted proteins | sample S0NA_FD_203075 | JGI IMG/M metagenome (GOLD analysis project Ga0316576, IMG submission 203075) | Rhizosphere microbial communities from salt marsh grasses in Alabama, United States - S0-2_050615r3r5 | ecosystem: Host-associated > Plants > Roots > Rhizosphere | place: USA: Alabama | collected... | reverse complement strand
CCATATTGACAAACTTGGCCAGCATCTCGCTGCCGTATTTCGGATCCGGCAGGATCTCGCGCGCGCCGATGACTCTTCTTCTGGACATTCGTGATTCTCAACTCGCTGTGGTTATAAAAACGGCATCAGGCCTTGGGCCGCTTGGCACCGTATTTGGAGCGCCCCTGGCGACGGCTTGTCACTCCAGACGTATCGAGGCTGCCGCGCACGGTGTGGTAGCGCACGCCCGGCAGGTCCTTGACGCGGCCGCCGCGAATCAGTACGACCGAGTGTTCCTGCAGGTTGTGACCTTCGCCGCCGATGTAGGTGGTAACTTCAAAGCCGTTGGTCAACCGCACACGGGCCACCTTGCGCAAGGCCGAGTTCGGCTTTTTCGGTGTTGTAGTATAAACGCGGGTACACACACCGCGACGTTGCGGACAGGCTTCCAGCGCCGGGACGCTGCTTTTCTCCCGCTTCCTGCTGCGTGGCTTACGCACTAGCTGATTGATTGTGGCCATACCAGAAACACCTTGAAAAAAATAAACCGGGAAAAACCGCAGTCCTGAAAACAAACGACAGGCCGGAGATACCCGGCCTGTCGAGAGAGAAGCGGAATTTTATTGGCAGGGTCTGGCCCTGTCAAGAAGGTTTTTTAAAACCTGTCAGGATCCCGCGATATCCTCCATCTGTCCGCTCTCGGAAGAGACCGTGGATACAATCTCCCCGGTGATGATCTCAAGCGGTTCCAGGTCCCGCAGGCGTCGCCGCGATTCGTGGTAGGCGAGGCCGGTGCCGGCCGGAATCAGGCGGCCCACGATGACGTTTTCCTTGAGACCGCGCAGGCTGTCCTTGCTGCCACGCACCGCAGCTTCGGTCAGTACCCGGGTAGTCTCCTGGAAGGAGGCTGCAGAAATAAACGATTCCGTCGCCAGCGAGGCTTTGGTGATACCCAGCAGCAACGGCACCCAGCTGGCAGGCTGCTTGTCGTTACGCACCAGTTTCTCGTTCTCCTCGAGGACGCGCGAACGCTCCAGTTGTTCGCCCCGCAGGAACCGGCTCTCGCCCGCGTCGGTGATTTCCGCCTTGCGCAACATCTGCCGCAGAATCACCTCGATATGCTTGTCGTTGATCTTTACGCCCTGGAGGCGGTAGACGTCCTGGATTTCCTTGACCAGGTATTCCGCCATCGCCGAGGTTCCCAGCAGGCGCAGGATGTCGTGAGCATTGGGTTCGCCGTCGACCAGGGTCTCACCCTTTTCGACATGCTCGCCCTCGAAAACGGTAACATGCCGCCACTTGGGAATGAGTTCCTCGTGCTGCTCGCCGTCCGCCCCGGTTATGATCACCCGCTGCTTGCCCTTGGTGTCCTTGCCGAAACCGACGGTGCCGGAGACTTCCGCGAGAATGGCGGATTCCTTGGGCTTGCGAGCCTCGAACAGGTCCGCAACGCGCGGCAGACCACCGGTGATGTCACGGGTCTTGGAAGACTCCTGCGGGATACGCGCAATGACGTCACCAACTTCCACCGAAGACCCGTCATCCAGCCCGACGATGGCGCCGGCGGGCAAGAAATAGTGGGCATCGATGTCGGTGCCTGCAATCTTCAATTGCCGACCCTGCTCGTCGACCAGTTTCACCATCGGTCGCAGATCCTTGCCGGCGCTGCCGCGCTGCTTGGGATCGGTGATGACCTTGCTGGTTAGACCGGTGATCTCGTCGGTATGCTCATGGACGGTGAGACCTTCGTGGAAATCGGAGAACTTCACCACGCCGGCCACTTCGGTCACGATCGGATGGGTATGCGGGTCCCAGTTGGCAATCACGGTGCCACCCTGGACATTATCGCCGTCAGCGGCGCTGATGACCGCTCCATAGGGCACCTTGTAGCGCTCGCGCTCGCGGCCGAACTCGTCAACGAGGCCGATTTCACCGGAGCGGGACACCGCCACCAGATTGCCGTTCTTGTTGATCACGGTCTTGATATTGTGCAATCGCACCGTACCACCGGTCTTGACCTCCACACTGTTGACCGTCGCCGAACGGCTGGCCGCGCCGCCGATATGGAAGGTACGCATGGTCAACTGGGTGCCCGGTTCGCCGATGGACTGCGCGGCAATCACACCGATGGATTCACCTTCGTTCACCATATGCCCGCGAGCGAGATCGCGCCCGTAGCAAACGGCGCAGACCCCGTAGCGGTTGTCACAGGTAATCGGCGAACGCACCTTGATCTCGTCAACCCCCATAGCCTCCAGGCGATCGACCCAGTCCTCGTGCAGCAGGGTGCCTTTCGGGGCGATCACCTCGTCACGACCGGGCAGCCTGACATCCTCGGCGGTGAAGCGTCCGAGTACACGCTCGCGCAGCGGTTCCACGATATCGCCGCCCTCGACCAGCGGGTTCAGCACCAGACCTTCGCTGGTACCGCAATCCACGCCGATGACAACCATGTCCTGGGCCACGTCCACCAGACGGCGCGTCAGGTAACCGGAATTCGCGGTCTTCAGCGCGGTATCCGCAAGACCCTTGCGCGCGCCGTGGGTGGAGATGAAGTACTGCAACACGTCCAGGCCTTCGCGGAAATTAGCCGTAATCGGTGTCTCGATAATGGAACCGTCCGGCTTGGCCATCAGGCCGCGCATACCGGCCAGCTGACGGATCTGCGCGGCGGAACCACGCGCACCGGAATCGGCCATCATGTAGACCGAGTTGAAGGACGGCTGGCGCACCTTCTCTCCCTTGGCGCTGGTCACCTCCTCGGTGCCGAGCCGGTCCATCATCGCCTTGGCCACCTGGTCGTTGGTGCGCGACCAGATATCCACCACCTTGTTGTAGCGTTCGCCCATGGTGACCAGCCCGGAGGTGTACTGATTCTGGATCTCCAGCACTTCGTCCTCGGCCGTCGAGAGAATTGCCGCCTTGCTGTCGGGAATGGTCATGTCGTTCACGCCGAAGGAAACCGCGGCGCGGGTGGCGAACGTGAAACCCATGTACATCAGCTGGTCGGCGAAGATAACCGTTTCCTTCAGACCGACACGCCGGTAGCAGGCATTGATGAGGTTGGAGATCGCCTTCTTGGTCATGTTCTGGTTGACCAGGCTGAATGGCAGCCCCTTTGGCAGCAGCTCGGACAGCAGCGCGCGACCGACTGTGGTATCGATCAGGCCGTAGCTCTCCTGCGCCGCACCCTCCTCATCGAGTTCCATGGTATGCAGGCGAACCTTGATACGCGCATGCAGCGAGGCATTGCCGGTTTCATAGGCGCGGTGCACTTCCTTGATGTCGGCGAACGCCATGCCCTCACCCCGGGCGTTCACGGATTCGCGGGTCAGGTAATAGAGCCCCAGAACGACGTCCTGCGAGGGTACGATAATCGGCTCGCCGTTGGCCGGTGAGAGAATGTTGTTGGAGGACATCATCAGGGCACGCGCCTCGAGCTGCGCCTCGATGGACAGCGGCACGTGCACCGCCATCTGGTCGCCATCGAAATCGGCGTTGAAGGCAGCACACACCAGTGGATGCAACTGAATGGCCTTGCCCTCGATCAGCACCGGCTCGAATGCCTGGATTCCGAGGCGATGCAGCGTCGGGGCGCGGTTCAGCATCACCGGGTGTTCGCGGATGACCTCTTCAAGGATATCCCAGACCTCGGGTCCCTCGCGCTCGACCAGCTTCTTGGCCGCCTTGATGGTGGTAGCCAGACCGCGGAACTGCAGCTTGCTGAAGATGAACGGCTTGAACAGCTCCAGCGCCATGCGCTTCGGCAGACCGCACTGGTGCAGCTTGAGCGTCGGACCGACCACAATCACGGAGCGGCCGGAGTAGTCGACGCGCTTGCCGAGCAGGTTCTGGCGGAATCGGCCCTGCTTGCCCTTAATCATGTCGGCGAGTGACTTCAGCGGCCGCTTGTTGGTACCGGTGATGGCGCGGCCACGCCGGCCGTTGTCGAGCAATGCGTCTACCGATTCCTGCAGCATGCGTTTTTCGTTGCGCACGATGATATCCGGCGCGTTCAGCTCGAGCAGTCGCTTCAGGCGATTGTTGCGATTGATGACGCGACGGTAAAGGTCATTCAGGTCGGAGGTTGCAAAGCGCCCGCCGTCCAGTGGAACCAGGGGACGCAGTTCCGGGGGCAGCACCGGCAGCACCGTCATAACCATCCACTCCGGACGATTGCCGGAATCGAGGAAGGATTCGATCAGCTTGAGGCGCTTGCCGAAGCGCTTCAACTTGGTCTCCGACTTCGTGCTGCCGATTTCATCACGCAGCTTCGCCGCCTCGACCTGCAGGTCGAGGTTGCGCAACAGTTCATACACGGCCTCGGCGCCCATCCGGGCATCGAATTCATCGCCGTTTTCCTGGATGGCGTCGAGATAGGCCTCGTCGGTCAGCAGCTGGCCGCGCTCCAGCGTGGTCATGCCGGGATCGACGATCACGTAGGCCTCGAAATAAAGCACCCGCTCGATGTCGCGCAGGGTCATGTCCAGCAGCAGGCCAATGCGCGAAGGCAGGGATTTCAGGAACCAGATGTGCGCCGCCGGGCTGGCCAGTTCGATGTGTCCCATGCGCTCACGGCGCACCTTGGCGAGCGTCACCTCGACGCCGCACTTCTCGCACACCACGCCGCGGTGCTTGAGGCGCTTGTACTTGCCGCACAGGCACTCGTAGTCCTTCACCGGGCCGAAGATCTTGGCGCAGAACAGGCCGTCGCGCTCCGGCTTGAAGGTGCGGTAATTGATGGTCTCCGGCTTCTTGACCTCGCCGTAGGACCATGACCGGATCATGTCGGGCGATGCCAGACCGATGCGGATGGAATCGAAATCGTCAGTTTGGCCTTGCGGCCTCAAAAGATTGAGTAGGTCTTTCATCGTCTCTCCTGCGTCTGCAGCGTCGAGTTACGAGCCAAGGGACAGCGCGCTTCCGTCACTCCTGTTCCAGTTCCATATTGATGCCGAGCGAACGGATTTCCTTCACCAGCACATTGAATGACTCGGGCATGCCGGCATCCATGCGGTGATCGCCGTCGACGATGTTCTTGTACATTTTGGTGCGGCCATTCACATCATCCGACTTGACCGTCAGCATTTCCTGAAGGGTATAGGCGGCGCCATAGGCCTCCAGTGCCCACACCTCCATTTCACCGAAGCGCTGTCCGCCGAACTGGGCCTTGCCGCCGAGCGGCTGCTGGGTAACCAGACTGTAGGGCCCGGTGGAACGGGCGTGCATCTTGTCATCGACCAGGTGGTTGAGCTTCAGCATGTACATGTAGCCGACCGTCACCGGACGATCGAAGGCATCGCCTGTGCGTCCGTCATAAAGCGTCGTCTGCCCGCTGACCGGCAGATCTGCGAGTTCCAGCATGCGCTTGATCTCTTCCTCGGAAGCACCGTCGAACACCGGAGTGGCCATCGGCACGCCTTTTCTCAGGTTCCTGGCCAGCTCCAGAATCTCCTCGTCCGTGAACGAAGCAAGATCCTCGGCACGACCACTGATGTTATAGATCTGGTCGAGTAAACCACGCAACTCTGCGACAACCGCTTCCCGCTGCGCGTCGAGCATCTTGCCGATCTTGATGCCCAGCCCCTTTGCTGCCCAGCCCAGGTGGGTCTCCAGCACCTGGCCGACGTTCATACGAGAGGGCACACCGAGCGGGTTGAGCACGATGTCCATCGCGGTGCCGTCGAGCGAGTACGGCATGTCCTCGACCGGCTGAATCATCGAGATCACACCCTTGTTGCCGTGACGCCCTGCCATCTTGTCGCCCGGCTGAACGCGGCGTTTGACCGCCAGGTAGACCTTGACCATCTTCAGCACACCCGGCGCCAGATCATCGCCCGTGGTGAGCTTGGCCTTCTTCTCCTCGAGACGCCGGTCGAAATCCTTGCGCAGCGTCTTGAGCTGTTCGCCCGCCTTCTCCAGGTTCTCGTTGGCCTCCTCGTTACGCAACCGGATCTCGAACCACTTGCCGCGGCTGATCTCGTTCAGGTAATCGCGGGTAATCTTTGCACCGGCTGCCAGCTTGTTCGGACCGCCCTCGGCAAGCTTGCCAAGCAGCAGCTTTTCCACGCGCTGGTAGATGTCGTCTTCCATAATACGCAGCTGGTCATTGAGGTCCTTGCGCACCTTGGCAAGCTGTTCCTCTTCGATCTGCAGGGCGCGTGCATCCTTCTCCACGCCGTCGCGCGTGAATACCTGCACGTCGATCACCGTACCATCCATACCGCTCGGCACCCTCAGCGAGGTATCCTTCACATCGGACGCTTTTTCGCCGAAGATGGCACGCAGCAACTTTTCCTCCGGGGTCAGCTGGGTCTCGCCCTTGGGCGTGACCTTGCCGACCAGGATGTCGCCCGGCTTCACCTCGGCGCCGATGTAGACGATGCCCGATTCATCCAGCTTGGCCAGTGCGCCTTCGCCGACATTGGGAATATCGCCGGTGACTTCCTCGGAACCCAGCTTGGTATCACGCGCCACACACGTCAGTTCCTCGATGTGGATCGTGGTGAAGCGGTCTTCCTCGACGACGCGTTCCGATATCAGGATCGAGTCCTCGAAGTTGTAGCCGTTCCAGGGCATGAAGGCGACCAGCAGGTTCTGGCCCAGTGCAAGCTCACCCATGTCGGTGCTCGGCCCGTCGGCAAGGACATCGCCGCGCGCGATGAAATTGCCGGGCGCGACCAGCGGGCGCTGGTTGATGCAGGTGTTCTGGTTGGATCGGGTGTATTTGGTCAGATTGTAGATATCGACACCGGGTTCGCCGTGCACGGTTTCGTCGTCGTTGACGCGAACCACGATACGCGCGGCGTCAACCGAGTCGACCACCCCGCCACGCCGTGCCACGACCGTAACCCCGGAGTCGACCGCTACCGTGCGCTCGATGCCGGTGCCGACCAGCGGCTTCTCGGTGGTCAGCGTCGGAACCGCCTGGCGCTGCATGTTAGAGCCCATCAGGGCGCGGTTGGCATCGTCGTGCTCAAGAAACGGAATCAGCGCCGCGGCCACAGAGACGATCTGCTTGGGCGACACGTCGATGTAATTCACCTGGTCCGGCGCCGAGGTCATGAACTCGTTGAGGTGACGACAGGTCACCAGCTCATCGGTCAGATTGCCGTGCTCATCCACGGTGGCGTTCGCCTGGGCGATGATGTACTCGCCCTCCTCGATCGCCGACAGGTATTCGAGCTGGTCGGTGACCTGCCCGTTTTCCACCTTGCGATAGGGCGTCTCCAGGAAGCCGTAGTCGTTGGTGCGGGCATACACCGCGAGCGAGTTAATCAGGCCGATGTTCGGTCCTTCCGGGGTCTCGATCGGGCAGACGCGGCCGTAGTGCGTCGGATGTACGTCGCGCACCTCGAAACCGGCGCGCTCGCGCGTCAGGCCGCCCGGTCCCAGCGCCGAGACGCGGCGCTTGTGGGTGACCTCGGACAGCGGGTTGTTCTGGTCCATGAACTGCGAGAGCTGGCTGGAGCCGAAGAACTCCTTGATCGCGGCAGCCACCGGCTTGGCGTTGATCAGTTCCTGGGGCATCAGGCTTTCCGATTCCGCCAGACTGAGACGCTCCTTTACCGCACGCTCGACGCGTACCAGCCCGATACGAAAAACGTTCTCCGCCATCTCGCCGACGCAGCGGATGCGGCGGTTTCCCAGATGATCGATATCGTCTACCGTGCCGTTACCGTTGCGGATGTCGATCAGTACGCGCATGACATCGAGAATGTCCTGGGTCGAGAGCGTACCCTCACCGGTCAGTTCCTCGCGCCCTACGCGACGATTGAACTTCATGCGGCCGACCGCCGAGAGATCATAGCGCTCGCTGGTGAAGAACAGGTTCTTGAACAGGTTCTGTGCGGCCTCCTTGGTCGGCGGTTCGCCCGGGCGCATCATGCGGTAAATCTCCACCATGGCTTCGAGGTCCGTGGTGGTCGGGTCGATCCGCAGGGTGCTGGAGATGTACGGCCCGCGGTCAAGATCGTTGACGTACAGTGTCTTGATTTCCTTCACTTCCAGTTCACGCAGCTTGTTGAACAGCTCGAGCGATATTTCAGCGTTGGCGTTGGCAATCAGTTCGCCGGTTTCCGTGTCGACCACGTTGTGGGCAAGTATCTTGCCGATCAGGTAATCTTCCGGGACCTCCAGCGACTTGACACCGGCCTCGGCCAGTTCCCGAATATGCCTCGCCGTAATTCGGCGTCCTTCTTCCACGATGACCTTGTTTTTCGCCTTGATGTCGAAAGTTGCGGTCTCGCCGCGAAGACGCTCCGGCACCAGGTCCAGCCTGATGTCCTTGGAACTGATATGGAATGTGTTGGTGTCGAAGAAAATATCGAGGATCTGCTCGTTATCATAGCCCAGTGCACGCAGCAGGATGGTCGCCGGCAACTTGCGGCGTCTGTCGATACGCACGAAAAGTGCATCCTTCGGATCGAACTCGAAGTCGAGCCAGGAGCCGCGGTAGGGAATCACGCGCGCAGAAAACAGCAATTTGCCCGAGGAGTGGGTCTTGCCCTTGTCGTGATCGAAAAACACACCGGGTGAGCGGTGCAGCTGGGAAACAATGACGCGCTCGGTGCCATTGATGACGAACGTACCGTTCTCGGTCATCAGCGGCAGTTCACCCATATAAACTTCCTGCTCCTTGATGTCCTTGACCTTCTTCGCGTCGACCGGGGTATCCTTGTCGTAGATGATCAGCCGCACCAGGGCACGCAACGGGGCGGCGTAGGTCAAGCCGCGAAGCTGGCATTCCTTGACATCGAATGCCGGTTCACCGAGACGATAGCTGACGTAATCAAGCGCCGCGTTGCCGGAGTAGCTGAGTATGGGAAACACTGACCTGAACGCGGAATGCAGTCCTCTCTCGTCACGCCCGAGAGGCGGCTTGTCCATCTGCAGAAAGTCGCGATAGGACTCGAGCTGCGTCGCCAGGAGATACGGCACGTCCAGGATGCTGTGACGTTTGCCAAAATCCTTACGGATGCGTTTCTTCTCAGTGAAGCTGTAGGCCATGGTATTCCTCTTCAGTTACTGTCTATGCAAACGTGGTGTCAGTACGATCCGGTCAATTGACAATAACGGTACGCAGCGGCACGAATGCCGCCGCCTGTCTCTTTTACAAACAGGGAAAGGCCGGGCGCGTAAAGCGCTACCGGCCTGCCCTGGTTTCCGGCGGATGCAGTAATCACGTAATGGATTACGACGGGCCCGCCTATTTGAGTTCGACGCTGGCGCCGGCCTCTTCGAGCTGCTTCTTGATGTCTTCGGCGTCTGCCTTGCTCGCGGCTTCCTTGACGGTGGAAGGCGCACCCTCGACCATGTCCTTGGCTTCCTTGAGGCCCAGGCCGGTGATGCCGCGCACCACTTTGATGACGGCGACTTTGTTGGCACCAAAGCTGGTCATCACCACGTCGAACTCGGTCTTCTCCTCAGCGGCGGCACCGGCCTCGGCGGCCGCTACGGGAGCGGCTGCCACGGCAGCGGCGGCGGTCACGCCGAATTTCTCTTCCATGGCGGCGATCAGGTCGACAACCTGCATCACCGTCATATTGGAGATGGTGTCCAGAATCTCTTCTTGTGAAACGGCCATTACGAATACTCCTGTTGAAATCTTGATCAGTTAAGTAAAAGAGCTCAGGCTGCCTGCTGCTTCTGGTCGCGTATCGCCGCCACGGTGCGAGTCAGCTTGGACGGTACTTCATTCAGCGTACGCACAAACTTCGCCACCGGAGCCTGCATAACCGACATCAGCATGCTGATGGCCTGGTCGCGTGTCGGAAGCTTTGCCAGCCGGTCGATATCCGACGGCTCCAGCAACTGACCGCCAACCGACAGCATGGTGACCTGGAACTTCTCGTGCTCTTTGGCGAAGTCCTTGGCCATGCGCGCTGCCGCGCCCGGATCCTCACGGGAAAACGCCAGCATCAGGGGACCGGTCAACCGCTCGCTCATACAAGCGAAATCGGTATCCTGCAGGGCTCTGCGCGCCAGCGTGTTTTTCACGACACGCAGGTAAACATCCTCCTGGCGCGCCTTGATCCGCAAACTGGTTATCTCCCCGACGGTGAGACCACGGTACTCCGCAGCCACCGCCGAGTAGGCTTCCCTGGCCACTTCGGCGACTTCGGCAACAACAGCCTTTTTCTCTTCAAGCGTTAATGCCATTACGATTACCTCATCGGGAATTCACCTGCGGCTCGACAGCGTTCGGTCTATTCCCGTTCATTTACCCGACGCCGGCCCTTCAGGGCAGACGTACGTCGTTCGGTGACTTGAAGACAAATCGATTCAATCTGTCCAGACGCCACCATCTGCGCAGGCCGGCCCGCATGCGCTGCGGATCAATTAAACCCGGCTTCCATCCTGCGGTTGCCAGGTACCTACGGTCTTTGACAGCCACCGGACGGAAAAAACCCGGCCGGCAAGCGCCAAACCACGCGTGACAGGCGTTATCGCCCGCCACGCTGAATCACGACATTCCCATTGTTGTCTGGTCAACCTGCAGACCCGGCCCCATGGTGGTCGAAACCGAGATCTTTTTCATGTAGACACCCTTGGAGGCCGAGGGCTTGGCCTTCTGCAGGTCAGCCAGCAGCGCCTGCAGGTTTTCCTTGAGTGCCTCCGGTTTGAAATCCACCTTGCCGATCGTGCAGTGAATGATGCCAGCCTTGTCCGTGCGATAACGCACCTGACCGGCCTTGGCGTTCTTTACAGCGGTGGCGACATCGGGCGTTACAGTGCCGACTTTCGGATTTGGCATCAACCCGCGGGGACCCAGTATCTGGCCCAGTGTACCGACGACGCGCATGGCGTCCGGCGAGGCAATTACAACATCGAAGTCCATAACGCCTTTTTTCACCTCTTCGGCCAGATCCTCCAGCCCGACGATATCCGCACCGGCCTCTTTCG
>Ga0316576_10002271_pt1 | contig 10890 bp, 8 predicted proteins | sample S0NA_FD_203075 | JGI IMG/M metagenome (GOLD analysis project Ga0316576, IMG submission 203075) | Rhizosphere microbial communities from salt marsh grasses in Alabama, United States - S0-2_050615r3r5 | ecosystem: Host-associated > Plants > Roots > Rhizosphere | place: USA: Alabama | collected... | reverse complement strand
CAGCGCGTACCACTTCAAGGACGGCAAGGTCCGGCGGCGGGTGCCGTTGCTCAAGGCGCTCACCTCGGCGCTCACCATCGGCACCGGCGGTTCGGGAGGTCGCGAGGGCCCCATCGCCCAGATCGGGTCGGGCTTTGGATCGATGCTGTCGGACTGGCTGGGCTTCCCCCCCACGGTGTGCCGTCAGATGATGGCGGCCGGCATGGGCGCCGGCATCGGCGCCATCTTCCACGCCCCGATGGCCGGCGCGCTGTTCGCCGCCGAGGTGATGTATCAGGGCCCCGATCTGGAGTTCGAGGTCTTGGTCCCCTCGTTCATCACCTGCATCGTGGCCTACAGCGTCTTCGGCCTCTTCTACGGCTTCCACGCCATCTTCATCACTCCGCCGTACCACTTCAGCACCCCCGCGATGTTCCTGCCCTACCTCGTCCTCGCCCTGGTCACCGCTCTCGGGGCGATGCTCTATGTGCGCACGTTCTACGGTGTCCGGCGGCTGTCCACGCTCCTCGAGCCGATCCCCGATCACCTCAAACCCATGCTCGGCGGCTTGATCACGGGTCTGATCGGCTTCTTCCTCCCCGAGGCCCTCGGCACCGGCTACGGGGTCCTTCAGGCCTGCTTCACCTCCGGTCCGGGGTCGTCCCCCGTGGTCAGCGACCTCCAGTCCTACCGCGCGGTGAGCAATGCGCTCGCGGGGCTGTCACTCAGCCCGGCCATGGTTGCCGGGGTGCTGCTCGGGCTCATCGCCCTGGCCAAGATCGGCACCACTGCGTTCTCCATCGGCAGTGGCGGCAGCGGAGGCGTGTTCGGGCCGGCCGTGGTGATCGGCGGCTCCCTGGGCGCCTCCACCGGGTTCGTCAGCCAGCGCCTGTTTCCCCGCCTGCCCGTCGAGCCAGGGGCCTTCGCCATCCTGGGGATGGCCGGCTTCTTCGCTGGCGCCGCCAACACGCCGATCTCGACCATCATCATGGTCAGCGAGATGACAGGCAACTACAACCTCCTCCTGCCATCCATGTTCATCTCCATCGCCGCCTTCACGATGTGTCGGCGCTACACGCTCTACGAGGAGCAGATCCAGTCACGCTACGGCGCCCCGAACAAGCTGGGGCTCATGGGCCGGGCCTTCCTCGGCCACGTCACCGTCGGGGAGACGCTGGCCAGGCTGCAGACGGGCCCCGTACCGGTGGTCCCCGAGACGATGACCGCCGCCGAGCTGCTCCGGCAGCTCGGGGACAGCTCGCTGACCTACATCCCGGTCGCGGACATCAATGGCCGGCCGATGGGGATCATCGCCACCGAGGCCATCCGGGAGCTGGCCGAGACCCCCGAGACCCACTCCCTGATCATCGCCTCCGATCTGGCGATCCCGACCCCCTTCGTCACCCGAGGCGAGTCCCTGCTCACGGTGGTCAACAACATCCAGGAGCTGGCCGTCCCCGAGCTGCCGGTGGTTGACGAGCAGGACTTCTTCGAGATCGTCGGCATCATCGGCGAGAAAGAGATATCCGCCACGTTTGCCCTCTGGTTCGGCGAGGCCGTTGGACAGTGATCTGGCTATTGGCCCGGTGCAGGCCCGAGCCGTCGCCAGTGGCGAGTGGTGGAGCCAAGACCCACGATCGCAATGATCCCGGACACTTGGACACAGGTCCTGGCCATCGGCCGGGCCTCTCCGTATCCGGTTTTCGATGGGTCAGGCCCGCGCCAGACCCGCTTTCTTCAATAATTTCAGTGAGCGTGCGCACTCCGGTCCGGCACGGATCGTGCTGATGGAAGACGTCAAGGTATGCGAACCCAGTCCATTATCGGGAGCCTCCTCGCTCTGCTCCTTGGCACGAGCGCGCTCGCGGACCAGTCCGGTCTGGCCGCCGCCGACGCGTTCCTGCGCCGCCAGGGAGCCCACGTGGCGGCGCGCGAGCTGTCCATGGCAGAGAAGACATCCCTCGGCCGGGCGCTCCAGACGCCGAACCGCACCCTCGACGACCACGTGATCGCGGGGGTGCTCAAGAACCCCGTGGCCTGGCGCCCCGGGCCGGAGGGGCGCGAGCTGCTGCGCTCGATCATCCACGCCCTGCCCGAGGTGGCGACGGTCCCCGGAGCGCAGCGTTCCCTGTCCCATGCCACGCACCCCGAGCCGTCGAACTTCCGCGGCTTCGGCTTCGAGGCCATCGCCACCGCGGCGCTCCACCGATACCGAGAGCCCAACGGCGACCAGCCGCGCGTGCTGCGCATGAGCTCCGACGTCATCGGGCGCGACGGCAAGTGCTACGAGTCCGATGGCTGCGTGATGTTCAACGGGGCGGACAGCCGACAGCGTCTGGTCACCATGAAGTCGGTCAAGTCGCCGGCGGCGCTGCGCCGATCGGTGGGCAAGGCGATGTCGCAGCTCTACCTGCGCAACAACCTGGAGCCAGGCGAGCGGCAGCCGGGCATTCTCATGCTGGGTTACTCCGACCCCGCGGTCCTCGAAGCCGCCCGGTGCAGGGACTGGCGCGCCGCCGCCGAGCGCAGTGGCGCCAAGCTGCTGGTCCTCGCCGTCCACCAGCTCACCGGTCAGGTCACCCGTCTGGCGTCCGAGACACCCTCCGGCACCCGCCCCCGCGAGCCGTTTCAGCGCAGAGCGCCACGGATGGGTCCCACCGGCCGGGCACCCCAGCGGCAGTGGGGCTCGCGCCCCGTCCGCACTCCCTTCCGCCGACCCCGCTAGGCCTGGGGCCGCTCCCCTCGAAGTGTAGAGTGTGCTCTACATCGCCCGGGGCGCGGTGGAACAAGATCGGCGGGTTACGCGTGGCACGGCCCGTGTATTGCTGTGCGGGCGATGCCCTCACGCCTGCTGTCGTGCCTCGCCCTCCTCGGGCTCGCCCTGCCCGCCCGGGCCTCGACCCCCACCAACGGCTGGGTTGTCTGGGCCTCTGACCGCATGGACAGCCGCCACGAAATCTACCTGATGAAGTCCGACGGCACCGGGGTCACGCGGCTCACGACCCAGGGCGGCAAGTTCCCCACCTTCTCACCCGACGGGTTCTGGGTCTCCTACCACAGGGAGACACCGGACGAGGCCTGGATCATCCACCCCGACGGCAAGGGTGAGACCAAGCTCGGTCCCGGCAAGCCCGTGTTCTGGCTGTACGACAACAGCGGTCTCGCCGTGCAAGACGGGGACGACGTGTTCCTCTACGATCCGACGACGCTGGCCAAGAAGAAGCTCTGGTCCAAGACCGACTTCAGCCGCATCGCGTCCTCGAGCTACACGCTCTTCGAGGTCGCTGGCCTGACCGCGGACAAGCGCTGGCTGGTGGTCGCCACCGACTTCTACAAGCTCGGCGCCACCGGGGACAACGGGACGTTCAAGCACGGCTGGGGCCCCCAGCTCCTCGATCTGCAGGACACGAGCAAGATCTACTTCGTGGGCGAGGGTTGCGAGGGCACCACCTCCCCCACCGGCAGCTCGATCTACCACATGAACGGCGAGCTGTTCCCCGAGACGCGCATCTACACCATGGACGTGAACGACATCCTCACGCGCAGCTCGTACAAGGCGGAGCTGGACTTCACGAACACCGACTGGGGCCACGAGTACTTCCCCAGGGTCTCCACCGACGGGACGTGGCTGACCTACGGCGCGAGCACCGGCTGCCATGACCACGAGACCTGCGACTACGAGATCCACGTGCACAAGCTGGGTGTGAGCAACGACCGCACCCGCATCACCACCGACAGCGGCAACGATCAGTGGCCCCACATGTTCGTCGGGACCCTGCCGCAGTGCGTGGACACCGCCGACTGCGACGACTCGGACCCGTGCACCACCGACAGCTGCTCGGCCGGCCAGTGCAGCCACACGGCTGTCAGCGGCTGCTGCGTCGACGCCGGCGACTGCGACGACGGCAACGACTGCAGCACCGACACCTGCGTGTCCAACACCTGCGTCTTCAACCAGGTGGCGGGCTGCTGCGCCTCGGACAGCGACTGTACCGACAACAACCCGTGCACAACCGACACCTGCGAGACGACGACGGGCACCTGCTCCAACGCGGCGACCGCGGGGTGCTGTGCCTTTGACGTGGACTGTGACGACGGGGACAGCTGCACCGTGGACAGCTGCGACCTTTCCAGCAACACCTGCGTGCACCAGGGGAGCTGCGGTGATGGCGGGCCCGACCTGGGTCAGGTGTCGGAGGCCGGAGCGGTCACCGACGCGGGGATCGGCGCCGAGAGCTCGTCACTGACGACCGGCAAGCTGGTGGGGGGCTGCGATGTCGGACGGGGGGGAGGCTCGAGCCTCGTCCTGCTCCTCGCCCTGTTCCTGCCCCTCCTAGTCCGGCGGCGGTAGCCTCAGCCTCGAGCCACCTGCTGGCCACCTGCCCGCTGGCCTTGCCGTGCGCGCCGGTCCAGGCGCGCGACGCGGGTCTGCAGACGGGCGCAGAGCGCCTCGAGCTCCTGGATGCGCTCGTCCTTGGCCTCGTTGGCCGCGATCCACAGGGCGATGGTTGACTCCAGCTCCTCGCAGTTGTTGAACATGTCTCGTTCCTTTCGCTCACCCGAGGAGCAAGACACGGGCCAATACCTCGGGATCCGGAAGGATCTGGGGTCTGGCTGTGTCCAGGGGGATGTCCATCCCGTGCGGACGCACCGCCGTGGATCCGCGCAAGGATCCTCGCCGGCGACTGCACTGGCCAGGTGTGGACTTTCGATCACCCCTGCTTGCGGCAAAGGACAATCAGCAGCAAGAGAGCGAGCGCTGACCAGGCTCCGTTCACGGGTGTCGCGCTCACGCTGCACCCGCCGGTGAGCGGCTCGGCGGCGCCCACGCCGGGCGTCATGCCGCCCCCCTGCGTGGGCCCCTGACCGGGGACCACGGGGTCGGGATCCGGGTCGGACGGGTTGTCGGGGCTCGTCGAGGGCGTCGAGCCGTTGCAGGTGAAGGTCTTGGGGTTGCCCTTGAGCAGCGCGGCCGGGCCGGTTCCGAGATCGAGGGCCTCGGCCTGAACGGTGTGCTGCTTGCCGTCGCGGTACTGGACCGGGAGGATCAACCTGTAGCCGTGCTGGCAGGAGCCGAGCTGGGTGCAGAGCTCGGGGCGAGACTCGTTGGCCCTGATCACGATGGGCGCGCCCTGATCGATGCGGATTCGCACGTCCACCGTGGCGTTCGCCCCGTCCGGGTCCTGGGCCCAGCCCGTGATGCCGCCGCAGTCCGCGGTCTGGAGCCAGCCCAGCGGGGCCTGGTTCGTCGTCGGCGGCGGCGGTGGCGGTGGATCCTGGGGCGCCGGGGGGGACGGTGGCGTGGGTGTGGGCGCGGGCGTCGTGCCCGAGGTCCAGAAGCTGGTCTTCTTGTTCGCCCCGTCCCAGCTGAAGCTGAAGTGCACGTGATCCGTGTGGGGGTTGGATCCCGTGTAGGGCTGCCACCCGGCGCTCGCCTTGTAGGACTTCCAGATCTTGTTGTTCCAGATCATGTACATGATGCCCAGGCGGCGAGCCATGGCGTGCTCGTTCCCGTGCTCATCGGTGGCCAGGAGCCAGGCGAGGAAGGAGTCGGCGGCCGGGTGCGGGTAGGACAGCCCCCAGTCCCAGGCCCGCCCCTCCTTGTGCTCGCTGGTCCCGCCGGTGCTGCAGCTGCGGGTGATGCCGCTGCTGGAGGTGCAGGGGTAGGTCGCGAGCACGAGGTTCATGAAGGCGACCACGCCGGGCTTCTCCGTCGGGTCGCAGGTGGTCTGGCCGTCATAGGAGGCGTAGCTGTCGATGCCGGAGGTGAAGGTCGGGGCCGCGGGGCTGACGTTGGCGCCGCAGGTGGAGGCGAAGCGCTCGCCGTCCTCGTCGCCCTCCAGCGGGGCACCGCAGCCCACGAGGAGGAGGATGCCCGCCAGTGTCGCTACCTTGCCGTGCCCCATGGCCCTGCTGCATTTCACAGCACGTGCCACCCCCACCGCTTGAAGATCACACGTGATCCACCCGCCCCCCCTGGTGACTCCTCACCCCACCCGCCAATTGGAGTAGCCAGCCAATGACGCACTGCATATGATCGGGCCGTGGCGGACACCGACAAGAAGCCCCTTGGCCGCCCCTTCCACACCTTCCTGCAGACCGAGCTTGGCCGGTGGGTCGAGCAGGGGCTGGTGACGGCGGCACAGAAGGAGGCGATCCTCGCCGGCTACACCGCGCCGGAAGAGAAGCCCCGACGACGGGTCTCCTCTGTCCTCCCCGCGATCCTCATCGCCCTCGCCGTGGTGCTCATCGGTGTCGGGCTGATCCTCTTCTACGCCGCCAACTGGCGCAAGATGCTCCCGGCGGTGAAGCTGACCCAGGTCTTCGGCATGCTCGTCGCCACCTATGGCGGGAGCTACTACCTGCTCTTTCGGCGCAAGATACCCCTCGCTGGCCGGGGTCTGCTCCTGCTCGGGATGATCAGCTTCGGAGCGGCCATCGGGCTGGTGGCGCAGATCTTCCACATCAGCGCCCACCCGTCGAACGGCGTGCTGCTCTGGCTGCTCGGTGTGCTCTCGCTCTCCATCGTCATGGACGAGCGCTTTGGCTACTACCTCGCCGCCATCCTCGCGATGGTCTGGAACGTGTGGGAGGTCAGCGTCTACGGCAGCCCGAACTACCCGTTCGTGCTGTTTCCGGCCCTGCTGTTCTACCTCTTCCAGCGCCGGGCCGACGCCGCCGGCCAGCTCGTCGCCGCCCTCGAGTGTCTGTTCTACTTCTACCAGGTGAACATCCTCCTCCTCCCGCAGCCCGGTGACCCGGCCGTGGCCGGCCTGCTCCTGCTCCACCTCCCCCTCGGCGTCGTGTTGATCGGTCTGGACCGGCTCGTGCAGCGACCCGCCATGCGGATCCCCCTCGCTGTGCTCGGCGCGCTGGGCTGGGTCTTCGTCTTCGCCCCGCTGATCGGGCTCTCGTGGCCGATCCAGCTCGAGCGGACCTTCCCGCTGCTCAGCTGGCCCCTGGGCCTGGAGCACGCCCTGGCCCTTGCCATCGGCACGGGGTTCGCCCTCCGGCTGCGCCGCGAGGGACAGCCGACGAGCCTGTTCCTCGGCGCGCTGGGGTTCGGGGCGCTGTCCCTCGTGCTCCCCCTCGGGTCCAAGCCGGTGCTGCTCGTGGCCATGCACCTGGGGCTGCTCGGGCTGATCCTGGGCATGCTCTGGTTCTCCCACGCACCGACGGGCCGCGCCGTCGACAGGGTCTTCGCCTTTCTCTTCGCCGTCGGCGCGCTGGTCGTCAAGGGCAGCGGGCTGCTGACCCTCGGCCTGGCGAGCAAGACCTTCGCCGTGGCCTATGGTCTGGGCTACGTGCTCTTCGCCACCGTCGTGTTCCTGATCAACCAGCTGGTGCGGGACGTCCTGAAGGATCGATTCCGCCCCGGGATCCTGGACGGGATGTGCGCCCTGACGACCTTCCTCGTGATCTACGCCCTCTCCTTCCGGGTCGCCGGGCAGTCCTCGATCCTCGACGCGGACCGCATCGTCCTGCTCCTCGTCGGCCTGCTGGTCGGGCTGGCGCTCCTGCTCTACGCCGTGCTCTGGCGCCGCGGCGCGCCGCGGCTCCCCCTCGGGCTCTCGGCGTTGATCTTCCTCGTCTCCACCATCCTGCTCTTCGCGGCGGGACCCTCCCTGGGCTGGCAGGTCTACTCGGTGCTCTTCAACCTGCTGCTGCTCCTGCTCGAGGGCGCGCTGCTCTACCACGCGACCCGGGTCAACTCGGCGCTGCTCGCCAACGCGGCCATCGCCGCCTTCGCGGTCCAGGTCTTCACGCGCTACGTCGACGTCTTCTGGGACCTGCTCAGCGGATCGCTGCTCTTCATCATCACCGGCCTCGTGGTCTTCGGCGGCGGCTTCGTGCTCGAGCTCAACCGACGCAAGCTGATGCGCCACATCCGCGAGCAGCCGCCGCGGGACGAGGAGGCGGCATGACCGAGCGCCGCCGACGCGTCGCCTTCGTGGTTCTGGTCGCGCTGCAGCTCGCCGCGCTGCTCGGGCTGATCGGCTGGCGGCTGTACCTGTTGCGCACGGGGCAGACCGTCCTGCTGCGCTGCGAGCCGGTCGACCCGCGCAGCATCCTCAGCGGAGACTACGTGGAGCTCAACTACACCGTCTCGCGCTTCAGCCGGGGACAGCTCGCCGCCCTCGGGAGGAAGGACGATGTGTTCCGCGAGCACGAGACGGTCTACGTCGCCCTGGAGCGCCCGGCGGGGGAGCGCTTCCACCGCGCGGTGGCGATCTCCCGCGACCTGAACGAGCTTCGACAGCGGCACCCGATCGTGCTGCGGGGCGTCGTGGTCGGGTTCTGGGGTGAGCTGCGCCTGCGCTACGGCGTGGAGCACTACTTCGTGCCGCAGAACGAGGGGCCGCGCATCGAGCGACGCATGCGCGAGGCCTCGGTGGAGCTCGCGGTGGGCGCGTCGGGCGAGAGCGCGATCCGCCGCCTGTTCCTCGGCGGCGAGGAGGTGCGCTTCTACTGACCCACCGGGCGGACCGGCATGACCAGGTCGAGGACGAACTTGGCCTCCGGGTGCTTGTCCGGGGTCTGGTGGTAGAGCTCGTAGCACAGCCGGTCGTCGGGCTCGTAGCCGCTCCCCGGCATCCAGCCCGCCATCAGCGCGTCCCAGGCCTCGCCGAAGCCCTCGGGACCGATCTCGGCCCGGGCCACGGCGAAGCGCCCACCGGGGATGGTCATGCTACCCACCTCGCCCGCGGTCTCGGTCCCCGGCGGCACCGTGACGCAGGCCTCGGCCCGGAGCTTGTCCGGCTCGGTGACCTGGGGGTCGTCGTTGTAGACCCCGAGGAACTGACAGCCGGGCCCCAGCAGGCCGCGCGGCCCGGCCCAGCGGCAGAGCGTCTCGAACGCGCCGCCGATCGTGTTGTAGGGGCCGATGTTCCGGACATAGGCCACGTGCAGCTCGGGGATCTCCTTCACCTCGACATCCAGCTTCATCGCCATCTCGGCTCTCCTTTCGTCGTCACCCAGAGAGAGGTAGCTGGTCGGGGCCGGGCCTGCTTTCCCGTCGTTGCTGTCCGTGATGCCGGGCTTGCTCTCCGCTTTGCCGATCTTGCTCTCCCGGTACTCGGTGGCGCTGAGGCCGAAGCGCTCCTTGAAGGCCCGGGCGAACGCCGCGGGGCTGGCGAAGCCGCAGTCGAGGGAGATCTCGGTCACGCTGGTCTCCGGGTAGCGGAGCAGCATGGTCGCCGCGCGCTCCAGCCGCAGGCGTCGGATGTAGCCGCTCACCGTCTCGCCCACCATGGCGCGGAATACCCGGTGGAAGTGGAACGGGCTGAAGCAGGCCTCGCGGGCGATGCGCTCGAGAGACAGCTCCTGGTCGAGGCTCCGGCTGATGTGGTCGATGGCGCGGTTGACGCGGGCGACGTAGTCGCGCCTCAGCTGCTCGCTTCCCATGTGGCACCCCGGTTCTCAACGGACGTTGATACCACGCAAACCTCCTGCTGAGGACCTCCACGGTCGCTCCTGCGAAAATGGTCGTACGTGCGTCCCCCCCTCCACATTCTCCTCCTCGCGGCCGGTCTGCTCGTGGCCGACCCGGCCAGCGCCGGCCGCCACCGGGCGCCGGCGGCAAGCTCGTCCTCGAACGGGAAGACGCACCGCGCGCCTCCGGCGAGATCCGGGACCGGGACCCGCGTGCACCGCGCGCCCCCGGCCCGTTCGTCCTCTTCCTCGAGCTCTTCCTCGAGCCACCGCGGTGGGAGAGGCTCGTCCCGCCACTGGTCAGGAGGACACCGCCCCCGCCGCCATCACCACGCGCACCGCCACCATGGACCTCGCTGGGTGGGCGGGGCGTTCTGGCGCTCCCGGGCGGCCGACGGGCCCACGAGCGGCGGGACGGCGTACGTCTTCGCCCCGCCCTGCCTGCGGCACACCCTCTTTCTCGGGATCGGCGTGGGCGGCGGCGGGCTGGCCAGCTCCTTCGCCCGCGGACCCACCGCGGGGATCCAGCTCAAGATGGGCTACCGCACGGCCCCCCTCGGCCCGCTGGCCCTGGAGCTGACCCTGGTCGGCGGCTTCCAGTCCCTGCTCACCACGAGCTCCGTGCCGAACCTCGACTCCCTGGGGCTCGCCCGGATGGGGGGCGAGGCGAGGCTCTACCTTCTGCCGCTCAGCGCGCTGCAGCCCTACCTCCTGCTCGGCGCCGAGCTCCACGTGCTGAGCGTGGATGACCTGGAGAGCTACACGGGCCCCGGCATCAACGCCGGCGGAGGCCTGCTCTACTGGCTCCGCGATCACTTTGCCCTCGATCTCGAGCTCGCCTATCACCGGTCGACGGCGCTCGACAGCGACGTCGGGGCCCGGGCCCAGGCCCAGGGGACGACGGCGCTGCTCGGGTTTCGGCTCTACCTGTAGCGCCGCACGCAGAGCAGGCGGTACTCCGCCGCGCTCCACGCCGGCGCCGCCGCCGGCACGATCTCAACCTGAAGCGAGCGCCGGGCGCGGGTGACGCTGGCGGGCAGGAACAGGCCACGCTCGGCCCAGCGCAGCGTGGCGTTGGCCTCGGCGGTGTACCACTCGCCCACCTCGTTGCCGCCGACGCGAACCCGGGCGCGCTGACGTCCCTGCTCCTGGTCGTAGAGCCGGCGCAGCCAGCAACCGTCGTTGTCGGGCGTGGCCCGCAGGGTGAAGCGGGCGGCGCCGGTGTGGCGGGTCACCTCGTCCGTCAACGGGTCGCGGTAGCCCCGCCCCTCGAAGGCGCTGGTCAGCGCGGCCCGGCTCTCTCCCTCCGCCCGGTATCCGTGTCCTGCCCGCGAGGCGGCATCGCCCAGATCGAGGCGGTCCACCTCGTGCAGCCGCGGCCCGCCGGGCTGAAGGTAGACGAAGGCCAGCCCGGCGTAGCTCGCCTGCACGCGGTTCTCGCTGCCGTGCTCCACGCCGTGGCGGATGGAGCCCGAGAAG
>Ga0316576_10002270_pt1 | contig 10892 bp, 9 predicted proteins | sample S0NA_FD_203075 | JGI IMG/M metagenome (GOLD analysis project Ga0316576, IMG submission 203075) | Rhizosphere microbial communities from salt marsh grasses in Alabama, United States - S0-2_050615r3r5 | ecosystem: Host-associated > Plants > Roots > Rhizosphere | place: USA: Alabama | collected... | reverse complement strand
CTTCGACAGATTGCAAAAAACGCGGGTTATGAAGGATCGATAGTGTTCAACAAAGTTCTGGAGGGTAAAGATGACTTTGGATTCAATGCAGCCACGGAAAAATATGAAAATCTGCTTGCTGCCGGGGTTATCGACCCGACCAAGGTAGTACGGTTTGCGCTTCAGAACGCGGCTTCAGTGTCCGGATTGATGTTGACGACGGAAGCAATGATCGCGGAAAAACCGAAAGAGAAGGAAGCTCCGGCCATGCCACCAGGTGGAATGGGAGAGGGTTTGTACTAACAACAGACAGATTTGAAAATGTAAAATCGAGAGACGGGAGTTTCAATAATAAATTTATCTATTTAATCCCGTCTCTCAATAAAAAAATGATACGGATAAAAAAGTGGACTCATGACATTCATAACATGTTTATGAAAATAGATAACAACTTTGATTTGAGCAAGCATGAGGTGTTTTATGAATCCAGACACATCAGCAATCTATTCAAAAAGCAAAGATGCTATTTGGGTAAATCAAAAAGAAATGCCTGCTGCTTATCATTGGAATTCCCCTGATTTTAATGACAAAATCACAACTAATGATCCAGAAAAGAGCCATTACAATAGCCAAGGATTTGAAAAGGAAATTTTTTGTAAAAGATATGATCCTTATCAGGATGACTTTATAACGATAGACGCGGTTGCTTATAATATTAATAACGAAGGATTGGTATTCAGAACAAACCGACCTTTAGAAATTGGTGATCCGATATTTATAAGAGCGAAATATCTAATGAGTTTACAATACGATGATGAATTGTATGAAGGTGTTCATGCACAGGTCGTTTGGTGCAAAAGGACTTCCAACCAGGATCATGAACTTTGTTATGAAGTTGGTGTGGAGTATTTTAGTTAGATTGGTATACATAGCTAAGGAGAACAGAGAACTCGGTCCTGAATTGTGATATGGTATTGAGGTATCACAGAAATTTCAGGTGTTTGATATCTGTAGGTTATTGAAGGTATCACAAGTTCGCCTGATATTTGAATACTTTGGTACTATAAACAAAATCCCTTTAGAGCAACTTTAAAGCCATCTTTTTTTGTCTGACGCCTCCATTAGTTCATTTTTGACAATAACTGCAATAAACCGTACTGCGACCGTTCTGCCGAATTTGCTTTAGTTCATTTGCACAGCATTTACAGGCCTGCCCTTTCCGGCCGTAAACAAAGAGCTGTTGCTTAAAATAACCGGGATTTCCGTCACTGCCAACAAAATCTCGCAAGGTCGTTCCACCCTGATTTATCGCTTCACTGAGCACATCACGAATATTATCAACCAGTGCACCTAAACGCTTCTTAGAGATTCTATTAGCCGCTCGTTTAGGATGAATGCGCGAGAGAAACAGGGCTTCATTGGCGTAGATGTTTCCAACACCCACTACCACGCGGCTATCCATGATCAATTGCTTGATCGATATGTTACGCGCGCGTGACAAAGCATACAGATAATCAACACTAAACGCGTTTGTGAGAGGCTCTGGTCCAAGATGATGGATAAGTTTATGGGTGGGCCAATCGGTCGTCCACAACAAACACCCAAATCGTCTTGGATCATTAAATCGAATTAGGTTGCCTGAGTCCAACACCATCTCAATGTGGTCGTGTTTCAGCATAGCTACTCGTTCAGTCAGCACACGCAGACTTCCAGACATGCCGAGATGCACTAAAATCGATCCTTTCTCCAACGTAATAATGATATATTTAGCTCGCCTATGAACAGTAAGCACTCGCTGTTTAGATATTTCCTTTATCTCTTTTGAAACGGGCCAGCGCAGATTGGGATTGCGCACCAAGATAGATACAATCTGTACACCCTCCAAATAAGGCCGTATGCCACGTCTTGTGGTTTCAACTTCTGGTAGTTCAGGCAAAAAATCATCCTCACGATAAGGAATAGGAGCGAATAATTTTACAATCGCAGACAACAGTGTCTATGCAAATAAAACTTACAGGATTCGCAGTGGTTGATATAAGCACCAATTAGAACGAGAAAGTGGAGTTAAAAGCAATTTTATTAGATTAAAATAGTCGGAATTAAATAACCACAAATAAAATTGAGATAATTACTTATCATTGCAGTTATCTGGATTTATGGTCGCTTATGAAATATTTTACCATAAGTTTATGGTCGCATATTCATCCCCCTGAGCACATAATAGACCTATTTGATGTAGTCTACCAATGTAAACCAACGGTTGCTGTCGGTGTATACAGCCCGGACTGAAAGCCCGCTTGCGGACGCAAACTCGTCTATGTGATGGGACGTAAACTTGTGGGAGTTCTCCGTATGAATGGTCTGTCCCTTGGGTATTTCCAGGCCCCCCTCAAAAAAAGGGAACTTGATGGTTATGTCTCTTGTGGCCATTAGATGCATCTCAATTCTCTGCTTTTCCTCGTCGAAGAAAGCATGGTGTCGGAAATATTCTGACTCGAAATTGGTTCCTAATATTTTATTGGCCACATTCAATATATTCTTGTTGAATCTGGCGGTGACGCCTTTTTCATCGTTGTATGCCCCTTCCAAAACAGCTTTGTCCTTGACCATGTCCAGTCCAAGTAACAGCCGCTCCCCCGTATTCATCAATTTGCCCAACTTCTCGACGAATCGGACAGCATCTCGTCTGTCAAGGTTACCGATAGTGCTCCCAAAGAAACAGAAGATTTTGTTTTCATATTGCGAAACCAGGTGGATCTGCTGTATGAAATCGGCGACGATCCCGCATACCTCGATAGCACCGAATCTCTCCTCAAGTTTGCATCTGGACTCTTCAATGGCACTCAGGCTGACGTCGACCGGGACATAGATTGACGTCTTGAGTATCACCTCCGGCAGCGCTTGCAAAAGGATGGAGATCTTGGAACAATCTCCGCTTCCTATCTCGACTAACGATGCGCCCTCGGCTCCTCGCATCAGTTCTCCGGCGTGTCTTTTCAAGATGGACTTCTCGGTCCTGCTCGGGTAATATTCTTCCAACCTGGTGATCTGTTCAAATAGCTTAGAGCCTGCCTCGTCGTAGAAAAACTTGCAGGGTAAATGCTTTTGGGCCGCCATTAGCCCGGCCAGCATTTCCTCCTCCTCAGTTTTCGTGGCTATTTCCCGAAAAGCGTCGTTTGACGGTATAGTCAATTCTCTTTGCATCGCTCCTGCTATAACAGTTTTCTGACAGCAATTGGATTGGCTGGGTCATTGGACCACTCGTACCAGCCCCCGTCGTAAACTGCGATCTTGTTCCATCCCATCAGGTAGGCGTTTAAGAAGGCTTCACTCGCTCGCCATCCGGTCCCGCAGTAAAACACATTGAAATGGTTTGAAGTAATACCAGCCTCGTTCCACATCCCTTTTATCTCGTGGTATTCCCGTGTTGTGAGGTCTAAATTTCGGTAGTTCTCCATGTGGTAAGCATCGCTACCACAGTTGCCGAATACCGAACCTGGAATACATCCTTTCTTGAATATGTAATTGTATCCGCTCACCTTGCCGATGAACTCATCCCAACTCCTTACACTGATTAGGTTTCCATTACCGGATCGCAAAAGCTCTTTTACCTGTGCCGTATCAATGAAAATCTCCGGCCATGCAGGCACTCTATCGCCGAACTCGGATAACGGCTTAGGCTGCACCTCGTCCGTTGAGAGGGGGTAATCCTCGTTTCCCCATGCGGCGATACTTCCGTTCAGCACTCGGACGTCCCGCACACCTGCGTACATCATTAAGACTCCACAACGTATTGATCCCAAGTGTCCCGCCTTGCTACCAGGATGAGGGTCGCTGTTGCGAGGGCTTGAAAACCTTCCATATACTACCACCGTCGTATCCGCAGAAATCCCCAGCTTCCTTAATGCCTGTTCCAACTCCTCAGGAGAACGGCGGTTCCATGTATCCGGGGATTCAAGCTCAAGGGTGTCCAGCGCTATGGCTCCTGGGATATGACCGATGTCATAGTCCTCCTTGTTCCTATAATGACAGTGACAAATCGCGTACTTTTTTCCGATGAAACCCGGGGGGTTCTCTCCGGAAACGAGCTGATGGACCCATCTTGGATAGACCAGTTTTTCGAACCGCTCCATCTGGTCCATGGGCAAGGATTCGTTAGCGGCCCACTCGTCGACGAAGCGGGAATAAACGCTTACCTCCTTGTAACCCGATATAACAAACCTTTCAGCCACTTCCACTGCATCGTCACTTGTGTAACCGTAGACTACTATCTGGTGGTTCGGCATTAAGCCCTTGCTCCTTACAATATCATCCCAGTTTTCTTCGTCCGTCCAACTGACAGGTATGGCCTTTGCGCCTCTTATATGCCCGCCACGTCGCTCCCCGTTGAGTGTCCAACCATTGTACGCATCGACCGGGCGAACGTCAAAAATGCGGTGCGATTCACTGTCAATCACCTTTTCCAGCTGCTTCGTCGAAATCTCGTTCACCATGCAACCTCTCTCTCGAGTAAAGATATCTTGTCAGAATACCAAATATCACTGAACTTGGATATATTAAGACTAACTTATAAAAATCGGATTTGTCAAAGTTAGCGTTTCTATCCAAAACACAAATTATGCCTGAGTTGTGTTTTGGTATTAAGATATCTCAGAAAATTCAGCCACTTGATAGTTGTAGGTAATTGCATATCAAAGATTTTCTGATTGAAGATTTCGTCCAAAAATCATTCAAATTTCGGTATTAAAAAGTGAATTTTTAAGATCTACATCAATCAACTAAAAAATTAAAACTATAAAATCACTGTATATTGGAATTGCTATAGAAAGATTTCATTACGTGATAATTTTATTTTTTCGCTGTGTAAGTTGGTGCGTTCGGAGGTGATTTTCCTTTAAGCACCTCATGATAATAATGATAGGTTAGAGGCATCCCTTCCTTTAAAACTTCAGAAAAAACCGTATTCCCAATAAAAATGGTGTGAGTACCCAAGTCGATTTGATCTATGACCTCTGCTTCTAAAACCGATATTGCATTTTCGGTTATTAGAGGGCAACCGGTAGTTCCCAACTTGAACTGAACTTTTTCGAGTTTATCAATGTCTCTTCCGGTCCTGAAGCCAAAAGGCCCAAAAAATTTCATGGGAGCAGATTCATCTAATACCGAAGCGGCAAAAACTTTACTTTTTGATATATACTCGTGAGTCAAATTCTTTTTATTGATTATGACTGCCACTTTTGGTGGTTCTGAAGTAACTTGGATGATGGTGTTTACAATTTGACCATTTAACTGACCTTCATCGTGAGATGTCACAATATACAAACCATAACTTAAATCTCGGAATACTCTACGATCTACCTTTGTATTCATTCGATATTCCTCCTAATTTGTTATACTATTTAAATAAAATTTCCTGTGTACTTTTGTTATAGATTACTAATAACTGTTATATAAGAAGTGTCTTCATAAAGACTTTGATGGCTTGTGATTATGAGTTTCCGACAACAGGGCTTGCGTCTGGATCAAAAGGGTTGACGCGCAAAGCCAGCGAGAACAGATATCCATAGTTATCTTTCAAATAATGCATGTGGGACAGCCATTCTATGACTAACAAATTGTAAATCCGGACGATATCCCCCTCCAAGTGTTGCCGATCAGCGTCAGGCATTTCAGATAAATCAACCCTGTTCAAAAGTTCATCTCGAAGATGGAATATGGCGCGGAGCAAATCAGCAAAATTCCCATGTTCCTGAAGAATTGGATTTTCCAGTATTCCTAAGAGAAAGTTGGCTCGGTTCTGAAGATATTCCCTCATTTTTAGAAGGTCTCCACGTCGTGAATCAATAATATGCTGGTGTTCTTCCAAACTCTTTTTAGCCTTATTAAAATCTTTGTCTTTCCATTCATTCGAAACTTTTAGAATCTGGTGTAGCGCGTCTAATTTCGGGTCAAGTTGCGTAAATTGTCTAAGAAGGCTGGTTCCCAGTTCACTGAAAAACAATCCGGTCACAGTGTGGAGCTTTTGCCGTCGAAATGATTCTTCCCGACGCTTAAGAAATATATCGTTGATGCTGGCCACCACACCGAGGAAAGTCCCAACTCCGCCTACAATTAATATCAGTGCTAAAATCTTGCCAACAGGAGATTGAGGATAAATGTTGCCATAACCTACTGTTGCCATAGTGACAACGGAGAAATAAATAGAATCCACTAATGACAGATTTTCGATGAACATAAAGCCTGTGATCCCAACAAACAGCAAAACAGTGAACACAACTAAATACAATCTTAATCGAATTCGATCCGTCTCCATTATTTTTTACGCCCTGAATTGAATTGATATTCCATTAGCTTTGCAACAATTATTAACTGTTTGAATATAGAATGTTTGTCTAAAAAAGATTCTTAAGCAAGTTTCTACCATTTACATGTATCGTAAAACCCATAAAAAATCAAAAAGGCATACCCAAATAACGAATTTGTCCTTTTAAAAAACGATATCATAGCTATTCCATGATTTCGAAAGTGAGTTCCTTTTAAAAATTAATCAATCGTTCCCATTTTGATTTTAACTCACCCGTGTTATGTTTGTTCTTATCAATTGCTTCTGATAATATGAATAGATATGGAGACCATTATGAATTCGAAGAAATCATTAAATTCGGACACCATAAAAACCCTGCATTTTAAAAATAGCCGGTTTACCCAAATGCTTATTGAAGAAAATACGTTGGATCAAAACGAATTTATACGTTGGATTTTTTGTCATGGTATGATGTTTAACTCCCCAGACAAATGGTGGGGCGATCACGGCTTGCGGGATTATCCCCATGAGGGTATCGATTTATGTTTATATGAAGACCGGGCCAATAGGATACACCGTATTGATGAAAAAACGCGGATCCCAGTCATGTACGATGGTGTGGTCAAGGCAATTTTCAGAGACTATCTCGGCAAAGCTGTAATTATCGAACATGAAGACTCCGGAAGTGGCACCGGAAGGTTCATATCGTTTTATGCCCACACAAAACCTCTCTCGGAAATTGAAAACGGTGTGATTGTTAAGGAAGGCGATATCATAGCTACTCTTGCCGATACCGACAATTCAAAATCCAATATCATTCCTCATTTACACTTCTCGTTGGGTATCCCAAACAGATCATTTTCTTACGACGGGTTTGTGTGGAATACCATTAGAAAACCCCAAATGATAACCCTGATGGATCCCCTGGCAGTCATTGATTGGCCTTATCAGACGCTAGATGCCGGTAATTCAGTCTGTCGGGAGCTTTGATACGATTATTTAACCAGGAGAATTTCAGCAGAAGTGAATTAGATTCGAGGAAAACAATAAAACCAGAAAGATGCCTTGTAACCGATTAGGAGTCGATCCTCTTACTTTTGTCAATTGCCATGGTTCATAGAAAGTTCGCCTTTATTGAAGATGAAGATATCGTAAAAAATTCCTTAGGTATTTATGCTTGTGTCATGTAGCGCGGAAACCGTAATATAGCGTCAACTCCCCGCTTTTCATTCTCAATTCGATTTTTGAGTTATAGCGTATACCGAACGATTCGTTGACAAATCAATACCGTCTGGGCTGAACTGTTCCATGATACGATCATTGTGACGGCAATTTTAGATCGGTTGTTGCACCATAGTGTGGTTATCAATATCAAAGGCAACAGCTACCGTTTAAGAAGCAAAGTTAAAGACGAGAAAATGAATGAGATTCAGAATTAAATGCCGACACTTCAAAAATAAGATAATCCCGCGTTATTGCTCTTGGATCCACTAATGCTACATGACCTTCGCCTTGTATATGCAGCAAACTCGACGCTTGCAAGATTCAGGTTATAACCTTTGAAGCAAACGGGTTTAAGCCAAAACTTCTGGTTATCTATCAATAGATGTGCTAAAAGTTTGGCAGCGATCAGTTGGAGTCTTAGTGTTCAATAATTGGTTGGAAGAGACAATAAACTAAGAATAGGAGGTCTTATGAAACTGAAAGAATATTTTGAAAACACTGAAGGATTCGGCGTGCTGGCAACGGCAGATAGCGATGGAAACATTAATTCAGCGGTTTATGCCAGGCCTCATGTGATGGAGGATGGTTCTCTTGCGTTTATTATGAGAGATCGACAGTCGCACAAAAATCTTCAATCGAATTCAAATGCCACGTATCTTTTTAAAGCGGATGGCCCCGGTTATAAAGGCAAGCGGCTCTACTTAACCAAAATTCGAGAAGAAGAAAATTCCCCATTGATCTATTCTCTCAGTCGTCGACCTTATTCAACGGAAACGGATAAAGAAGAACCAAAGTTTCTGGTTTATTTTAAACTGGAACGGGAACGACCGCTCATCGGCTGATAATAGCGGTTTGTAAAGAGGAATTTTTTATACTCCTTTTAAGCCTATGCTGCGTCTTTCGTAAAGAACCCATTAAATTCCGACACATCACCGCTTTCTATAAAAGATCCGTTACCACTGCCAGAATGAATTCTCTGTAGGGAATTACGACAGGTCGAAATTTCGAAAAATCAAAGTCCTGAAGCAAGATAACTCCCCATATCGCTAAGATAAAGTACCATATATGAAATTTCATCTTTTTCAATTAAATCTAAATCCCCAGCCAATAATATTTAGGTTTCCAATTCGCAAACAGAACCTATTCTCTGTATTTTTTAAGCATTTCCACTTGAAAATTTGAATCCCTGACCCCTTGCACCCTTTAAGATCGCACCCTCTCAATTGGAAATGACTCACTTATTTTGCCTAATTAACGACAACTAATTGGGGAATATTCCTAAATTATAACTCCAATATATTGCATTCTGGTGTTAAAGCGTAATAATTGATTCAGCTGTTTCTTTTTGCCATAACTTGAAAGCTTGGAATAATGGCGTTTCAGGATAGTAATATAAAATCATTTCGCATTTTCAGAATAGTTTGATTAAGGAGGTCTTCCAAATATGGATCCATTTTGGGTTGTTGCCGCATTTGTTTTCGGAGCCGCTTCTAGCAGGATCGGCCTGCCGCCTCTCGTGGGATACTTGATCGCTGGGTTTGTCCTTAACATTTTCGGCGTCGAGGGAAGCGAAACTCTTGGAAAAATTGCCGATGCAGGTGTAACGCTGCTTCTATTTTCCATCGGTTTAAAACTAAAGTTGAAGAGTCTTGCCAAGCCCGAAGTATGGGCCGGTGCAACGATTCACATGTTTATTACCGTTGCAGTCTTCGGAACCGGGATCTGGATTCTTAGTATGTCAGGGATGCCCTACTTTCATCTTCTAAGCTGGCAAACCGCAATACTGATCGCTTTCGCCCTGAGTTTTTCGAGTACGGTTTTTGCGGTTAAAGTGCTTGAGGAAAAGAAAGAGACGTCCTCCCGACATGGCACTATTGCAATAGGTATACTGATCATGCAGGATATTATTGCAGTTGTTTTTTTAGCAGTCTCTGCCGGAGACATCCCTTCACCGTGGGCAGCGGTCCTCGTAGCTTCGCTTTTTATCATCAGGCCTCTGCTGACCAGGTTTTTGGTCCGATGTGGTCATGGTGAACTTCTGATGCTGTTTGGAATATTGATGACCACTGCTGGGTACAGCAGCTTCGAAATGGTCAATTTAAAAGGAGGTCTGGGGGCGCTTTTGTTCGGTATGCTCTTGGCTACTCATCCCAAGGCGGGTGAACTGGCCGATAGGTTGCTTAGCTTCAAAGATCTCTTTCTTGTAGGTTTCTTTTTAAATATTGGCATCTCCGGTTCTTTGACGCCCATAGGATTCGTGATAGCGCTTTTGCTGGCGCTGGCCGTACCGTTCAAAGCAGCTCTGTTTTTCGGCATCCTCACACGCTTCAAACTGCGTGCTCGAACATCGATGCTTACTTCGCTTAGCTTGGCCAATTACAGTGAGTTTGGTCTCATTGTCGGGTCTATCGGCGTGGCCATGGGCTGGATGAGCGGTGACTGGCTGGTTATTATCGCTGTTGCGCTTTCGATAACGTTCATTTTGGCAGCACCGTTGAATTCTGCCTCCCACATTATCTATTCGCGTATTTCAGGCCGACTGAGAAATTTCGAAACTACAAAACGTTTGCCTGAAGATAAACCCATAGAGACCGGCGATGCTGAGGTTGTGATTATCGGAATGGGTGGCGTGGGAACGAGTGCATTTGATGAAATGAGGCGTCGATACGGCGACGTGGTGATCGGACTGGATTTTTGTGCTGAAACGGTGGAGCAACATCAAAAAGTTGGTAGAAATGTGGTTTACGGCGATGCCGAGGATAGCGATTTTTGGGAGCGAGTCGAACCGGCGAAAAGTCGGGTTGATCTGGTTATGCTGGCCTTGCCGGACCCCAAAACCAGCACATTTGCAATCCGACAGATGGCTCAGAGAGGTTATCAAGGTCAGATCACAGCGTCAGTGCGTTACGAGGATGAAATACCAATCCTGAAAGAGGTTGGAATCAATGCCGCATACAGCCTTTACGAAGAGGCTGGTGTCGGATTTGCCGACCACGTGTGTGCCCATATGGATTACTGCAAACTCAAAGATACCGCTCTAAAATCCTAAAGGGTGGGTCTGGTGATGATATTTTCATGTTTTGAATGGGTATTTCGGAATCAAAAACTTCGAGTTTTATGCGATCAACATATCACAATTTGCTAACTTTACAGAGATCCTCATTTTCATCTATTTTTTAAGATATCTTGCAAAAAATCAAGATATTAAATGATTCCAAGCCTATGTGATACTAAAAAACTATCTATTACTCAGTTTCAATATCTTTATGAAAACCTGGTCATTTCCTATACACTATATATTGTATAATGTTGATCCGATCTATTTTTCACCCTGATGAATATTCAGGTAGTCATTCAGAAGTTAAAAGTATAATCCAGATTAAAA
>Ga0316576_10002269_pt1 | contig 10895 bp, 7 predicted proteins | sample S0NA_FD_203075 | JGI IMG/M metagenome (GOLD analysis project Ga0316576, IMG submission 203075) | Rhizosphere microbial communities from salt marsh grasses in Alabama, United States - S0-2_050615r3r5 | ecosystem: Host-associated > Plants > Roots > Rhizosphere | place: USA: Alabama | collected... | reverse complement strand
TTGCCACCACTTGTTGGCGCCGACAGCTATGGGCGCAGCGCAGCGGCGCCTGCGCAGGTTCCACTGGTCAGCCGGGCCTCGCGCCGATAGATTCCCGGCCATGCGTACGATCATCGAACCGTTTCGAATCAAGATGGTGGAGCCGATCCAGGTCACGACTCGCGAGGAGCGGCAGCGCGTCCTCGCCGAGGCCGGCCACAACCTGTTCCGCGTCCCGGCCGATCGGATCCTCATCGACCTGCTCACCGACAGCGGGACGGGGGCGCTGAGCGCCAACCAGTGGGCGGCGATGATGCAGGGCGACGAGTCCTACGCCGGCAGCCGGAGCTACGAGCGCTTCCGCGCCGCGGTCAGCGACATCTTCGGCTTCAAGCACGTGATCCCGACGCACCAGGGCCGGGCGTCGGAGCGGATCCTCGCCTCGGTGCTCTGCCGCCCGGGACAGGTGGTGCCCAACAACACGCACTTCGACACCACGCGGGCCAACATCGAGGCCGCCGGCGCCCGGGCCGTGGATCTGCCCTGCCCGGAGAGCGCCGACACCGGGGCCGTGCACCCCTTCAAGGGCAACATCGATCTCGCCCGCCTTGATCAGCTCCTGGAGCAGGAGGAGGGCAACGTGCCCTTCGTGATGCTCACCGTCACCAACAACGGCGGCGGCGGGCAGCCGGTCTCGATGGAGAACGTCCGGTCCACCGCGGCGCTGTGCAAGAAGCACGGTATCCCGCTCTACATCGACGCCTGCCGCTTCGCGGAGAACGTCTACTTCATCCGCGCACGTGAGGAGGGCTACGCCGCCCGCCCGGTGCTGGAGATCGCCCGCGAGCTGTTCAGCCACGCCGACGGCTGCACGATGAGCGCCAAGAAGGACGGGATGGCCAACATCGGCGGCTTCCTCTGCACCAACGACGACGCCGTGGCCCAGCAGGAGCGGGACCTGCTGATCCTGACCGAGGGCTTTCCGACCTACGGCGGCCTCGCCGGGCGTGACCTCGAGGCCATCGCCGTCGGGCTCTACGAGGCCTGCGACCTGGACTACCTCGAGTACCGCTACGCCTCGACGCGCTACCTCGGGGAGCACCTGGCCGACGCCGGCGTGCCGATCCTCCAGCCGCCCGGGGGACACGCGATCTACATCGACGGGGCGGCGATGCTGCCCCACATCCCCCTGAGCCAGTATCCGGGGCAGGCTTTGGCCCTGGCGATCTACCTCCACGCCGGCATCCGCTCCGTCGAGGTGGGCTCGGTGATGCTGGGCAGCCGGGACCCCGAAACCGGCGAGGAGCGGCCCGCGGCGCACGAGCTCGTGCGGCTCGCGTTGCCGAGGCGGGTCTACACCCAGAGCCACATGGACTACGTCGCCGAGGCGCTGGGCGAGCTCTACGCGATCCGAGAGACGATCCGCGGCGTGCGCATCGTGGAGCAGCCCGCGGTGTTGCGCCACTTCAGCGCGACCTTCGAGATCCTCTGATCTCCGGTCTTACTGGGCCCAGCTGGGCACGCTGATCTTGCCGCCCTTGGTCTTCGTCTTGGTCTTGGTCTTGGGCCTGGGTGTCGCCTTGGTCTTGGGCGGCCGGCGGCGGGGCGGCCGGCGGCGGGGCGGACGCCGGCGCGGCGTCGCCTTGGATCGCGGGGAGGTCGCCGGTCTCTTGGGCGAGGTCGCCGGCTCCTTGCTCGCCGCGTCCGGGGCCGTCGGGGCGGCGTCGGGCGCGACCGCGGCGCCGTCGGAGGCGGCCTGCTCCGGCTCCAGCTTGACCTCCGTTGTGTAGGTGTCCGTGCCCTGGAAGTCGACGTCCGAGACGCGGACGAAGGCCGGCCGGTGCCCGGCCAGCACCACCTTGAAGTAGTAGCTCTTGCTCAGCTTGACCTGGCTGAGCTCGAGCACGTTCTGCCCGACGAGCTGCCAGACCATCGCCTTCGGCGGATCGGTCTTCAGGCTCAGGGTGCCGCGCTGACCCGAGGCGCCCCCGACGCTCTCGAGCGTCGGCACCTCCTCGGTTGCGCCGCTGCCCACCGGATCGAGGGTCAGCTGGACCTCGGCCTTGCCGTTGTTGAAGTCCTCGGGCTTCACCGTGCGGTAGACCGGGCGGAACCCGTCGCGCTCCACCTTCACCACCGTGGGGCGCCCGCGGTCCAGCTCGAGCCGTACCGGCGTCTCGCCGGCAAAGAGCAGGAAGCTCGCCCCCGCCGGGGCCGCGCTGACGCGGATGTTGCCCAGCCGCTCCTTCTTCTCGTCCTCGGGCTTGATGTCCTCGGGCTTGAGGGTCCCTGCGGCCTCGTCGGTGGAGCGCCCACCGGTGAACAGGTTGGTCTTTTTGTAGACCACGAACAGCGCGGCGGCGACCACCACCACGCTGATCAGGATCCAGCCGAGAGTCGTGGGCTTTATCGTCCGGGGCACCTTCAGGGCCGCGCTGGAGTCGGAGAACCCCGGGTAACTCTTTCCCAGCGCCTCGAACGCGGCGGAGGGGTCGCGCGCCTCCTCCTGCTCGTCGTCGAGCCCCTCGACGAACATGCGCAGCGTGCCGGAGAGCACGCCGGAGATCCGGCTCTGCTGCTGTCTGGAGACCCGGTGGACATGCGGCGACGACTGGAGCGAGCTCGCCGTCGCGTTGAGGTCCTGGACCCCGGCGGCCGTTTCGATGTCGTCCTGGGACCCGCTCTCCTGCTCGACGAAGGGCAGCGGCCGCAGGTCTCGCAGCAGGTCCGGCGTCGCTGACGGGTCGGTCGCCGCGAGGTCGGCGAGCGAGGGCTCGTCTTGCTCCGCGTCCCCCGGGACCTCGGCCGGCGGGTCGGGCTGCTTCGCGGTGGGCGGCACGAGCTTGGGCGGCTTGGGGACGTCGGTGGCCACGACGCGGGGCTCTGTGGTTGCCTCCTCGAGCTGATCGGCCAGGGTGGCAAGCTCGTCCGCGGAGGGGAACTCCTCCTCGGGCTCGAGCGAGCTGTGGTCCAGCGAGCCGCCCTTGCCCTTGAGCATGCTCGGGATCGAGGGCAGGGTGGCGGGCCTGGAGCCCTCGGGGCGCTCCTGGGGCGGAAAGCGCAGCTCCGGGACCTGGGGCATCTTCGGCGATCCGTCGGCGTGGAACGGCGCGAAGGGCTGCTCGTCGGTCTTCAGCTCGGCGAGGGCGGGGAGCGCGCGGGTCCGGTCCAGGTGCTTGCCACGTCCGGCGCCAGCGTCGCTCGCCGTGCTCTTCCTCCCCCGCTGGATCCCGGTCGCCCGCGGTGCGGTGGGGATCGAGGGCGTCAGCTCGGCCATCAACTGGGGCGCCGGGTGCTCCATCACCGAGGTCGCCTCCTCGAGCTCCGGGCGCACGGCGTAGGAGTGGGTCGCGTTGTCTACCGGGGACTTTCGAGGTTGTGCGCCGCGCGGCCCGTCCGTACGGGTGTCCTGCTCGCCGTTGAAGGCGCTGAACAGGATCTCCTCCTCGTCCGCCGGTGTTGGTCGCTCGTCACCGAAGAGCTCGGCCATGTAGCCGCTGAGCGTCGCCGCCGTGGCGCCGGTCCCGCTCGTGAACAAAAACCGCGAGAGCGCGAGCTGGAACTCGTTCGCCGTGGCGAAGCGGTCGTTCATGTCCTTGGCCAGCGCTTTGAAGACAATCGGGTCCACGGCTCCGGGGACGTTGGGGTTGATGGCGGAGGTCGCCGGGATCTGCGCCTCCTTCACCCGTTCGATGGCCTCCAGGTCGTTCTTGCCCACGAAGAGCCGGCGGCCGGTGAGCATCTCGTGGAGCAGGATGCCGGTGCTGAAGATGTCGGTGCGGTGGTCCACGGGCAGGCCCCGCACCTGCTCGGGAGACATGTAGCCGAAGGTCCCCTTGACCACGCCGGACTCGGTGGTTCCCAGCTTGTGCACGGCCTTTGCGATGCCGAAGTCGGTGATTTTGACCTGACCTTCCATCGAGATCAGGACATTGGGGGGGCTGATGTCACGGTGGACCACACCCAGCGCCTGACCGTTGTCGTTGGTCCTGCGGTGGGCGTAGTCCAGCCCCTTGCAGATCTCGATGGCGATGTAGGCCGCGTGCTCGGGGGACAGCGGGTTGCCCTTGGCGCGGGCTTTCTCCAGGATCTCGGCGAGATCGCGTCCCGGGACGTACTCCATGGCGATGAAGTAGGTGTCGCCGATCCGGCCGAGCTCATAGACGGGGACGATGTTGCCGTGCGTGAGGGTCACGGCGATCTTCGCCTCGTCGATGAACATGTTGATGAATTCGGCGTTGCGGGCGTACTGGGGCAGGATCTGCTTGACCACCATGGGCTTCTCGAACCCACCCACGCCGAACAGCTTGGCCTGGAAGATCTCGGCCATGCCACCGACGGCGATGCGTCGGGTCAGGTAGTACTTACCGAACTGGGTGGGCTGAAATACCATGGGGAGGGCAGTGTGCCGATCCTCCTTCTGCCTAACGTCCGGACGCTAACTTGTCAAGAAAATGGGGGTAATTAAGCGCAATGGCCGCTGCCAGCCGTGGCACACGGCAGGTGCTCACACGCCTGCGCTTGGTACCGGCCGGTTTCGGGGATATACAGAGAACACGACACGTACCACCGGCAAGCATGGGAACCTCTGACCTGACCGAGTTTCTTCGGGACTTCGCCCTTGGACCGTTTGGCTGGAGCGCAGCGGTGCTCTGGGGCGCGGTGTGGGGCAGCTTCTTCAATGTGCTTATTGTACGCATTCCAGCCGAGGAGTCACTAGTCCGTCCAGTCTCGCACTGCCGCAGCTGTGGGGAGGCGATCCGCTGGTACGACAACGTCCCCATCCTGAGCTACCTCCTGCTTCGGGGGCGCTGCCGCCGCTGCGGGGCGAGATTTTCGCCCCGCTACCTGCTGGTCGAGCTCCTTGTCGCTGGCCTCGCGGTGCTGCTCTATCACAGCCTCGTCCACGGGGACGTGGTCACGCCCATCGGCCTGCGGCTGGCACGCTTCGTTGTCCTTTCGCTCTTTGCTGGCCTGCTGGTGGCGATCACCTTCATCGATCTGGACACCATGCGGATCCCCGACGCGATCACCTACCCGGGGATTCCGGTCTGCATCGGGCTCTCGCTCTTCTTCGGTCACCCCCACTGGTGGGACGGGCTGGCGGGGGGAGCGGCGGGCTACCTGCTGATTCGGCTGCTCGCTGACGGTTACCGGCTGGTCACCGGTCGCACCGGGATGGGCTATGGTGACGCCAAGCTGCTCGCGATGATCGGCGGGCTGCTGGGCTGGCAGGCGCTCTTGCCAGTGCTGTTCCTGTCCGCGCTGCAGGGGAGCGTGATCGGTATCAGCCTCCTCGCTCTGTTCCGGGCCCGCCGCCGCGGCGACGAGAAGACCGCCGCCACGCCGGCGGACGAGGAAGAGGGAGGAGACGACGAGGAGCCGCCTCCCGACCCCTCCTCGCTGCGCTACGCGAAGCTGCCATTTGGCCCCTTTCTCGGCCTGGCGGCGCTGGAGGTGGTGCTGCTTCGTGACCTGTTGGGGGTATTCTTCCCCTACCTGTACTGACCACGCCAAACCTGTTGACACGGGCCCGCCGCCGGCGTAGGACCGTTTTTTCCTGGTGGTATCCTTGCTTGCAAACCGTCGTGCCGTGGTGTGCCCGCTCGGGAGGTGGGTCGGGGTCGGAATCGTGGCGCTGTTGCTCCCCGGTGGGTGCCGCGACAGGGCGGATCCATCCTCCGCCCCGCCTGTCTTGAGGCAGACCCCCGTCTCCACCAACCGGTTGGGGGTGGACAGGGCTACGACGCTGGCCGCGCTGCGTATGCCGCACCATCACGTCGCCAAGGAGCTCGGGGCGCACGTCGTGACCTGCCGCTCCACGCTTTCGACGAGCGTGCCGTCCCACCCCACGCGCAAGGTCGAGGAGGAGGTCACGCTGCGCGCGGATGGTGCGGGCCACTTCGCGGCGCTGAAGCACACCGATCCCCAGCACGGCGAGGAGGTCATCTGGACCGGTGGGTGGCTCTACTCCCGGCTGCGCTACAGCGTGTTCACCCGTCGCCGTCCGCGGAGCACAAGGGAGCCCACGGTCATCGCCGACCGGATGTATGGGCTGCTGCCGGCCTACGTCGAGATCCTGTCCCGGTTCATCGCCGTCAAGCGGGTGGGCCAGGGCCGCCACGGGGGGCGAGAGGGGATCAAGGTGCAGCTGAGCCTGGCACAGACACCCGGACCGCCGCCGATCCAGCGCGCACCGGCCCGGCGCTGGCGCCGGTACGTGACCGCCCGGGCCATCAAGGGCAGCGCGATCCTGGACGCCAAGACCGGCGCGCCGCTCTCCGTGAAGCTGAAGGCAAGTTGGAGCTTTCATCCACCCAAGGCAGGGGAGTCCGCCTCCGGTATCCCCCAGGCGGTGGACCGGGCCGTGGTGGGAAAGACCGACCTCATCTTCGAGCAGAGCATCACCGAGGTCGGCAAGAAGATCGCCATCGATCCGCCGGACCCCAAGGAGGTCAAGAGGAGCCTGCGTCGGGTTCGGCTGGAGCTGGAGCGGCAGATGCTGACAGGGGAGCGCCCGGTCTCCGGCCGCGTGGACGTGGACGACGAGGACGACGATGGAGAGTGAGATCCTGGAGCAGCTCGGCCGCAACCGGCGCCTCGTCGTCGGCCTGTCCCTGGCCTCGGGGGTGGCCGGCCTGGTTCCGCTCCCCCTGACGGGAGGGGTGGGGATCGGCCTGGTCCGGGCCTTCCTGGTCGGGAGGCTCGCCCGCCGCCGTGCGCTGGAGCTACCCCGCGGGTTGACCCTTGTCCTCGCCGGCGGGTTTCGCCAGCCCTCGCTGTCGCGCCTGGCGGCCATCGGCGCCGTGGTGGTTGGAACGCGTCTGGCCTGGCGCCGGCTGAGCCGCACCCTCGTCACGCTGCTGCGTTTCGACGAGGTGGGGCGGACCTTCCTGCTCGGGACCTACTTCGAGTACTACCTGCTCGCGCACCGCCGGCAGCAGGGGCCGATGACCGCCGATGAGGCCGGGCGGCTCGCCGAGGCGATCCGGCGGGCCAGCGCCAGCGCCTGGGGGCACCTGGTGACGGCGCTGTTCCGCAAGACGGTCTCGGACGTCGTGCGTGCAGGGACCTTCGTGCCCCGCACGCTGTGGAGCCTGGCGCGCTCGGCGATGGAGAACGGCGAGGGGGACTCCGTCGAGCAGGTGGTCGAGGACGACGTCCACGGATTCTTCGGCCGCGTGACGCAGATGCTGGAACACGAGCTCAGCGCCACCGGGAAGGTGACGCTGGAGGCGCTCTGCGCCGCCTTCGACGCGGCGTGGACGCAACCCCCATTGGCTGCAACAGGAGCGTCCAGATGAGCACGTTTACACGGAGCCAGCTGTTGGGAAACGTCCGCCGGGCAGTGGTCAAGATCGGCACATCGGTCCTGGCGGAGCGACCGGTGGCGCGCATCCGCGCCCTGGCCGCTGACATCGGGCTGTTGCGCCAGGGGGGCCTGGAGGTGGTCGTGGTGACGAGCGGCTCCATCGCCCTCGGCATGCATCGGCTCGACCTCAAGCGCCGGCCGCGCCAGATGCCGCTGCTCCAGGCCGCCTCGGCCGTGGGGCAGGTTTCTCTGATGCAGACCTACCAGGACGCGCTGTGTGCCCACGGCATCGAGGCGGCCCAGGTGCTCCTGAGCCACGAGGATCTCGTCAGTCGGGCCGGTTTCCTGCGGGCGCGGCACACGCTGATGGCCTTGCTCGACTACGGCGTCGTTCCGGTGATCAACGAGAACGACTCGGTGGCGGTCTGCGAGATCGTCGAGAGCGACAACGACATGCTGGCGGCCCGGGTGCCGCACCTGGTCGAGGCGGACGTGTTGATCATGCTAACCACGGCGGAGGGGATCTACGCCACGTCGCCACGCAAGGGCGGCAGGGTGATCCCGGTGGTGCAGGACATCGACGCTCTGGTCGAGCGAGTCCAGACGAGCGGGGGAGGGGCACGCCAGCGCACCCAGCGCTCGCTGGCGTCCAAGGCCAGGGCGGCGCAGTTCGCCGCCGGCTACGGCGTGCCCACGGTGGTCGCCTCGGGCGTCCGGCCCGGCGTTCTGGCCAACATCCTCGACGACGAGACCATCGGCACGCTGCTTCTGCCCCCGAGCGTGCGCCGCAGCCGCAAGAAGTGGATCGCCGAGACCCTGGAGCCCAGGGGCACGCTGTTCGTCAGCAAAGACGCCCGTCAGTCGCTCCTTCAGGGCAACCACAGCCTGCTGCCCACGGTGGTCCAGCGCTCGGAGGGGGAGTTTCAGCAGGGTGACGCCGTGCGGGTCCGCGACGACGGCGGGGAGGAGTTCGCCCGGGGGCTCGTGGGCTACGGTGTGGAAGAGCTGAGCCGGATCCAGGGCAAGGAGCCGGACGACATCGAGAAGTTGCTGGGTTACCGACACTACGAGGAGGTCATCCGCCGCGACGACCTGGTGATTCTGTAGGCCGGTCCTTCACTGGTCCTGGCGGGCGGCCGCGCCATGCTTTACACTTGACTGAGGGCGAGCCCAAGCACGCCCGGTCACCACGAGGAGGAACAGAGGGGAATTGACAAGCTCCAGGACTCTTGCGCTTCAGGCCGTCGAGGCGGCCTTCACGAAGAACGCTTACGAACCCGTCCTGCTCGACGTCGCGGAGATCTCCTCCTACACCGACTACATCCTGGTCCTCAGCGGCCGGTCGGTCCGGCAGGTGGAGGCTGTCTCCGAGGCGATCCAGCAGGGGCTCAAGGAGCAGGGCCACGACCCGCTGGGCGTCGAGGGCGAGCGGGGCGGCCAGTGGTTCCTGCTCGACTATGGAGATCTGGTGGTTCACATCTTCTACCACCCGGTGCGCGAGTTCTATGACCTCGAGGGGCTGTGGTCCGAGGCGTCGAGGGTGGAGCTGGACGTGCCCCCGGAGCTACGGGTGGCCCAGATGGCCTACTCCACCACTGCCTGAGCCTCTCCGCCGATGAAACGCGCGCTGATCCTGGCGGTGGGGCGCCAGAAGGACGCCGAGCTCCGCCGGCTCTGCGAGGACTACTACCGCCGCTGCTCGCGGCGGCTGCGAATCGAGGAGCGCGAGGTCGTCGATCTCGCGGCGCTCGGGCGGGCGCTGCCCCGACAGGGCGCGGTGGTGGTGGCTCTCGACGAGCGCGGCCGCCAGCATGACAGCCGGGGTTTCGCCGGGCTGCTCCGCGGCTGGCTGGAGGGTCCGGCGCAGACGGTGGTCTTCGTCATCGGCGGCGCGGACGGCCTCGACGACGGGCTGCGCCAGCGCGCCGATCACCTGCTCTCCCTGGGCCGGATGACCTTCGCCCACCGCCTCGTCCGGCTGCTCCTCGCCGAGCAGCTGTACCGGGCGGTGAGCATCCTCGACGGGGCGCCCTACCACCGCGACTGATGCTGCGCTTGCTCCGTCGCGTCAGGCGCTGCTGGCGGCGGCCTCGCGGTGCACCAGCGCGCCGTGGACCGCCGCGCCGACCAGCACCGCCCGCTCGGGCGGGACCACCGTGCGCGGCTCCTTCTGGAAGAACTCGGTCACGGCCTGACGGACGGCGGGCGTGTAGGTCGTCCCGCCGGAGAGGTAGACGGCGTTCAGGTCGGAGACCTTGAGCTTGGCCCGGTCCAGGGCCGCCTGGCAGGTCTCGAGCGAGCGGCGGATGATGCCGCGGCAGAGGCTGGCGAACTTGTCTCGCGTGCAAGGATAGACCAGGTCCACCTCGCCCTGGGCCGTGGTCGCCGCGCCGGGCAGGCGCACCGTGGTCTCCGGCTGGTCGGTCAGCGCGCGCTTGGCTATCTCCGCCCGTACGAGCAGCCGTTGCCAGTGGTGGACCTGGTTGCGCAGCTCGATCTGGGTCTGCTGCCAGAAGGAGTTGGCCGCGGCCCCGGCCAGGGCCTCGTCGAAGTCGTCTCCGCCGAGCCAGCCGTCACCGGAGGTGGCGATGACCTCCATCGTCTCGCTGCCCACGTTGACCACCGAGAAGTCGAAGGTGCCGCCGCCGAAGTCGTAGACCGCGACCGGGCCCTGGCAGTGCGGATCCGAGATGCAGCTCAGCGTGGCGGCCACCGGCTCGGGGACGAACTCGAGCACGGTGAGCCCGGCGAGCTGGGCCGCGGCGCCGAGCGCGGTGAACTGCCGGTCGTTGAAGGTCACCGGAGTGGTCAGGATCACCTCCTCGACCTTGCGCCCCAGGTTCCGTTCGGCCACAAGGCGGAGCAGATTGAGGATGTGGGCGCAGACCTCCGTGATGGTCACCGGTCGCCCGCGAGGCTCGAGGGTCACCTCGTCCCGGGCGCCATGGAAGTAGCGGACGCCGAGCTGGGCCAGGTAGGGCTGCAGGGCGCGTTCGTCGATGCGGTGGCCCAGCAGCCGCTTGGGCGAGGAGATGGCGTTCTCGGGATCGTTGGCCAGCATCATCCGCGCGGACTTGCCCAGCATCACCGAGCCGTCCTCGCGGAAGCCGACCACCGAGGGCATGTCCCACTCGCCGCCGGGGAGCTTGAGGACCGAGACCTGTCCGTCGACCACCGCCGCGACGCTCGAGCGGGTGGTGCCGAGGTCGATGGCGATCACGGAGTCGCTGCCTGCGGGGACGTCGACCAGGGGCAGCGTGGGCTCGGCGCCGCTGGTTTTCCGGGGGGCGCTGGGCCGCACGGCGTCGGCCTTCGGGCGCGGCGACTCCACCAGCCGCCCGGTTCCGGGCATGAACTCCACGTCGTCGTCGCCGTCGTCCACATCGACATCGATGTCCACCGAGACGGGCTCCACCGGCTCGGTCATCCGTGGCGGTCGCTCGGGCGGGGCGCTGGTGACCGGGACCCCCTGGGGCGCGCTGACCCGGCGTGGCCGCGCCGGCGCGAGCTCCGGGTCGGTGCTGGAGCGTGGACGGACCGGCTCCTGCTCGATGGTGGCGTCGGGTCGGTTCCGTCGTGCCCGCGCCTCGAGGGGGGGATCGTC
>Ga0316576_10002268_pt1 | contig 10896 bp, 6 predicted proteins | sample S0NA_FD_203075 | JGI IMG/M metagenome (GOLD analysis project Ga0316576, IMG submission 203075) | Rhizosphere microbial communities from salt marsh grasses in Alabama, United States - S0-2_050615r3r5 | ecosystem: Host-associated > Plants > Roots > Rhizosphere | place: USA: Alabama | collected... | reverse complement strand
GGTCGCGCCGGCCCTCGCCGCCATGGCCGAGCTCGGTCTGCCGTTGCTCGTGCACGGCGAGGTCACCGAGCCGGACATCGACATTTTCGATCGGGAGCGGGTGTTCATCGACCGCGTGCTCGGACCATTGCTCGAGCGCCACCCGAACCTCCGGGTGGTGTTCGAGCACGTGACCACCTCGGACGCCGTCGAGTTCATTCGCGGCTGTGGTTCCCGGGTGGCGGCGACGATCACACCGCAGCACCTGATGTACAACCGCAATGCCCTGCTGGTCGGCGGCGTCCGACCGCACCACTACTGCCTGCCGGTGCTCAAACGGGAGCGGCACCGCCGGGCGGTGGTCGATGCGGCCACGGGCACCGATGCACGGTTCTTCCTGGGCACCGACAGCGCCCCGCACGCGAGGTCGGCGAAGGAGACCGCGTGCGGCTGCGCCGGATGCTTCTCGGCGCCGGTCGCCATGTCGTTGTACGCGGAGATCTTCGACGCCGCCGGCGCCCTCGACCGGCTCGAGGCGTTCGCCTCGTGGCGGGGCGCGGACTTCTACGGCCTGCCGAGGAATCGAGGTCGAATCCGGCTGGTGCGCAGCCCATGGACCGTGCCGTCGTCGTACCGGTTCGGCGACGACGAGGTGGTGCCGCTGCGGGCCGGCGACGAAATCAACTGGCGGGTCGAACCCGTTACCTAACAACGCACATCGATGACGGATGCAGACAGTCTTGGAGTGTCTATGGCACACGTGAAGAAGAACAAGGGGACGATCGGAATTCTGACTGGTGGCGGCGATGTGCCGGGGCTCAACCCGGCGATTCGCGCGGTCACCGTGCGCGCGCTCCGCGAGGGCTATCGGGTGCTCGGCATCCGCCGCGGATGGGCCGGCCTCATCGGTCTCGACCGCGATCGAAAGACCTCGAGCGGTGTGATGGACCTGACCGAGGAGGTCGTCAACAAGGTCGGTCGCACCGGAGGCACCTTCCTCCACACCTCACGAACCCGGCCGAGCCATGTACCGAAGACCGGCGTGCCGAGCCATCTCCGCGACCGCTACGCCGACGAGGTCAACGATCTCACCGACGAGGTCATGGCCAACCTGGAGCACCTCGGGATCGACATCCTGATTCCCATCGGTGGCGACGACACCCTGTCCTACGGCGTCCACCTGCACCACCTCGGGGTGCCGGTGGTGGCGATCCCGAAGACCATGGACAACGACGTTCCCGGAACCGACTACTGCATCGGGTTCTCGACCTGCGTCACGCGGACGATCGAGATGACCCACGCCCTGCGCACCTCGGCCGGGAGCCACGAGCGTTTCCTGGTGCTCGAGGTGTTCGGCCGCTACGCCGGGTTCACGGCGCTGCTGCCGACCATGGCGGGCGCCGCCAATCGGTGTGTCATTCCCGAGCACACGTTCGACATCGGGCACCTGTGCGATCTGCTGACCCACGACCGCAACAAGAACCCGTCCAACTACAGCGTGGTCCTGGTTTCCGAGGGCGCGACCTACACCGGCGCCGACCAGATGGTCTTCGAGGACGAGGAGACCGACATGTATGGCCACAAGAAGCTCGGCGGCGTCGGCGATCGGGTTGCGCGAGCGCTGAAGGAGATCTCGCCCGAGTTCAACAACGGCCACCGGGTCAATGTCATCAATCAACGTCTCGGGTATCTGGTGCGCTGCGGAGATCCCGACGCGATGGACTCGATCGTCCCGATGGCGTTCGGCAACCTCGCGATGGACCTGATCCTCCAGGGCACATCGGGTCGCTTGGTCAACATCCGCAACGGACGCTATGACAATGTCCCGATCGAGGTCGTCACCAGCCGCAAGAAGACGCTCGACGTCAAGAAGTTCTACAACCGGGAGCGCCTGCGGCCGGTGTACGAGAAATTCGAGGGCGCGCCGGTGTTCATCATGACGAGTGATTACTGACAGCAGCCGGTACGGGCTGCCGGTTCTTTTCTTCGGCCTGATTCCGCGGAATCAGGCCGAAGAAAAGAAAAAAGGGAGGCAATAGAGTCATGAGGCTGTTGCATACGATGATCCGAGTCGGAGATCTGGACACGTCGATCGCGTTCTACACCGAGGCGCTCGGAATGACGCTGCTGCGCAGGAAGGACTACCCGGGCGGCGAGTTCACCCTGGCCTTCCTCGGCTACGGCAGCGAGGACGAGACCGCGGTCATCGAGCTGACCTACAACTGGGGCAGGTCGAGCTACGACCTCGGTGACGGCTATGGCCACGTCGCGATCGGCGTCGACGACATCGAGGCCGCATGCGAGCGGGTCCGCGAGCACGGCGGCGAGGTGACGCGGGAACCCGGACCGATGAAGCACGGCAGTACGGTGATTGCCTTCGTCAGAGATCCCGACGGTTACGCCATCGAGTTCATCGAGCGCGGGTGATTGGGCGGTGCTTGCCCCGACGACCTGCGCGGTGTAGCGTGCCCCGATGATCGACGCGAGCTCGTCCCAGCCGCTGGTCGCGACCTGCAGTCGAGGGCTCGAGGAGGTGCTCGCCGACGAGCTGCGCGCGATGGGCGTCGACGGCGTCTCCGCCGGTCGCGGTTTCGTCGGCTTCACCGGTGGGCTGCGCGCCGTGTATGACGCGAACCTCAGATTGCGGACGGCGGTGCGGGTCGTGGTGCCGATGGCGCGCGGTCAGATCAGGAACCGCGACCAGCTGTACGACCTCGCGTCCACCGTGGCGTGGCACGAGATCATCGGTCGCGGGCAGACCCTGGCGGTCGACGTCGCCGGGCGCTCGCGCGCGTTCCGCAACACCGCGTTCACCGCACAGGTGGTGAAGGACGCGGTGGTCGACCGGATGCGGGATCGGCACGGCTGGCGGCCGTCGGTCGACCGGTCCGAACCCGACGTCCGGCTTCATCTGCACCTGTCGGACGGCGTGACGACGCTCAGCCTCGACAGCACGGGCGAGCAGCTGTCGCACCGCGGCTACCGGCCGCGTGGCGGTCCGGCACCGCTCGCCGAGACGCTCGCCGCGGGGATTCTCCTGCTCGCCGGGTACGACGGCACCGAGCCGCTGCTCGATCCGATGTGCGGCACCGGGACCTTCGCCGTCGAGGCGGCGCTGATCGCGACCCGGACGCCGCCCGGTCTGCGGCGTGAGTTCGCCTTCGAGCGATGGGCGATGCACGATCAGGAGCTGTTTCGGCAGACCGCCCGCGCCGCCGGTCACGAGCACCGGGACGCTCCGGCGCCGATCGTCGCTTCGGATCGGGACGAGCGGGCGGTGGCGGCCACCAGACGCAACCTCAAGGCGGCCTGGATGGATCGTTGGGTCGAGGTCGAACGCCGCGACGTGCTCCAGCTCGAGCTGCCATGGGGCTCCGGCGGCGTGATCGTCGCCAACCCGCCGTACGGCAAACGGGTCGGCGACGTCACGCGGCTGCTGCGGTTCTACAAACGGCTCGGTGATTCGCTCAAGCACGGCGCGCGGGACGCCACAGCCTGGCTGCTGGTCGGCAACCGCGAGCTGGCCAATCGCATCGGTCTCAAGCCCGCCCGCCGGATCCCCCTGTTCAACGGACCGATCGAGTGCCGGCTGCTCAAGTACGAGCTCTACTCCGGAAGTCGTCAACCATCGCAGAGTTCTGAGTCTTGAGTTCTGAGTCTTGACTTACGTCGCACATGGCCACCTTTGCCATGGAATCACATTGCGATGGAAACTAAAAACTAAAAACTAAAACCAAGAACTGAGAACTAAGAACTGATGGCGGTGAGCTCCCGCTCGAGGTCATCGACGAGCTCGTGCATCGATGCGACGAGGGCATCGACCGGCTCGGACGTCGTGAAATCGACGCCTGCCCGTTGGAGCAGGGACACCGGGTGGTCCGACCCGCCGGCCCGGAGCAGCTCCAGGTACCGGTCCACCGTGGCCTGACGATCGGCCGCCTCGCCGACGGTCATCCGACGGTGCAGCAGGCTGGCCGCAGCCTTCGAGGTCGCGTACTGGTAGACGTAGAACGGCGACGAGTAGAAGTGCGGGATCCGCGCCCAGGTGTTGCGGTACCAGTCCTGGTCGTCGAGCGCCGAGCCGAAGAAGTCGTGCAGTACGTCGAGGTACAGCCGTTGCAGCACCTCGGACGTGATCGGCCGTCCGGACTCGACCTCGCGGTGGGCCTGAAGCTCGAAATCGGCGAACATCGCCTGGCGGTAGAAGCCGGCGGCGATGTCGTCGATGGCGTGTTGGAGCAGCATCGCGCGGTGGGCCGGATCCGTCTCCCGTGCGAGCAGGAGATCGAGGAACAGATCCTCGTTGGTCATCGACGCGACCTCGGCGACGAAGATCGAGTACGACGAGGTCGCGAACGGCTGGCTCTCCTGCGACAGCACGGTGTGCATGGTGTGGCCCATCTCGTGCGCCACCGTGAAGGCGTCGTTGAGCGTGTCAGCGTAGTTGAGCAGCATGTACGGGTGGACGCCGTAGACGCCGGAGGAGAAGGCGCCCGAACGTTTGCCCTCGCTCTCGTAGACGTCGATCCACCGCTCGCCGAAGGCCCGGTCGACGGTCGACTGGTAGTCGTCGCCGAAGATCGCCACCGACTCGACGATGAGCGGTCGGAGCCGCCGGTAGGGCACCACCCAGTCGACCTCGACGAGCGGCAGATAGGCATCGAAGTAGCGGTAGCGCTCGACCCCGAGCATCCGGCGGCGCAGGTGGTGGTACCGCTGCAGCGGTGCGATACCGGCCTTGGCGGTGGCGATCAGCGTGTCGACGACCTCGGTCGGGATGTTGTCGTCATCCAGCGCGTTCGCCAGACACGAGTCGTAGCGCCTCGCCTGGGACAGGTACCAGTCGCGCTGCAGGATGCCGTTGTAGATCGAGGCATAGGTGTTGGGGAAGGAGTCGTACACCGAGAAGTGACCGCGAAACAGCGTTTCCCGGTCCTCCTGGCGACGCCTGGAGTAAAGACCGTTCATGAGATTGGCGTGACTCGCCACGACCTCCTCGCCGGTCGACAGGGTGACGGTGGGGAAATCGACGTCGGCGTCGGCCATCATGCTGTAGGTGGTCGGTGGCGTCGCGTTGAAGTTCGACGCGAAGGCGAGCAGGCGTTCGCCCGACTCGTCGAGAACGTGCTGCTGTCGTCGGTAGCTCTCCTCGATGCCGAACCGGTAGGGCGCGAGCCCGGGCGTCGCGTCCAGCCACTCCCGCATCGTCGACTCGGGAATGCGCAGCAGCTCGGGCTGGTACCACGCCGTCGCCTGGCGGAACTTCGCCATGGCGATCTTGACCCTCTCGAGGCGCGCCTGGACCTGGTTGTTCCGGGTGTCCTCCGACCGCATCAGCCCCGGGTACTGATAGACCTTGTAGAGCAGCTGGCCGAGCTCGTCGGACAGCTGCGACACGGCGAGGATGCGGTGCGGTCCCTCGCCGAGCGTGCCCTCGAAGGTCGTGTACCGCGCCATGAGGTCTTCCAGCTCGGCGAGCGCCGCCTCCCACGCGTCCCAGTCGGGGAAGATGTCGCCGAGGTTCCACGTGAACTCCTCGGCAATCGCCGCTCGGTCGCGGGTGTCGGGCTTGAGGCCGTCGGTGTCGGTCATTCAGATCTCCATTCGTCCGGTCGACGCGGCAACGTATCTCGGTCAACAGCTCCTGTCCACCGCATCATCCCGCGACCAGCCGTAGCGGTCAGCCTTCAGCTCTCAGCCGTCAGCTTCACCGCCGGGGATGCCGAGGCCCACGGAGGTCGGGGACGACCACGCCAGCGGCCCGCCTGGCGGAGATCCGGAAGGACGCGCCACCCAGCCTGACAGCTGACCGCTGATCGCTGACCGCTGACCGCTAGAACAGCGACTGTCCGGTCAGCGAGATGACGTAGCCCGATCCGTCGTCGGGCCACGCGATCTCGGCGCGGAGGATGTTCGAGGTGCTGAACCGCGACAGATCGAACACCAGCCCGACACCGGCGTCCGCGCGCACGCCGTCGGTGTCGCGTCCGACCCGCGGATCCCACGTGCGGCCGGCGTCGGTGAAGACCTCGGCGCCGACCGAGAACAGCTCCAGAACGTCGCGGAACAGGATCCTCCGCCACTGCAGATTGACCAGCGCACGACCCGTGCCGTCGAAGTAGTCCGGATCCCAGCCTCGGAGACCGATATCGGCGCCCAGGGTGAGCTGGCGGTCCAGATCGAGCCCGTGGGAGGTTTCGAACAGAAGCCGGAACTGGAAGCCGCGTTCGCCGATCTGTGCCGCGGTCGCCTGCACGCCGACCACGACGTTGTGCGCCCGCCCTTCATCGAGACGGCCGCCCAACCAGGCGTCGCCGAGCAGCAACCACCGCCCCGGATGCCCGGCGACGTGAAACGTCCCGTCGATCACGACGCGCCGAATGTCGCCGCCGAAGGTCGGCTCCGACCAGACGAGGTTGATGTCGAAGTTCGGACCGAGCGCGATGTCCTCCTGGGCGGACCAGGCCCGGAAGCCGGTCACGACCTGGTAGTTGTCGGTGATCTGGGAGTATCCGATGCGCGGTCCCGAGATCTCGAGATCCTCGGGCTGCGGGTAGGGCTGTCCGGTGTCGCTGTGCCGCCAGTCGCGGTAGGTCGCCTGCCGTTGCTCCCATCCGAGGGTGAGCCGCTTGGTCAGCGATCCGGGACCGCCGAGCCGCAGACCGCCCCAGGCGCGCGCGAGCCGGGTCCTGCGGGCGCCTTCGACCACGGACTCACTCTCGGAGTACAGGTACTCGGTGAGCGATTCGCTCTCCCACCAGCCGCCCCACGAGCGACTGGTCTCGAGCGCGTAGAAGGGCCGCTCGAACCGGACCCGCTCGAGCGAGCCGTCGCTCCGGTCCTGATAGGCCAGGTGGGCCGTCCAGCGGCTGCCGGCGATGTTCGGATCTCGATACCGGATGCCCCACGAATCGCGCTCGACATCGGATTCGTAGCTGAGGGTGAGCTCCTTGCCCCAGCCGACGAGGTTCTCCTCCTGGAGCTGAAAGCCGTAGTTCCCGCGATTGCCCGACAGCCCGGCGTCCGCACCGACCTGCAGCGACCACTGGTCGCGCGTCTCGACGGTGACCTCGACTCCGCCGTCGACCTTGTCCGCCGTGATGTACACCGGGTTGATGAAGCCGAGCGAGCGCAGCAGCCGTGCGCTTTCCTCAGCCACCTTGGCGCTGTACGCATCTCCTTCGCGGAACAGCAGCATGGAGCGGAGGAACGTCTCGCGGGAGCGGATGTGGAGGCTGTTGGCCGCGCGATAGGGCCACGACGACGTCTTCGGGTCGGAGGTGTCGAAGATGTCGTGGCGATCGAAGACGATTCGGACGATGGGGAGGCCGTCGAGCGCGGCGTCCTCAGCCGCTGCGATCGCGCCGCCCAGAGCGAGCACCAGGACCAGGATCACGGCGGTCCCGACCGGGCGGCTTCGAGCGGGGGTTGCCGGTCGCTGCAGGCCAATGAGAGCCGGTCTCACCTGCTTCGCCGTTTGCGCGCCTTCTCGCGTTCGCGGACCAGCTCGGCCACCTGTCGGATGCGTCTCCTCTCGCGCGCCTCGCGCATCTTCTCGGCGCGCCGACTGACGCCCTGGAATGCCTGGCTGATCTTGAGCAGCACGGTCCAGTGTCCCATGTTGGCCGGCAGCTTGGTGTTCTTGACCTTACAGCCCCAGAGCTTGGCGGTGGCGATGTTGGCCTTGGTGAAATCGGCGTTGCGCAGGTCGGACCATCGAATGTCCGCCCGGTCGAGATCGATGCCGACCGCGTCGGAGAACCGGAAATCGGCGCCCTGGAGCTGCGCGCGGGTCGCCGTCACCAGGATCAGGCTGGTGCCCGACAGGTCGGCGCCGGGGCCCTTGCTCTCGGTCAGATCGGCCTGCTTGAGGTCGGCGTGTCGGAACGTGGCGTCGAAGAACTTGGCGCCCTTGAAGGTCGCACCCTCGAGAAAGGCGTGGCGGAAGTCCGCCTGCTCGAGGTTCGAGTCGCGGAAGTTCACCGAGCGCAGCTCGCAGCGCGTGAAGATCGCCTTGCGCAGATTGGCCGACGCGAAGGACACGCGCCCCAGGCTGGGTGACCGGAAATCGAGCTCGGCCAGGTTGGCGCTGTGCAGGTCGCAGCCGTCGAACACGGCCCCGATCAGGCTCGAGCCCCGCAGATCGGCGCTCGACAGGTTGGTCTTGACGAAGGACGCCTTCTCGAGGTCGGCGTGTCCGAGAGCCGCGCCTTCGCACTGGGCGTCGTTGAACGAGGCCTCCGTCAGTACGCAGCTGTGGAAGTTCGTGTTGCGCAGAGCCGCACCGCTGAAATCGGCTCGGACGAGACGGGAGTTCTTGAACTGGGCGTTGTCGGCCTGCGCGTTGCGGAAGCTCGCCCCCTCGAGGCTCAGGTCGGTCAGCTCGACGCCCTCCATGATCGCCCCTTCGGCGTCGACGCCGCGCATGGTGGACCGGTCGAAGCGGCCGCCGCGCAGGGACGCCGCCCGGAGCGTGGCGCCCGACAGATCCGCCTCGTCGAAGATCGCACTCTCGAGGTTGGCGCGGGTCAGATCCGCGCGTCGGAGCACCGCGCGGCTCAGATTGGCGCCGCGGAACACCGCCTCGCGCAGCGATGCGTTGGACAGGTCGATGTCGGACAGGTCGAGGAACTCGAGGCGGACGTGATCGAGGCGGACGGCGACCATGCTGGCGCCGCTGACGTTGGCGGCCTCCAGGATCGCCCGGGTGAAGTCGGCCTCGTCGAGCTGGGCGCCGGACAGGTCCGCGCCCCGCATGTGGGCCTTGCTGAAATCCAGACCGCGCAGGTCCATCCCGGCGAGCTCGGCGTCGATCAGGTCCGGCGCCAGGCTCGGGTTGGCCGTCCGCCACTCGTTCCACCGGCCGGTTCGCAGCTGTGCTACGTGGTCGGGATTCGCCATGAGTCGCTGAGCGCCCCTTTCCTCGGTCCGCGTGACTCACAGTATTATAGCGGTCGATCATGGTTCCCGGAGTGATACCTGTTCGTGCTGCGACGCGGCGCCCCGGCCGCCCTCGAGAGACCGCGGTGCGCCTGCTCTCCACCGCCCGTCGGTGGATCGCTGCGGTGGTGGTGCTGGCATGGCTCGGCGGCTCCGGCGCGGCGGATGCGGTCGGACCGACCGGGCGATCCGGATCACTCGGTGTGGCGCGTGCCACCGGTCGGCTGATCGTCGTGACCTGTGCGCCCGGCGACGGAGCGCGACTTCAGGCGGCACTCGACACTCGTGGAGCGAGGATCGTCGCGTACCTGGCGCCCGATCGCTGGCTGGTGGCCGCGGCCGCGCCGACATCGGCCGAAGCGATCGGTGCGCGTTCCGTCATCCCGTGGCGGCCGGACAGGGGGGTCGCCGCCGAGCTCCGGGCGTTGACCAAGAGCGACCGCGAGCGCCGCGCTCCGGACATCGGCGTGGTGGTCGCGGTCGCTCCCGGCACCGACCTCGACGCACTGGCGACCCGCTTCGGCACATCCGGCGCCGTCGTCACCTGGACCGCCGAGGCGGCCTCACCGTTGCCCCAGATCGGTCTGCGGGTGCCGAGCGTCGGTCTGCCGCGGCTGGTGTCGGCGCTCGACGGGACTCCGGGGCTCGCGTGGGCGGTGCCGCAGGCGCCGGTCCGGTTGCTCAACGACGACTCGGTCTGGCGCTGCCAGTCGGGCCGGCCCGACACCACCCCGATCTTCGACCTCGGGCTCGCCGGGGAGGGGCAGGTGATCGGTCTCATGGACACCGGCATCGACATCGACGACTGCCGGTTCGAGGATCCGGTGGTCGGGCTGCCGGCGCTCAACGGACCCGACGGCGTCGCCGTCGACCCCCGGCACCGGAAGGTGCTCGCAGTCGACTTCCACTGGGCCGCCGACTGGCCGCCGGGGGCTCGGAGCTGGGACGACCAGGGACACGGCAGCCACGTTGCCGGCAGCGCGGCCGGCGACGAGCTCGGCAACGGCGCCCACGACCGCTACGACGGCATGGCGCCGGCGGCGAAGCTGGTGATCCAGGACGGCGGCGCGGCGATCGACGACTGCGCCGACCTGCCGGGTCTCGGCTGTCCGGTCAAGCCTCTCGAGCCGGTGCTCGAGCAGGCCTACGCCCAGGGCGCGCGGATCCACAGCGACTCGTGGGGCGACGAGGAGAACTTCCTGCCATTCGGCCGCTACACCGAGCGCACCGCCGACGTCGACCGGTTCGTCTGGAACCACCGGGACATGCTGGTGTTCTTCGCGGCCGGCAACTCGGGGCCGGGGACCGACACGGTGATCTCGCCCGCGACCGGCAAGAACGTGGTGGCGGTGGGGGCGACGCTGCATGGCGACTTCGAGCCGACCTGCGTGGTGCCGTTCTCGTCGCGCGGTTGGAGCCGCGACGGGCGGATCAAGCCGGACCTCGTGGTGCCGGGAATGTGGGTCGTGTCGGCGGCGACCAACGGTGTCGTCCCCGGCCGGTCGTGCGCCAGCACCCAGAGCTCGGGAACCTCCATGGCCGCTCCGACCGCCGCCGGGCTCGCGGCGCTGGTCCGGCAGTACTTCACCGATGGTTTCTACCCGTCGGGGCGCCGTCAGACGGAGGATGCGGTGCAGCCGTCGGCGGCGCTGGTCAAGGCGGTGCTCATCGCATCGGCGGTCGACCTGAGCACCCGTGGCTGTCCCGACGAACCGATCCCGTCGCGCGACCAGGGCTGGGGCCTGGTCCAGCTCGACACGGCCCTGGCGTTCGCCGGCGACGACCACCGGTTGGTCGTCGACGACCACCGGGACGCCTTCCGGACGGCCGGCGACGACCCCGTCGAGCTCGCCGTCGCCGTCAGCCGGCCGGGCCGGCTCAAGGTGGTGCTGGTGTGGACCGACGCCCCATCGTCGAGCCTGGCGGACAGCAACCTGGTCAACGACCTGGACCTCACGGTGAGCGGCCCGAATGGCA
>Ga0316576_10002266_pt1 | contig 10899 bp, 9 predicted proteins | sample S0NA_FD_203075 | JGI IMG/M metagenome (GOLD analysis project Ga0316576, IMG submission 203075) | Rhizosphere microbial communities from salt marsh grasses in Alabama, United States - S0-2_050615r3r5 | ecosystem: Host-associated > Plants > Roots > Rhizosphere | place: USA: Alabama | collected... | reverse complement strand
AATCGATCGAGGATCGCCGAGACCACTTGTGTCACCTGCGCGCTGTCGGATACGTCGGCGCCGTAGGCCTCACAGTCGGCGCCGGTCTCGTGCAGAAAGGTGGCGTACTGACGCGCCGCTTCGGCGTTCACATCGACCAGCGCTACGGCCGCGCCCTCGGTGGCGAATCGAGAGGCGATGGCGGCACCGATCCCCTGCGCGCCTCCGGTCACGATCGCGACTTTGTTCTCGAGTAGTCCCATGCGATGCTCCCGAAGGGCGCTCGGCGCCCCGGACGGTGGTCACAGGTCGAAGGTCACCTTGGCGGGCCAGCTGCCCGGCGACGGGAAGGTAGCACCCCGGAGGACTCCGACGATGCAGTCGATGGCCAGGTCGGCTTCCCCGTTGGGAGGGGCGACTCCCACCGAAATGGGCGACCCGTTCGTGCCGATGTACATGGTGACCGAGTAGCGCCCCGGACTCGCGTGGCGCTTGCAGTTGTCCAGATCGTCACCGACCTTGGCGAGCGTCTGGCTGATGTCGTCCACGCTCCAGTCCACCGGAGGGCGGACATCCTCGGGCGGGTCGAATGCGAGCGAGCTGCGGGCCTCGCCGATCTCTCCTCCGACGGCTTTGGGCCACTTCTGAGCGCTGATCACGTCGAGCATGCAGCGCTCGGTCGCACGGTCGCCGAGGGTGGTCTCTTCCAGGTAGTTCGCCTTGATCGTGCCCGTGTCGTCGAGGGCCACGTAGAAGTGGACCTCTCCGCCCAGGAACTCGATGCGCTCCCACCCCTCCATCAGACACTTCTTGAACCCCGCCTGGGCGTTCCTGAACGCCGCTCGCGTTTGGGAATCGTTGAGTCCACCGACGTCGGATGAGACCCCCATGCCGCCCTCGTCGTCATCTCCGGAGCGAAACTTGCGCGGATTCACATCGGTCGGATCCTTGGCCTCCTTCTCGTCGCCCCCGCACCCGGCGAAAGCGGTGGTGGCGAGGAGGGTGGCCAGAAGCAGCGAAGCCAATCGGGTCGGCTGGCGGATACCCGGTTCGAATCGGAATCCGGGGGATCGGGAGGGATTCATACGGCGGTGACAGTTAGCGCGTCGGCGCCACGCTGTCACGGGCTTCAATCGGCGCGCAGGCAACCCGCGCTGCAGTCGGGGGCAAACTTTCGGGCTGAGCTGGGTGCCCCGGCGCGAGATCGTCGAGAATGGTCCAGGGCTGCCCGCCTAGCCACCTAGGCGCGGGTGTCCCACCACTCGCGAGCCGTGGCCAGATCCTCGAGGGTGTCGATCTCCATGTAGCCGCCGTGGGTGTTCTCGCGGTGCATCGCGCTACCCTGCTCGAGCATCCACTGGAGCTGGTCGATCAGGTAGGCGCGCTCGAAGCTGCGACCTTCGCGGAACAGTCTGCCTCGGTACTGCGACTCGATCCGATCGAATGCATCCACAAACTCGGCGGTGCCGGACGGACTGAGTTTCATCACCCCGATGAACTCCCCCTGCGCACGGTCGCTTTCGATGTGGCGGCTGACCTCGATCACTCGTTCGCCGTCGGCCCGGAGCTTCTCGGCGTCGCTCTCTGGGTGCTGAGAGCGGGCGACGTAGCGACGTCGCCACTCGGTGTCGCAGCCGAGGACGATGTCTCGCGGGCTGTCGACGAGCCGCCGCACGACGTCGCCTTCGTAGACGATGTCCGAGTAGGTGGACACGAACCCGTCTGACAGCAGCTCGCGAGCGCAGAGCAGCGACAACAGGATGTTGTTGTCCTCCCAATCCGCGTTGCGCACGTAGGTGAACTCGGGATACCGCTCCCGAATGACCTGCTCCTGGTAGCCGCAGATGAACACCACGTCGCGGCGGGCGAATCCTCCCGCCTGCAGGGCCTCGAGAATCCACTCCAGCATGGGTCGGCCCATGACCTCGACGAGCGTTTTCGGGATGTTCTCCGTCTCGGGACCGAGGCGCCGACCGCGGCCGGCGCCGATGATGACAGGCCGCATGACGCGGGACGTTAGCACTTGTGCGGCTCGCGGACTTCCGTCCGCGTGCGATACTGCCCACATGCCGTCTCCACCCTTCAACCGCGACCGGTTTCTATCTCTCCTGCGTCGGCTGGTCGCCCACGGCTCGAAGCTCCAGAACTCTCCGGATGCGGGACTGGTGCCGCGTGAGGAGCTTGCTGCTGACGAGGTGCTCGCTGCGCTCGAGCCGCACATCCAGAGCGGGTTCATCGAAGTACGGCGCCTTGCGGGACCGGGCTTCGAGGCCCGCCCTAGCCTGGTCATCACCGTGGCCGGTCGCGGCGCGGGCAGCGTCGGGCTGGTCGGGTCGCACTTCGACGTGGTTCCGGCCGATCGAGAGGCACAGGGCTGGAGCCGGGATCCGTTCACGCTACAGGTGCAGGACGACGGCATGCTCTACGGACGGGGCGTCACCGATTGCCTGGGGCACGTGGCCCTGGTCACCGAGCTTCTGCAATCGCTCGCTGAAGGCAATCGCCGCCCGAACCGGAGCGTTCACGCCGTGCTCATCGCGAATGAGGAGGCGGTGCCGGTGCCAGGGGTGGGCCTCGATCACGTGCTCGAGGTCGGGGCCATGGAGCCATTGCGTACCGGCCCCATCTTCTGGCTCGACAGCACCGACTTCGGGCCCACGGTGGGAACCGGGGGCGTGGCCCGCTGGGACCTGTTCGTGACCGGAGTGGCCGGACACTCGGGCATGCCGCAAAACTGCGTCAACGCTCTGGAGCTCGGCATGGCGGCGGCGCAGTCGCTGGTCGGCTGGTTCCAGGATGCCTACCCGGCGCATCCCGATGAAGCCGCCTACGGCTATCCCTGTCCGTCGAGCCTCAAGGCCACGGTGCTCGACGCGCCCAACCGTGGTTTCACGACTGTGCCTGGGCAGGTGCGTGTGACCGGCGACATCCGCCTGACGCCGTTCTACGAAATGGAGCAGGTTCTTCAAGGCGCGAGGGCATTCGTGGCGGGACTCGATCAAGCGTTCGAGCGCGGCCAGCCGCCCGCAGGGTTCCCCGCCGTGCGCACCGCCGACGGCCGCCGCGGCACCATTCGACTCGAGACCTCGGAGCGGTTCATGGAGGGGATCGCCTGCGACCTCGGCTCCGCCGGGCTCGCCGCGCTGGAGGCCGCCATGCGACAGGTGCGCGGCCCCCAGGGCGTCAACCGCCATGCCGTCACGTTTGCGTTGCCCCTGGTGCGGGACCTGCAGCGTCTGGGTTTCGACGTTCAGATCGCAGGCTACGGCATCGCCCAGGCTCTGCACGCCCCCGACGAGTGCGCCCGCCTCGACGACTTCGCTCAGGGCTTCTCCATCCTCCGGGAGGTGATCGAGCGACTCTAGCGGCGCCCCGAAGGTTCGAGCTTCGCCGACTTGCTCGGTGACCACTCGCCCCAACCGCTGCGCAGGCCGAGCCCGAACAGGCGTAGTCCACCCCCCGACTGCCGGAACACCTCGCCGACATCCTCGTTCCCCCCGAACAGATTGCCGGTGGTGTAGCGCGTGCCTTCGATCGAGGCCACGAAATCGAGCTCGAACAGCAGGTGGCCGATGTTGAGCTGCGCGCCGAGCTCGAGCAGGAAGTAGGGGTCCACGCCGCTGGCGGTGCCACCGGGGAAATCCGAGCTGTCCGGCGTGAGCGTCAGCGTACGGAAGACCGCCCCCACGCCCGCAATCGACGTGAAACGAAGTCGCTCGCCACCGCTCATGATCCGCAGATTGCCGCCGATGCGAAAGGAATCCACCGTGTAGCGAGCGGAGTAGTTCTCTCGGCACTCGGGAGCATTCTCGACGTCTGCGTCGCTCAGCGAACCGCATTGGTCGTCCCCGGCGTAGTCGCGGTTGCTCACGCTTGCGTCGCGAACGTCGTTTCGCCCAAAATCGAGCATGGCCTCGGCGGCGAGAGGGGACCACACGCGGTAGCCAGCGCGCACGCCGCCCGCGATGCCGCCGGCACGTTCGTCGTTCGGCTGGATGTTGATGTCTTCGGGCACATCACCGGGCGCGAACACCGTGAAGGCGCCGAGCGCGTACCAGCCGCGCTGCGGATCGGGAATGCTCGGCGGCTCGAGGGAAGGGGCGTCGGGCTCGGGTGGAGGCTCGGGGCCGGCGGGCTCCCGTGGGCCGCCGAGCTTGGCGCGAATCGTGACCCGTTCGCCGACTTTCACATCGACCCGTCGCTGAAACGGCCGGTGGCCCTCCTTGTAGACCTGCAGCAGGCGTCGGCCGGGAGCGATCGGGCCCGTCCAGCGCTCGAAGGCGAGCGGCTTGCCGTCGATGGCGATGGCGGCGTCCGGATCCCCGGTCTCCACCGTCACGAACCCGGCGGTTGCTCTGAGGGTCAGCGTTTCGGTCAGCTGCTGCCCGCCTGCCACGCGCACGACGCGCGTGGTGCGGGCGTAGCCCGGGGATTCGGCCACGATGGTGTGCTCGCCCACGTTCACCCGGATCCCGGAGGCGCGGTCTTCGGCGCTCGTGGCCTTCTGGTCCAAGGACACGGTGGCACCATCGGGAACGACCTCGATGCGTAGGCTACCGACCAATGCGCTGAGCTCGGCGATGGCGTCTTCGACCGCGTGGCGCTCGTCGGCATCCAGTTCGGCGCTGTGCTTCTCGAGCATGTCCTCGAGGCGGTCGGCGGCCTCGGCATATCGGAACATGGACTTCAGGCACAGGGCGATGTTCTGCATCGCTCCGGCACTCGGCTTGAGCGTGTAGGCGGCTTCGAACTCCGCTAGCGCCCCGGCCCAGTTCTCGTCGCGATAGAGCTTGACGCCATTGACGAAGTGGCGCTTGGCCTCGGCTTCGCGAGCCGCGGGATCCGGCTCGGCGGGCGCCGGCGCGGACGCATCGCCGCTGGCCGAGGGGGACTCGGACCTGGAAGGCTCCGGCGACCCACCCGCGGGCTGCGCCGTGGCGACCGAAGTCATCCCAAGGGCTGCCGTCGCGAGCAGCGCCAGGACGGGTCCGAGCTTCACACCGGCCATGGGAAGCGCATTATCACCAAGCGGGGCCGGCGTGTCTTCGGTCCGGCCCGACCAGTTTCGCAGGCAAACCGCCCAGCCCCGTCAGGGCGGGCGCGGCCTGCACCCTTCAGGGCTCGGTGACCAGCTCCAACCCCTTGGCCACGCCCGTACGCCGCTTCTTCACCGTGGGCTTGCCACCGATCGTGGAGCGTCCCTTCACCGAGGGATGCGGCCTGTGCGCGGGTTCCGTGGGCTCGAGTCCGGCCGGCGCGACTACTGGCTCGACCAGTGGGGCGTCCGGACTCGCGCTCCCGGCAGATGCGGCTGAGGCCGCCTCCTCGTCCGCTCCCGGCGCGGTCGAAGCCATCGGCGGAGCGGCCGCGACTGCGGGCGGCGGCTTGGCAGCCGGATCAGCCTCGGCGCCGGAGCGGCCCGGGCTCGGCGTTGTCGAATCGGAGCTCGCGGCAACGAGCCAGGCCGCCAGTGCCAGTGCGCCCAGACCCAATCCAGCGCCGATGAGCGCGGTCCTGCGGAGCGAGAGCCCGGTTTCGGCCGCGACGGTCGGAGCCAGAGCGGTCCCCTGTCCGGTGAAGTACGCGGCAGCTCCGTCCGAGGGCACGACGACTCGTGGCGCTGACGGCGAGCTCGCTTCGTCCGCTGGCGGCGGCAGGTCCGAATCGGGCTCGGCGGTGCTCGGCCGACCGGGGTCGGGTTCGGAGTCGCTCGCTGGCGAGCTCGAGCGATCGGCCTCGTTCCCGTGCGCGAGGCGCGGTCCCGAGCCGCTGAGTGGACTTGGCTTGAGCAGGCTCGGGGCTGCCGCTACCAAGGCGTCGTACATCTCCTGAGCGTCGCCGAAACGATCGTTTCGGTCCCGAGCGAGAGCCCGGCTTAGCACTTTGGCGATTGGTTCCGGCACGTTCGGCGCGTACTCACGCACGTCGTCAGCGTCCCGCGTGCAGATGTCGATCAGCACCGCCTCGTAGGCTGTGCCCTCATGCGGCGGCCGACCGGCGAGCGCCTCGTACATGATCGCGCCCAGGCTGAACAGGTCGGTGCGACCGTCGATGTCGCGCTCGGCCTTGGCCTGCTCTGGCGACATGTAGAACGCCGTCCCCAGCACGACCCCCCGGTGGGTCAACGTGTCGGCGTTGGCGCCGCGGTGAGCCACCTTGGAGATCCCGAAGTCGACGAGCTTGACGAACATCGGTTCGTCGTCGCGCTCGCACAGGAAGACGTTGTCCGGCTTGAGATCCCGGTGAACGATCCCAGCGGCGTGGGCGCTCTTGAGGGCGCGTGCAACCTGTCCGGCGATGTGCACCACCTCCGCCAGCGGGAGCTTGCCTTCGCGGCGCAGGCGGCCACGCAAGTCCTCACCCTTGAGCAGTTCCATCACCAGGAACGGCAGGCCATCCTCGGTGCTGCCCGAGTCGAAGATTTGGACGATGTGAGCGCTCTCCGCCGCGCTTGCCGATTCGGCTTCGCGTTGAAACCGGATGACCGCGTCCCGGTCACGGGCGGCGTCCCGATAAAGGAACTTGAGTGCGACCCGTTTGCCGATGGCGGTGTTGGTCGCTTGGAACACGGCGCCCATGCCGCCACGGCCGAGCAGCGCGTCGATGTGGTACTTGCCACCTGTGGTGGTCCCCACCAGTGCGTCGATGTCGTTGTCGAGCGCGCTCATCACCGCTTACCTTCTGCATTCCCGACCGCGGCCGGGAATGCAGCCATGCCATCGTAGCACCCTGGGCTTCGGTGCACGTGGCTTCCCCGGCCTGGCTTGCGGACCGGACGGAGGCTTCGCCGAGGAGCGCGGCGACTACTTGGCCTGCACCAGCTTGTGCAGCGCTGCGTTGATACGCGCGGTGGAGCGGGCGGCAGTGCGCGGGTGGAGTACGCCCTTCTTGGCAGCTCTGGCCAGCTCCACGCTCGCCGCATGGACCTTGCCCTTCGCCTCATCCGTCTCGCCAGCGGCCAGTGCCACTCGTGCCTGTTTGACGGCCGTGCGGGTCGCGCTGCGCACGGAACGGGCTCGTTCGGTGCGCACCAGGCGTTGGCGGTTCCTCTTCTCTGCGGACGAATGGTTCGCCATGACTACTTGCTCTGGGTGCCCGTTTCGGCCGGCTTCTTGGCGTCGGGCGCGTTGGGGTCATACCCCTCGGGTTGAATGGGGAACTTGGGGGAGAGGGTCCGCATGCGCAGCTTGGCCTTCTTGGGTGCCATGCTCCGGTGCCGCGCCAGGCGGCGACGTTCGGTCTTTGCGGTGAGCGATACCATTGCGATGCCCTGCTGCTCTGCGATGCCTGATGGCTCTGCGATGCCTTGCCGATCCTGCTCCACCCGGGCGGGCGGGCGGGGAATATGAGCGAACGGCTCGGGCTTGTCAACGCGAGCTATGAGCCTTGGTGCGCTCAGGGCCGGATCGTGATGCCGCGCACCGTGTACGTGGGCTTGCTGAAACGCTGCAGCCGCATTCGGCTCAGCGACGAACGGATGCAGGCATCTGCCCCCGTGCCGGCCGCAGGTCCGGAAACGGACACGCTGGTCACGGTTCCGTCGGAGCTGAAGACCACGGTGGCCGTCGAAGGGCGGTCGTGCCCGACCACGCAGCGACGAGCACTCCCCAGCACTTGGGCGAGCGCCGAGGACAGGGCTCCGCTCGAAGGCTGTTCAGGGATGGAGCGGTCCATTCCCAACGCCGGCTGCAGGTCCTCATCTTCCTCAGTCGGCTGCGCTGCACTCGGCTTGCCCTCCTTCTTTTCGGAGGGGACGAGCTCGCCTTTTTGGGCTGGGGCGGTGGAAGCGCCGCGCGCTCGGCCCAGCTTGGCTGCGTGCTCGGACTCGAGATCGTTCAAGGCCACGACCTGCTCCTCGTCTTGTGCCGGAAACCCCGGCGCCCCGACCTTCTCATCTTCGGCGGGCGCTTCGGGAGCAGTACCTTTGGCGTGACGTCTTCGATCAGCCTTCGCCGGCGCCGATTCGGCGGAAACCACGATCACCGGGGCCGGCGCAGCAGCGGGCTCGGCGCGCCCTCGGACGTACAGAGCGATTCCCGCGGCCAGGCCAACCACCACCAGCGCCACGGCTGCCATCGGTCCGGTGCGGGTGTCTGCCGGGGGCGCTGCCTGCCTGGCTGATTCGGCCCGCTGGGCACGCGCTCGGGCGAGGTCGGCGACCTCTGCGGCCTGCGTCTCGCACCGTCGAGTGTCTTCGGTAGGAGCGGGTTCGACCTCGAGTTTCTTCGCTCCTCTCGTTGCTGCAGCCGCCACGGTGGACGCTGCCGCACCGGTGTATCGCTCCTCGGCGATGAGCAGGAGGCTTTCCTTGGCGATGCGCGCTGCTTCTTCGCGGTCGCTACTCGAGTCCATGCGGGCGCGGGCCAGGTCGGCGAGCTTCGGCCGCGTGCCGTCGTCCGCTGGGGGCGGGCGTCGTGGTTTGGTTGGCTTCGCCTCCGCCAAAGGCGCATCGGCCGCATCCGCAGGCTTTTCACCAGATGCCGGCCCGTCCGCATCGAGGAAGCCCTCATCCGGCTCCGCCGGCAACGGCGATGCGAGCAGATCGTCCGAAGCAGGCTCGAACGAATCCTGGCCGATCCGGTCGGCGACCTGACCGGCGGCCTGCTCCCATTCGGCCTCCTCGCGATGGGGAGCCGGCCAGTCGCGAAGCATGGCTTCTGCTGCCTCCGGCAGGCGAGCGTCATCTCGAGCGCTCATGACCGCTTGTCTCCCAAATCAAGAGGGTAGCCACGTTTCTCGAGGTAGGCACGGAGCTTCTTTCTGGCTTCGTGCACTCGCCAGGCGATGGTTCCTTCGGGGCAACCGAGCACCTCGGCCGCGTCCGTGTGGCTGAGACCATCGATGGCAACCATGACCAGAGTCGTTCGCAGCGAGTTGCTGAGCTCGTCGATGCCGGCGCATAGCGCCAGCGCGAGCTCGCGGTCCGAAGCCACCCGCGCGGGATCGGAGAAGCCCGCGCGCTTTTCGACGAGCAGCGCTTCGATCCGCGGGTCGTCGGCCGGGGTCGAGCGCCTCGACGGCTTTCGGGCCCGAATCGTGTTGAGCGAAAGGTTGACCGCGATCCGGTAGATCCAGGTGAAGGGCTCGCTGCGGCCGTCGAACCGGTCGAGCGCGCCGTAGGCCCGCACGAAAGTCTCCTGGGTGACATCCTCAGCGTCGGTGGCGTTGCGGAGTAGATGCACGGCCAGCCGGAAGATCCGTTTCTGGTGGCGCCGGACCAGGACTCCGAACGACTCGGCATCGCCGTCTCGGGCGGCGTCCACCAGCTCTCGGTCGCTCCTGCTCGCCATGCGCCTGGGCACCGCGGAGCCCGAGGGGAGGGGGAGGGCAGCCCCAGTGCCGCGCCAAGATAGTTCAACACTGCTGTTTCGGACAATCGAGGCGTCGGTTGCCTTTGGATGAAAGCTACAGCTGGAAAAACAGCAAGGATGCCGAAGCGTTGCCAGCTCTGATGCTCCATCCCGACCCACGCTGGCCAGCGCGAACGTCGCTCGGACGGCCGGTCATGGGGCCTGTTCATGTCCGACTTTGCCCTACACGCGAGCCGGCGAGGAGACGCTTGGCTGACGGGCGCGCGACCGGAGTCGGTCGGGCTTCAGTCGAGGCTACTTGACCGGGAGATTCAGCTTCTTGCTGAGCAGATCGCCGAGGGTTCCGAATCCGCCCTCGGCCTTGAGCTTCTGGCGGTACTCCTTGTGCGCCCGTCGCTCCTCGTCGTCCTTGAGCGCACGGATGCTGAGTTTTGGCTCTCCACGCTTCGGGTCCACATCGAGCACCTTGGCTTCGATGACCGACCCGGGTCGGAAGTGACGGCGCAAGTCCGTGCCGCGTCCGGTGCCAGTCTGGCCCGCGGGGATGAAGCCGCGAGCGGCTCTGCCAGTGACACCGAGCAACCTCACCACCACGCCGGCGCTCTCGCCGCGCTGCACCTCGGCCTTGACCACGGCACCCCGGGTGACGCGCTGGCGCTCCTCATTTTCCTGCTCCGGCGGCGGTGCCGGGTGAAGCGCGATCTTGCGGTTGCGAAAGTCGAAGTAGTGCACCACGACATCGACTTCCTGGCCTTCCTTGAGCAGCTGGTTGGGATGCTCGATCCGATCGAGGGACAGGTCCGCGATGTGGATGAGCCCGTCGAGCCCTTCTTCGAGCTCGATGAACGCTCCGAACTGCTCGAGCCGCGCCACCTTGCCGCGGAGGCGGTTGCCGGGTGCGTACTTCTCCTTGGCTTCGGCCCAGGGGTCTTCGATGAGAGCTTTGCGACTCAGCCAGATCTTCCCCTTGTCGTCGATCTTGGTGATCTTCACCTCGATCTCGTCGCCCGGTTTGAAGAGCTCTGTCATCCGGGCGCGTGGGTCGTGGCTGGCCTCGGAGATGTGGACGAGCCCTTCGAGGTTCTCGGCGTCGGGCATGGCGACGAAGGCGCCCCACTCCACCACCGTGCGCACGATGCCCTTCATCTCCTGTCCTTCTTCGAGCAGGGACAGAGCGTGCTTTCGGCGCTCGTGCGCCTCGGCTTCGAGCATTGGCCGCCGCGTGACGATCACGTCGCGCCCGCCGGGCGTGAACTGCAGGACCTTAAACTGCATGCGCTGGCCCACGAGCGCGGCCAGGTTGGCGTTGGCGGGGTGAAGATCCATTCCGGATGCGGGCGCGAACGCCCGGAGCCCGCCGATATCCACCTCGACTCCTCCCTTGATGGAGCCGGTGATGAGCCCCTCGATCAGGGTCCCGTCCTTGGCAGCCTGCTCGACGAGAGGCTTGGCTTCGTCCTCGCGTAGCGGTTTGCGAGTCAGCACCACCAGTCCGCCGCGCGAGCCGTCGTTGTGAACCCGCGCCACGAATCGGTCGCCTTCGGTGGGAACCAGGTCGTCCGGCTCCATCTCCGTTCGATCGAAGATGGCCAGGGCCTTGCCCGACAGG
>Ga0316576_10002265_pt1 | contig 10900 bp, 12 predicted proteins | sample S0NA_FD_203075 | JGI IMG/M metagenome (GOLD analysis project Ga0316576, IMG submission 203075) | Rhizosphere microbial communities from salt marsh grasses in Alabama, United States - S0-2_050615r3r5 | ecosystem: Host-associated > Plants > Roots > Rhizosphere | place: USA: Alabama | collected... | reverse complement strand
GAGCTCCATCCATCCGCTTCTCCCGGGTAAAAAGGACGGGTTCCTGCAGGCCGCGGATGCCGTCGTCTATCAAGACCTGGGTGTGAGATCCGAAGCCCTCTAGGATCTCCAGATCGTCCAGCAGCTTCCTGAGATCAGCGATCGTCATGGTCGGCCTCCCTTTGTCGCCGATACGCATGTAGCTGTTCACCGCATCTACAGCGTACCGCTGCTGGCACCCCCATGCCAAACGACCCGGTCAGCTGACCAGCAGGAGAACTCCCTGTCTGGCTGATGACAGCCTAAGCGACGACGCTCAGAATGAGGTCATGTTCCCCTCAAAGAGCGCGCGCGAACACAGGATGGTCCGGGCGCATTCCAAAGGAGATGAGCCATGACCGATGACGAACGTCAGAGCAAGAAGGGATGGGAGGCCGCCGGAGTCCTTGTTCCTGCAGGATTGCTGATAGGTATGGGAGTGGGATGGTTGTTCGGGAATCTTGTCCCCGGCCTGTTCATCGGATTGGGTGCAGGGCTGCTGCTCATGGTGGTGATACGACTGATAGTTACCCGCTAGCCGGATGCGGACGCACGTATGTAGGACAATGCCCGAGCGTGTGCAACTACTTGATGTGCACGGCGTAGCCGCGCTGAAGACACAGAGGGAGATCCGACCGAACTCATGCCCCAAGCGCGCAATCGAGACATCGACGGCGACTCGCACCGGCCTACAAGCCGGAGGCGTAGACAGAACGAGAGGCGACGGAGACGACGGCGCCGTCTCATACCGCTGGTCAGCGCCGTCGCCCTCATCCTTCTACTCGCAGTCATCGTATCAGCCTCGCTGGCCAGTGGCTCCCCGGCTGAGGCCGACGGTGCGCAGGACGGCGGGTCGAGCGACTACCTGGCGGATGAAGCGAGCAACACCGTTGTCGTGGAGCGGGCAAGAGAACTGGGTGCCAACGAGATGGGTAAGGTCTTGGTGCTCATGTACCACCTCATCGAGTACACCGACAGTGAATACAGCCGCACCCCGGAGGACTTTCGTCAGGACATCGCCGACCTGAAGGCCGCCGGCTACTACCCTGTCACTGTTCGCGACTACGCTGCCGGTAAGGTCGACGTCCCGGCGGGCAAGTCGCCCGTGGTGATCACCTTCGATGACTCCAGCGGAGGACAGTACCGCATCCTCGAAGACGGGACAGTCGATCCCAAGTGCGCGGTCGGGATCATGCAGCAGGCCGTGGAAGATGGAGATTGGGCCAGTCGGGCAAGCTTCTTTGTCTTACTCGATGTGGACTACGCCGACCGTGTGCTGTTCGGACAGCCTGAGTACGCGCAGCAGAAGCTCCAGCAACTGGTGGAATGGGGTTATGAAGTCGGAAGCCACACGGTGAGCCATCTCAACCTCAAGAAGGCCTCAGCCGCCCTGGTTCAGGAGCAGCTCTACGAATCCCAACGTACGATCGAAGAACTCATAGGCGACGGCTACGACCTAGTCTCTCTGGCACCACCGTTCGGCGAGTATCCGACGCAGCAATCGCTCCTCAAGAGCGGCGAGTACGACGGACAGGCCTACACTTACGAAGATGCTCTGAACGCTTCCGGCGGGCCCTATTTCTCACCGTTCTCCGACAAGTTCCGCGCCTACCACATCACGCGTCTGGAGGTGGACGGCACCCGTCTAGAGGACGCGCTGGCCGACTTCGAGCAGTCTCCCGGTCTGCGCTACATCTCCGACGGCGACCCGACCACGGTCGCCATCCCTCATGACCTCGACGGCTCGCTGGGCTCGATCCGCGACGATCTCGACCTCGAACTCATCCAGTACTAGCCGGCCTGAGTAGACACCCGGAAGGCCAAGCTGCCCGACCCACGCTCGAGAGCACTTCCGCCGTGGACCCATGTCTTTGGGCCAGAGGAGACATGAGGCAGACGAAGGTTGCGGTCGGATCCGGCCTGCAAAGGTATCCTGAACGGAACATGCGAACGCAGACTGCGGGGGTGGAGATGTGGAGATGAGTACCGAGGATCGTTACAGCGAACTACTCAAGCTGGTCAGGGAACGAAGAAGTGTTCGTCACTTCCGCCCAGATCCACTTCCCGAAGGTTATGCGGAGAAGATGATCGACGTGGCCCGCTGGGCTCCCTCAGGCTTCCATAGCCAGCCATGGGAGTTCGTGATCATCAAGGACGAAGTGGTCAAGGGGCGGGTTGCATCCGCCCTGAGCTCTGCGCCTCCTGCGCCTGCCATGAGAGACGAAGCGGACCCGTCGAAACCTAAGCGGGCGCCCGGCTTTGGCGATGCGCCGGTGTTCGTCCTCCTTGCGGGCGACTGGCGCTCGCGCGTTCAGTTTCCGGACATGCCTCAACCGGCCCGTGACCAAGGCGAAAGAGAGATCTTTCTCTCCGGGTTGGCGAGCGCTTTCCTCTACCTGCATCTGGCCGCCGCCTCCTTGGGCCTGGTTTCCCAGTGGTGCAGCGCATCTGCGCACGGCAAGACGGGGCAGGCGGTCAGGGACATCCTGGGGCTGCCCGACTACATCGTTCCTTACGACATGATGGCAGTAGGGTATCCGGCGGAAGTGCCCATCGAGAAAGAGGTGAGGGCTCTCGCCGACATGATCCACTATGACGCCTGTGGGCCCGACGATTTCCGCACTCCACAGAAGCTCCAAGCTGACATAGACCTCTTTACCGAGTGGTGTGTGCGAGCTCACTAGGGAGCCGCGGGCACCGGTGGCACACGAAAGATACTATGTGTACCCGGAGGGGCTATCCTCACGGCGGGTCACGGCAATGCCGATAGCATTGGGAGTCGGCGAACAGAGAAGGCAATGGGACAATCCGATCTTAGAACGCAGCCTTCTAGAAAGACCACGGGAGCGCTTGCACGGTCCTGGCCTCTGAAAGGGCGAGGACCGTTGCACGGAAGAGCGCTGACAGGAAGGCTGCTGCCGGGGGCAGTTCCCCTGCTCCTGACGGCGCTGTTGCTCTCTGGAGCCCTGCTTACCGTGACCGGCTGCGGAGCAGACGACCCCCAACCACTGGCATCTGTCTCGGCACTGATCCAGCCGGCCACGAGCACCTCGACCACCGAGGCTCTGCTTTCGCAGAGGCAGCAGGCCTCCGCAGTGCATGAACGGGTGATGAGCGAGTACCGGGAGCGCATGGCCGCTGCGGAGGCGACTTCCACCACGGACAGCGACACCGCTCAGTCACCCGCCGCTCCACAGTCCACGGCTGAGTCTGAACCGCCGTCTGCCGACTCATCCGCATCCCCAGCGTCCTCGCAGGCTTCAACCGCCCTCGTGCTGATCGGCGGGCAGACGCCGCTGACCGGCATCTGGAGCGGGACCGCTGAGCAGTTGGCCTCCTACCTGCTCAGCGAGAATCCCTGGCCGCTCTTCACGGTCTCACCCTTGACCCTCGCCAAGCTGTACGTCGCCTACTGTGCAGAAGCAGGCTTGAGAGCCGATCTGCTTTGGGCGCAGATGATCCATGAAACAGGCTATGGGAGTTACAGCGGAGATGTGTCTCCCGAGCAGAACAACTATGCCGGCATAGGGGCCACGGGTGGTGGCGCGGCGGGCGTCTACTTCCTCACACCGGATGCCGGTGTGCTGGCCCATGTCGCTCACATGGTCGCCTACGTATATGATTCGAGCCCCGTCCCCTGGGCGAACGCCTACACCGATCCCCGCTTTGACTCCGTCTCCCCTCGAGGTGTAGCGTCCGTTCTGGCCGACCTCAACGGACGCTGGGCGGTCCCCGGCGCCGACTATGGACAGGCCGTAGAGACGGTGGCTCAGGCCATCAACGCACCCTAGCCCACCGGGATGAGACCCAGCCCGCCTTCCGGCGACCTTGCCGCCATCTTCCGGTGCTGCCCGCTGAGTGATACCGTGCATCGAAGGAGGTAGCCCGTGGACTCGACGCTCGACCTTGGTAGCCTGCTGGGGATGGCCATCGGCATCGCGCTCAGCCCCATCCCCATCGCCGCTGTGATCCTCATGCTTTTCTCGCCGAAAGCACGCGTGAGCGGACCCATGTTCGTGCTTGGGTGGATACTCGGTCTAGCGATTGTCGGCGGCGTGATCCTGCTCTTCGGAGGAGGCTCCGCCGGCACCAATGACGACCCCTCGGTGGCGGCCCTGATCGTCAAGATCGTGTTAGGCATCCTCCTCCTCTTGGTGGGTGTGAGACAGTGGCGCAATCGGCCACGATCCGAAGAGGAGCCCGAAGCCCCCAAATGGATGCGCGCCATCGACAGTTTTGGGGCCGGGAAGTCCGCGGGGATGGGCGCCTTACTCTCAGGTGCCAATCCCAAGAACTTGGCCTTGAACGCAGCCGCAGTGGTGCTGATCGCTCAGAGCAGCCTGGGAGGCGGAGCTGAGTGGGGAGTGTTCGCGGTCTTCGTCGTATTGAGCAGTCTTACGGTCATTCTCCCCGTCGCCTACTACTTCATCGCCGGACGCAGGGCCGAGAAGATGCTGGACTCCATGAAGACGTGGCTCATGCGCAACAACGCCGTCATCATTGGCGTGCTGCTGCTCGTCTTCGGCGTGAAGCTCCTGGCCGACGGGATCCTGGGGCTGGTCTCCTAGGCGGCCACCTCGATCACCAGCTTGCCCTGAGCGTGGCCCTCACCGAGCCGCCGGAACGCATCGGGAGTCTCGGCCAGCGAGTACCTGCGGTCTATGACCGGCGTCACCTTGCCGTCCCTCACGAGCTCTATGAGCAGGGACAGGTCCCGGTTCGGCTCCGCGACCAGCAGACCCACACTCCTGCCCCCGGCCATGGACACCCAGGGCTTGAGCATGGTCGTCTGCAGTATGCGGGCGGTCGATCCACCCACTACTACATACGCCCCCTCGGCCGAGAGGCGCCGAAGATGGTCGCGCGGCGACCTGTGCAAGGCAAAGTCGAGGATAAGGTCGTAGAGTCGGGGGTCGGCGAGAGGATCCTCGCTTAGATAGTCGAAAACGTGATCGGCACCCACAGAGAGCATGATATCCGCCTTCTCCTGGGCATCTACGCCGATCACCTCCGCTCCGAACGCCTTAGCGATCTGCACAGCGAACGTCCCCGCACCCCCGCCTGCCCCGTTGACGAGCACCCGCGAGCCGGGCTCGACCCTCTTACGTGCAGTAAGGCCCTGGAGGGCCAAGAGACCGGCCTGGGGCAGAGCGGCCGCCTCTGAGAAGGAGAGGAAGGCAGGTTTCGGCAAGAGGGCATCCTGGGGAGCGCTGAGATAGTCGGCCAATCCTCCCCAGCGTCCACTGATGTCGCCCAGGACTTCGTCTCCCGTTTGGAATCTGTCCACTCCCGGGCCGAGGGCCTCCACCCGGCCGGCCACATCGGAGCCGAGAATCCGCCTGCGCGGTCTGCGCAATCCATGCAGCACGCGGTTGGCAAAAGGAGTGCCGTTTAGGAGCTCCCAGTCCCACGAATTGAGGGCGGTGGAACAGACCTGCACCAGTACCTCGCCCTCTCCCGGGACAGGGCACTCGATCTCAGTCAGTCGCAGTTTCTCGGCAGACCCGTATTCTGTGTAGACCATCGCCTTCAAGCCATCGACTCCTGCCTTGCTTCAGTCAGCAGTGAACCAAAGTCAGTCGGCTGCCAGGTTCAGGTTCTCTTTCTCTCAGGCACAGGACCTTCCTGCACCAAATCCTATCTTCTTGCAGAACGGATCATGTCCGAGACTCGTCTTCCGCAGAGCCGTCCAACCGATCAGATGTCACACGCCGCCCGTCGCAGGCTCCCTCTTCCTGCGTCCGAACAGATTCCATGCGCCCACCAACACCAGGGCGATACCGGTGATGAGCATGCTAACACCTGCACCAATGGCCACCAACACCAGACCGAACGAGGCAACGGCCAGATACAAGTAGTTCTCAAGGTTGAGTGCCTGGGCATAGATCAGCTGCTGAGGGTCATTGGGGTCGAACTGACCGCCGCCCAGGACCTGGTTGTAGAGACCCATCTCGTGCCGGTGCTTGCGCACCAGGTCGCCAGCTGCCTGGGCTTCGGCGGCCGTGTCCACTACGTCTCCGGCCGCGATCTGTTTGTCACTGAGCTCGAGTGTGATCTGTTCCTGGTCCATGGCATCGGTGAGGTAGTCCTGCTTGCTGGCGCCGATGGAGATGAAGGTGGTCCCCAGACCCATGTCCGCGACCCCAGCCACGATCACTAGAATGACCAGGATCTTCTTGAAGCTGCTCACCGTGCGCTCCTTCCCGCCACCGATCCTTTCGGGCGGAAATCTGATGCCTACTTAGATGCGGTGCCTAACCGGCAGGACGCGAGTCCGGCATATCCTCGCAACCCTCCGCCGGCTCGCCACCGGACGAAGAGTCGTACTGCAGACCGTAGTAGCGGCAGAGTTTGCCTTTGTCGTCTTCGCTCAGGGCCTGGTCATCCTCGACCTTGGGTGCGCCCGCGACCCTCTGCTTCGTATGGGTGACGGTGACTCGATCTCCAGCCGTGCGTACCTCACTCGCCGGGACGAGCATCTTCTCCGCACCAGATATGCCGCTGTCCACCACCAACCACTCGAGCTCGTCCTCGCCGGTTGCCGGGATGGTGTGTTCGATCGTTCCTATCTTTGCGCCGTCAACGTCAAACAGACCCAGACCGGCCCAGTCAGCGCGTGTAGGACCACCTGCTGTCATGTCTACTCCTTTCAACGAGAGCCAGAATGCGCATGAAGGCTTCTTACCCGATGCGCAAAACGCCGAAAACAAAAGATCGGCACGAGAAGGTCAAACAAGCAGATGGCCCAGACCAGGGGTCAACTCTATGCTGCTGGCACATAAGATGCGGACCCTCCATAATCATTGTGTGCATGCCGGGACCGAAGTCGACGCCGGAGCGCGTCCTTCGGATCGGGAATCGCTTCTCACATACGCGTGCAGTGAAAGCGTTCAGGGCCTCGATGAAGGACGACAGACAACCGCGCGGACGGTCTGGACATCGGAGAAGACATGACAGGTATGCTTCAGGACAAGATCGCCATCGTCACAGGAGCGGGCCGTGGCCTGGGCAAGGCCTTCGCTATCGCGTACGCGGCCGAGGGAGCCAGACTCCTTCTGCCTGACATCGGTCTAGAGGGAGCGGAGCGAACGGCCGCGGAGATCCGAGACGCGGGGGGGGAAGCCGTCGCCATGTATGCGGACATCGCCGATGAATCGTCGACACAGGCAGTCGCCGACAAGGCGACATCGCTCCACGGCCGCGCCGACATCCTGCTCAACAACGCCGGGCTCACCACAGAACCAGGCCCATGGGACTCCTGGACCGTAGAGACGTGGGACAGCTTCTTTGCCGTCAATACTCGAGGCACCTGGCTGATGTGCAAGGCCATCGCACCGCTCATGAAGGAGCAGGGTAGAGGCAAGATCATCAATGTAGCCTCTGATTCCGCCCGCCTGCCCGCGTCGCAATTCCTGCTGCCCTATGCCTGCAGCAAGGTGGCCATCCACGAGATCACGCAGGTTCTGGCCAGGGCTCTCGGGCCATCCGGTATCAACGTCAACTCCATAGCTCCCGGACTCACCGAGACCGAGGGGACCTTGACGATGGCGGAGAGCGGGCAGATGTTCGCCGGCACTGTAGAGCTGCAGTGCATCAAGCGGCGCGAGGAGCCCGACGACCTGGTGGGGACAGCGGTCTTCCTAGCCTCTGACACGTCGGACTTCGTCACAGGCCAGCTGCTCCTGGTGAACGGGGGTGCAGCTTTCGTGTATTAGGCGAGCGCATCGACGTCCGTAAGGGTAGACATGTAACCGACTTCGTGGAGAGCGACCTGTGGAGAGACAAACACCACCCCTTGCCGATCCACCTCCGTCTACGCCTCAGCTTCTCGAGGTGATGTTCCACCTGAGCGGCCCGGCTATCGTCCAGGCAATCAGCGCTCTAGATTTGAAGGTCGGAAGCCGAGGCCTCGATGCAGGCTGTGGCGTGGGCTGCCACACCGATCTGCTCGCCGAGCACATCGGGGAGATGGGGCGCCTCACTGCTCTAGACATCTCGGAGGAGAATCTCCTCTGGGCTCGGCGCCACCGTTCGCACGCAAACGAGGTTGATTGGGTCCAAGGCGATATCCGAGCGCTGCCGTTCGAGGATTCGTCGTTCGACTGGGTGTGGTGTGCCGACACCCTCTGGCCGGCCGCCACCATCGACCACCCGGGCGACGTCCTTGAGGAGTTCGCACGGGTGGTCCGACCGGGCGGCACCATCGCCCTGCTGTTCTGGTCGAGTCAGTCACTTCTGCCCGGCCATCCAGGGCTGGAGGCACGCCTGAACGAGGCTTTCGTGGACTCAGTCCCGTATTTGAATGCGGGGAGTCCCGAGCTCCATTTCATGCGAGCCAAGAGTTGGCTGCAAGACCTAGCGCTCGGTCCGGCCCAGGGCCGGACATTCGTTTCGGACATAGCCCCACCGAAGAACGAAGTCGAGCGACAAGTCCTGGCAGAGTGTTTTCGCATGTTCTGGGACGGCCTGGACAAACGTGTCTCCTCCTCCGACTGGAACGAGTATCGGAGACTATGTAGGCCCCAATCCCCTGATTTCCTCGGTGATACTTACGACTACGCAGGCTTCCTTACCTACACGATGTTCTGGGTACAAACAGACGCATAGGGCGAAAGGAGCGCTCACGATGAAGATCGCCTATCTTCACGCCTCCAAATACGGAAACGGGGCGTCGGTTGCCGAGGAATTCAAGCGCCAGATGGAACGAAACGACGTGGAGGTCGAGATCCACCACATCGGCGACGCCAAGCCGAAGGAGCTACCTCGGGCCGATCTCTACCTGTTCAGCTCCCCCGGCCGTATGGGCAAGCCCATCGGGAGCATGCGCCGCTTCTTGAAGAAGGTCCAGTTGCCTGAGGGAACCCCTTATGCTCTCCTCGCCACGGCTGTGACACCTCGGCCGGACAAGAAGACCGGACGGATGCCGACCGAAGAGGAGCAGGCCAAGTGGCAACAGGTCATGCCCGCCATGACCGACCTGCTCGACGCCAAGGGTCTGCGCAAGGTGGGGCAGGAGCAGGTCATGGTGATGGAGATCAAGGGACCGCTTGAAGATGGCTGGCAGGCGAAGGTGACGGCCTTCGCGGAGTCGCTGCTCCAAGCCCGCTAGAGCGCCGCTCCCTGGTCAAGAAACGGTCGAATGCTATCTGCCCGGCATGGGAGGATCGTCGTTCGGTTCCGCAGGTCCATCGCCGAAGGGAGAAGCGAGGTCGCTACCGTCGGGGATGCCGTCGCCCGATTGACCGTTCGCACCATTGCCTTCAGAGTCGATCGGTACATTCGCTGCGGCCGCCAAAGCTACGGCCGACATGCTCAGCACCAGCAGCGCCACGACAATCACCAACAGAAGCAGTCTCTTCACCTGGTTGGATCTCATCAGATCCCCTTTCGTCTCGATGCATGGATGGCCACAGCCCTTCTGACGACTCACACACATATAGTTGTCGACAGAAGGTGAGATACCTGTGAGAGTCGGACGAGAATCTCCTTAGACTCGAGCCCCTCCGAAGCGACCGGCTGTCGTGTCACTCCGCTTTGCCACGCAACCGTCGGCCGCGGCGCTAACACCTCAGTCGACTGACGCTTTATCATAGGAGCCTTGACCGGCGGGTGGGCTGGTGCGTCGCATGAACCAGAGCGCCCTAAGCATAGGCACACGAGGGAACACATGATCAAGTTCAGCGAGCAGCAACTCAAAGCGCCCAAGTACATGAGGCCTGTCTATCTGGTGACGGCGGGCCAGTCCAAGTACGACAGGGCCATCCCGGAGAAGAGGACCGAGGAACTGTGCATCGACGCTCTCACCATGGCGGCGGAGCTACTAGACCTGACCCCGGCCGAGCTCAAACGGCACATCCACACCTGCTATTACGGTCATTTCGCCGATCATTTCGGGGACCAGTTGCTGGGTGAGGCAGTCATCCACGATCGTCTCGGTCTGGATCCGCTCGGCAACGTGGGCATCAAGTCGGGGGGCGCAACGGGCGGCTCCACCCTCTGGGAGGCGGCAAAAGCTGTCGCCTCGGGCTACTCTGACTGCGTTCTGGCCATGGGTTGGGAGCGCATGGACGAGGTCCCCACCGATGAGGGAAACTTCCTCATCGCCTGCGCGGCCGACCGCGATTGGGAATCTCCTATGGGCCAGATCTACACCGGCTACTACGCCGTCATGGCCCAGAAGTACTGGCAGGTGTTCGGCAAGGCCGAACCTTCGTTCCGTCGTACCCTTGCCGAGATCTCGGTCAAGCATCACGGTTACGCACGTTTCAACCCGTTCGCGCAGAGTCCCATGAAGATCACTGTGGACGACGTGCTCATGTCGCCCATCATCGCCGACCCCCTACGCGCGCTCGATGCCTGTCTCATGAGCACCGGCGCAGCATGCGCCATTCTCTGCGACGAAGACACGGCCATGGAGTTGACGAAGAACACCAAGAACAAGCCCCTGCGTATCTGGGTCACGGCCGGTTCGCACACCCTGCGTCCGGCCGATCGCCGGCCCATGGAGATCCCGCTGCTACCCAACGAATCGGCCGATCAGTACGAGAACCTAGGCAAGGAGTTCCCCGGAGGAGACCGCTATCCCGGGTTCACCGGATTCCTCGCCGCCAGGATGGCCGCTTACTACGCCTACAACATGACGGGCGTGACCGATCCTACCACCGACTTCGACGTCATCGAACTGCACGATGCTTTCACCATCAGCGACGTGCAGACCTATGAAGACATCGGCATCAGGCCCTATGGCTACGGACGGGAGTATGTGGAATCGGGAGACTGCTACCACATCAACCCGCAGACCGGCAAGCCGGGGAGGCTGCCTTCCAACCTTTCCGGAGGCCTAATCGGCTGTATGCACGCTGTGGGCGCCAGCGGGATCATG
>Ga0316576_10002264_pt1 | contig 10901 bp, 7 predicted proteins | sample S0NA_FD_203075 | JGI IMG/M metagenome (GOLD analysis project Ga0316576, IMG submission 203075) | Rhizosphere microbial communities from salt marsh grasses in Alabama, United States - S0-2_050615r3r5 | ecosystem: Host-associated > Plants > Roots > Rhizosphere | place: USA: Alabama | collected... | reverse complement strand
CACCCGGCCCTTGTCGTCCAGTCGCACAGGGTGGCTGCCGAGGAACACGGCCACCTCCCTGAGAGGACCTCGCGCGACTCTTGTCTACCCCGGTCCCCCACTGCGCACCACATTACCCCACCACGTACCCCAGTCAAGGGTGGGCGCCCCACCGGGGATGTGCACGGCGAGGGGCGTTGGGACGGTGGACGGACGCCACAGACTCAACGGATGTGTGGTGCGCGGGATGGCCTGTCGCTGACGTCTCTGCCTAGGCCCGTCTCTGACGAGGCGGAGTGCGTGCAACGGCGGGCGGGATAGCGTGGCGGAGCGAGCCGTGGGCGAAAGGTCAACTGAGAGTGGGCCCGAGCCTGGGGATGGGATCGAGCCTGGGGATGGGCGCTAGTCCTGACCTGGGACCGAACTCAGTCCCGGTCCTCCCAGCGACGGCGCCAGCGATCCTCCATCTTTCCGCCGAGGGACCCAGTGCCGGCATCCGTCCCCTTGCTCTTCTTCGGCTTGGGGGACGCTTCCGTGCCGGCGGGCGCCGTCCGCGCGCCCAGCACCAGGAGCACACCGCCCGCCAGCATGATGGCGAAGCCGACGATGCCGAGGGGTATCAGCTTGGTGGAGACGCCCAGCACGACCAGTGCCAGTCCAGCCACGATGATCAGGAGTGAGCGCAGCGCCTTTCGGGCCGCTTGGGTACGCGGCGTCGTGCTCTGCACCTTCGTCGCGAACTTGGGGTCCTCGTCGTAGAGCGCGCGCTCGATCTGCTCAAGCAGTTGCTGCTCGTGCTCGGAGAGTGGCACCGTACTCCTCCTCGCTACGGCCGACGGGGCCAACGTAGTCGGTAACCCTGTGCGCCCTGCGTGTGTTCCTCGTACTCAGAGAATACGAGCCCACATGTAAGTGTAGACCGGAGGGTCCGTGGGAGGTAGACGTCCGTGTCCGGACTTGTCCTTCATGGCCCCTCAGCGGAAACGCGTGTGGTTTCGGTGCCTGGGAGCAGCGACGCGGGCCGCACCACGTTCCGGCCGAACCGGTGCACCGCGCGGTCAGCCGCGAGCTCGGCCTCACGCCACCCTCGATCACGTTCACCCAGTGTCAGCTGGTGCGTGGCCGCGGCGGCATCGAGCAGCCCTTCGACGCGTACGCCCACGAGACGCAGCCGGGCCCGCTGTAGCCCGAGAGCACGGAACAGCATGATCGCGGTGGAGTGAACGTCGCGGGAGACATCGGTGGGTTCAGCCAGCGTCCGGGAGCGGGTCACCGTCGTGAAGTCACTGAACCTTATCTTGAGGGTGACAGTCCTCCCCTTGTATCCCGCTGACCGCATTCGGGAGGCCACCCGCTGCGACAGGCGGAGAATCTCCCGTTCCACGGCCTCGGTGGAGTCGGTATCGCGTTCGAAGGTCTCCTCGGAGCCGATCGAGCGGTCCGGTTCGGTGGATACCACCCGGCGTGGGTCCTGGCCCCGGGCGAGAGCGGCGAGGTGGCCCCCATGGGCCTCACCCAGTGCGCGACGAAGGGTCTTCTCGGGTACAGCAGCCACGTCCCCGATGGTGTGGAGCCCGAGACGAGTCAGTGCCTGCTCGGTCTTCTCTCCCACCCCCCACAGAGCACTGACCGGCAGTGGGTGCAGGAAGGCGAGTACCTCCGCCTTCGGTACGACCAGCAGTCCGTCCGGCTTGCTCGCTGCCGAGGCAACCTTGGCGACGAACTTCACCGGCGCCACTCCCACCGAACAGGTGACGCCCTGCTCGTCCGCCACCCGGGCCCGGATGAGCTCGGCGATGGCGGTAGGACTGCCCAGCAGCCGCCGGGCACCGGCGACATCCAGGAACGCCTCGTCCAGCGACAGCGGCTCTACCAGAGGAGTCACCGACTGGAAGATCTCCATGACGTTGGCGGAGACCGAGGCGTACTCAGTCATCCGGGGCGGTACGACAACTGCCTGCGGGCACAGGCGCCGGGCGCGGGACATCGGCATGGCGCTGCGTACCCCGAACTCCCTGGCTTCGTAGGTGGCTGAGAGAACCACGCCCCGCGACCCGCTACCTCCGACGATCACCGGGAGACCCCTGAGCTCCGGGCGGCGGCGAACCTCCACCCCGGCGTAGAAGGCGTCCATGTCGGCGTGGAGGACCGTGCAGTCGGTGTCGTCGGGCGGCTCTCGTCCGGCCACCGGCTCTCGTTCAGCCACCGGCGCTCCCGGGGCTGGAGTGCCACAGACGTCTCGGCGCGGTCGTAGTGCTGCCTCCGGCAGGCCGGATGTCGGCGTACGGGGACATACGGAACCCGGTCGGGTGCACCAGAACCTTCCTGCGGGTCGCAGGTGCCTCGGAGCTGCCGCCAGGCTCCGCAGGGTCAGCCGCCTCCAACGCGCGGTACACCGCCTCGATACCCCCTCTCTCCCACACCTGTCGGATGACGGTCAGGTCCCAGCATCCCGTGGCCCGTACCGACACCCCGCTGGGACCCGTCCGACGCAGGACTCCTCGTATGAGAAGCATCCACGAGTGGAACACGGTGGCGGCGTACTCACCTTGGGCGTCCTCGAAGAACGTGGCGTCCACCGGCCCCGAAGCATCATCCAGAGTCACGAAGATGACCCGGCGCCCGGAGCGCACCGGGGGGGTCTGGGTAGCGACCTTGACTCCTGCGACGAGAACCTCAGCACGACTGCGCTGCTGCAACAGTGACTGGGAGCGCACCACGCCCAGCTCCTCGAGCATCGGCTCGTCGAAGGAGAGGACATGGCTGCTGGCATCGACGCCAAGAATCTCCAGCTCAGCACGTACCCGTTCGGGGTCGGTCATCTCCGGCAGCCCCGAAGGAAGGACGTCGGTAGGCGTGTCACCGAGGTCAAGCGCCAGCTGAACAGGGGCCGGAGTACTCCCTCGCGCCATGTCCGACAGTCCCGGACCGGGCGGTTCGCCGTGGAGACGGCCTCCGCGACGTGACCGCGACCTCCCCCGGGTCATCCGTTGGGCGCTGCGCGACCACGTATCCAGGTCACCGACCTGGAGCAGCAGGTCTCGTCGTGTGACTCCCCGACCACTCGCAATGCCGTGGACGGAGTCGAAACCTCCCGCCATCACGAGGCGCTCCACCACCGGCCGGGAGGTACCGGTCCGCAGCCAGAAGTCGCTCAGCGACGCGTACGGACGCCCGGACACGATCCGCTGCACCTCCTGGTCTGTGATTCCCTTGACGTCGCTGAGCGAGAGTCGCACCCCGTATCCGTGACCCGCCGTACGCCAGTTCTGGCCGGGCGGCAACGCTGCAGGCGCTTGGTCACAGTGAGCGTCGGTCCCAGGGTCAGACCCGGGGTCAGACCCGGCGTCGACCCTAGGGGCAGATCCGGGGTCCCATCCGACGTTAGATCCGAGGTCTGTTCGGGGGGCCGTACAAAGTTCTGTGCGGGGTTCCGTGGGGGAAACGCGCTCCACCCGGTACTCGGCCTCCGAGCAGTTGACATCCAGTCCCAGGACCGCGATACCGAACTGGCGGGCGTCGTCGAGGATCAGTCGTTTGGGGTACATGCCGGGGTCATGGGTAAGCACCCCGGCTACGAACGCCGCCGGATGATGGGCCTTCAACCAAGCCGACTGATAGGTGGGCAGAGCGAACGCCGCGGCATGGGCCTTGCAGAAGCCGAATGATCCGAAGGCCTTGAGAACCTCCCAGGCACGTTCGACGAGGTCGGCCGGGTGGCCCTGGGCGAGCGCCGCGGGACGGAACCATGTCCGCATCTCCTCCTGTCCCTCGGGATCACCCAGCGACCGCCGCACTTCGTCGGCCTCGGCCAGGCTGCACCCGGTCATGATCGATACCACCCGAAGGACCTGCTCGTGGAAGACGATCACTCCCCCGGTTTCCCGAAGCACCGACTCAAGTCCGGAGTACAGATAGGAGGGCATGCGCCAGCCCTGCCGTGCCTCCAGGAACGGAGTGACCATGTCGCTCTTGACCGGCCCGGGACGGAACAGCGAGATGTCGATGATGATGTCGTCGAAGGTTTCCGGTGCGAACTTGCCGATCAGTTCCCGCTGGCCGGGCGACTCGATCTGGAAGCAGCCCAGGGTCCGGGTGGACTGGATCAGCCCGAAGGTATCCGGGTCGTCGCGCGGCGCGCCATCGATGTCCGGTACTGCCCCGTCCACACGCTCCACCTCGGAAAGCGCGTGGACGATCGCCGACTGCATGCGTATGCCGAGCAGGTCGAGCTTGAGCAGGCCGAGGTCCTCGACGTCGTCCTTGTCGAACTGGCTCATCGGGAACCCGAGGAAGCTGTCCTCCACCGGAGTCCGGTCCAGCAGCGTGGCGTCGGAGAGGATCAGCCCGCAGGGATGCATGGCGATGTGTCGCGGCAGCCCGTCGAGCTGCTCCACGATCCGGAAGAAGACCGCCATCCGTTCCGCAGTGGGACCCTCGGCCCACCCACTGGCGCGCAGCTCGGGCAGATCCTGCAGGGCAGCTCGCACCTGGCTCGCCCGGATGTGAGGAAACGCCTTCGCGATCGCGTCGACCTCCCCTGCAGGTAGCGCCAGAGCGGCTCCCACGTCCCGGATCGCATGACGGGCCCGGTAGGTCTCCATCATCGAGACACACGCGCAGCGCTCGGTTCCGAAGCGGTCCATCACCGCCTGGTACACCTCGAGCCGACGGGCTGACTCCACGTCGATGTCGATGTCGGGCAGCTCCCGGCGCAACGGCGAGAGGAAGCGTTCCATGAGCAGGCCGTAGCGCATGGGATCGACATCGGAGATGCCCAGCAGGTAGTTCACTAGGCTTCCGGCCCCCGACCCTCGTGCAGCACACCGGATTCCCCGCCCCCGGATCAGGTCCACGATCTCGGCCACGGTGAGGAAGTAGGTCGGATACCCCAGCAGTCGGATGACGGAGAGCTCCTCCGTCAGACGCTCTCGCACGGCAGGGGTCTCGGTCATGCCGCGCCGATGCAGTCCTGCCTCGCATCTGAGCAGGAGAATCGCGTCCGCGTCCGCTTCCTGCCCTGATCCTGACCCCGCTCCTGACGGACCTGCGGTACCGGCTGCGCCGGAGGTCACCGAGAGCTCCGGAAAGTGGATCTCGTCGATCCCGAGGTCGGCTCGAGGGTCCACCGCACATCGCTGTGCGACCACGGCGGTCTCAGCCAGCAGTCGCCGTACCCTTGCCCCACCCACATAGCGCTCCAGGTCCTCAGCCACCTCCGCCATCTCCTTGCTCGACTTCAGGTAGCCCTCAGCGGTACGACGGTCGACGTGGCGGCCGTCCAGTGGAACGAGGCGACGCACCGCGTCGAGCACGTCGACCACGGCCGCACCGGCTCGGTCGAGGTACCGCACGGAGTTGGCCAGCACCGCACCGAGGCCTGCATCGTCGGCCAGAGCGACCATGGCCGCCGCCCGTTCGGCATCCCCTTCGCCGCGGTGGTTCACCACTTCGACCAGCAGGTCGGGGCGGGGGATCACCGTGGACCACCGGCTCAGCAGCGACCGCGCCCGGTCCGGCCGGCGCGCCGCCACCGCCCTGCCCACCTCGGACTGGGGGCCCAGCAGCACGAACATCCCAGCAGCGTGCCCGGCGAACTGCTCGGCGACCTGCTCGCGGGTGACCACGGGAGTCCCCCGTCCTCCCGTGGAATGTGCTGCGCTGACCAGTCGGCACAGCCGTGCCCACCCCGGCCCGTCCTGCGCGAGCAGGGTGACCCGGGGAAGCCGGCGATCCACCTCCATGCCACCGCGCACCGGGGTTCGTGACCGGGGTGCCCGTGCCGCGAGTGCCGGCATGTCGCTCGCCCCCTCCTCAGGGGAGACCGCCAGGTCTACCCCGAACATGGGGCGCACCCCGGCCCGCTCACAGGCACGGGCGAACTTGACCACGCCATAGACCCCGTCACGGTCGGTGAGTGCGAGAGTCCCCATCTCCAGCTCGGCAGCTCGGGCAGCGAGCTGTTCCGGGGGGCACGCTCCGTACCTCATCGAATAGGACGAGGCCACGTGCAGGTGGACGAACGGATCGGACCAGTCGGACACGTACTACCCCGCTCTGACGTAGGAGCCGTGGCTGTCACTCACCGTGCGTTCGACCGCACGCGCCACGAGGCTCAGGAACGTCTCGGCGTCACGGAGCAGGTCGTCAGCCTCCCGTGCGGAGACCAGCCGAGTCACGCCCGCTTCGGCAGCCGCCCGCTTACGCGCCCCGGCCGCAAAGAAGGCAGCCCATTCGGACAGCTCGGGGGCAACGTCAGACAGCAAGATCCAGGCGCTCCTCGGTCGCCCCCGACCGGACCGGACGGAAGAGTCGGGACGCGCTCTCGCCGCCAGCACAGCCGCCGCAGCCCGCAGCGCAGCCAGGTGTGCCGTGGCGTACCGCTCGGCGGGGGTGCTCGCCTGGGCGGACTGCCGCAGGCTGCCTCGGGCCGTCTCCAGCAGCGACGCGACAGCGGGCCAGTTCCCGGCCGGGGGCACCGGGGTGAACGGGTGGTTTTCAGCCGGGCGCTCCAGTCGGTCGGGGTGGCTGTGGAGGTCGGTGTGGTCGGGGTGGTCGGGGTGGTCGGGGTGGCTGTGACTGTCGTGGTGCCGGTCGGGGCGTGTGATGCGGGTGGCCATGGGTTCCTCCCGGGAGAAGTCGGAGAGATCTGCCGAAGTCAGCAGGTCAGCAGGTCAGTTCAGTCATGGGTGCGCGCGAGAGTCCACAGACCGCGGGACTCCTCGAAGCAGAGGTCGTACACACCGATCTCGGCGGAGCGTCCCGCCGCGGCCGACAGACGCCAGAAGGTGCGCTCCTGAAGGTCGATCCCGATCAGCACGGGATCGGCTTGCCCAGTGGGGACGGACGCCGGCACGGGGACTGCTGCGGGGACTTTTGCGGGGACTGGTACCTGGGCCACCCGGCTGGCGGACTCCCGGGACGTCAGCCCCAGCACCAAGCCCCGCACCTCCGGCCCTCGCCACCACGGACCTGTCCCGCACCACCGAGCCAGAACCTCGCGGACCAGGTATAGCCGTCCGCGCCAGAGGAACTGCTCAGGCACTCCGTCCCGTAGTCGGACCTCGACCTCGTCGCCATATCGTCGTGACACCGACTCGACTCACTCCCCTCATCGTCAGTCGAACATATGTTCGAACGATGAGAACAGTAAACCCGTGGTACGACAGAAACGTCAACGGCTCCGGGTCGGCCTGTGGATACCGGCCGAACCGAAGGATCAGCGAACGGACCAGCCCGCCCAGTCACCCACCAGCTCTTCGAGCACCGGCAGCGTCACCGCCCCGAAGCCGAGAACCACGTCGTGGAAGGCCGCGATGTCGAACCCGCCCGTCGTCCTGCTGAGGTGCTCACGGGCCCGCTCCCGCAGCCGGAGAATCTCGTGCTGACCCACCTTGTATGCGAGTGCCTGCCCCGGCCAGGCGATATACCGGTCCACCTCCACCGCGATCGTGTCCACCGGTACCGGGGTGTTCTCGGTCAGGTAGTCGATCGCCCGCTGTCGGGACCATCCCAGCGCGTGCAGACCCGTGTCCACCACCAGCCGTCCGGCACGCCAGGCGTCGGCGCTGAGCATCCCCAAGCGCTGCAGGTCGTCCGAGTACAGCCCCATCTCGTCGGCCAGCCGCTCGGCGTACAGGCCCCACCCTTCGACGTACGCCGTCGCACCCACGTGCTTCTGGAACTCCGGTAGGTCCGTCATCTCGTTGGCCAGCGCCAGCTGCAGATGATGGCCCGGAATCGCTTCGTGGAAGGCCACCGACTCCAGCTCGAAGCGGGGCCGGCTAGTGGCGTCGAAGGTGTTGGTGAAGTACGTGCCGGGCCGGCTTCCGTCCGGCGCGGGCGGGAAGTAGTAGGCGGGTGGGGCGTCGGCCGCCAGGAAGTCCGGAACCGGAGCCACCACGCAGGGCGCCTGCGGCGTACGGCCGAACCAGCCCGTCAGCGACCCAGCGGCACGAGCCACCACCGCTTCGGTGGCCCGGACGATCTCGTCGGCATCACGGTGCCGCAGCTCCGGGTCGTTGCGGAGCCGGTCGAACACCACGGCGAGATCACTGCTGCCCAGGACCCGCTCCCCCAGCTCGGCAAACTGCGGCGCCAGGACCTCGGTGATCTCCCGACGGCCCCGCTCATGGACCTCACGAGGGTCCAGCACCAGCGAGGTGTGGGCGAGCACCATGGCGTCGTAGGCGTCCGCTCCCCCGTCCGTCCAGCACATCCCGGGCTGCTCGTCGGAGCGAGCCCGGGGCAGGATCTCCTCCCGCAGGACATCCCGGTAGCGCAGGAACGCCGGGCGGACGCGCTCGGCGAGGACCGGCATCGCCTCCTCGCGCCAGACGTGTTCACCGAGCCACCCCGGGGTGCCCTCCGCCGGGAGCCGACACTGCAGGAACGGGTCGGAGTCCAGCGGACCGGCGAGGTAGCCCTCCAGCTGCGAGAGGCTGCGCCGCACCACGATCGCAGCGGGGCTGCGGCGCCGGGCCAGGCCTTCGCGGAAACGTTCGACAGCCTGCTCCAGGAAGCGGGGCACCTGGCCGAGCCGGTCCAGAGCCGCCTGCGCCTGGCCAGGCTCGCCGTACGACAGCTGGGGCCACACCATCAGCAGGTCGGCGTGCGGACCCTGCATCTGGTCGCAGGCGAGCTCAGCGAGCCGGAACGGGTGCAGCGTCAGCGCCTTGTCCACCTCAGCGAGCAGCATCGCCCGGGTCACCGCCGCGCTCATCGGCAGCTCAACGTTCAGCCCGGCAGCTTCGGTACGGGCACGAAGATCCACCAGGCGGGCCACGTACGCGTCCTCTGCACTGGCGGAGAGGTCGTCGAGGGCGTCGTCGGCGCGGTGGTCACCGTAGAACGTGGCCGCCAGCGGAGAGCGGTCCAGTACCAGGTTCCAGTACTCCTCAGCCAGCCCCGCGATGACTTCCACGCCGCCCATGCCAGGCAGCCTAGTCGCGGCGAGTCACAGCCCCAGCGCAACCGCTCATCGCGTTGTAGATCGGTATCCCGTACGCCTCCTGGCCCAGCATGTCGGGGTGCGCCGAGCCGGACGCGGTGGTGCCCCGGACCGGACCGATCGGGTACAGCAGGCCGCGATCGGCTCAGGGCCCCCAGGTTTCCCGACCGGGCGGACTACCGTCCGCCGTGCCACGGCGCGGGCGCCCGCGGCGGCTCGCCGACCCGATACTCCCGCCCCGGCCACGGGGTACGGAACATGCAGCCGTCGCAGTTCATCCGCACCGGGGCACCCAGGGCCTCGTCGTAGCGGGAGAGCAGCAGACGGGCCAGGTCATCGTGAGCCCCGAGGATGTCAGCCACGACCGCATCCGGCGCGACCTCCCGCACCGCGTCCGCCGAGGCGCGCGCGAAGTGTCCCGGTGCGAGGAACGCCTGCGCCAGCGCGACCGACTCGTACCCCAGGCGGCGCAGTCGCTGCGTCGCCTCGGCGACCGTGGGCCGAGAGGCGCTCGCGTACGCCGGTTCCACCGGTGGGTTCTCGCTGCGACGCCCGGACCCGGCCGACCGCCACTCCCACAGCAGCCTGGCCGTCGCCGCGATGTCGGCGTTCGCCTGCGGGTCCGATGCCCCCGCCGCGGCGAGTACGACGGCGTGCTCAGGCCCCGCCCCCGCCTCGCGGAGTCGATCGTCGAGGGCCGACACCAGCAGCGCGTCTGGTCCGAGCGGTCGGCCGTAGACGATGCGAGCGTCGGGGCGAGCGGAGCGCTCCCGACCGATGACCGCCGGAATGTCACCCTTGCTGTGCGTGGCTGCGAACAGCAGCAGCGGAAGAACCACACTCGGTCCCGAGGGGAGCGCGGCCAGAGCCTCGGCTGCTGAGGGCCGGCTGTGGTCGAGATACCCAAGCGAGGCGTCCAGTCCGGGACGCAGCGCTCTGACCCGCTCCAGAAGCCTGCCCAGCACCTCCTCCCCCGCTGGGTCGGATGTCCCGTGCGCGACAGCCAGCAGCGGCGGCGCGGGGCTCATGCGGTGCTCCACAGCCGCTCGCGGAGCCGAACGACCTCGCCGACGACTGTGACCGCAGGGGGCCTGACCCCGGCCGCCATCTCGGCAACGGTGGCCAGCGTCGCCTCGACCACCTGGTGGTCCGCCAACCCGGCCGAGGCGACCACTGCCACCGGCGTGTCGGGGCTCCGCCCGTGGCGAACCAGCTCCTCGGCGATGGCCGCAAGCCTCTCCACACCCATCAGCATCACGATGGTGTCCGGCCCGCGCGCCACAGCCGCCCAGTCCAGGCCCTCCAAAGTGCCCGGATCGGAGTGGCCGGACACCACCGTGAACCCGTACGACACCCCGCGATGCGTCACCGGGATCCCAGCCGCTGCCGGAGCGGCGATCGCCGAGGTCACGCCGGGTACCACCTCGACCGGGATGCCGGCCGCCGTGCAGGCCGCGACCTCCTCGCCGCCGCGGCCGAACACGTACGGGTCCCCGCCCTTGAGCCGGACCACCCGCCGACCGGCCCTGGCGCGGCTCACCAGGACCTGGTTGATCTCTTCCTGGGTCAGGTTGTGGGCATGCGGCGCCTTGCCCGCGTCCACGACCTCGACGTCCGGGTCCAGGCTCGACAGCAGCGCCCGGGGCGCGAGTCGGTCCACCACGACGACGTCAGCCTCCGCCAGCAGACGCCGCCCGCGTACGGTGATCAGCCCCGGGTCACCAGGACCCCCGCCCACCAGGGAGACCCGTCCGGTCGCGCCTCCGGGGTGGGCGCCGGATGCCTCGCTGCTGCTCCGCCGACGCCGGACCGGCAGGGCACCCTGCTCCAGCAGTCCTGCTACCGCGTTGCGGACCGCGCGGGCGCGTCCCGGGTCATCCGAGGCGCTGACCGCGACCGTCACCTCCGAGCCGTACGCGACGGCCGGGGTACGGGCTGTGCCGCCCGAGGCCAGGTCGGCCCGTACGCACAG